>Ga0207657_10007459_pt1 | contig 11214 bp, 13 predicted proteins | sample KBSC33metaG_FD_184316 | JGI IMG/M metagenome (GOLD analysis project Ga0207657, IMG submission 184316) | Corn rhizosphere microbial communities from Kellogg Biological Station, Michigan, USA - KBS C3-3 metaG (SPAdes) (version 2) | ecosystem: Host-associated > Plants > Roots > Rhizosphere > Soil ... | reverse complement strand
TTTGCAAAGCCTTATAGGTTTTATTGCTATAGGTCTTGTTTCGGTTGAACCGGTTGTTGATGAATTCTATTCAAGGTAACCATGCATCTTTAGCCAATCCTCAAACCTGTCTATCCATCCATCTACAGGAAGATTTTGCTTTTTAAGGCCAAAGCCATGTCCACCTTTTTCATACACATGCAATTCAGCAGGTTGTTTTGCATTAAGCCATTTTAAATATAGCTGAACATTTTGAGGCGCAAAGTTGAAATCATCATCACTTGCAACAGCAATAAAAATGGGTGTTTTTACAGCAGGCACATTACTGCCAATTGCTTTTTCAACATAAGCATATACAGGTGCTACAAAATCAGGACGATTTTCATCTTTAGCATTATACACTACAGAAAGAGCCACAGTGCCACCTGCAGAAAAACCCATGAAGCCGATTTTATTCGGATCAATATGATACTCTGCTGAATGGTTGCGAACATACTTTACTGCTGTTAATCCATCTTGCATTGCCATCGGCACAATTGCTGAATAAATAGAGTCGAGTTTTTCAGTATTGTTGGTTGCTATAAGTTTCATTAATGCATTTTCAGGATAGGTGGAATCATCATGTACAAGCCTGTATTTTAATACATAAACAGTAATGCCTTTTTCGTTCAATAGCTTAGCAATAGAAGTTGCTTCGAGATCAAGTGCAAGAGCATGAAATGCGCCGCCCGGAGCAATTATAATTGATGTACCATTTGGCCTTGCTGGCAAATAAGCTACCAGGCTTGGTTTTGATACATCAACAACATAGCTATTGCCCTCAAACTTAAATTCCTGCTCCTGCCAATTCCAATTTTCAGAACCCGGTGCACTGCCATTATAAAGAAATATCGTTTTTTGTGCATGAGCAGTGAGCGTGAAGCCGATTATTATAAGGAACAAAATTTTTTTCATAAAATTTATTTGCAACTATTGTTTTTATAACGATGTAATTGGTGCGTAAAGTTAAGTTTGTTCAAATTCCGGAAGTCTAATGATAGCATTCAAAAACTCTACGGATAGCAGGGGTAATTTTTCGTATGAGGAAATCAGTTTTCTTTAATCAGTTTTTTAAGCGCAAATACCAGTTGTCTATCTTTTTCTCTTAGCCTGCCGCTCCTATCCGGAGGCAGATCCAAAATAAGAATATTATCTTGTGCGGTTGCTCTTTTATATAACTGTAAAAGTTCTTCGGCAGTTTTATAAACCGTATCCTTAGTGTTATAAAACCATTTCTGGCTTATGCATACAGTAGTTTCCCATGGCATATAGTAGAGCTTATTATTATGAGAAAATAATTTAGGATCAGGATCAGCGGGAAGATAAGGATCTCCTATCCTGAAATCACTGGGGAAGTAACGTATAGGAAAACCTGTTCTTTGCATTGTGGGTAATACAAAGGCGGAATCGGGATCGGGATTATCAGGTCTTCCGATAGACCAGTTTACACCTACCTGGCATTGAGGAGCCATCGTTTTAACCGTTTCATAAATTTGGACTATTGGCCAGCGCTCCCTCTTTTTTTCCCATCCGGCATCCAGCCATAGCTCTACCGGTTTTGTATATTTATCGATGATCCCGATCAATTCTTTTATTTGATTAACCACATATTCGTTATAGGCTTTGTCCAATGAAGTATCAGTAACATCAGCATTCTGGTGCCTGTCCCAAAGGGAATAATAAATACCCATGCCGATACCGTATTTTTTACAAGCTCTGGCAACGGCTTCCACTACATTTGTTTTATTACCGGAGTTGCCTACGTCATATTCTGTGTATTTACTATCCCAAAGACAAAAACCATCCACATGTTTGGTTACTAATATTACATACTTCATGCCTGCTTCTTTAGCCGTACTTATCCATTGGTCAGCATCTACTGTATCAGGTTTATAAGAGGCAGCAGGTTTGCTTCCGTCTGTCCATTCCTCATCATAAAAAGTATTGATACCAAAATGGATAAACATACCGTACTTTCTTTCAATCTGGGCTAACTGATACTTATTCGGCTTCGTGGAAGGTTGTGGTTCTTTAACCACTGACTGCGCAACTGATAGCAGGCTATTTATCAGAACAAAAAGCAGGAGAACAGTTTTCATTTTATAAATATTAAATAAACTTACTTACCTGTTTTTGCAAACTCAATTGCCCTTTCAAGTACTTCATCCCTGCCTTGTTTAATTCCATTGATTGTTGGTGAGATTTTTATATCAGGAACAATTCCTATACCCTGCGTTGGTCTGCCATCAGGGTAATGAACACCATGACCGGAAAATGCAGTTTCAATTCCTCCGGGAATGCTTATACCTGTTACATCGCCATCTGCGCCCGCTGTTTGACTGCCTATGATCGTAACCTTTTTATAAGCAGCTTGTAACGCCATGCAGCTATATTCTGCCTGGCTTTGTGTTACCTCATTCACAAGAATAATAATTCGTCCTTTATATTGCAGCGACTTTGGTGTAACAGGAATCGTCCATAATTGATCTTGTGTTGTTACTGCAAGCGCGTCCGGTGAATCGGCAATCATTGTAGTACCTTTTGCTGTGATCACTGTTTTGTCTGTTAAATAATTTACAAGTGTCCAAACAGTTCCTCTCGGATAGCTGCGATCGTCCAAAATAATTGCATCGGTATTTTTCAGCTCACTAAACATGCTGTCAATCTGTGGCACTTCTAATCTTCCAAAATCAACATAACCAAGCTTGTCATTGATCTTTTTCCAAACAGCTCCTTCTTTTGGTGCGTATGCTACTTCCCACCACTTTTTATTTCTCTGCAATTCCATAGTGGTTGGTTTATTACCATGCAACACATTTATTTTTACAACGCTGTTTTCTTTTCCTGTAAGCAACTGGTTTGTTACATCTCTTTGCAAAGATGCATCGTTGCTGGCGCCAATAAATTGCGCAATGCTATCTCTCAACGTTTTTACAGGTTTGTTGTTTACAGAGATAATTTCATCGCCCGGAGAAATTATTTTCTTTAATGAATCGCTGAATATTTTGTAAATGATGGTTTTCTTTTCTAAATATTTTAATTGAACAGGCGGTGCATTTGAAGTTAATGATTGCATGAGCTTACTGCCGAACCAACCATGCCCGTCGTGGATCTCTGTAATCAATCTTGCAACCGCAAGATTGTAATCAAAAGAATCTTTTGCATTTAAAAGTTTGGGAACATACTCATACAAAACGCTGTCCCAGTTTTTTGTAATGAGATTTTTATTAGCACAGAAATATTCAATGCTACTCCAATACCGCATTAATCCCAATAACCTGAGTGCAGCAGACGGATAAGCAAGACTATCATAACGCTCTACTTTGCTTGTTGCAAATGTGTTTTGTATCTTTTGTGAAGACGCATTTGAAATTGTTGTGTGAAATTGTAAAAGATTAACAGCAGTGCGAATAAGCGAATCATCGTTGGTTTTATTGGTTCGATATACAATTACATCGGGAGAAAAATTTTTATTGCCATCAGGATAAATTACTTCACTCAACTGAACATTTACTTTTAAACTATCTGCTAATACCATAGGGTAATTTAATGAAGGCTCAAAATTGCCTAAACTATCATCTGCAATAATTTTTGCAATACCTGTTTGCTGTATAGCTGCAATGGCATCACTTATATCATTGTTGAACCGGTTTATGAGAACACAAACAGGTTTATGAATAGCTTTTTCTTTTTTATCAACTACAGAACTGTTTAGCAAAAGCCAGCCTTGAAAATAAAAGGATGACCCAAAAGTTTCCGACTCATGACCATAATGAATTCTTGTTCTGAAAGAAGGATAGCTTATACTTTTATCGGAGATATAACTGATAAGCTGCTTCATAAAATCTGAAGCGCCATCAACGCTTTCGCCTTTGCTTTTACGAAGATCTATGATAATTCCGTGTGCGGTTTTTAAACTGTCCATTAAGTTTGCTAAACCCTGGCTATTGAAGTCGTACATATTTCCCCACATAAAATCATTATTAAAATAAACCACTGCAACGCTGTCTGTCGTCCATTTTAATAAAGGTCTTTCCGCGAGCTGAACAGAATCTTTCACGCTGCTATTTTCTGCAACACTTGTGTAAGGATCGTGCAATGTATTGATCATTTTTTCAACTGATGTTTTAAAATTTGCAGCGGAAGGCTCGTTGAGCAGATCACCAATATTTTCAGTAAATAAACTATCTGCATTTATCGTGTTATATGCCATTACCGGGTGAAATAATTTTAGCACACACCATAATTTTCCATAATCGCCGATGCGATGGATCTCTTCAGCAGTAAGGGTTTTGAAAGATGACAAATCACTTCCATCAGAAGCTGAATGGTGCTGCGCTACCAAAATATTCTCTATTGTAATAAAACATAGAATAAGCAGAAAGGGCTTTTTCATTTGTGTTGTTTTGGCATTGGAGTGAAGTTAAGAAACAAACAGTATTCTCAATATTAATAGCTAAACTTACAACTGTCCTGTTCATAGTTTTTTATGACACTTTTCAGTTCTTTTTTTTCCAGAAATTTTTCGTAACTTTTTATCGCTTTGCCGACATTCTCAATTTGGATAAAACAATAGTTTTCACTTTCAATTTTTTAAGATGAGAACAGAAGATTTAGAAAAAGTAATTGAAATGCTTCAATTGCAATTGAACGAAGAAGAAGAAAGTTATGTTTCAGCTTTAAAAAATAATAAGAGAGCTTTTGAATTGAGCAACATAAAACAGAGGATAAATTCCCTTCAAAATATGTTGCACGACATTTCTTACCATTCCAATTTACCCTTAAAGAAAGCAGGTTTTATACACGTTGAAAGCAGAATTCTTCTTAATTAAAACCCGGGCAAGAAATTGAGGCTTACAAACAACATAGAAACTTTTGTAAGCGAAAATAAACAAAACCAGTGCAGGTAAAAATTATCAAACCACTTTTACATACCGGGAATCGGCATTGCTTCATACACTTCAATTGTACAAGCTGCGTTCCATCCAAGATGCGGATGACCTTGCAATAATTTCTTTGCTTCTTCCATATTTTCAGCCTGCAAAACAGAATAGCCGGCAAGGTTTAAATTACTCGCAGTGCTTCCGGATGGAGAAAGTTTTTGTCCGTTTCCCAATGGAGAACCCAAATCAACTAATTTATCTCCGCATTTTTTTGCCCATTGCATCCATGCTTCCATTCCTTTAGCTTGTTCTTCAGGAGGAACCTTGGCCATTTGTTCACTTGCTTCGATCGGTGCTGTATAAAGCACGATATACTTTTTCATAGCTTACGATTTATTATTAAAAAATAAGTGTTACAGTTATACAAATAGTGCATGCGCTTTATTAAAGAAGTTATTTACCGGTAGTCTTTGATCTTTTCTTCTTAGAAGCTTTCGCAATGGCATTGTATTCAAGTGCAAGTTTTATCCAATACTCCAATTGCTTTTTTGTTCTTAAAACATTCACATCAACAAACACAAATCCTTTCATTGGTTTACCTGTAAAGTCCATCGGTGTACAACCTTCCTTCTGAATCACTTCGTCATATTTTTCCGGGTCTAAACGAACCATAAGTCTTTCCTGCTCTACACCCACACACATTTTATCATTCACCATAAAGCATAATCCGCCAAACATTTTTTTCTCTTCTACATTTTTATGTGTAAGAGAAATAATTTCTCTTGTTCGGTTTGCAAGGGCTTCGTTATATGACATACATTGAATTTATTCTCGTGATAAAATACTTTACTGAATCAAGATAAATATTTCAAGAGAATATTCAAAAGCGTTGAGATGACTTACATCTTGATCGACTCTTTTACCGGTTTTCCCGCAAGATATTTTTTCCACGGCTCCCAGTAATGCTGATGCCATCCTTTGTTGATACCTTCATAATCTTTATCAGGAATGTTTGCATGTATTGCATGCAATACAACGTTGTTCCCTTTTGGTTCGAAATAAATGGTGAAAACAGAATCTGCATCTTCGGCTTTCCAGTTTTTTGATCTCCATGTTTGAACGATCAATTGATTTTTCACCAGCTTTATATTTTCACCTGTTATCCATGCGTCGTGAGCAGAAAATTTTTCGCCTTCTCTGGTGGAAATCGTAGCAGGTGCTCCCGTTGCAATAGTGTGTTTTTTTGAATTCATATAAAGATCGTAAAGATCTTTTGGTGTAGTGTTCTTAAACACAATGTCGTGTATGATAGTCCTGGGCATAACGGATATTTTTTATAATGACGATTGAGAAATAAAAAGGAAGACAGATAAGGTAGAAATATTTTTTAAAAGGCTGTTTGAGTTTTGTTATGAGTGGTGAAATTTTTTTATAAAGTCTATTCTCATAGGCGTGGCATTAAATTATTATGTATTTAGCCTATGAATAAGATCAGTCCTTTCATCATCGTATTGAAGTATCAATTACGGGAACTTGAAATAAGAGTAGAACCACTTGAAAAAAATGTAAATGGAGTAGTCAATAGTTTCCAGCTTCATATTAATGAAGAAAATAGTGGTGTAATTTTTTGTTTAGAGAATAAATGGATTGCTAATCATATAGAGGACCCAATCCTGGTTGATCGCATAGGGCATTGCATCAGGAAGATATGTGAAAAATATAAAGAGTTTATTGGAAAGGAGAATATGTTCAATATTTGTTTGAATTAGTAGCGGTTCTTCCACTTTACATCAGGTTTCGGGTAAACCAAGTGAAATAGTTTTTCAAATATTTTCCCACAGCTCCGCATAGGGTTCTGCAAGATACTACGAAGTAAAAATGAAAAGCAGTTCTCTGACTATGCAGTAGGATTTTGCAGATCAGCGAGGTTATTATCAGTATAAAATTTATCACGGTATGTTTGAAATTCTTCAAGCAAACCGGTAACGATTGCTACACCGGAATCTACTTCTTCATGTAAATCAGGTAATTTTTTTTCCAACAAGCCAACACCAAGCGTAATATTGTCTGCTTCTATCTGTGTCAATTTTTTCAAAACAGCGGTTTGGCTGTTTTTTAAATCATCCAATTCTCTTATCATCTTGTCCATCATCTCCAATTTTTGTAATTTATCCATGCCTGAAAGTTTTTAGGTGCTTTCTAATTATTCCGCTAAGTATGCGAGAACAAACATCGTGCGAAGAACTTCTGTAAGCTATTAATTTTCGAGTCTGGCTTTTCATTTTATATTTTTAGACATCCTCGGTAGTCTAAGGATAGCATCAACGAACTCTACAGATAGCCGGGATAGTTTTTCTGAGAAAGGTGCTTACCATGTATCAATGATCAAAACATTTTAGACCTTAAAGGATATGGCGAACGTAGTGCCTTCATTGATTCTGCTTTCCACAGCAATCTGCCCGCCGGAATTTATGATGTAGTTATATACTAAGTAGAGACCAATCCCCCTGCTATCAGAATAGCTATGGAACTTTTCATGTAACCCAAATATTTTGTCTTTTACTTTTTCCATATCAAAGCCCAATCCATTATCAGCAACAATTAACTGGCTTACACCATTTATTTTTTGAGTATATATAGAGACCACCGGCAAACAGTCAGGTTTGGCGTACTTAATAGAGTTTGTTACTAAATTGAGGAATATACTTTCAAGTTGAACCTTATTGAATCTGATTGTTTCAAAGGCAGAGAAGTCAACTTTCAAAGTAGCTTTTGAATTTTGAATCAAGGAATTTATTGATTGTAATACTGCATTAAGAGAGTTGGCTAAATTTATCTCCTCTGCAATTCCGTCTTGTTCGTCCTTTTTTGTCAAAAGATTTAAATATTTATCTAAGGTGTCATTTAAAGTTTCGGTAGTAAACTTCAGCACGTTTATGAATTCAAGTGTTTCAGCATTATATACCTTCGAAATGTCGAGCATATCAAAAAGAACAAGTAAATTTTTTACCGGCGCTCTTAGATCGTGAGAGGCTGAATACATCAATTGGGTAAGATTACCATTGGTCTTTGTAAGATTTGAAAATACCCGTTCTTGCTCTTCTTCAAGCTTCTTTTTATGCGTAATATTTTTAGCGATCGCAAAAACTAATTTATCATTACTTACAGGCAGAGAGGTCCATGAAAGCCAAACAATCTCGCCACTTTTTGTCACATAGCGGTTCTCAAAATTGAAAAGCGGATCGTTTTGTGTAAGCTGCTCCCTAACCTTAGTCGTAATATCTTTATCGTCATGATAAACAAAATCATTAATAGGTCTTGAATACAATTCCTCCATACTATAACCCAGTGTTTTTGATACAGCCGGATTTATTCGTTTAAAATATCCGTCAAAGCCGGCAATACATAACAAATCGGGTGATAGTTCGAAAAATGGTTCCGTTAAATTATTAGTAATAGAATATGGATTTAAATCATTAAGCATTAGGAGCGATTCGAAGTAGATCAGGATCAAATTTACTACATGATTTTAAACCTGGTTTTAAATTGATTATATTCTTTTGCACACATCTTTTTCCTTTGCCGGAATGTCTCCTTTCATAGATTCTGTGTGAGGCAGGAACATGCGCAGAAGGAAATAGAATTGCGGAAGTTGCGCTTCTGTATAAATTAATCCTTTAGAATTATTGTTAAGCAGTGGTTCTTTTGAGTACCAGGCAGAGTCTAGCTTTTACTATCTATCTCTCTTTTTTATGTGCCAAACAAATAATATCAGAAGACCTGCACCAATGCCATAAACGAGACCCTTAATAAAATCGGGCAATTGGGTATGCGTGTTTAAGAACAATGCAAGGCTCATTAACAACAAGCCTGCTATCAGTAATATTGTTAAACGTTTGTCTCTTCTTACAACAGTATTGCTCATGGGTCAAAAGTACTGTAAAACATATATCTGCGCAGGACTAAAGATAGCGCTAAGAACTCTATGGATAGCCGGGTGATCGCTTTCTTTTTATTTAGCCGCTTTTTTTACGTTTACGGCAGTAAGACCTTTTGGTCCTTTTTCTACTTCAAAGGTTACCCTGTCATTCTCTTTAACAGCCTCAATTAAATGACTTACATGAAGAAAAACATCTTTCTGTGTTTGTTCATCTTTTATAAAGCCAAAGCCTTTGGCTTCGTTAAAGAAAGTAATCCTCCCTGTTTTAACCGAATCTTCTTCTTTAATTGTTTGTTGTTTCGGTGCAGCTTGTTGCATATCTTCCTGCTTAAACACTTTCCTTTTATGTAAGGCAGGCGGTGTAGAAGAAATGTTTCCGTTTTCATCGAGGTAGGCCATCATCTCGTCCAGTGTTTTTCCTTTTTTTGTATTTGCCTTTCGTTCTGCCATCTTTTCTGCCTTATCTTGCTTCTTCTTTAACCTGTTTTTCTCTTTTTCCTTTTTGTTATATGTTTCGCCCATTAATTTTCATTTTATAATTCAAAAGTGTTATTCGCGAACATAGTCTCGTATGTGTTGATAGCGTACTATGGTTATAAAAACAAAGGTACTTATTCTGTTCTTTTAGAAATTATTGTTAAGCATCAGATTCCTTGAATACAGATTAAGTCCGGCTTTTCATTTATATCTGTTGTCGCTACGCACGATTACAGATAGCTGAGGATAAAATAAAAAGCCCCGATAACAGGGCTTTTACACTTATTCGGAAAATGTATTAATATCTGTTTTTATTATAGCTATTTCCGTTATTGAAATTTCTGCCGCGGGAAGGGCGGTCTTCCTTTGGTTTTGCAACAGATACGCTGATAGCCCTGTTTTCTACAGTTGCGCCATCAAGTTCTGCGATAGCTTTCTTAGAAGCAGCTTCATCAGCCATTTCAACAAAGCCGAAGCCTCTTGATTTGCCGGTTTCTCTGTCTGTGATTACTTTAGCAGAGGTAACTTCTCCATAAGGAGTAAAAAAATCTTTTAAGTCTTCATCCTGTACGTTGAAGCTTAAATTCGAAACATAAATGTTCATTTCTAAAAATTAAATGATTAATGATTTCTGAGAAAGCAAGAAGTAAGAAACTAACTATAATGCAGATTTTCTAAGCAATGTAATTAATGAATACTAATGCGAGGCTCAAATTAACTGCACGAAGATAGTCTTTATTTCCACATTTCAACATAAAATAATCATAATGCTTTCATGCAGAATTTTAAAAAGTGTACTCCATCATTCTATTGTAAGAAAATCAGTTAAGCAATTCATCTATCGGAATAGCTTCCAGGTAATGGCGTATGGCATTCGTATCCGGTAATACCCGGTATTCCTCAATCGTTTTGTCTGCAACGTTACAATAAGCCTCTACATAATAGTCTTCTAACTGAAAAAGAAAAACGATTACATCCTGGTAACTTCTTTGCGCTAATGGAACTGCCCGGTTCATCACAGACCATTTTTTCTCTGCTTCATTCAATAGCATAAATTCAGAAAGCTTCATAATGTTAATTTTAAAATGTTAACTAATAAAGACTTGCTAATACTTAAACTGAACTGATAAACGAGAACAAAAACCTGATACGATAAATAACGATACTGAACTTTAAAGCAAATTGCAACAATTATAAAATGCCAGAGACAGGGCTAAGATGTTGCAAATAAAAATGAGACATGACAAAGATAGGAATAAAGCGGATAATAATCCGCGTGACTCTTCGCAGTGTTCTGTAAGACACAAAGGAGTAACAATGCTCAGCCAATCTCTCACCGGAATTTAAATTATCAAAGTGCAAGTGCAGTTAGACGGCTAAATAGAAGTGCGGCAGTTAGGCCTCTGTATAAATTAATCTTAGAATTATCGTCAATTAACTGTTGGAATCAAGCATCAAGGCTTAAATGCTGAAGTCACAGTAGTACTACAGCCTAAGGTAACTAAGAAGGCTTTTCATTAGAAAAATTGTTCTTTACTTTCTTTGTCTTGATACAAAGAAAGTAACAAAGAAAGATCAAGGCAAACCCGAACGCTCCGCGCGTTTTGCCTTGCCTAACGCCACACATCACACTTCGAAAAATGCGCTTCAATTGGAGATATGATTAATATTAAGAGTGAAGATTGAATCTAAGTATCAAGACTCACCAGTTGAAGTCACAGTAGTACTACTGCTTAATCAGGGCTAATGAAAGAAAAGTGATGTATATCCCTGCCTGCCGGTAGGCAAGTTTTCTTTCTTGATTTTTTGGTTCTTTTGGGTCAAGCCAAAAGAACATAAAAAGATAAGGTAAACTAAAGAAGGCTTTTCATTAGAAAAATTGTTCTTTACTTTCTT
>Ga0207657_10007457_pt1 | contig 11216 bp, 10 predicted proteins | sample KBSC33metaG_FD_184316 | JGI IMG/M metagenome (GOLD analysis project Ga0207657, IMG submission 184316) | Corn rhizosphere microbial communities from Kellogg Biological Station, Michigan, USA - KBS C3-3 metaG (SPAdes) (version 2) | ecosystem: Host-associated > Plants > Roots > Rhizosphere > Soil ... | reverse complement strand
GGCAATTCGACCTTGTTCGTACGCCGGGACGAGATCGAGGCGGCATGGAAGTGGATTGATGGCATTCATGCGGGCATTCAGCAGACCGGCATGAAACCGCGTCCTTATCCCGCCGGGAGCTGGGGCCCTGCCGCTGCGATCGCGCTGACGGAACGGCACGGCCATAGCTGGTTCGAACAGGCCGGATGAGCCGGAAAGGCATGGCATGACCAATATGCACCCGATCGTGGCGGCGGTGACCGATCGCATCGTCGCGCGTTCGACGGAGACGCGGGCTCGCTATCTCGACCTGATCGCGCGTGAGCGGGATGGGGGCGTCGATCGGCCGCGCCTGTCCTGCGGCAATCTTGCGCATGGATTTGCAGCGGCGGGCGAGGACAAGGCCGTGATCCGCACCGGCAAGGTGATGAACATCGGCATCGTCACGGCCTATAACGACATGCTCTCGGCCCATCAGCCCTATGGCCGCTATCCCGAACAGATGAAGCTGTTCGCGCGCGAAGCGGGCGTGACCGCGCAGGTGGCGGGCGGCGTGCCGGCGATGTGCGACGGGGTGACGCAAGGCCAGCTTGGCATGGAGCTATCGCTGTTCAGCCGCGATACGATCGCCCTTTCGACAGCCGTTGCGCTTTCGCACGGCATGTTCGAAGCTGCCGCATTGCTCGGGATCTGCGACAAGATCGTGCCGGGGTTGCTGATCGGCGCGCTTCGCTTCGGCCATTTGCCGACTATCCTCGTTCCGGCCGGGCCGATGCCGTCGGGCCTGGCCAACAAGGAGAAGCAGCGCGTGAGGCAGCTCTACGCCGAGGGCAAGGTTGGGCGCGACGAGCTGCTTGAGGCCGAAGCGGCAAGCTATCATGGCGCAGGGACATGCACCTTCTACGGCACCGCCAATTCGAACCAGATGATGATGGAGGTGATGGGCCTGCACGTGCCGGGCGCCGCGTTCGTCAATCCGGGCACGAAGCTGCGGCAGGAATTGACGCGGGTCGCCGTGCACCGGCTGGCGGAGATCGGCTGGGACGGCAATGACTATCGACCGCTTGGCCACTGCGTCGACGAAAAGGCGATCGTGAACGCGGCGGTGGGCCTGCTGGCCACCGGCGGCTCGACCAATCATGCCATTCACCTGCCAGCGATCGCGCGCGCTGCGGGCATCATGATCGATTGGGAGGATCTGGATCGGCTGTCCTCGGCCGTGCCGCTGATCGCGCGCGTCTACCCCAATGGCTCGGGTGACGTGAATCATTTTCATGCGGCGGGCGGCATGGCCTATGTCATCCGGGAATTGTTGCGGGGTGGCCTGCTTCATCGCGACATTCTCACCGTGGGGGGAGCCGATCTTGGCGAATATGCGCGCGAGCCCGCCCTCCAGGACGAGACGCTGATCTGGCAGGAAGGCCCGGCGGCAAGCCGCGACGAGGCAATGCTTCGTTCGATCGACGCGCCGTTCAGCCCCGATGGCGGCATGCGGCTGGTGAGTGGCAATCTCGGCCGCGCCATCTTCAAAACGAGCGCGGTCGATCCGGCACGCTGGACCATAGAGGCCCCCTCCCGTATCTTTTCCGATCAGGACGAGGTGCTCAAGGCCTTCAAAAACGGCGAGCTTGATCGCGACGTGATCGTGGTGGTCCGGTTTCAGGGACCACGCGCGAACGGCATGCCGGAGCTGCACAAGCTGACGCCCTCGCTCGGTGTGTTGCAGGACAAGGGCTTCAAGGTCGCGCTGGTGACCGACGGGCGCATGTCGGGTGCCTCCGGCAAGGTTCCGGCAGCCATTCATGTCTCGCCGGAGGCGCTGGGCGGCGGACCCATTGCGAAGCTGAGAGATGGCGATGTCGTTCGTCTTTCGGCCGAAAACGGCGAACTGATCGCGCTGGTCGACGCGGGCGACTGGAATGCGCGTGGCGATGCCGCCGCGCCGCCGATCACCATGGGGACGGGACGCGAACTTTTCGCCTTTATGCGTCAGGGTGCGGACGAGGCCGAGCGCGGCGCGTCGGCGATGCTGGCCGCAATGGACAAGGAGCATGCGCGCTAATGGATGTTGAGGCAGTGATGCGGCTGGCCCCGGTGATCCCGGTGCTGGTGATCGATGATGCAGCCCAGGCGCAGGCTATCGCGCGATCTCTGGTGGCCGGCGGCCTTCGCGCGCTTGAAGTGACGCTCAGGACTGCTGCCGCGCTGGATGTGATCGCGGAGATGGCGAAGGTCGAAGGCGCGGTGGTCGGCGCCGGCACCGTGCTCAACGAAGCGCAGCTTGATGCCAGCATCGCAGCGGGCGCGCGTTTCATCGTCAGCCCCGGGCTGACCCAGGGGCTCGCCAGCGCTGCGATCGAGCGCGGCATAGCGCTGCTACCCGGCATCTCCACCGCCAGCGATATCATGCGCGGGCTCGATCTGGGGCTCAGCCATTTCAAATTCTTTCCGGCGGAGGCGTCCGGCGGGATCGCGGCGCTGAAGGCACTCGCTGCTCCCTTCCATCAATGCCGATTCTGTCCCACCGGCGGCATCACCCAAAAGACCGCGCCTGATTGGCTGGCGCTCGACGCCGTCCTCTGCGTGGGCGGATCCTGGCTGGTGCAGCGCGGCGGCGTCGACCCGCAAGCGATCGAAGCGGCCGCTGCCGAAGCGGCCAAGCTGACGCAGAGGGGGTAGCAACCGCCGGCGGACGCGCATCGGGAGCGAACCGCGCCACAAAATCGCCAAAGCTGCGTTCTAGTCCGATAGCTATATTATACGGGCGCGAACATTGGTGACATTTCCGCTGCACGACATTGCAATCCCAACGATGAATGCTGTCGGATGAAGGCGGTGCTTTTATGTGCCGGCCGCGGCAGCCGACTTGATCCGCTCACCCGAGATCGCCCGAAATGTCTCGTGAGCGTTGCCGGGAAATCAATCCTGCAGCATCAGATCGAGGCCCTGGCCGCAGCGGGCATTTCGCAGATCGTCATTGTCGGCGGGTACCGGATCGAGCAGGTCAAGGCTCATCTTGAAGCGATGGAAAGCGATTGCGCGCTGACGCTTGTCGACAATCCTTATTGGGCTACGACCAGCAGCATCGGCAGCGTTTGGGCGGCCCGTTCCCACCTCGATCAGCCCTTCTGCCTGCTCAACGGCGACACGCTGTTCGATGCGGCGGTGATCGGCAAAGCCCTGGAAAAGATGCGGCCGGGCATCAATCTCGTCGTCGAGCTGGGGCCGCCGGAACATGACGACATGCGAGTGGCGATCTCCGGCGAGAGGATCATTACCGTGGGCAAGTGGATGTCGGGCGAGGTAGGCTATGCCAGGTCGCTCGGGATCGTGCTGTCGCCCAATGAGGATGGCGGCAACTATCGTTCGGCGCTCGAAGCAGTGATCGGCGCGCCTTACGGTGAGCAGAGCTTCCATCACGCCATCATCGATCGCATCGCCCAAAGCGAGAGGGCTCATTCTCTCATCGTGGAAGGGCATGACTGGCAGGAGATCGACCGGCCCGACGATATCATCGCCTGGGAGCAGCGTATGATGCGCCGTGCTGCCTGAACCAGCCAAGGGACAGCGCGTCGCCTTTTTGTTTCTCGGCGAAAGCCTGCTGATCCCGCACCTGCTCCCGATCGTGGACGCGCTTGCCGAGTTGGCGCCCGCGCTGCCGATCGATCTGTGGGTTCGCGACGCGGCAACCGAGGCAGTGCTGGCCAGTCGCTCCCGAGCTAACCCATCGGTGCGCATCCGCCGCGCGCCTGGATTCGGCGGACGCCTGCGGAAGCTGCCGCTGCTTTTGCGGATGGCGCCGCGGCTGTGGTCCGCGCCGGTGGTGGTCTGCGCCGAGCAGACCAGCCTCTGGATCCCGCGCCTGTTTCCGTTTCACTGGCGCTTCATCAAGACCGCGCATGGCGTCGGCTCGATGAGCGCGCGCGACGATCCGCGCCGCCGCGCTGCGTGGCGCCTGCTCGTGCCAAGCGAACTGGAGCGCGAGACCTATCTCAGGCGCGGCCTCGCGCCGGAGAGGGTGCTGGCCACTGGCTATGTGAAAACATCCTTCGCCGGTACCGCATTCCAGCCGCGCTTTCCAACTCTGCGCCCGATCGTGCTTTATACCCCGCATTGGCAGCGGCACCGTTCGTCATGGTGGGATTGGGGGCGGCAGATCGTCGCCATGCTGGTGCGCCAGCAGCGGTTCAACGTGATATTGGCGCCGCACCAGCGGCTGATGGAACGCGATGCCGCCGTCCGCGACGTGCTTGCGGAGGCCGCCGCCGCGCCGCATGTTCATGCCGATCTGGATAGCTTTGCCATGGTCGACGGCAGCTACACCGCGGCGGCGGATATCTATTTGGGCGACACGTCGAGCCAGGTGGTGGAGTTTCTCGCGCGCCCGCGCCCTTGCGTGTTCCTGAACAGCCAGAAGCTCGATTGGCGCATGACCGACGATCACGGCTTCTGGGAGTGCGGCGAGGTCGTCGACGATCTCGATCGGGTCGAAGGGGCTCTTGATGAAGCAGCCCGGGCACATGCGCGCTATCTGCCGGTGCAGCGCGAATTCGCCGCCGACGCCCTGGGAGATACCAGTTCGGAAGCGCCGCGCCGCGCGGCACGGATCATTCTTGATGCGCTGGCTTAGCTTGCCAGCCAGGATTCCACGCGCCGCCCGCCCAGGGTGATCATGGACGCCTGAACCAGCCGCACCACGTGAAACAGGCAGGAAGCCACGCTCCAGCCGGCAAGCGCGATGAAGCCCCAATCCGGCCGGCCAAAGCACAGGAATACGAACAGCAGCAGCATGTTCGGATTGCGGCGCGCGGTGATCAGCCGGAAGTGGGAGTCGATCGGCCGCCACACATGGATATGCATGTGGAAGCCAGCGATGAAAACGCCTTCGATCAACCGCTGCAGCACGTAAATGCCGACGATTACGATCAACCCCATGTCGATCGTGTCGTCGGGCAGGGGGGTGCCATAATCATCCAGGCCCATTGCCCACGCCCACCACCAGATCGGCGGGTGGATGAGGTCGATACCATGGTCGAATGCATTGCCGAGCTTCGATGAGGTGATGGTGCAGCGGGCGAGCTTGCCGTCGACCGTATCGAGCACCATCGAGATCAGCCCGGTCGCCATGCCGGCCCAATATTGGCCGGTCCAGAAGCAAAGGGTCGCGGTCACGCAGAACAGGAAGCCGATGCTCGTCACCATGTTGGGGGTGAGGCCCACGCTGGCGGCTATTTTGGTCAGCACGAACGCCCATTTCGGCCAAAGATATTTGGTCAGCAGGTCCGTCACGCCCTTATATGCGCCGGCGTAGCTCGCCTGCTCGACCGCGCTCGCGGTATCTTCGCGGAGCGGAAGAACGAAGGGCGTTTCGCGCTTGCGCAATTCGTCGTTCGCAATCGAGATCCGGTCTTCCGCGCGAAAGACTTTCATGTCGTGCGGAAGATCTCCCGCCTTGAGCATGCGTGCTTGCGATCCATCGCGCACATGCGCCAGAACGGGCTCGTTTCGGCAGGTCAGCACAGTGCCTGGGTTGTCCGCGATCTGCTTGAACCAAGCCGGATCGAAGGCAAAGCCATCATTCGCGATCATGTTGGCTCTGGACCAATCCCTGACGAGCGTTGCGCCATTCTGCCGGCCAATGCGGGCGATGCGTTCGTGTGACGTCATTCCCCAGACGCGCACCGGGTTGCTGCCGAGGATGCATAATCTTGGCCGCGGAATTTCCGGAGCCGCCGTTTTTTCCTGCGTTGCGGGGCTGCCCTCGCTTTGATCGATCATCAGCCGAATAACACGGCAATGGCCTCGCTGTTCCGTCTCAAGCAGGCATTCCGCTCCGGCGGATGAATGCCTGCAGAAGCCTCACTTGCTCCAGGCTGTATCCGTGACGGATCAAGCTTAGCAACAGCCCGTCATCCAAAGCTGCATGGCCGCGCCATAGCCGGCTTGCCGCCACGCGCAACACCTCGAGCCGCTCGTCGGCAAGCGGGTTGGCCACCGGCAGCCCGAAGACCATCCCAATGAAGCGCCGCAAGCGGGAAGCCGGTTTCGTCGGAAGGGCTCGATCCTTGTGCGCCAGCGTGACGACCGTCCACTCGCGCGAGGAAAAGCCAACCATTGCCGCCGGCGCGGCGATCGTGGCATCATGATCGGCCGCATCATTGGTGGCCGCCGCAAAATTCATGCAAAGATATGCCATCAGAAAAACTGCTTCGTTTGCCGCGCGCCTGCGGTAATCCATTGGGAGAGGCTGCCGCGTAGCAATGCGGCATGAAGGCCCGCGGCATTGGCCGTCTGCCTGCCGCCAAGGCGGCGATAATCGTTCGCCAGTGCCAGCGCCGCCGTCTGCGCCAGGACGCTCAGCTGCCGGGGATGGGGACTGCCCCAGATCGCCAGCGATTGTTCAAGCTCGGATCGCAGGGCGGCCAATCCATAGTTTTCAGGATCGAAGCCATCTTTTCGCGAATGCTCGATGGCAATGATCAGCTCCCGTACCTGAGCATGATCCCAGCTTTGCACATCTGCCATGATCGGTGCCGTACCGCTGGCAGTGGCGGCAGGGCTGCGCGAGGCAAGCGTACCGCTCGCGGCGGCCATGATCATGATCAGCAGCGTCACCAGGGTGATGGCTCCGGAGGCGCTGGCAGTTGATGATGTCGCATCTGATCGGGGCATGGTCACCTCCCGCTCGAAAAGTCTGGCGGTGCAGCCGACTTAGGGTTTTGCGCATGAATTGCTCGCATGTTTCGGCGCAGCCGCCATGCGGGGCGACGATCGTGCGCAAGCGCAATTTCGTCGTGCCGGAAAGCATTTTCGTCCCGCCAAGCTTGGGGAACTTTGGATTGCGAGGCTTACTTTCATCCAGGTAAGTTAGGGGAAGGCTCAATTTTTGCTCGGATTTGACAGATGAAGATGGTGCTGCGCCGCGATTTGCGCAAAGCTAGGCTTCATGCGGGCCTTCACCTCGATCTTGCACCTCCAGACTGCAGCCGTCCGGTGACGATCACCAAGCCTGATGCACGCTGGCTGGAGGCTGCCGGCGTCACCGTCGCGCTGTGGTTCTTCGTGCTGCTGATCTACCTGCCGACGATCTTGGATCGGCATGCGGGCGATAGCTGGACGAGCGTGGTGCTGGACGCATCCACCCTGCTGATTTCGGCTGCGCTGGCGATCTCGATCTTCCCGCTATTCCGGGTAGTCGCGCGCTGGCCGCAATTTGAGCGCCTGGCCGTGCTCGGCGCGGCGGTGATCCTCGCATCCATCGCGCAGACCGCCTTCGACCTGATCTACACGGGGTGGGTTGCGCAGCACCTCGAGCGATCCTGGTATTCGATCCCGCGCGATCTCAGCCGCGGCTATCGCACCATGTTCAACTATGCTTGCATTTTCAGCGTCAATGTCGCGCTGTTTCAGCTCATGTACACGCGCCGCCGGGACGTTCGGCGCGAGCGCCAGCTGGCGGAGGCGCGCTGGTCGGCCCAGCAGGCGCAACTCACCGCGCTCCGCTTTCAGCTCAATCCGCATTTTCTGTTCAACACCCTCAATGCGATCTCCTCGATGATCGTCACCGGCCGCAACGAGGACGCGGAGCAGATGACGGACAAGCTTTCCAGCTTCCTGCGCGCGTCACTCGCCTCGGATCCGACCGAACTGGTGCCGTTGGAATCAGAACTCGCATTGCTTGAGGAATATCTCGAAATCGAGGCGATCCGCTTCGGCGAGCGGCTCAGCATAGAAATTCCCTGCAGCAGTGAGGCGGCTGGGGTGCTGATCCCGAGCTTCCTGCTGCAACCCCTGGTCGAAAATGCCATCAAATATGGCGTCGGCCCGTCGCCGCATCCGGTGACGATCATCTTGTCGGCAAAGATCGAAGCCGATTTTCTCGTGCTTCAGGTGACGGACAATGGCGGCGGAACGGCCGACCATGTGCAGCCTGCAGGCACCGGCGTCGGCCTTGAAAATGTGCGGCGGCGGCTGGAGGCCGTTTATGGCGCGCGTGCAAGCCTGAACGCGCATCCCTTGCCGCAGGGGTTTCAGGTGACGATTTGCGTCCCGCTCGACGCGACGCCGCTGCGCCTTCAGCAGCCCAATTAGAGCGAGAAGCCAAAAATCCGAATTGCCTCCGTTGGGTTCGAGTAGCCTTCGAGTTCGTCGAGAAGGCGTATCGAGAATATGGACCAGCTGGGCTTTCTCGACTGCGGTTCTCGACTGGCTCGAACCTCCGCTCGAAACAAACGGTTCAGATTGAAGGCATCACGCCCTAAGCGCAATCCTACACCAGATGGCTGGCGATCCGTTCGATCGGGCGCGTCATATTCTCATAAACGACGCCACCGACAAGCCCTGCGGCGATAACGCCGAAGACCCCGATCAGCGCAAATTCGAATGCGCGTGACAGGCGGCGGCTGCGCTCATGCTGCTCGGCGATGTCGGACGCGCGCCGCCGCGGCGATCCTTGCGAAAGCGATTGCGGCATATGGCCGTTCCGATCGGCGGCCCGCCTTTGTGGGACCGTGCCGCTGATGAGCGCCTTGATATCCATGACATCGCTCGTGCGGACCCCAAAGCGCTTGTCCTTGCACCACACCACCCGCGCCACGATCGTATGAGCGGGTTGAAATATTTCGACATATGTGCCGGCGGGGGGAGGGCACGCCGCCTGTAGCATTAGTCCGCGCGAGGAGACATTACGAATGCACACGTCGGTCTTGGCGCCGCCTGCACGCATGTGCGTGGGAATGACCACCTTATGTCGGGCTTCCCTCGGTCTTTGTCCGGCGTTCATAGATCAAGGCATTTCGAAAGCTCATTACTCCGATTGCCAGTATAGTGTTCATTCGTTGAAATAAGCTTAGCACACAAAATCGAACGACATACTTTATCGTATCGGATACGAAATGTTCTAATTTAATTGTAGCGATGCTTTGACTGTATTTGATCTGAATCAAAATCTGCGCTGATTGCCAATCGTCCAATTAGATCTGTCGGCTCTGATAGGCTGCTGCTGCTCCCAGCAGCCCTGGCTGATCATGCAGCGCCAGCCGGATTGGAAACTGCGCCATGCGCGCGGCGTAGCGCCCCTTGGCGCAGAAGCGCGCGTGAAAGGAGGGGCGTTGCAGCCATTCGCGGATGCGGCCGGACAGGCCGCCGACAATGACGACCTGCTTGGCTCCATGCGCCAATGCAAGATCTCCGGCCGCAGATCCGAAGCTGAGCACGAAACGGTCGAGCGCAGAGCGGGCGAGCGGATCGGTTCCTTCGATTGCCGCTTGCCACAGCCCCGCATCGTCGCGCGGCTGGACCGGCTGGCGCTCGATCGCGCCCAATGTTTCGTACAAATTCCGGAGCCCTGGTCCGCTGACCAGCCTCTCTACCGACACGCGCAGGAAACGCTCGCGCAAGTGCCGAAGGACCTGTTCCTCTATGGTATCGAGCGGCGCGAAATCGAAGTGCCCGCCCTCGGTCTCGATGACCTCGTAACGCCCGTTTCGGTGCAGCAGGATCGCTACGCCGAGGCCGGTCCCCGGCCCGATGATGGTGGTCACGCCCTCGTCGGGAATGGTCTGGGGGCCGGCCAGATGGCAAAATTCATCCGCGGCCAGCCACGCGACGGCATGCGCGATCGCGCCGAAATCGTTGAGCAACAGCACCTCGCCTACGCCCAGCGCCTGCGCAAGCTTGCTCGCCTCGATCGTCCAAGGGCTGTTCGTGAAGCGGAGAAGATCGCCATCGATGGGGGCTGCGACGGCGAGCGAGGCGGCGATGGGCGCAATCCCTTCCTCGGCGACGAACCGGCGCCATGCCGAAGGAAGATCAGGGAAATCCGCGGTATGATAGGTTCGGGGAGGGCCCAGACGCGGCCGGCTTCCCGGCTGCAGCTCGGCCCGCGCAAACCGCGCATGCGTTCCGCCGATGTCGCCCGCTACGATCTCGATCATCGGCGGCGATTATCAGGATGCAGCGGCCGCTGGCAATGCGGCGCGCGCTATTCGAATTCGAGGATGACCGAGTCCACCGCGAGGCTGTCGCCGGGCGTCGCCACGACGGCGGAGACGGTCGCAGGTTTTTCGGCCCGCAGAATATTCTCCATCTTCATGGCCTCGACGACCGCGAGCGGCTGGCCTGCTTCCACCTTGTCGCCAGCTGCGACATGGATCGCTTTCACCAGCCCCGGCATCGGGCAGAGCAAGAACCGGGACAGGTCTGGCGGCAGCTTCTCGATCATGTGATGCGAAAGCTCCGCAACATGGGGAGGCAGCACGGTCAGGCTATGCGATGCACCCCGGGTGGTGAACCGCCAGCCGGTGCGCTTGCGCTCGACCCTAACCGCAAGCGCAGTATCGCCGATCTTGACCTCGACCAGCTTCTGGCCGGGAATATAGGACGTATCGACGGTGAGGGGGACACCATCGACGGTGACATCGTTCGCGCCGATCGACACCACATGCTCCGCCCCGTCCATCTTGACGACCCAGTCAAGCGACGCGGGCTGCGCGCCATTCATTTGCCCGTCGATCAGCGAAGCGCGGCCCATCTCGACGCTGCTCAGCATCGCCGCGATCGCGGCGAGCTGCGCGGTCAACCCGGCCGAGGTCGGCGCGCCGGTGAAGCCCTCGGGATATTCCTCGGCGATGAAGCCGGTGGTGATATTGCCCAAGCGGAAGCGCTCATGCTGCATCAGCGCCGAGAGAAAATCGATATTGTGGCCGATGCCGTCGATCTCGAAGAGATCGAGCGCCGTGATCTGCTTGTCGATCGCCTCCAGGCGCGTGGGCGCCCAGGTGATCAGCTTGGCGATCATCGGATCATAGAACATCGAGATTTCGGAGCCTTCATAGACGCCGTCGTCGACGCGCACATTGTCCACTTCGGCCGGCGGGCGGTAACGCACGAGCCGGCCGGTTGAAGGCAGGAAGCCGCGATAGGGATCCTCGGCATAGACGCGGTTTTCGAGCGCCCAGCCGTTGATCTTTACATCGTCCTGGGTGAAGCCAAGCTCCTCGCCATAGGCAACGCGGATCATCTGTTCCACCAGATCGAGCCCGGTGATGCATTCGGTGACCGGATGCTCCACCTGCAGGCGGGTATTCATCTCGAGGAAGTAGAAGCCCTGGCCGGTCTTGTCGGCGCCCGAGACGATCAGCTCGACGGTGCCGGCTGAATAATAGCCGACCGCACGCGCCAGCGCGACCGCCTGCTCGCCCATCGCCTTGCGCATCTCGGGCGTAACGAAGGGGGGG
>Ga0207657_10007456_pt1 | contig 11217 bp, 11 predicted proteins | sample KBSC33metaG_FD_184316 | JGI IMG/M metagenome (GOLD analysis project Ga0207657, IMG submission 184316) | Corn rhizosphere microbial communities from Kellogg Biological Station, Michigan, USA - KBS C3-3 metaG (SPAdes) (version 2) | ecosystem: Host-associated > Plants > Roots > Rhizosphere > Soil ... | reverse complement strand
GGCCCGTGGCGCCAGGCCGCTGGCCATCCTTGCCGGCTACGGCACCTCGGCCGATGCCTACCACCTGACGGCCTCGCCGCCCGACGGCGAAGGCGCGCAGCGCGCCATGCGGCTGGCGCTGAAGATGGGCGGCGTCAGCCCCGCCGATGTCGGCTACCTCAACGCGCACAGCACCTCGACCCAGGTCGGCGATGCGGCGGAGATTGCGGCGATCGGGGCCGTATTCGCCAATCGCGGCAAGCATCTGGCGATCTCGGCCACCAAGTCGGCGACCGGCCATTTGCTCGGCGCCGCCGGCGCCATCGCCTCGATCTACACCGTCATGGCGCTGCGCACCGGCCTGCTGCCGGCCACTCTCAACCTCGACGATCCGGATGACGATGCGGCTGCCTTCGACCTCGTCGCCAAGGTCGCGCGGCCCAAGGACGTGGCGTTCGCGCTGGTCAATGCCTTCGGCTTCGGCGGGGTGAACGCCAGCCTGCTGCTGGGCAAGGCCTGAGCCGGTCTTACCCCTTCGGCGGCAGCCCCGCGACGTAGCGTTCGGCGACGCCGATCCAGTGTCGCAGGCGGTCGTCACTCTCGAGGCTGTCATCGTCGACGTCGATGAAATTGGGCTGCTGCCGTCCGGCCATCGTCATCGGGGTGACGCCGGGCTGGCGCGTCGCCTCGGCGGCCGCTGCCGCGCCGCACTGCACGAGCAGCGAGCCGGTGCGGCGGATGCAGATCAGGATGCGCCCGTTGAGCAAAAAGCAGATGCCGCCGAACATCCGCTTCTCGGTCACCCGCGGATCGAGCGCCACCAGCCCCCGGATCCGCTCCGCCAACTGCTCGGATATGGTCATCGCTCGTCCTGTTGCGGCGGCAGCGTCGCGGCGTAGTCCAGCGCCAGCTTCAGCCACTGGCCGAGCGTGAAGTCGTCCGCCACCGCATGCGGGCTGACGAACACCATGTTACCCATGCGCCGCGAAAAATCCATGTCCCCGGCACCGGGCAGGCTCCGCGCCGTCCGTTCACCATCGCTGCCGAGATGCACGACGAGTTCATCCTTGCCGGTCACCCCGCAGACCATGTTGCCGTTGACAGTGAAGCCGAGGCCCCCGAACATCGGCCGTTCGCTCACCAGAATTTCATGCGCGAACAACGTGCGAATGCGCTCGGCCCACGTGTCATTCGTGTTCATTGGCGTGCGTCCTTCGCCGGTCGTTTCGAAGCTTCCCCGCCGTCGCGATAGGTGAGGTATTGCGGCAGGCCGGAAGCTATCACGTCCCACTCCTGATGCGTCCGCGCGAAAATCATCTGCGTCGGCCGGAACCACTCGTTCTGCCCGGCGAACAAGCCAACCGGCAGCATGACGAAGCGTTCCGCCCGGCTCGATGTCGAAAATATCGGCGTGCCGCAACGGGGACAGAAGTGCCGGGTCAGCACCGCCCCTGAATCTGCCGGCCGCGAAAAGTCGCTGGTCTCGCCCACCACCGATACGTCGCCCGCCTCGGCGAAGGCCACCGCGGCATGCCCGCCGCCGCTGGCTTTCTGGCAATCCGCACAGGCACATAGCAGCATGACGCGAATCGTCCCGTTAAGTCGGACTTCGACCGCGCCGCACGCGCAGACCGCCCGCAGGCTGAGGCGGGGCCGCGATGTATCAGGCATTTCGTCATTCTCCCGATGTGAGGCGCGCTCGAAGTGGTATAGCGCGTTGCCTGGATTTTTGCGTAACCGGAGGCGCAAGTGCGGAACGCCGAACCTGGAACCATGATGCAGCCTTCGCCGCTGCTGCCGATCGTCACCGAACGCCTCGTTCTCCGGCCCTTTACGCGCGGCGATGTTGATGCAGTGCATGCCTATCGCTGCCGCGAGGATGTCGCGCGCTACCTGTTCGATGGCCCGATGACCCGCGAAACCTGCGCCGAGGCGATCCAGCTCAGGGTACGCCAGGTGTCGTTCGCCGAGGAGGGCGATCGCATCGTGCTCGCCGCGGAGCGGCAGGACAGCGGTGAACTGATCGGGGAAATCTCCCTGATCTGGCGCAGTGTCGTCTCGCGGCAGGGCGAGATCGGCTATATCTTCCACCCCGACTACCAGCATCTCGGCTACGCCAGCGAGGCCGTTCGTGCCCTGCTGACGCTGGGTTTCCGCGACCTCGACCTGCACCGCATCTATGCCCGCTGCGATACGCGCAACGCCCCGTCCTACCGGCTGATGGAGCGCATCGGCATGCGGCGCGAGGCGCATTTCCATGAGCACTTGCTGGTCCGGGGCAACTGGGACGACGAATACATCTACGCCGTCCTGCGCAGCGAGTGGCGCCGCCACTGACGGCCTCACGGCCGGGACACAGTGATATTACCGCGCCGCCGGAACGAACGGGAATCTCCGCTCGTTTCAACCTCCATCAAGCCAAGGGAGGAAGCGCGCCATGATTCCACCGGTCCTGCCGATCGAAACCGAGCGTCTGTTGCTGCGCACCTTCGAGCGCAACGACTTCGATTCGGTGATGGCGTATCACGCCTTGCCGGAGGTGCAGCGCTATCTGGACTGGAAGGCCCGCGACCGGATCGAGGTGAAGGCGGCGCTCGAGGCCATGCGCAAGGAAGTCGCCCTCAATCGCCCGGGCGACACGCTTTCTCTCGCCGTCGAACATCGCAAGGACAAGCGGCTCATCGGTCAGGTCTCGCTGCGCTGGCACGATGCCACCGCCGCGCAGGCCGAACTGCGCTTCGTCTTCAACCCGGCCTATCGCCGCCAGGGTTATGCCGGCGAGGCGGCCAAGGCAGCGATCAGCCTCGGCTTCAGTGAATTCGGCTTTCACCGTATCTTCGCTCGCTGCGACGCCCGCAATCAACAGTCGGCGCGGCTGTTGAAGGGGCTTGGGATGCGTCTTGAAGCGCACTACCGCGAGCACGCCCTGTTCCAGGGCGAGTGGGACGAAGAGCTGCATTTCGCCGTGCTCGACCGCGAATGGCTGCGCAGCCCCAAGGTGCACGAATTCGCCGCGCATCGCGTCGCTTGATTTCCCGCCGCCCCATGCCGTAAAGGGCAGGGGATGGCGGGCACTGATAAATCCAAGGAAATCGTCTTTCGCCCCGGCCCGGCAATCATCTTGTGTGAGCCGCAGCTGGGCGAGAACATCGGCACGACGGCGCGGGCCATGGCCAATTTCGGGCTCTGGGACCTGCGCCTCGTGAACCCGCGCGATGGCTGGCCGAACGAAAAGGCCGTCGCGGCTGCCTCGCGCGCCGACCATGTGATCGATCGGGTGCGGGTGTTCCCGACGCTCGGCGAGGCGATTGCCGACTTGTCGCTGGTGCTCGCGACCACCGCCCGCCGCCGCGATCTGCAAAAGGAAGTGCTCGGCCCGGACGTTGCCGCCGAGCGTCTCGCCACCCATATCGGCGCCGGCGGCGGCGCCGGCCTGTTGTTCGGCCGCGAGCGCTGGGGCCTCTACAACGAGGAAGTCGCGCTCGCCGATGCGGTGGTGACATTACCGGTCGAGGCGGCGTTCGCCTCCCTCAACATCGCCCAGGCCGTGCTGGTGCTGGCCTATGAATGGCGGCGCCGGACGGAAGGGGAACTGCCTTTCGGCAGCGGCGTCGAGACGCCCGCGACCAAGGAGGAACTGCTAAAACTGTTCGAGCATATCGAGGAGGCCCTCGATCGCTCGGGCTTCTTTACCGTTGCCGACAAGCGCCCGACGGTCATCAACAATCTCCGCACCATGCTGACCCGCGGAAAATTTTCCTCGCAGGAGATCCGCACCCTGCATGGCATCATCTCCTCCATCGATCGCAAGCACGAGCGCCCGAACCCCAACCGGGTGAAGCCGGAAGCCTGAGGGAAGCAGCCCCTTCTTCTCGCGGCGGGTCGATGCACTTGGCTCTCCTCACCGGCTTCCGGCCACTCTCTCCCCAAAGAGGCGAGGATTATTGCCTGCCTCGCCGCAATCGTCCCTCGCCCCGCTGGGGAGAGGGCCAGGGTGAGGGGCCCACACGTGCTGAGCCCGCGGCCCCCTTTGACTATGCTGCGGCGCCGTGTCAAACGCTCGCCACCATGGACACCCTCCCCCCTGATCGGTCGCGTCGCGCCTTCAGCTATCGGGGCTATCGCTTCTTCTGGCTCGCCACCATGCTGACCACCTTCGCGGTGCAGATCGTCGCCGTGTCGGTGGGTTGGCAGATCTACGATCTGACCGGGCAGGCCTTCCTGCTCGGGCTCGTCGGCCTGTCGCTGTTCCTGCCGGCGCTGCTGCTGGTGCTGGTGACCGGGCTTGTTGCCGATCGCGTCAGCCGGCGGCTGATCATGGTTTGCTGCCTTGGCGTCGAACTGGCCTGCTCGGTATTCATGCTGGTGTTCACCGCTCAACCGGGCCATCCGGTGTGGCCGATTTTCGTCGTGCTGGTGATTCTGGGTTCGGGCCGCGCCTTCCTCGGCCCGGCGGCGAGTTCGCTGGCACCCAATCTCGTGCCGCCCGAGGCCCTGGCCAATGCCGTGACGCTGAATGCCACCGCCTGGCAATTTGCCGGCATCCTGGGGCCGGTGGCGGGTGGCCTGCTTTACGGCATCAGCCCGTCCTTCGCCTTCGGCACTGCAGGCGCCTTCGCCCTGGTCGGCCTGTTCTGCGTGCTGTTTATCCCAAGACCCGCGGCGCACGAGCCGCACAGCGCGGCCAATCTCGAGACCCTGCTCGCCGGCGTGCGCTATATCTGGCACCAGAAGGTGGTGCTCGGCGCCATCTCGCTCGACTTGTTCGCCGTGCTGCTGGGCGGCGCCTATGCGCTGATGCCGATATATGCCAAGGACATCCTGCACGCTGGCCCGACCGATCTGGGCCTGTTGCGCGGCGCGCCGGGCGTCGGCGCCATCGCCATGGCGATCCTGCTGTCGCGCGTTCCGGTCCGCGACTATGCGGGCCGTATCCTGTTCTGCTGCGTCGCCGGGTTCGGCCTGTTCGTCTCGATCTTCGGGCTCGCCACGACCATCTGGGCGGCCGTGCCGGCGCTGGTGCTGGTCGGCGCCTGCGACATGGTCAGCGTCTCGATCCGCGAGACCATCATGCAGCTCTGGACGCCCGACGAGGTGCGTGGCCGCGTCAACGCCGTCAACAGCGTCTTCATCGGCGCCTCCAACGAGCTCGGCGAATTCCGCGCCGGCATGGTCGCCACCTGGCTCGGCGCGGTGGTGGCGGTGGTTGCCGGAGGAATCGGCACCATGCTCGTGGCGGCGATCTGGAGCCAGCTCTTCCCAGGCCTGCGCACCCAGCGCTCGCTTGACCGGCCGATGGTCGAAGGCCTGGAGGCGGCAGAATAAAGGAGGGAGAACAATAAGTGAAAGCTAGGGATATTTTTGGATTGATCGTGCGGCTATGCGGTTTTGCGTTGATCGCTTATGGCGTCGTATTCATTGTCTTTACGCTGGCAAAACTTGTCGGCCTACCAAGCCGAACGTTGTATTCAACCAGCGAAGAGACCGTGGCCGCGGTGATCTACATTGTCACCGGTATAGCGTTCCTGCTCGGCGCGGAGTTGCTCACGCGCCTCGCATATGGCCGCGAAACCAGTTAGGACGGCTGAAACGCCCGGGCAGCTTGACTTGTGCGGCCTCGCGCTATAACACCCGCGCAACCTGTCGGGCCTTGCCCACGGGCGCACCCGGGATCTCTTGCTATTCGAGGTCTGTCAGTCCTTTGGGAAACCGGAGGGCAGAGGAGGGCGCAAGCCTTTTCACTCTTATTGAAAGGACTGGCGATGACGAAGCGCCACGAAGTCAAATACAAGATCGACCGCCGTCTGGGGGAAAACCTCTGGGGCCGCCCGAAGAGCCCGCTGAACGACCGCGCCTATGGCCCCGGCCAGCATGGCCAGCGCCGCAAGGGCAAGACCTCCGACTACGGCCTGCAGCTCAAGGCGAAGCAGAAGCTCAAGGGTTATTACGGCTCGATCACCGAGAAGGCGTTCCACCGCCTTTACACCGAAGCCGCCCGCTCCAAGGGCGATACCGGCGAGCGGCTGATCGGCCTGCTCGAGAGCCGGCTCGACGCCATCGTCTACCGCGCCAAGTTCGTGCCGACGGTGTTCGCGGCGCGCCAGTTCGTGAGCCATGGTCACGTTATGGTCAACGGCAAGCGGGTCAATATCCCGTCCTACATGGTCAAGGCCGGCGACAAGGTCGAGGTTCGCGACCGCTCCAAGCAGCTTGGCGTGGTGCTTGAGGCCGTGCAGTTGGCCGAGCGTGACGTGCCCGAATACATCGAAGTCGATCACGGCAAGATGACCGCCACCTATGTGCGCGTCCCCGCGCTCTCCGATGTGCCCTATCCGGTGCAGATGGAACCGAACCTGGTGGTGGAATTCTACTCGCGCTGACCAGCCCTGCCATTCGGCTGGACCAACCCCCGATACAAGCAAGGCCGCCTTTTGGGGCGGCCTTTTTGTTTGCCTGGTCATCTAACTCGGGAAGCAGTCGCTCCTTCGCGAAACCGCCTGCCTATCCTCCGTCGTCATGGCCGGGCTCGACCCGGCTCCCCATCCGACCCTGCCGCCCCCCATGGGGACCGAGATGCAGTTGGGTCCCCGGGTCAAGCCCGCGGATGACGACCCGTGCGGCAATCGCCCCGCGGGACGGCAGTTTGCCTCAACTGCCGGGTTGGGGAGCCGGCAGGGGCGGTTCGACGACCGGCCCGGCGTCGGCCGGGATGTGGCTTTCGAACAGCACCAGGCGCTTGCGGATGGACAGCAGCTCGACGATGGTCGACCACGCCCGGGCGAAGAACTGGAACGAGCTCGACACCTGGTCGAAGGCGTTTTGCACCTGCTGGTAGATGCCGAGCGTGATGGCCCCGGCCAGGATCGACGGCGCCATGGCCAGCAGCGGCACGTAGCCGACGAGGTTGAGGTAGAGATACCGCGCCAGGTTGAAATACGTGTAGTTGAAATACAGCCGGAAATAATTGCGCTGCACGTTTGAAAAGAGCTGCCGCGCCGTTGGCGGGGCGGCGCGGTCGGCGTGGTCTTCGCCATAGACCAGCTCCTTGCGGTAGGCCGCTTCGACCTTCTGGTTGTCGAAGTTGATGCCAGGCAGGCGCACCCCGACGACGCCGAGCATCACCGTACCGAACGCCGCGGCGAGCAACGCCACCCACACCAGGCTGCCCGGCACGGTGCCGAAGATCGGCAATTGCGTGATGTGCACCGAGAGGCCCCAGAGGATCGGCAGGAACACCACCAGCGTGATCAGCGAGGAAAAGAACGTCGTGCCGAGGTTCTCGACGATCGAGGCGAAGCGCATGGTGTCCTCCTGCACACGCTGCGCCGCGCCCTCGACCGAGCGAATGGTCGGCCAATAGTGCATGTAGAGGGCGTTCATCGCCTTGCGCCAGCGGAACACGTAATGCGAGGTGAAGAAGTCGAGCAGCACCAGCACGGCGATGTTCGGCATCAGGACGGCAAAGAGCACGAGGACCTGGCCGTAGAAATCCTCCGCCCGCACTGATCCAGGTTTTGACAGCGCCTGCTGCAGCAGGTTGAAGAAGCTCCCCTGCCAGTCGTTGATCCAGGCGGAAATCTGCACGTTGAAGTAGATCACCAGCAGGATGCCGGCGGACCCTACCACCGACCACCAATACCATTCGTTGCGCCGGAAGAAGTACCAGAAGGCGCAGAACACCACCGTCACCAGCAGCACATATTCGTAGAGCCAGACCCTTTCGCCGCTGAGGAAGCGCATGTCGTCCGGCGCCGCGCAATTGGCCGTTGCGACGGGGGCAGGGGCGGCGGTGGCGGCTGCCACCGAACTGCTGGCCGCCGCGGCGCTGGCGCCGCCCGCCGTATTAGCCGGCGTCGTGGCCGGGGCGCCGGCGCTGGTATTGGAGCCGGCGGTGTCGGCCGTACTGCCGGCAGCCCCCGATTGGGCCGGCGTGCTGGCGGCAGCGGGAGCCGAAGTGCCGCTGGCGGGCGAACCAGGCGCCTTGGCGGGTGCTACGACGGGGCACGTGGGCTGCACCAGGAAGCGGTCGATGCTGAGCGCGCTGCGCATCGGATCGCCGAGAGCGAACCAGGCGACCACCGCCAGCAGCATCCAGACGACGGCGGAAAAAAAGAACAGCCGTGGCGAGGGAAAGAACGAGCGAAACAAAATCGTTTCTCCAAGTTTGGCGGGGGTCATTTAACGAATCGAAGCGGGAGAAGCCAAGCCGCACCGCGCCGTCATACATGCGGCGTTTCAGCCCTCGGCGTCCGGGGCGGCGAGTTTAAGGCGCGCCAATCAACTGCCCGCGAGGTGAATCCACCGATAAGGTGGCGAGCAGCTCTCGTGCACGCCTCTTCCTGCACGACGGCGTGCAGACTTTCCCCGCTCGCCGCACCGGAGTATGGGAGCGCCTGAGGAGTTCGCCATGAACGAGATGATCGCCGCCCCGGCCGCCGAGCCCGAAGCGACCGGTACGCACCCGATGTTCCGCGACGTGCCGCAGAGCGTCGAGTTCAACAAGCTCAGGAAGCGCCTGATCCGCCTGACGCGCGAGGCGATCGAGAGCTTCGCCATGGTGCGGCCCGGCGACCGCTGGCTGGTGGCGCTGTCGGGCGGCAAGGACTCCTATGGCCTCCTCGCTTTGCTGCTCGATCTTAAATGGCGCGGCCTGCTGCCAGTCGACCTCTTGGCCTGCAACCTCGACCAGGGGCAGCCGAATTTCCCCAAGCACATCCTGCCGGAATATCTCGCCAGGCTCGGCGTGCCGCACCGCATCGAATATCAGGACACCTATTCGATCGTCACCGACAAGCTGCCGGTGGGCGCGACCTATTGCTCGCTCTGTTCGCGGCTCAGGCGTGGCCACCTCTACCGCATCGCCCGCGAAGAGGGCTGCTCGGCGCTGGTACTCGGCCATCACCGCGAGGATTCGCTCGAAACCTTCTTCATGAATCTCTTCCACGGCGGCAAGCTGGCCGCCATGCCGGCAAAACTGCTCAACGACGAGGGCGACGTCGAGGTGCTGCGCCCGCTGATCTATTGCGCCGAGCCGGACCTCGCCCGTTTTGCCGAAGTGCTGCAGTTTCCCATCATCCCCTGCGACCTCTGCGGCTCCCAGGATGGGCTGCAGCGCAATGCCATGAAGGCGATGCTCGAGGGGTTCGAGCAGCAGATGCCGGGCCGCAAGGACGTCATGATCCGCGCTCTCGGCAATGTGCGCCCGAGTCATCTGCTGGACCCGAAACTGTTCGACTTTGCCGCGCTCGGCATGGTCCCGCCCGCCGACGGCTGATGCCTTCCCCCTCTTGCGGTCCCGGCGCGGTCCGGCGTTATAGTCGAGGTGGGGGAGGGCGGCGCGCATGGACACCGACGACTACTGGGCTATCGCCGAACAGGACATCGAAATCCAGAATCCGTTGACCGACCGCAAGCTGCGCCTGCTCGATGACTATTGCGACATCCGCGACGGCCTCGACGTACTCGACATCGGTTGTGGCAAGGCCTGGGTGATGCGGCACTGGGCCGAGCGTTTTGCCATCACCGGCACCGGCATCGAGACCAACCGGCATTTTCTGGAGTTCGCCGGCAACCGGCTCCCTGCACGTGGCCGCATCGCCTACGCTCCCGGCCCGGCGCGCGATTTTGCAGCGCCCCCGGACCACTACGACATCGTCATGTGCGTCGGCGCGGCGTTCGCCCTGGGCGGCCTCGTGGAGGCCATCGACCGCATGGTTGCAGCGGCGAAGCCTGGTGGCACAGTCGTGCTTGGCGAGCGGACGCTGCGGCACAAGCCGGTGTCGGCGCAGGGCGAAATCCTGCCGCACGATGCCCTCGACACCATCGCCATCATCGAGCGGCACGGCGCCGAGGTGTCAGCGACGATTTCCGCCTCGGAAGCCGACTACGAACGCTACGCCAGTCACCACCGCCATTCGACGCTGACCTGGGCCCGCCTCCATCCCAGCCATCCGGACCATGCCGAGATGCTGGCCAAGAGCCGCAGCGAGTGGAGCTATTTCCTCAAATGGGTCCGGCCCTATCTGGGCTTCACCGTGTTCGTCGGCCGCAAGGCGGGCGGCTGACCGCCTGGAGCATTTCTCGTTCCGATTGGATCGGAACGAAAGCCCTGGCTCCTTGTTTCGTCGCGTTTCCGAACCGGAAAACCGCTGTGCACTTTTCCTGGAAACGCCGGCCTCCTGGTGGTCGCATTTCCGACCGGAAAACCGCTGTGCACTTTTCCTGGAAACGCTCTATTCCGAGAACATCGGGGCGATGCTTTCCTGGTATTTTTCTCCCACCCCGAACAGCTTGCCCTTCTCGGCGGCGAGGATGCCCCCGAGCGTCAGCAGGCCGACGGTGAGGAAGCCCAGCGACACCGGCGCCACCGTGCCGTCGAAGGCGAGGCCCGTATAGGTGCCGATCAGGGCGCCGCCCACCGTCTGCATGAAGCCGAACACCGACGACGCCGTCCCGGCCACGGCGCCGAGCGGCTCCATCGACAGCGAGTTGAGATTGTTCGGCGCAAAGCCGTAGAAGAACAGGATGCACGTCACCAGGATGAAGAACGCCGGCAGCGGCACTGGCGCAAAATGGCTCCAGATCGTCAGCCCCGCGGCGATGGCGATGATCAGCAGTACCGCGGTGTGCGAGATGCGGCGCATGCCCAGCCGGAGCACGATGCTGGCGTTGATGAAGTTGGCCCCCATCATGATGCCCGCCGTCACCGCGAAGGCGAGCGGGAAGAACGGCCCGAGCTTGTAGATATCGACGTAGATCTGCTGCGAGCTCGAGATAAAGCCGAACATCCCGCCGAACAGGAACATGCCGGACAAGCCATAGAAGAACGCCACGCGATTGGTGAGCACCAGCCGGAAGCCGTCGGTGATCGCCGACAGGGTCAGCGGGCGCCGCCGCTCGGGGGCCAGCGTTTCCTCGAGACGGAAATACGCCCAGGTGCCGATGACCGTCGCCAGCACGCACATGAACAGGAAGATGTAGTGCCAGGTGCCGAACAGCAGCACGATCTGCCCGATGCCCGGCGCCACGATGGGCAGCGCCATGAAGACCATGAAGACCAGCGACATCACCTGCGCCATGTCGCGACCGACGAACCGGTCGCGCACCACCGAGGTCGCCACGACGCGCGTCGCCGCCGCCCCGAGCCCCTGCACCAGGCGCAGGATGAGCAGGATGGTGAAATTCGGCGCCACGGCGGCAAAGAACGCTGCCACCACGTAGATGCCGATGCCGGCGAGC
>Ga0207657_10007454_pt1 | contig 11219 bp, 6 predicted proteins | sample KBSC33metaG_FD_184316 | JGI IMG/M metagenome (GOLD analysis project Ga0207657, IMG submission 184316) | Corn rhizosphere microbial communities from Kellogg Biological Station, Michigan, USA - KBS C3-3 metaG (SPAdes) (version 2) | ecosystem: Host-associated > Plants > Roots > Rhizosphere > Soil ... | reverse complement strand
CTCCCGCACCACGCGCGCGCGTTGCGCGGCGATGCGTTCAGCTGGCCATTGTTCGAGTCCCTCTGCCGCGCATTGGCGCAACAGCCGATGGGCGACGATGCCGATCTGGCGCGCTGGCTCGCGCACCCAGTCGAATTCGACCAATGGCTCGTCGGCCGCTGCGTCGCGCGACGCGATCGGCAGCGCAGGCGGCAGCGGCGGCGGCCTCCAGTCGAGGGGCAGGCGCAACAGCGGCACGCCGCTCGACGCAGTCGACGATGTCGCGACGGTCGCGACCCCAGGCGGCGGCGCCACATCGTTCTCGACCGCGGGCCAAAGTGCGGACAGCGCGGTGCCGCGCGAGGGCTTGCGCCAGCGCATCCGGGCATTCTCGCCGGGCTCGACGCCCAGCACTGCGGTCAGGTGCAAACGCTTTTTGGCCCGGGTGCAACCGACGTAGAGGAGCCGAACGAGCTCCGCCGCCTCCTCGGCAGCGGCGAGTTTGCCGAGGTACCCATAAACCGGATCGTCCTCGGCGAGGTCGACGTGCCTGGCAGCAATCGGGGCGAGCAGCAGCCCCGCGGGGCGGCGGCGCCAACGCAAGAGCGGCTGGGGACCGCTGCCCGATGATTTCGCCAGCCCGGGCATCACGACGACATCGAATTCGAGCCCTTTTGCACGATGCAAGGTCATGATGCGCACCTTTGCGTCAGGGCCGGCGCCCGTCTCGACGAACGTGGCGGAGAGCGCATCGAGAAAGGCATTCCACTCGGGCACATCGGCGGCAGGCGCATGCTCGGCCAGCAGCGAGAAAAAACGGTCCGCCGCTTCCAGATCGCTCGGCTCGCTGACGCACGCCGGTCCGCCGAGCGCCAACCAAACCCCGCGGACGGCGGCGGAGAGCGGCATGCGCCCGCGATCCGCCACGGCGGGCGCGATGCTCGCGGCCAGTCTGTGCAGACGATGCCCGCCCTCCGCCGACATGCCGGCGGGGCACACGTGCGGGTGTGCGACGATCGCCTCGCACAGGCTGCCGCCGGCTGTCGCGGCGTCGAGCACGAAGACATCGGGCAGCGTCAGCCCGCACCAGGGGGCGCGCAGCACGGCAAGCCACGCCAGCCGGTCGTCGGGCTGGATCAGCGCATGGGCCAGCGATGCGAGATCGAGGATCGTCTGGCGATCCGCCATCCGATCGAGGTCGACCGCAGCGAACGGAATACCGGCGCCCCTCAGAGCGGGAAGGATGGCTGCGAGGTCGCCGCGCTTGCGCACGAGGATCGCAACCTCGGCGCGCTCCGCCAGCGCCGTGCGGACATGCGTCACCACCTTCGCTGCTTCATCGGCGTCGCTCGCGCAGGCTTCGACCGTCGCGGCGGGAGGAGGCGCCGCCGGCAGCACAGCGCTGGCCGCGCCGAACGCGACGACGCGCTCGGTCGGGCGCGGCGATGCGTCGAGCACCTGCGCGAAAATACGATTGACCCAGGCGACAAGATCGCATTGCGAGCGGAAATTGCACTGCAGCGCCAGCGGCTCGAGCGCGACTTCGCCCAGGCGCCGTTGTCGCTGCGCGTCCAGATACAGGCCGACCTCCGCTTCGCGAAACCCGTAGACCGACTGCATCGGATCGCCGACGACGAAGAGCGTCCGGCCGTCCTCCGGCGCCCAACCCGCGACCAGACGTCCGATCAGCTCGTATTGCGACAGCGAAGTATCCTGAAATTCATCGACCAGCAGGTGTTCGATGCGCATGTCGAGCCGCAGCAAAAGGTCCGACGGCGCATCGGGCTCGCCCAGCGCGCGCAGCGCGATCTGGCTCGCCTCGATGAAGTCGATCGCGCGCGCCTCGGCGAAAACGAGCTGCAAGCGCGCGGCGGCGCGCGGCAGGACTTCGAGCAGCGCTTCGATGAAGCCCCAGGCCGTCTCATCGTAGCGTGGCGGCGGCAGCCGGCGAACCCCGTGTAGCGCAGCGGCGAGCCCGGGCACGGCCGCAAGGCTGGCCAGCAGTGCGACCACCGCCTGCTTGTGCGCATCGCGCCGCGCCGCTCCATCGTCGCGCACGCTGCCCTTGGGTGGAAAGCCCTGCGCAATGTTGACGTTGGCGTAGAAATTCCCGTCCTTCGTCAGCAGCCAGTCGGCGATGGCGCGCCAATCATCCAGCGCTGCAGCCGCCGCGTTCGGCAGGGCGCCGCGCTGCGCCCACGCAGCGAAGGGGCGGGCCGGATCGGACGCAGCGAAATGTTCGGCGGCGTAGCGCGCCAGATCGAGCACCGGCCGTGTTGCGGCCGCCGGCAGCAGCGACGCGACGGTTTCGAGCCTGTTGGCGATCTCTGTTTGCAGCGCCTGCTCGAGCCGCGCGCGGAGCGCGACGGAATCGCCGACGATGACGTGGCGCAGCCATTGATCGCGCCGCGCAAGCATTTCGGCGATCAGCCCAGTCAGCCGGTCGCCGTCGTTGTCCAGATAGTCGAGCAGGCGCTGCCAGGCCGCACTGTCCTCCGCCGCGGCATCGAGCTCCGCCCGCGCCGCGCGTGCGTGCAGCGCCTCGGCGCGTTCGATCAGCCTCGGCATCGCGCCCAGCTGAGCCGCCATCGGCGCCTGCCGCATCCAGGTCGCGCACAAGGCGTCGATCGTGTGGACCTGCAGGCGCGCCGGATGCGCGATCAGGTCCCATCCGAATGCCGCATCGCGCTCGAGAACGGCGCGGGCGAGGCGCCAGGTAAGCGCGCGATGCGCCTGCTCCGGCGCCGTGCCGGCGGCGGCTTCACGCAGCGCCTTGACGATCCGCTCCCGAATCTCGCCCGCGGCCTTGCGCGTGAACGTCATCGCGACGATCGCCTCGGGCCGCTCTACGCGCGCGAGGAGTGCCAGGAAGCGCTGGATCAGGAGCTCGGTCTTGCCTGACCCAGCCGGTGCCTGGACGATGAACGAGCGTGTGACATCGAGCGCCGCCTCGCGCGCCGCGCGGTCGGTCGGTCCGGTCGCTTCAGGCCGCGCCATTGTCTTCGGGCTCCTCGAAGCGGACCGAATCGATTCGGCAGAGCGCCTGCAAGCGGCAGATGCGACACGGTGATGGCTTGAGCCGCGGCGTTACGGTCGCCACGCCGCTGCCGAGCTCCGCCGCGAGCGCGCCCAGATGCTCTGCCCACCAGAGCTCGAGCGAACGCCAGTCGGCAAACCGGCCGGCGGCAGCGACGTGCATCAGGCCGGGCCACGCCGCGCGGTCGGCGGCAAGTCCCGACGCCGCGATGCTTTCGGTGCGAAGCTCGGCATGGACAACGGCGCGCACGCTGACCCCGGGCTCGGCCGCGCGTTGCGCCAGCGTATAGGTACCCAGTTGCGATGCGCGCGGTCGATCGTCGAACCATTGCGCCGGCTGGTCGAGCGCGCCGGTCTTGTAATCGATGATCGCAAGTCCCCCGTCCTCGAGCGCGTCGATCCGGTCGATGCGTATGCGCAGAGCGATGCCGCCGAGCGCCAGCGCACGCTGCGTCTCGACCGCGACGACTGCGAACGGCGGCCTGGCGCGCTCGATCTCCAGCCACGCCCGTAACAACCGATTCAGGCGACGCGACTCGGCGGCGCGAACGGCGCCGGGAACGCTGCGCCACCGCGTTGCAGGCAGACACGCAACTCCCTTGCCGACCGCTGCAGCGATCTCGCTGTCGAGACGATCGCCGTCGAGCGCCAGGAGACTCGCCCGATCCCCGATCGCGCTCCAGAAAGCGGCCAGCGTCGCATGCGCGAGCATCCCTCGCTCGAAAGCCGCCAAGCCCGGCCCAGCGCTGGGCCACGCTCGCGCGCCGAGGCGATGGCGCGCGACCGCCTGGAAAGGGCAATCGCTTTGCGTCTGGATGACCCGCGCCCCGCCGCGAATCGCCGATCCCGGAGGCAGCGGCGGCGCGCTGTCGTCGGCGAGGCTCTCGAGCGTTACGCTTAGCGCCATCGAGTCCGACCAGGCCTCTGCCTCGCATCGCTGCGGCGCTTGCGGATAGGCGAGCACCAGAGGCGACGGCGATAAGGGCGGATCGTCGATGCCGGTCGCCGAGCTGAACACGACGTCGTCGGCGGCGCGCGCGAATCGTTCGGTGAGCCGTCGGGCGTACTGCAGCTCGCGTTGCGCGGTGGCGCGCGGCACGCCACGCTCGCGCTGCCAGGCGATGGGCAGCAAGGGATTGGGACGCGGCGCCGCGGGCCAGCGGTCGGCCGACAGGCCGGCCACCCATAGCGCGTCGAAGTCGAGGCCCGCACCCTCCAGCACGCCCAGAATCTGGACCGGCGCATGACTGCCCTCGGGCTGGAACAGGGTTTCGTTCGCCATCGCCCGCAGCGCCGCGATCGCCGCGCCGCCGCCCAGACGGGGCGTCACGGCACCGAGCGATGCGAACTGCGCCAGCAACTTCTCCCACGCCTGGCGCGCCTGGAATTCCGCGCTGTCGAGCACGCGTGAACCGGGCCAGCCGGCCGCCGTGAGCCAGCCGCGCCAGAGGTCCGCCCATTCGCGCGGCGTCGTCGCATGCGCGGCGCGCAAGGCGTCGCGGCCGCTGGCCCACCGCGCCGCAAGCTCCGGCGCATACGGTGCAATTGCCGCGATCGCATCGCCCAGCGCTATGGTGCGCACGCCCTGCTCGAGCCAGCGCCGCTCGAGCGCCGCATGACGCTGCCACAGCGCATCCGCCTCCGGAAGATACGGCGAGCGCAACAGCGTCGCCGCTGCGCCAAGCATCAACGGCGCATCGGAAAGCGCGATCAGATCGAGCGCCGCGCCAACCAGCGGCACTTGCGCCAGTCGCACGCCGAGGGACAGCTCGAACGGTGCTCCGCTGCGCGATTGACCCGGCAGGATCGACGCCGGGTCGAGGATGTCCTGCGCCAGCGCGAGCACGTCATCGCGGCGCTCGGCGAGATCTTCGACCACGATGCCTATCCGCGCTCCGGGGCGCTCGATCGCGATCGCGCGCGCCCAGCAAAGCGCGGCGGCGATTTCGTCGCGCGGTGTCGCTGCGGTCGTACGCGAGACCCGCGCGTCGCGCCCCGGCAGGCTGTCGACTTCGCGCAGCGTCGCGCCGGCCTGTTCGAGCGCCGTGAACAGGCGCGTCTGTTGCGGCGTAAGCTCGCTGAATCCCACCAGCAGAATCGGCGGGGAGTCGGGCCCGATCAAGGCGGCTCGCGCCGCGATGGCATCAGCCGCTTGCGCCATGTCCACGACGCCGAGCCGGCGCGCTCGCGCCCGATAGGCATCGGCCCAGGCGGCGAAGAGCGAAGGGTCCTGCTGATCGCCCTCCTGTCGCCAGCTACGCCAGCTTTCGCCGCCGGCGCCCCAGGCGTGGACATGCGACCACGCTTCCGACGCAAGAGCGGCGGCGCCGCGCGGGTCGGCGAGCGCCGCGCCCGAATCCTCGATCACGCGCTGCCATAGCGCGAGTGCCTGAGCCGTGCTCAACAACGTCCGCGGCTCGGCAGCGTTGTCGCGGGCGAGCAGGCTTTCCCACAGCGTGGCGAGCCATCCCGCGTACGGGAGGATCACTGGTGTCAGCCATGCGCGCTGGCCGCTCGCTGCAAGCGCCAGGTCGAACTCGGCATGGATCCGGCGGGCGAGACGTCGATTGGGGGTTACGGCGATGGCGCCATCGGCGAGCGCGGGCAGCAGAACGTTCATTGCCCGTCATGTTATCCGAGCCGACACGTCCGACGAGGGTGTTGCGAGCGCCGCGCCGGAATGGCGCAGCGCGAAAGAATTCGCCGGCAGCGCCCGGGCCGACTTTTTTAGATACGCCTCTTCGGGTACGAGCCGGCACGCGGCGGCGCGACAGATGCTTCAGTCGTCGCCGACGACCGCCGCCACGGGTCTGAAGTCCGGCGGGCGCGATCCCTTGTCGGCCGCACTGGCTGCCATCAACTCCTGGCCGTTGATGATGCCATGGGTGCGCGGCAGCGCAGTTGGCGCGGGAGCGAACCATTCACCGCACCAGTCGTCGTCGCGCACGACCGGCCAGATGCCTTCGACCACATAGGATTTGCTGCTCTGAGGAATGTGCGGACTGAGCAGCGGCGAATGACGGCGGCACTGGCCCCACATCGTCGTGCGGCCATCGGTCGACCGCCCGTCCTTGCGATCATAGAATTGACAGTTCTGGCATTTTTTCACGGTGCTGCCCTTCCGCTCGTTGTTTGTTCGTATCCGCTCGCCGCGCCGCGAAGGGCAGCTCGATCACGCACCGCGGCGAGTCAATACTCTCATCGTCGTGCCGGCCCAGATCGGCCTGTTGGTTCGTCCCGACGGCCGATAGCGCTATGCGGCCCAGGCGCGAATCGCGGCCAGCAACGGCGTCGGAACGTCCTGCACCCGGCGCGTGCGCGGCGTTTTCGCCTGTTCGTCGAGCAGTGCCTTCAGCTCGGCATCGGCCTCGGCTGCACTGCGCTCGAGCTCCGCGTCGTAGACGTGGCGCTGCTCGGGGTCGGACAGCAGCGCGTGCGCTTCATGAATCAGGCGCACCAGCGTTTCGTCGGTGCGCGCATCCAGCCGTTGCTTGATCGTCTGGTACGCCGCTTCGATGCGCGCTGCCGATGCACCCGGCGGTAAGTCGAGATAATCGTAGTAGGTGTAGAGCACGACCAACTCCTCAAAGAGGTTGAATTCGGCTGGGCCGAGGCCCTGATGGCCATGGCTACGCAACATCCATGCCATTGGCAGCGGACGAGCTGGAATCCCACGCACAAACGCCTGATTGTTTGAGTGAAGCCGCCGTCGGGCGCGCGCCCCGCCCGCGCTCGCACCGCCTCGCGCGGGTCCTGCCGCAACGTCGACCGGGCTGCCGCGGCGCGGCAACGCGGGCGCGCTAAAGCATGCGCAACGAGGTCGCTCGGCGCGGCGGTGGAAAAGCGCGATCGAGCTCGTCGCATACCGCTCGATCGAGGTGCAGATTCGCCGCCGACAAATTGTCGTGCACATGCGCAATGTCTGCCGCCTTCGGAATTACGGCGACATCGCGTTGCTGCAGCAACCAGGCGAGAGCGATCTGCGCCGGCGTCGCACCGATTTTCGCCGCCATCGCCTGCAGCGCGCGCTCTTGCAGTAATCGTCCGTGGTCCAGCGGCGAATACGCCATCAGCGCGATGCGCGCGCCGCGGCACAGCGGGACGAGATCCCATTCGACGCCGCGCACGCCGAGGTTATAGAGCACTTGATTGGCCGCGCACTCGTCGCCGCCGCGCACCGCCAGCAGCTCCTCAATATCGCCGCTGTCGAAATTCGACACGCCCCACGCGCCGATGCTGCCGTCCGCCTGAAGCGCGCGGAACGCGCCGACCGTTTCGGCAAGTGGCACGTCGCCGCGCCAGTGCAGCAAGTACAGATCGATGTGGTCGGTGCCCAGGCGCTTGAGACTGCGCTTGCAAGCGGCGATCGCGCCGCGACGGCTGGCATTGTGCGGGTAGACCTTGCTTACCAGGAACATCCGCTCGCGCCGGCCGGCGATCGCTTCGCCGACGATTTTCTCGGCTTCGCCCTCGCCGTACATCTCCGCCGTGTCGATCAGCGTGACGCCGAGCTCGATGCCAGCCTTGAGCGCAGCGATCTCCCGCTCGCGCCGGTCGCGGCGCTCGCCCATGCGCCACGTACCCAGGCCGAGTACGGGCATCGCCGCGCCCGAGCGTAACGCTATCGTCGGCAGGGCTGCCGCCACGAGATACCTTTCGCTGGGACTGTCCGTCCGACACGATAGCGTAAGCCTTCGGCGCGGGCGAGACCCGACCGGCCGGATTACAATACGACCATCCGAGGACCCGTAATGCCGCTCGACCAATCAGCAACACACGGACATACGATCGTGCGCGGCGCATGCTCACACGACTGCCCTGACACCTGCGCGCTGCACGTGACGGTGGCCAACGGACGCGCGATCAAGGTCGAGGGCGATCCCGATCACCCGACGACGCGCGGCGTGCTGTGCACCAAGGTCGCCCGCTACCTGGAGCGCACCTATTCGGACAAGCGCGTGCTGCATCCGCTGCGGCGCGTCGGGGCCAAGGGCGAAGGCCGCTTCGAGCGCATCGGCTGGGACGAAGCGCTGGACGCGATCGCCTCGCGCTTCAAGGAAATCGCGGCCTCGGACGATGGGCCGCAGGCGATCCTGCCCTACAGCTACGCCGGGACGATGGGATTGCTGCAATACGGCTCGATGGACCGGCGTTTTTTCCACAAGCTCGGGGCATCGCTCCTCGATCGCACGATCTGCGCGACCGCCGGCAAGGCAGGCTACGCCGCGACGATCGGGGCATCGATCGGCACCGACCTCGAGCAATTCGAGAATGCCAGGCTGATCCTGATCTGGGGCTCGAACCCGGTCGTCTCGAATCTGCACCTCTGGAGCCGCGTGCAGGAAGCCAAGCGGCGCGGCGCCAAGCTGATCGCGATCGATCCGTATCGCAGTCAGACCGCCGAGAAATGCCACGAGCACCTGGCGCTGCTGCCGGGGTCCGATGCCGCGCTTGCCCTGGGCCTGATGCACGTCCTGGTCGACGAGGATAGGCTCGATCGCGATTACATCGACCGCTACACGCTGGGATTCGACGCGCTGGAGCGACGCGTGCGCGAATATCCGCCGGCGCGTGTCGCTGCACTCACCGGACTGCGCGAAGCGCAGATCGTCGCGCTGGCCCGCGACTACGGCACGATCGCACCGGCGGTCATCCGCCTCAATTACGGCATGCAAAGGCACGCCGGCGGAGGCATGGCGATCCGCACGGTCGCATGCCTGCCGGCGCTGGTCGGCGCGTGGCGGCACGCGGCCGGCGGCGCGCTGTTGTCGTCGAGCGGCACCTATCCGGTCAACACCGCGGCGCTCGAGCGTCCCGACCTGATCTGGAACCGTCCGCGGACGATCAACATGTCGACGATCGGCGATGCGCTGCTCGAGGCCGACGATCCGCCGATTCGCGCGCTGTTCGTCTACAACTCGAATCCGGTGGCGGTCGCGCCGGACTCGAGCAAGGTCGTCGCCGGGTTCTCGCGCGAAGATCTGTTCTGCGTCGTTCACGACGTGTTCCTGACCGACACCGCCGACTATGCCGACATCGTCCTGCCGGCGACGACGCAACTCGAGCATCTGGACGTGCACTCCTCTTACGGGCATCTGTATGCGCTGGCCAACAATCCGGCGATCGCGCCGCTGGGCGAAGCCAAGCCGAACACCGAGGTGTTCCGGCTGCTTGCGGCACGCATGGGATTCGATGAGCCCTGCTTCGCCGAGAGCGACGACAGCATGGCGGCGAATGCATTCGTCGCCGACCATCCGCGCATGGCGGGTATCGACTGGACACGGCTCAAGACACAAGGCTGGCAGCGGCTGAACGTGCCGTCGCCGTATGCGCCATTCGCGGAAGGCAATTTTCCGACCCCGTCGGGCAAGTGCGAGTTCTATTCGGAGTCGCTGCGCCGGCAGGGGCTCGATCCGCTGCCCACCTATACGCCGCCGCGCGAATCCGCGCTTAGCGACCCCGCACTCGCGCGCCGTTTTCCGCTGGCGATGCTGTCGCCGCCGGCACGCAACGCGCTCAATTCGACCTTCGGCGGATTGCCGGTGTTTCTGGAGACGGAAAAGACGCCCTGGCTCGATATCGATGCGGCGGATGCGGCGGCGCGGGGCATCGGCGACGGCGACAAGGTGCGCGTGTACAACGATCGCGGCGCATTGGTCGTTACCGCACGCATCACCGACCGTACGCGACCCGGTGTCGTGGTCGCGCCTTCGATCTGGTGGCGCAAGCTTTCGCCTGACGGCACCAATGCGAACATGGTGACCGGCCAGGCGCTGACCGACATGGGAAGAGCGGCGACGTTCTACGACGTGCTGGTCGAGGTGGCGCGAATCGACGCCTGACAGCGCAGCGGCACGCTGCGTTTGTTCTCGTCAGTTGTATTTCCGGACCAGCCCCACCATCACGCCGAAGATCTCCAGCGCGCCCTCGGGGCGAATCACCGGGTAGGCCTTGTTTTCGGGGCGCAGGATGAACTGGCCGCGCTCGAGATCGAGGCGCTTCAACGTGAACTGGTTGTCGACGATCGCAATGACGATCTCACCGCGACGCGCGGTGCTGCGCTTTTCGACGACGACGAGGTCGCCGTCGAAAATGCCGGCATCGCTCATCGAGTCTCCCTTGACCCGCACCAGCACCGTCTGCGACGGACGCTCGATCAGGTAGTCGTCGATCGTCAGCGCGTCGGCCGGCGCATCGTCGATCGGATTCGGCAGACCCGCGTGCACCGGCGCTTCGGCCAGCGGCCGCTCGAAGAAGCGGCGCGTCGGCGCGAGCCGGCGATCCGGCGTCGACTCGATGAAGCCGCCGAGCTTGAGTCTCGCCACCAGCGCGGCAACCGAAGATTTGGAACGCAGACCGAGCAGGCTTCCGATCGATGAATACGACGGAAACGCGTGGTGCCGCGTGTAATAGTCCTGCAGCGTCGCCAGATAGGAACGATCGTTCGACATCTGGCGTAGCGTACCGAACGATCGTTCGGACGTCAAGATTAGCCGAATCGGCCTGCGTCGTCCGCCCACTTTCTTGAAATTGGAGAAGGCTCGTGCCGGTTGTTTTCCCGAGCCGGCCGGCGGTCGGGTGGGCCCGCGGGTTGCGCGCTACAACTAACGGTCTTTTCGGGGCCTTCGAAGCGTCGAAATCGAACCATGCCTCTGGAGCTAAGCTTTTGCATCATCAGCGGAAATGTCATTGGCATCTACAGCGCAACGGACCGTTGCGAAATGCCGAAAAGCCACCTTGACAACAATTCGGAGCGGAGTACAACTACGCCTCGTCCAGACGGCTGCCCTGGGCTAATCGTCAATGGCTTAACCGCTCTCGGCCACTTAGTCTGCCAACGCCTCTTAAGGAACAACAATGAACGGTTTGCGCAAATTTGTATTTGTCTTGACGGCGATGATGCTCGCGGCTTTTGCCGTGTCGGCAAATGCCGCGAAGACGATCACCCTTACGAATTCGACGACCGCTGGCCAACCCGCATTTCTGGGCGTCACACTGGCAACCGGCACGGTCTACGTCCAGCTCAACAACACGGGCAATTCGAACGCCAGCTCGTTGGAGCTCGACTGGACCAACACGCCGCAGTTTACGGTCAACAGCGCCACGATAAGCACGAGCAAAGGCACCCTCGCCGGGTCGCTCGTTACGGGGCAGACTCCGGGCAGCTATAAAGGAGTTGTGTTCACTTTCACGTTGCCGCAGAA
>Ga0207657_10007453_pt1 | contig 11219 bp, 6 predicted proteins | sample KBSC33metaG_FD_184316 | JGI IMG/M metagenome (GOLD analysis project Ga0207657, IMG submission 184316) | Corn rhizosphere microbial communities from Kellogg Biological Station, Michigan, USA - KBS C3-3 metaG (SPAdes) (version 2) | ecosystem: Host-associated > Plants > Roots > Rhizosphere > Soil ... | reverse complement strand
CTCGAGGATGTTGGCTAAATCAACCAGCGGGAGATCGACGGTGATCTCAGGATGAATCAGTTGGACGGGTTCGCCGTCGTGAGTTGGGAAGGTGGTACGTAAGATCTCATGGCGTCGTACGATCTCGTTGATGCTGGCCTGTAACGCTTCTGGATTCAGCACACCTCGCATGCGAAGCGACCAGGTAATGTTGTAAGTGGAACTTCCCGGATCGAGTTGATCCAGGAACCATAGTCGTCGCTGCTGGAAGCTCACAGGGAACATCAGAGCAGCGTCCGGCGGAGTGAAAGGCGAATCTCCGGTGCCTTGTCCTCTGTCGCTGGTCGTGCTACTCATGAAAGCTTCCTTGTGGGGGAAAGTACAATTCCTCTTCTAGATTTCAAGGTGAAGGCGGTTCTAATTCACCCCTTAGCTGTTTCCAAATGATCCCGATGCAACGCTCTCTACGTCTGAACTATTCACCATGTCTCCGAGTGCGACCACGATCTTGCGAGCGCCTACGTATGGGTCACGGGCATGGGCGGTCAGCATATTGTCAAGCGACACCATATCTCCAGGTTGCCAAGCGAAGCGGACTGCCGTCTTTTCATAAACCTCGCCTACGTGGTCCATCACTGCGTCGGGAATTGGGGATCCGTCGCCAAAATAGACATGTCTGGGCAAATCTTCTTGTTTGAAAATCGATAACAGCGATTGCCGTACTGCCGGTTCTAGACAATGAATGTGGTGCAGTTGCACTTGATTGAAGAACGTGAGTTCGCCAGTTTTGGGGTGACGGAGGACTGCTCGACACACCTGCCGGACGCGGAGACCGTCACCGTCGGTCCATTCACAGGTCATACCCGCGTTGCGGCACGAGTCTTCGACTGCCTTCTTGTCCTCAGTGTGAAAAAAGCGGCGCCAATTTACATCGAGACCTTCTGAGAAGTTGCGCACGTACATCACGCCCTTCTTTGCGAACTCTTCGGCCACCTTCGGATCAAGTCGCCGATAGACCTCACGGCAGTCGACAATGGGGGTTGCTCCGCCTTCGCTCGCCACCGTCACACAGAAGAAATTGATCTTCGAAGGCCATGCATGCATATGTGAGCTTTCGTTGTGATAGAGAATCGATTTATCAGGTGGGTACGGAGTAGAGGTATAGACCTTTCCCGCCACGCCTTCGCGAGGCAGGTCGCCATATTCCGCATAGAGTTCCCGGCAGATGCTACCAGCTACCTTCTCAAAATCGACTGGGGAACTGAGGCCAAAGCCACGAAAGAGTATGCCGCCATGTTCATACAGCTTCTGCTCTATCGCGGCGCGATTGTTCCGGGCCCATTCGGCCAGATCGACATGATCCACGGCCGGCTCAATCTTCAAAGGAAGCTTCTGCCCATCACCCAGAACGCTTTCGCGTACGGGGCTGAACTGAGTTAAATCCACGGCCTTACGCGTTATAGTTCCCAAGCTTTTTCTCACTGGTGCGCTTCCTCCGTCTGTCACAATTCCTCCTTGCTGGCCGTAGCTTAGTGCTCAGCCAGCCCACCGGCGCTCAGCCTCAGACGTTCAGTTCTGGACTGCGAATCTCTTCTGTTGAAAGGCTATCGATGGCAGCTGCGTGCTCCGTAGCGATCGCAGAGCTTGCATCAGCTTGTGGCTTGAACGCTGCTTGTTCAAGGCAACATGCAAGTTGACGGGCCAACCCTCCCACGATTGGCTCATTCAGTATGTCCCGACGGGAGCGGTGCTCCCCACCAGCAATCTCATAGGCCTCGACATGACCTGCCAGCCCACCCCATCCCATGTCCGGATTGTCGTCATACAATCCTTTTCCGCGAAATAACGTGATCGATCCGGGGTAAAAAGTGGGTGTGTACTCCCTCTCGGCCTGGCCGGTCATGCGGTGAACGTACATGCGGCGGAGTCTACCGGGAACCGCTTTGCCGGCGCTGAGAAAGCAGCGGCAGACAAGGCTTTCGCATCGGACCCTGAGAACCCAGGTCTGGCGCGTGATCTTGCGTCTCAGGATGCCGCGCAAGCCATTATAAATGTAGCTAACCTTCTGGCCTGGATGAAGCTGCCGAAGCTTACCGAACTTACTGACGGGCGCCACTCGAGACGGTCTTCGCGCGTGAGAGACTGGACGATGAAATCGCAAGGGGGCGTTGAACATGGCCACGATGGCTGCTTGCTCACCGACCTGATGAAGCTGCTGCGCCATTTCGAAGGCCACAAGTCCGCCAAAACAATATCCGCCGATGTAGTAAGGTCCTTCACTTTGCACTTGCCGCATCTTTTCAATGTAGTAGGCCGCCATGCTCTCAATGCTGGTGTGCTGGATGGGTCGCCCATCCATACCTTCCGATTCGAAACCGTAGAACGGTTGGTTGGGACCGAGATGGCGGGCCAAAGTATGCAAGAACAAGGTGCTGCCCGCGCCGCCATGAACGCAAAAGAAAGGAGGTTTGGATCCGTTGGGTTGAATGGCGATCAGGGTACCGAAATTGGCTGCCGCGCCTTCCGGGCGGACGAACCCCGCAAGTTCTTCGATCGTTGGCGCCTTGAACAACAGCGAAATCGGCAGGTCTTTTGCAAAAGCTTTCGAGATCTCAAAGAACAACTGCGCCGCCTGCAACGAGTGCACTCCCAGTTCAAAAAAGTTCGTCTTGACCCCGATAGGCTTGATTCCGAGCACTCGTTCCCACAAGGACACCAGTTTTCTTTCCACAGCATCCCGCGGCGCGACAAAGACGTCGCTCAGTTGCAGATCAGCAGGTTTCGGCGCGGGTAAGGCACGACGATCCACCTTGCCATTTGGTGTTTGCGGCAATTGCTCAAGCTTCACGAAGGCCGCGGGAACCATGTATTCAGGAAGGTTTCGGCGCAAGTGGCTGCGCAATTCGGCCACAGAATGGGAGCTTCCAGCGTTAGCGACGATATAAGCAATCAATCGCTTCTCGCCGTGACTATCCTCTCGCGCAATAACGACGGCTTGCTGCACATCTGGATGCGTTTCCAATATCGACTCGATTTCGCCGAGCTCAATGCGAAACCCGCGAATCTTAACCTGGTGATCCATTCGTCCCAGGAACTCCACATCGCCGTTGGCACGAAAGCGGGCCAGATCTCCCGTCCGATACAGGCGCGCCTTGCGGGCAACGTCGAACGGATCGTTGATGAACTTCTCCGCCGTCAACTCCGGGCGGTTCAAGTAACCTCGCGCCAAACCGTCGCCGCCAATACAGAGCTCGCCTTCGCTGCCTATCTGAACCGGGCGCAACTCCGCATCCAGGATGTGAAATTCGGTGTTCGCAATGGGCATCCCGATCGGTACAGAGCCCTCTTCTCGACCGGTCACCTTGTAAACGGCGGACCAAATTGTCGTTTCCGTTGGACCATAGACATTCCAAACCGATGCACAGCGTGAAACCAGGTTCTTCGCCAACTCGAGCGATAGCGCTTCTCCCCCCACGAGGACCTTCAAGCGGGGATTGCCCTTCCATCCGGCAGCAAGCAGTAGGCGCCAGGTCGCCGGCGTGGCTTGCATCACCGTCACTCCGAATTCATCCAGGAGCATCTGCAATCGGACGCCATCGGAAGAGACTTCGCGACTCGCAATCAGGAGGCGCCCGCCCGTTATCAGCGGGAGATAGATTTCCAGGCCGGCGATATCAAACGATAATGTGGTTACTGCAAGCAGTGTGTCTTCCCGGCTGAACCCCGGCCTTCCAGCCATGGACGTCAGGAGGTTAACCACACTGCGATGCTCGATCTGCACCCCCTTTGGTTTTCCCGTCGACCCAGACGTGTAAATTACGTACGCCAGATCAGCAGGCTGGACATGCGCGGGAGGCCTCTCGTCTTTTGTGCCTTTCCATAGGTCGTCCCGATCAAGAACAACGAGTCGTGCGGAGTGAGCTGGCAACATCTCGAGCAGGGAACTCTCGGTGATCAGAACTGAAACTTGGCTGTCCTCCAGGATCAACTGCAATCTCTGTTTCGGATAGGCGGGATCTAAAGGCACATAAGCGCCCCCCGCTTTCAAAATCCCCATTAACGCGACCACCATGTCCAAGGACCGATTCACGCACAAGCCAACGAGGACGCCCGGTTTGACTCCGGAATTTCCGAGGTATTGCGCCAGTAAGTTCGACCGATTATCCAATTCGCTATAACTCAGCGATTGCCCATCGAACAGAACAGCTTCCGCTTCGGGGGTACGACTGGCTTGACGTTCGAACAGTTGATGGACGCACAAGTCGGGGTAGTCGGATCGAGTAGAGTTGCACTCGACGAGTATTTTCTCCCGTTGCTGTCTGTCCAGCGGTATTTCCATCGTTTCGATCCCAGGAACTGGAAGAGCTAGCCTTCAAAGCCCCTTAAGTCCATGGTTTTGATGGTCAAACTGCTTTTCGGGGCAATAGACTCGAGATATGCAATCTCGTCGCCATATACAGGGCGTATCTGGCAGTGGTTCTGGGAACTTGCGAGGGAGGAACTCGCACTTCCGCCCAAAATGTGCAAAGTAATGCACTCACGCATGGAATCAGCAATCCTCTCACCAGAAGCCACCGGAGCTCTTTCACCAGACGACAGCAAGCCTAGTTACCGTAGGTCCCGCGAGAGGCGCTCCGCGATGCATCCAGTCGCCAACGGTGCTGAAGCACCATGGCGCCATTCCACGGAACCTTCCCCGTCCCGTAGTAATCGGACTCGTACACCGTTATCTGGATTGCATCGTTAATTAAGTCAGCTTCGGCATTTCCAACGTCCAGCCATACTCGAACCAGGTAATCGCCCGGAGTGAGCGTAAAACTGGGAATGTCGCAAACGAAGACCTGCGGCCCTACGCATTCGCCATGCGACCGCTCGGGTTCGAACAAGCTATGCGCAGTGAAGACCCTCTGTCCCAGAACATTGTTAAATCCCAGACCCACATTGAAGCTCGAAGTGGGTTTTTCCAAGTTGAAGTGGACGTGCAACTGGAGCCGTCCGCCTATGGGTAAGCCGCCAGACAGCGGTTGATCACCCTCGGTGTACAGTTCTATGCGCTGAAGAAGTTCACCCAGAGGCGAGCGACGTTGCGGAGATCCCTTGAGTTCAACGATGTGCCGGTTAGCTTCGGGACGCAGGCTGCTGACACTATTCAGATAGTACTGAACAGCGTCTTTCGCGGTTCCCGAGAAGACCATCTTCCCTTGACTGAGCACGATTCCGCGCTTGCACAAGCTTTCAACTGTGGGCATGTTGTGGGATACGAAGAGCACAGTACGTCCCTCACGGCTGACCTCGCTCATCTTCCCCAGACACTTCTTCTGAAACGCCAAATCGCCCACGGCCAAGACTTCATCGACTACGAGGATGTCAGGATTCAGATGAGCTGCGACAGCGAACGCCAGCCTCACATACATCCCGCTAGAGTAGTGCTTTACCGGCGTATCGAGGAACTTTTCGATTTCCGAGAACGTCACAATCTCGTCGAAGCGCGCGACAATATCGACGCGGCTCATGCCCAACAGAGCGCCGTTTAGAAAGATATTTTCTCGCCCTGTAAGTTCGGGATGGAAGCCTGTTCCAACCTCCAACAGACTGGAGACGTGTCCTCGCAGTTTGATTTCACCTTCGGTGGGATCCGTAATGCGCGACAGGATCTTCAGCAAAGTACTTTTGCCGGCGCCATTTCGTCCGATGATTCCGACCACCTCTCCATCCGCGACCTCGAAGTTGATGTCCCGCAAGGCCCAAAATTCGGCTTCCTGTGCGTTCGTCGTCCGTCGCTCATCGCCATTGCGCAACCGCTTCCATGGCTTCGCAAAACCTCGCACGAGCAGCTCGCGGAGACTGTTCGTGTGTTGGATGGAGTGGCCCAAGCGGTAACGCTTGGAAATATTTTTAACTTCAACGATAGGTTGCATGTTAAATGATGTCGGCGAAGCGAAGTTCCATGCGCCGGAAAATGAATAGGCCCGCCACAAACAATATTGCACTGGCAGCGAGAGAAATCGTCATCGTGGTCCATGAGGCCGGGCTTCCCAGGAATGCGTGGCGAAAGCCCATCACCATGCCTGCCATCGGGTTCAGTCCGAGAAGTGACTGCCACCGCGCCGGAATGTAGCGCGCAGGATAGATGACGGGAGTAACAAAGAGTCCCATTTGAATAAGGAACGGGACTGCATATTTAACGTCGCGGAAATTTACGTTTATGGCGGAGAGAATTAGTCCGGCACCTCCCGCCGTGAGTACGCAACCTAGGATGAAGAGCGGCAGCAAGAGCAAATTTCTGGTGAATGGCCAGTGGTAGTGCAGCATCAGCCCGGCGCATAGAGTGAGACTGAGAAACAGATCAATGAGGAACGCTCCCATGGCGCCGAGCGGGATGAAAATCCTTGGGAAGTAGATCTTGGAAACCAGATGTTGATGACTGACTAAGCTGTTACTCGACTGCGAGACTGAATTGGTGAAAAAGAACCAGGGCGCCAGTCCTGCATATGCGAACAAGGGATAAGGTGCGCCATCGCTGTGTACACCCGCAAATCGGTTGAACACCACCGTGAAAATCAACATGGCGAGCAGCGGTTGCATGATCGCCCATAATCCGCCTAACAAAGTCTGGCGATAACGGATTTTGACGTCGCGCCATACCAGGAAACCGAGCAATTCCCAGTGATGCGAGATCTCCGCGACATTAATCGGCTGCCAGCCGCTACGTGGTTTAATCGTCAGTTCAAAAGCATCGCGCATTGTTAGTGGAAGGCGTAACTAAAGCGAAGATTTACAATGTCAACAAACTGTCAAAAACACCAGCCACGGGAACTTGAGGGAGTGAAGGGGTAGCACAGTGTCTCACGCTGTAATCCTTTGTGTCAATGGAACATAAGCACCGGGTTGGTTACTTCAGGCACTCTTTTAGCAGACCCGAATTGCACATCTTCGTCGCCTGCGGAAACAGCAGAGTTCTTGACGACCACTTCAGCATCCGGGAACGCTTTGCAACAGAGAAAAGGACACTTTCAATTTCTTGTAGCTCAACCCCAACAGGCGCTTTGATCCGAGCGGAAACAAGGAAGGTCGCGATTAGCTCGTATTTCGACCCACGCGGTACGCGTCGCGGGAGACAGGAACAATGCTCGAGCGCACCTGCTTAGTACCATCCTCTTGCGCCACATGGACAGCTTCGGCCAGAGCTGAGACGGTGGGCTTCTCGAATAAAGTTCGCAACGATACTTCGACCTTAAAATGTTCCCGTACTCGGGACACAACCTGGGTGGCGAGTAGTGAGTGTCCGCCTAGTTTGAAGAAGTCGTCCTGCACTCCCACTTGCTTCACCTGTAACACTTCTTCCCAAATACCTGCCACGACTTTCTCGGTAGCGCTGCTGGGGGGCACATAGGCCCGAGCACTGGATACCTCTTCCGGCGCGGGCAGCGATCGTCGATCTATCTTGCCATTCGCGTTCAGGGGCAGCTTATCCAGCACTACAAAAGCGGAGGGCATCATGTAGTCTGGCAGACGCTCTTTCAAATATTCTCGCAACGTCGTTTCGCCAGGAACCTGATCTCGCCGTACCACGAGATAAGCAACGAGTCGCTTCTGCCCATTTTCCTCCTGCCGCGCTAGAACAGCCGCTTGGCGCACCCCAGGATGCTCCACGAGCGCCGACTCAATCTCACCTAATTCGATTCGGAAGCCCCGGACCTTGACTTGGTCATCACCACGCCCTAGAAATTCGATTGCCCCGTCCGGCCGGTAACGCGCCAGGTCTCCCGTGCGATACATCCGTCCACCAGTATCAGCCGTGAATGGATCTGCCAGGAAGCGCTCTGTCGTCAATTCCGGGTGATTCAGGTACCCTCGTGCGACTCCGGCACCGGCCAGGTAGAGTTCTCCAACAACACCTATCGGTACAGGCTGTTGATGAGCATCAAGCAGGTAAGCCTTCGTGTTCGCAATCGGCCGACCAATTGGGACAGTCACACTGCGTTCATCGGCTTTCCATTCTCGTCCGAGCCACAAGGTTAGCGATCCAACCGTGGTCTCTGTCGGACCGTAGTGGTTCAAAATTTCGCAGCTTCGATCCAGTTGGCGAATTCGCTCCACGAGCTTGACCGGCAGCGCCTCTCCTCCGAGTATGAGGTACTTGTTCGGGATGATTTGTGCGGCTTCGCTGGAGGCAATCAGCGCACTTAGATGTGAGGGCACTATCTTCAACACATCTATGTTGTGGCGGGTGCAGTACCGCGCCATCTGTCGGGTGTCGGTTGAAGTCTCGTAAGGAACCAGGTGCACTGTGCCGCCCCAGATCAGGGGTGGGTAAATGCACGTGTTGCCAAGGTCTGCCCCTATGGTGGAAACGACGGCGAACTGCAGACCCTCGGGAAACTTTTCCAGCTCAAGCCTGCGCACGATAAATGAGCTGTAGTTGACGAGGTTGCGGTGCGTAACTGCCACGCCCTTCGGTACACCCGTAGATCCGGAGGTGTAGATAACGTAAACCAGATGATCGGGCCGCGCAGACGGCGCAGGATTCGCTTCGGATTCGTGCGCCCACGGCTGCTGCTCACCATCCAGGAACATGATTGAGCCGCCGAAGTCCGGGATTCCTGCTTTGAGTTTCTGCTCGGTCAAGACGACGTGTGCGCCCGCCAGTTGCTGCCTCAAGCGCAGTTTGGGTGTATCGGGATTTAGAGGTACGTAAGCGCCGCCAGCCTTCAGAATCGCCCATAAGCCAACCATGAGATTGACGGATCGTTCCAGGCACAATCCCACCAAACTGTCGGGGCCGACTCCTTGCCGACGTAAATAGTGGGCTAGCCGATTGGCTCTCGCATTCAAGTCCTTATAAGTTAGTTGCTGGTCCCCACACACGACGGCAACACGCTCGGGCGTGCGTGCTACCTGAGCTTCCAACAACTGGTGGATACACTTGTCTGGGAATTCGGCATCTGTTTGGTTCCAATCCACTACCAGCTTTTGCCATTCTTCCTCGCGCAGCAACCGCAACTTGCCGGCTTCGAGCGCAGGGTTGCCCAAGGCACTTGCAAGCAAAGTAATGAAGTGGCTCGCCCATCGCGCCACGCTATTCTCATCGTAGCGTGACACGTTGTAGTGAAATTGAGCTTCAATCCCATTCTCGCGACGAGCACACACAAGCTTGACGTCAAAACGATCGCGGCAACTGTACTCGTCTCGCAAACAGAATCGGAGTTCACCCGCGGAGATGGGCCGCAACTGCTCCCTATATTCAAACTGCACAGCTTCATGCTGGTGATCGTCACGCGTGCTGCCCGGAGCGTAATACTCCTGCAATTCGGACGCAATCTGCACCGAACTATGCACAGCCTTCAGAAGTTCAGTGAATCGAAAATTGCCATCGAACCGGCAAACAACGGGTACATTCTTCTCGAAAAGACCTATGGCATTGCGCAGTTCCTCATAGTCCCGCCCTTCGAAAGCCGTTGCAACGGCGATCCGCGGCTGGGCTGTAAGACGCCAAAGCAAAATGTGCCAACACGTCAACAGGACGCTACCCGGCGTTACATTTTCCGCGCGGGCGATGTCATCGATTCGAGCCGTGAGATCGGAATTTATGAACTCTACGTGAACGGCGGGGTTGAAACGGCCAGTGCTCGGGACGGCTATTCCGGGAATCAAGGCTGGCGCTGGCGGTGGATTCTGCTTTCGCCAATAATCCTTGCCTTCCCGGGTGTTGTCGTCTTCCGCCTTCAGCAGTTCCGTCTGCCACTGTGAGAATTGCACATAGCGAAGAGGTTCGTCCGCGAGCGGTTTCTCTGCGGAATACAGCCCGGCAATCTCCCGAACCAGGTTCCTTAGCGAGCCACTATCAGCGCAAACAAGCGCGGCTGTGAAAATCAGGGCATGTTTTGCTTCGGAGAGTCTGACAAGGACCGCATGCAACAGTGGTCCACGTTCAAAGTCGAATGATCGCGTCCGCTCGGCGAGCGCCAGCGACTCCAACTCCGCATCGATGTTTTCAGCACTGGCTGTGCTGCGATCCTCGGATTTCCAATGAAATTCGGGATCATCGCGGATGACCTGGAAGGGAACCTTGATGCCGGGCTGACGCTGAAATATCGTGCGCAAACTCTCGTGGCGGTTGACGCTGGACTCAATGCACTCCCTGAGCCTATACGGATCGATCCGACCATCGAGCATTACCACACATTGCGAGCGGTAAAGTTGCATGTCCGTATCGTGCCCTGATTGCCAGACATGCTCCTGCTGAGGTGATAGCCAAAAACCTGCTTGCCCGCGATTCTCCACTTTCTACTCCTATGTATTCAGGCTACTTCTGCGAGTTCGGCTTTGCATGTGTTCCCAGAGTGCTATCTCTGAATTCCACCAAGCAATGCCCGGCTCGAGCGCCTCTTACGCAAATGCGGAAGCCGCCTGTAGCGGCGGAGGCATGCAAATACATCCTTGCTCGGGTATTGAAACTAGCATTTTGCCTGCCACACGGGGTGAGTTTCTGTGGGGTCATGTTCACCGACGTCATTTGTAAGCTGCACTTTCGAGGCGCTTAACGCCATGCGACTACTCGGGACAAGTTCCAACTGCCTCAATGTGCAATATTTTGCACTCGCCTCACAAGGGTCGTCATTTCTCGAAAGAAAGGATTCTTGCAATGAGCCCTCACCCTACCGTTGCGCGTGGATTCCTATGATTTCCGATTGCATCATCGTTCACCTAATTGTCATCAGTCTGTTTCTTGGGCCAGCTTAATCGCTTTCGGCTCCGCCGAAATTAACTTCTTACGTTGCAATTGCTTGCGTTCCGTTTTCGAGGCCTCTCGGTCGGCCTTTTCCTCATCACTGAGAATCTCCAAAGCGCTTACTCGAGTGTCGGGCGAAGAAATCGCGTGTCGCAGAAGGTTCTCGAATTGCGCACCGAAACGCAAGATTGTGTCGCGCTCGAACAGTTCAGTGCTGTACACCCAATCCTCGATAACCTCTGAACCTTTGTCTCGAATAAAGACCGCCACATCAAACTTCGAACGAGTAAGCGGGAGAGAGAAGGGAGTGATCTCCAGCCCGGCCAGTTTACGGTCGTGAGTGGGGATGTTTTGCATCACGAACAGCGCCTGCACGATTGGGTTGTGGCTCAAGCTGCGTTCCGGTTGCAGTTCTTCCACGAGCTTGTCGAAAGGAAGATCCTGATGTGCGTATGCACCCAGTGCGGCCTCACGGACACGCGACACCAATTCACGGAACGTTGGATCG
>Ga0207657_10007452_pt1 | contig 11220 bp, 8 predicted proteins | sample KBSC33metaG_FD_184316 | JGI IMG/M metagenome (GOLD analysis project Ga0207657, IMG submission 184316) | Corn rhizosphere microbial communities from Kellogg Biological Station, Michigan, USA - KBS C3-3 metaG (SPAdes) (version 2) | ecosystem: Host-associated > Plants > Roots > Rhizosphere > Soil ... | reverse complement strand
AATTGGTTAAGCGTTGTGGGATGTTGAGCCGCGGGCGCAACGACGTTGCGTGCTTCACTGGGTCGTCGTTGCCAGGATGCGATCACGCTCGCACATCGTGGATACCTCGGTTGTGTTCGCGCCGGTGACACTTTCACTACGTGAGCTCATCGCGACACAGTGCCGTTGGCCGCCATTCTATTCGACTGAGAGGTTACGATTATTCGCACGCAGGCGCGTATTTCGTAACTATCGTAGCGCAGAACCGCGCCCCGCGTTTCGGTCGCATCGTTCGTGGCAGGATGCTCCTCAGTGAAGCCGGAGCGATGGTGCATTCCGTCATCGCCGACCTGGATTCATGGCATCCACGCGTCCACATCGACGTATTCCAGGTAATGCCCGATCACATTCACGCGATCGTCATGTTGCGTCGCGTGCCCGCGACGACGTTAACGACTGGGTACGACGCATCGTGTAATGACGAACCACGCGCGACGACGCCCACCACGGGGTACGTCACATCGCGTGACGACGAACCACGCCCGACGACGCCCACCATGGGGTACGTCACATCGCGTAATGACGAACCACGCCCGACGACGCCCACCACGGGGTACGTCACATCGCGTGATGACGAACCCGTAGGGGCAGGCCCCCGTGCCTGCCCACGGCACCCCGGATGCACCGATCCGCCCAAAACACCACGACGTGCCGTTTCGCAATCGTCGGATCGGGATGCGTTGGATCGATGTTGCGCATCGTGCGTGCGTTGGTGTTGGATGGGTGACGGCGCGACACGGCGACGGGATGGTGTTTCGTCCGTTTCGTCACGTGGGCAGGCACGGGGGCCTGCCCCTACGGATTCGTCGCCACGCGATGTGACGGATTGCGTCGTTAACGTCGTCGCGCGCGATACGACGCCGCCCGATCCGCCGCGTCGCGAAATCGCGTTGCCGGACGTCGTACAACACATCAAATCCCTCACCACCGCCCACTATCGCCACGCCGTGGCCGATCACGGCTGGGCGCGCTTCTCCGGCCGGCTCTGGCAACGCAACTATTACGAACGCATCATCCGTGACGACCGTGCCCTCGCGAACATCCGCCGTTACATCCGCGCCAACCCGAGCAACTGGATCGAAGCACCCCGCTGGCGCTGATCGATCTCCGCGAGAGCCTTGGTCGTACCTGAAGACCGCGCTCACAAAAGCAAAAGCGTCCGGCTGGTCTTCGCAGCCGGACGCATCTTTTCTCGTCTCATCTCTCCGCTCACACGAGCCCGAGCCACTCTTGCGGCCCGCCCGTGTATCCGGGAAATATCTTCTCTACTCGCGATGCTCCAAGATGCTTCACAGCTACTTCACTGAACACCGTGCGAAAGTCCGTAGTCAGCTTGAGATCGCGCCCTTCATTCAATTGCTCCGGCGCGAGACCAGGCCACTTGCCATATACCTTGCCGCCTTTCACTCCGCCCCCGAGGGCGAAGAACGCCGTCGCGTGGCCGTGGTCGGTACCGCGGTTCCCGTTCTCCCGCGCCGTACGTCCGAACTCCGACATCGTGAGCACGAGCACGTCGTTCATCTGATCGCCCATGTCCTGCGTGAACGCTGCGAGCGATTTCGCAAAATCGTCCAGTCGTCCCGCAAGCTGTCCCGTGCCGTTCCCTTGATTCACATGCGTGTCCCATCCACCAACGTCGGCGAACGCAACCTCCAAACCTACATTCGACTTGATGAGCTGCGCAATCTGCATGAGCCGCTGACCGAACTGCGTTTTCGGATAGACGGCGTTGTTGCGTGGCGCGTACTGCTGAGGGTTTGCGCTTTTCAGAAGCTTGACTGCGTCGAACATCTCCTGCCCGGTTCCGTGCACGAGATCCGCGCTCCCCGTGCGGTAAAGCGCCTCGAGCCGCTCGGCCTCGCTGCCCGTCGCACGAACCGAAAACTCACCCAGAGAGCTCATTGCAATCGTCTCGGCGGGGCCCTCGAGTATGCGAGGCGTCTGCGCCGTCATCGCAACCGCACGGAACGGCTCGGCCTGACACTGCTGGCACGTCCCCTCCACCGCGAGAAGCCGATTGAGCCATCCGTCCGGAGTCCCCTTCACGTCCGGCGTTCCCGTTTCCATGAAGTCCTGAGCGTCGAAGTGCGAGCGCGACGTACTCGGACTTCCTACAGCGTGGATCGGCGCAAGCAGCTTCTGATCCCAGAGCGGCTTGAGCGGCGCAAGCGACGGATGCAGTCCGAAGAATCCGTCGAGGTCGATCGCGCCCGCGGCCTGACCCGGCCGCGCCACTGCGATCGTCGGCCGCATGTCGTAGTACGCCTGCTCGCCGTGCGGCACCACAACGTTCAATCCGTCAGCCGCGCCACGCTGAAAGAGACATACGAGCGTCTTTCCCCGGGGGACGTTCTTCAGCTCCATGCCATACGCCATTCTGCGCAGAAAGCTGGGACTCAATCCCATCGTAACGAGCGCGAGCGCTCCCGACTTCACGAATACTCTGCGGTCCATGCTGATTCGTCCCCAAGTTTGCGACGCGCAATCCTTCGCGTCCGCGTGTGTGCTCTACCTGCGTTGAAACTCCGGCGACCCGAGTGCAAATCCAACCATCTGCGCCAACCCGCTGAGCTGCGGAGCCGGACCTGCTATCGGATTGCGCGCAAGCGCGCGTTGCAGTCCCGGCATTCCCTGCAGCTTTCCGCCGCCCTTTACCCTTGGCGTATTCGCCATCGATGCATCATCCATCGTCGCATCGTTGCTGGCAACAGATTCATTCGCTGCGCCCTGAGCAGCGCTGGCCGCACTCGCGGCAAGCGGATGCTCCCCGCTCATCAGGATCTTGCGAGTATCCGGTGATGCTGCACCCTCGAGAAGGGTCGCTACGACTGCGTCCACCTGCGTCGTGCGCGACGCATTCACCAGTGAATCGATTCCGGGCAGCGTGCGCATGTTCGCGCCGGGCAATCTGTTGGCCGCGACTGCGAGCCCGAAGTTGATCCGGTTCAATATCGCACCGGTGTTCATCCAGGCGTCGCCCGTCTCAGGCCATCCGTTTGGATCCCGATGTCCAAATACCGGCTCGCCCAGATACGCCACCGTGAGCGCTGTCCGCACAGTCGAATCAGGCGTCGCACCCAGTGCGCGCGCGGTGCTGACCACTACCTCGAATGGCGATTTCACCTTGGAATGGTATGCGCGTTCCGAGAAGAACTCCGGTGAAGTGACGATACTCCTCACGACCTCGCGTATGTCACCGTCGGTCCGGAGATATGTCTGTGCGGCCCGCTCCACGAGCGCGGTCGACGGCGAATCGCTCACCAGCCTGCGCGCGAGCTGTCGTGATATGAAGTGCGCGGTCGACGGACTGCGCGCCAGAATATCGAGCACGTCCTCGCCGTCCTGCTCACCGCGACCCGCCGCGAGTTTGTGGCCGAGAAATGTCTTCTCCGCGGCGTCGTGCCATTCCGGACGGAAGATGAAGCCTCCGCCCTGTGCTGGCGGCCGAACGCTCCAGCCGGTGAGCGCGCGCGCCGCTTCGATCACATCCTGCTGCGTATATCCACCATCGACTCCGAGCGTGTGCAACTCCATCAGCTCGCGTCCGTAATTTTCGTTGAGGCCGGCCTTCGCCGCGGCAGCAGCGCGCTGGCGAAGCTGTTGCGCCTGCTGCGGGTCGAGATTCCTGCGACGGATTATCGCTTCGATGTCGAGCGCCCCGTTCTGCACGCGCACCATGCCGCCCGGTCCCGCGCGAATCGCGCGAATCGCGCGAAGCGTCGGTTGCCCGGGATTGGCTCGACTCTGCGCGTTGTCGAGATAGACCAGCATCGCCGGCGAGTGCGCTACCGCTCCCAGCAGGTCGCGGAATTTACCGAGCGCGTGCTCCCGTATGGTCCGGTCGTAATCCGCGAGATAGTACGGTTCTATCGCATTCTTTCCCACGAAGACGTTGAAGTGATTCTCCCAGAAATCAGTCATCACTTCAAGCAACTGTCTGTTGCTCGCGACCGCGCGAGCGACGCGCGCCGACTCGATCTCGCCGACCAGCTGCGCGTGCGACCGTCGGATCTCCCTCAATGCATTCGTGTCGATGTCTTGTGGTGCGTTGCGGCCGGCCGTATCACGCTTGACTAGACGGAATTGCCGCTGGGCGTCCGCATACTGGGCTGCGAGCGACGCCTGATCCTGCTGCAACATCGGATACCGCGCGAGCATCTGATCCATCACGTCATCGTTGATGCGCTCCGGATGCAGCTGCTGATCGATCCACGCGTCTACACCGATCGATCGTACTGTCGCCGCATCACCCGGTCGCGGGCCGAAGGCGAGGCGGTTTAGCACCTGCATCACCTGTTGATCGGCGGTCTGCTCGCGAACATCGGACGTCACAGCGCCGGATGTCTGCTTCGTCCCGCGAGGAACGCTCGCACCGGGCCGCTGCGCTAACACGAGCGACGGAACAACGGCACCTATTGCGATGAGCCGTAGCGCCGCACGCGCTCGCCAGAAGGATGGGATGGTAGTCACATCCCTTTGACGCCCCACCGCGGGGGCCGTTAAATCACGCTATGTGCGGATGCGCACAGTGAGCCCTCGCCCGGGCCAGGGCCGCCGCTCGTCATTCCCGCTTTCGCGGGAACGACGCGTTTCCATTCGCTTTGGCGGACGATCTAGATGTGAATCGAGCGGCCCGAGACACCGAGCGCAGCTTCCTTCACGGACTCCGACAGCGTCGGATGCGGATGTACCGTGATCCCGATGTCGTCACTCGTTCCGCGGAATTCCATCGCAAGCACCACTTCCTGCAGCAGATCCGCGGCGTCCACCGAAACGATGTGGCATCCAAGTATCTCTTCAGTCTCAGCGTCCGCGACGAACTTCACGAAGCCCTGTGTCTCCGCCATCGTCCGAGCCCTGCCGTTCGCGGACATCGGGAACTTGCCCGTCTTGTACGCACGGCCGCTGGCTTTCACCTCATGCTCGGCGAGTCCGCATGTCGCGATCTCCGGATGCGTGTACACGACCGCCGGCATCGACTTGTAATCCATGTGCACCGCGTGCCCCGCGATCACTTCGACCGCAATCACGCCTTCTTCTTCCGCCTTGTGCGCGAGCAACTTTCCGCCGACCACGTCGCCGATCGCGTACACGTTCGGGAGATTGGTCCGCATCTGCGCATCCACCGCGATCTCGCCGCGCTTGCCGAGCGCGAGACCGAGCCCGGCAGCGTCGATTCCACTCAGCACGGGCTTGCGTCCAACTGCAACGAGTACGTAATCGCCTTCCAGCGTCTCTTTCGCGCCGTCCTTCTCGATGTCGACGAAGACCTTGTTGCCGTCGCGCCGTCCGCCCGTTACACGCGTCGCCGGACGAAGCTCCAGCCCCTGCTTGCGGAAGATCTTGTCAGCCTCCTTCACGACGTCCTCGTCCATACCGGGCAGAATCGTCGCCGCCAACTCCACGACCGTCACCTTCGCGCCGAGCCTCCGCCAAACCGACCCAAGCTCGAGCCCGATCACACCGCCGCCGATCACGATCAGGTGCTTCGGTACCTCGGGGATCGCAAGCGCGCCGATATTCGACAGCACGCGCTCCTCGTCGAACTTGAAGAACGGCAGCTCGATCGGTACCGAACCGGTCGCGATGATCACGTCGCGCGCCTGATACTGCGTCACAGTTCCGTCGTTCGCAGTCACATCGACGACGTTACCCGCCCGCAGCGTGCCGCGGCCCTTTGCCCACGTCACCTTGTTCTTGCGAAAGAGAAACTCGATCCCCTTGGTGTTCTGCGCGACGACATCGAGCTTGCGCTTCATCATCACGCCCAGGTCCGCGCTTACACCTTCGATCTTCACACCATGTGCCGCCGCGTGAAGCTTCGCGAATTCCAGGTGCTCGGTCGAGGTGAGCAGCGCCTTGGACGGAATGCACCCCACGTTGACGCAGGTGCCACCGAGCGTCTTGTCCATCTCGACACAGACGGTGTTGAGACCGAGTTGACCGGCACGGATTGCGGCGACGTAGCCACCAGGACCACCGCCAATTATCAGAACGTCACAGTTATTCATGATTCAGCCAGCGCAGCGTACCGCGGCGCAACCGCCGAAGGCACTACGCCCATTGAGAGAAATTTGAGAAAATCCCCGACTTCCTGATACACCAGAAGCGAGTCCATTCTTTCCTGCGATAGAAATCCGGCCGCGACGCAGTTGCGGAGATGTGCGAGAAGCGGCTGATGGAACCCATCGACGTCCATCAGCGCGATCGGTTTGGAGTGAATACCGATCTGCGCCCACGTGAACGTCTCGAAAAATTCGTCGAGGGTTCCGATTCCACCCGGAAGCACCGCGAACGCATCCGACAGGTCGATGATGCGCGCCTTGCGCTCGTGCATCGTATCGACGATGTGGAGCTCGCTGAGCCCCTTGTGCGCCAGCTCGCGATGTCCGAGCGATCGCGGCAACACGCCGATCACCTCGCCGCCCGCAGCGAGTGCCGCGTCGGCGAGAACTCCCATCAACCCGCGCGACGCGCCACCGTAAACGACTCCGATCCCGTTCCGCGCGAGGCCATCGCCAAGCGCGCGCGCAGCCTCCGCGAAACTCGCTGAAAGCCCCGCGTTCGCGCCGCAATAGACGGCTACGCGGGTCCTTTCTCCCTTCATTCGATCAACATCGTGGCAGGATCTTCCATCAACTCCTTCACGCGCACCAGAAACAGCACCGCCGCCTGTCCATCGATGATGCGATGATCGTATGACAGCGCGACGTACATCATCGGCCTGATCTCGACCTTGCCGGCTATCGCAACAGGCCGATCCTGAATCTTGTGAAGCCCGAGAATGCCGACCTGCGGATAGTTGATGATGGGAGTCGATACCAACGAGCCGAACACACCGCCATTCGTGATCGTGAAGGATCCGCCCGTGAGATCGTCCATCGTCAGCTTGACGTCGCGCGCCTTCTTCGCAACAGCCGTGATGTCGCGCGAAATCTCGAGCAACCCTTTCCGGTCCGCGTCCTTGATGTTTGGAACCACCAGTCCCTGCTCCGACGCGACGGCGATCCCCATGTTCACGTAATTCTTGTAGATGATCTCGTCGCCGTCCAGCTGCGCGTTGACGACGGGATAATCGCGCAGCGCGATGCACGCAGCGCGAACGAAGAACGGCATGAACGAGAGGCGAACGCCGTGCTGCTTCTCGATCTTCTCCTTCACACGCTCGCGGAGCGAGCTGACGGCGCTCATGTCGATCTCGTTGAACGTCGTCAGGTGCGCCGTCGCGAGATGCGACTGGAGCAGGTTCTCCGCGATGCGCTTGCGGCGCGTCGACAGCTTCTCGCGCGTTTCCCGCTCGCCCGGTGCTGACGGGGCTGGCGCGGAGCGGAGCGCAGGCGGTCCTGAAGGCGCCGCGGGAGTTGCGGCTGCTGTCGGCGGTGCCGCAGGGCGAGCCGACGGTTGAGCAGCGAGCACATCCGGCTTGCTCACCACACCGCCGCGCCCCGTCCCCTGAACGGCGCCGATATCGACGCCGCGTGCCTCGGCTACCTGCCGTGCTGCCGGCGAAGACTTCTGCGGCGCGCCTGCAGCCACGGTCGGCGCAGCGGGCGCAGGTTGCGTGGGTTGCGCAGGTTGCGGCGCGACTGCCGCCGGCGCAGCCTGGACGGGCGGAGCTGGCTTGGCAGCGGCAGGCGCAGCAGCCGTCGCCGTCTCGTCGATCTCGCCGAGTACGTCATCCACATGGACGACGTCGCCTTCCTTCACGGCCTGTTTCACCAGGACACCGGCGCGGAGTGCAGGCACTTCGACCGTGATCTTGTCGGTGTCGAGCTCCAGTATGGTATCGCCGGCGTTCACTGCGTCACCTTGCTGCTTGACCCAGCGCGACACCGTCGCTTCAACAATGGATTCCCCGAGGGGCGGAACTTTCAAAGCGATCATTTCGAGTATCTTGATGTTTGTCCCTAAATATATCCCCTCACTGAGTACACTTGCGCGCACTGACAATCTCCGCGCACGGCGGTATCGAACGGCTGGAGCTGCGTGACAACCTGCCCGTTCCGGAGCCCGCACCGGGCGAAGTCCGCATTCGCGTTCTTGCGGCAGCGCTGAATCACCTCGACCTCTTCGTTCTGAAGGGCCTGCCCGGCGCCACGATAGCGCCACCCTGGATAATGGGTGCCGACGCGGTCGGTATCCTCGACGGAACAGATGATCTCGTAATCGTCAATCCGGGCCTCAGCGACGGGACCTGTGAATATTGCCGCCGCGGCGAGCAGTCGCTCTGCGTTCGATTTCGCCTGCTCGGCGAGCACGCGCCAGGCACCATCGCAGACTATATAGTCGTGCCCGAGCGGAACGTCGCACGTATTCCGCGCGACACGCCGATTCCCGAAGCCGCCGCCTTCGCGCTCACAACGCTCACCGCGTGGCGCATGCTCGTTACGCGTGCGCAGCTCCGACCCGACGAGCAGGTCCTCATCCAGGGAATCGGAGGTGGTGTCGCGCTTTCCGCGCTCCAGATCGCGAAACAGGTCGGCGCACGCGTCTGGGTCACGTCGTCCAGCGACGAGAAACTCGCCCGCGCGCGCGAACTCGGTGCAGACGAAACCATCAACTATAGTACGACGGATGTCGCAAAAGAGATTCGAGCGCGCACCGGAAAGCGCGGCGTGGACGTCGTTGTCGATTCGGTCGGCGAGGCGACCTGGCAATCCTCACTCGGCGCGCTCGGCAAATTTGGCAGACTCGTGACGTGCGGCGCGACGTCAGGTCCAACGGTCACCACCGACGCGCGCAAGCTGTTCTGGAATCAGTGGACCATACTCGGTTCCACGATGGGCAACGACGCGGAGTTCGCAGCTGTCGCGGAGGAGCTGCGTAACCGTCGCCTGCTGCCACCGATCGATTCGGTGTTCGACATCACGCAGGGAAGAGAAGCCTTCGCGCGACTCCAGAGCGGCGCGCAGTTCGGCAAGATCGTCGTGACCATCCCGTCGGACCGCGCCCCGTAATATTCGCCACGCGCCGCATTGGCGGTCCTGCGTAGCCTGGCCCCGTTACGTGCAATCGGATGCGGATGTCGATCGGATGCATCCGCGCCTGGCCCCGTTACGTGCAATCGGATTCGGATGTCGATCGGATATATCCGCACCCGACGACGCCCAACCACGCGCCGAATTGGTGGTCATGCGTAGGGCGCGGATATATCCGCGCCTGGCCCCGTTACGTGCAATCGGATTCGGATGTCGATCGGATATATCCGCGCGTGGCCCATTCAGGCGCAATCGGATCCAGATCTACCGCACCGGGCGGCGACAAACGCTGCATTTGCGTAAAATGAAGGCATGGCCGAGTCCGCCCAGTACACCCCTATCCAGCTCGCCGAGATCAAGGATGCCTTTATCGGTGAGCAGCCCGTAGTCTGTCCCGTCTGTGGCGGCCGCATGACCTCCCGATCGATAGGCGGCGGCTCGTTCGGCCTTGGCTACTCGCGCCAACGTGAATGGCTCATATGTGGCGGCTGCCACAGAAGCGCGATCTTCGATGTCAAGCGCGGCACCCGCAACTAAGTAAGGGCAGGCCCCCGTGCCTTCCCCCCAGGGCTGTAAGGGCAGGCGCCCGTGCCTGCCCCCAGGGCTGTAAGGGCAGGCCCCCGTGCCTGCCCCCGGGGCTGTAAGGGCAGGCCCCCGTGCCTGCCCCCAAGGCTGTAAGGGCAGGCCCCCGTGCCTGCCCAATGCGCTCGACGCCAGCGCGGATCGCGCGCATGCACACCGCTGACATGGCATGATGCTGGCACCTCCGAGCCGCCAAATCCCTCACGACAAGCTCTCTCATGCCACCTGACATCGACAACTTCACCGGCTTCATCAGCGTTCGTGGCGCGCGTGAGCACAATCTCCAGAACGTGGATCTCGACATTCCGCGTGATGCACTGGTCGTTTTCACCGGCGTTTCCGGCTCCGGTAAATCCTCGCTCGCCTTCGGTACACTCTACGCCGAGGCTCAGCGGCGCTATCTGGAATCGGTCGCGCCGTACGCACGACGGCTCTTTCATCAGATGGGCGTACCGCAAGTCGACTCCATCGATGGACTTCCGCCCGCGGTAGCGCTGCAGCAGCAGCGCGGCTCCCCCACAACGCGCTCATCGGTCGGAAGCGTCACGACGCTGTCGAATCTGTTGCGCATGCTGTATTCGCGGGCTGGCGACTATCCGCGCAAGCAGCCTCTGCTCTACGCGGAATCGTTTTCGCCCAACACTCCCGAAGGCGCCTGCCCCAGGTGCCACGGGCTTGGCCGCATCTACGAAGTGACGGAGCGCTCGATGGTGCCCGACGATTCGCTCACCATCCGCGAGCGCGCCGTCGCTGCGTGGCCAACTGCGTGGCAGGGACAGAATCAGCGCGACATTCTCGTTACACTCGGTTACGATGTCGATCGCCCCTGGCGCGAGCTCTCGAAGAAGGATCGCGACTGGATTCTCTTTACCGATGAGCAGCCGGTCGTTCCGGTGTACGCTGGTTTTACACCCGCGGAAACGCGGCGCGCACTCAAGCGAAAGGAGGAGCCCAGCTATATGGGCACGTTCTCGAGCGCGCGGCGGCACGTACTGCACAGCTTCGCCAACACGCAGAGCGCGCTGATGAAGAAACGCGCACTCCAGTACATGCTGAGCACCGAGTGTCCGCTCTGTCACGGCAAGCGGCTGCGCCTCGAATCACTCTCCGTAAAATTCGCGGGACTCGACATCGCCGAAATTTCGCGACTGCCGCTGTCGCGATTCGCGAGCATGTTGCGACCGTATGTCGACGGAACCTCTGCGAATGCCGCCAGGATCGAGACGGCGCATCCGGAAAAGGTCGTGGTTATGCAGCGCATTGCGGAGGATCTGGAAGGTCGTCTTGCCGTATTGCTCGACCTCGGTCTCGGATACCTGTCGCTCGATCGCAGCACGCCCACTCTGTCGCCCGGGGAGCTGCAGCGGCTCCGGCTTGCGACACAGGTACGCTCGAATCTGTTCGGCGTTGCCTACGTTCTGGATGAGCCGTCGGCGGGCCTGCATCCGGCCGACACGGAAGCGCTGCTAACGGCGCTCGCTCGATTGAAAGCGTCGGGCAATTCGCTGCTGGTCGTGGAACACGATCTCGATGTGATCCGTCATGCCGACTGGATCGTCGATGTCGGCCCCGCCGCGGGCGAGCAGGGCGGACTCATTCTCTACAGCGGTCCGCCGACGGG
>Ga0207657_10007451_pt1 | contig 11223 bp, 6 predicted proteins | sample KBSC33metaG_FD_184316 | JGI IMG/M metagenome (GOLD analysis project Ga0207657, IMG submission 184316) | Corn rhizosphere microbial communities from Kellogg Biological Station, Michigan, USA - KBS C3-3 metaG (SPAdes) (version 2) | ecosystem: Host-associated > Plants > Roots > Rhizosphere > Soil ... | reverse complement strand
GCGCGGCAAGAATCCGACCCGCGAAGCGTTTGAGCGGGTGTTGGCGGACCTCGAGAATGGAGTGCAGGGGTTCGGCTTCGCCTCGGGCATGGCGGCCACGTCGACCATCCTCGAGCTGCTCGACGCCGGCTCGCACATCCTGTGCGGGGACGATCTCTACGGTGGGACCTATCGGCTGTTCGAACGGGTGCGCCGGCGCTCGGCCGGGCTCGACTTCTCGTACGTCGATTTCACCGACCTCGCTGCGGTGGAAGCGGCGATCCGGCCCGACACACGCATGCTGTGGGTCGAGACGCCGACCAATCCGCTGATGAAGCTCGCCGACCTCGAGGCTCTCGGTCGGATCGCGAAGGCGCACAACCTCGTCGCCGTCGCGGACAATACATTCGCGACCCCCTGGATCCAGCGGCCGCTGGAGCTGGGCTTCGATCTCGTCGTCCATTCGGTGACCAAATATCTGAACGGCCATTCCGACATGATTGGCGGCGCGGTCGTTGCACGCACCGACGAGCTCGCGGCAGAGATCAAGTTCCTGCAGAACTCCGTCGGCGGGGTGATGGGAGCGTTCGACGCTTTCCTCGCGAACCGCGGCGTCAAAACCCTCGCGCTGCGAATGCAGCGCCATTGCGAAAATGGAATGAAGGTCGCGCGTTGGCTGGAGTCCAGTCCGGGCGTCGCAAAGGTCTGGTATCCAGGCCTTGAGAGCCATCCCCAGCACGATCTTGCGACGCGCCAGATGCGCGGCTTCGGCGGCATGGTCTCGTGCCTGGTCGCCGGTGATCTCGAGCGCACACGCCGTGTTCTGGAGCGTTTCCGCATCTTCACGCTGGCTGAGTCGCTGGGCGGCGTCGAGAGCCTCGTCAACCACCCTGCCATCATGACCCACGCGTCGGTGCCCAGGGAGGTACGCGAGCCCCGCGGCATCACCGACAGTCTGATCCGCTTCTCGGTTGGCGTCGAGGATGCCGAGGACCTGCTCGCCGACCTCGATCAAGCGTTCGCGTCCTGATGCCTGGTTCGCACGCGTAGCCGGCGAGCAAGACAGCCACGCTAAGGTTCGGGCCGCCGAGCAACCGACAAAGGTTAGCAGTGGATGCCCCGCGTGGATTCGAACCACGATTGACGGAGTCAGAGTCCGTAGTCTTACCATTAGACGACGGGGCAGCTTGGGAGCGGGCGAGATAGGGAAACGGGCCTGTCCGTGTCAACGGGCGCGAACGTTTCCAGGCGGCCGGCACGCCAGCGGTGACGAAGGACCCGGCTGGTATGAGCTCTCATGTCGGCGCGGGCACCTGCCGCCCTTGCCGAATCCCATCAACTTGTGATTAAAACGGACCCAAGTCAGCCGCCTATTTCGGGCGGTGCAGGACAGAACGGGCGTAACCATGGCGCAGGGAGTCGCCAGTGCGCCGGCCTTGCGGCATGAAGAGCAGGCGCAGGGCGGGCCGTCGAAGCAAGAAATTTCCTGGAAGCGGGAGCCGCAGCGCCGCACCTACGGCGCGGTCGACCTTGGCACCAACAATTGCCGGTTGCTGATCGCACGCCCCAATGAAGGCGGATTCACGGTTATCGATGCCTTTTCACGCATCGTCCGTCTCGGCGAGGGTCTTTCGCGCACCGGCGCATTGTCGGCCGAGGCGATGGACCGCGCGGTCGGAGCGCTCGGCGTTTGCGCGGAGAAGCTGAGGCGCCGCAACGTGTCGCTCTCGCGCTCGGTCGCGACCGAAGCGTGCCGCCGCGCGCGCAATGGCCATGAATTCGCCGACCGGGTGCGCAACGAGACCGGGATCCTGCTCGACATCATCGAACCTGCGGAGGAGGCACGGCTGGCGGTCCTCGGCTGCCACAAATTGCTCGAGCCCGGCGATGGCCCGGCGCTGATCTTCGACATCGGTGGTGGCTCGACCGAACTGGTGCTGGTCGACCAGGAGCAGGGGACGCCCCGGATGCGGGCCTGGTGGAGCGCGCCCTGGGGCGTAGTCTCGCTGACCGAAAGCGAGGGCAAGGAAGCGCTCGAGGGACCGGACCGGGTCAAAGCCTACGCAAGGATGCGCGAGCGCGCCCGCCGCGCTTTCGCCAATTTCTCGACCATGCTGCCGGAGACGCGCGACGGCATCCGGCTGCTCGGCACCAGCGGCACCGTAACCACGCTCGCCAGCGTCCATCTCGCGCTGCCCTCCTACGATCGCCGCGCGGTCGATGGCCTCCACGTGCCAATCGAGGCGATGCAGAAGATTAGCGGGATGATTGCCGAGATGGATTACAGCGAGCGCTCGGCGCTGCCGTGCATCGGCAACGAGCGCGCCGACTTGGTCGTCGCCGGTTGCGCGATCCTCGAGGCGATCATGGAGATCTGGCCCGCCCGGAATCTCGGCATCGCCGACCGCGGCATTCGCGAAGGCATCCTGCGCTCCCTGATGGCGCGGGATGGGTGGGTTTTGTGAAGCGGGTCCGCACCGCCAAGGGCCGCACCGCTTCTTCCACCCGATGGCTCGAACGGCAGCTCAACGACCCTTACGTCAAGCGGGCCAAGGCCGAAAATTACCGCAGCCGCGCCGCCTACAAGCTGATCGAGCTCGACGAACGGTTCGGTTTGCTGAAGGGGGTACGCGCCGTGGTCGATCTCGGCATCGCGCCGGGCGGCTGGAGTCAGGTGGTGCGGCGCAAGACCCCGCAGGCGGCGATCGTCGGCATCGACCTGCTGCCGACCGACCCGATCGATGGCGTCGCAATCCTGCAGATGGATTTCATGGACGAAGCGGCGCCCGGGCAGCTTCGCGAGGCGCTCGGCGGCGAAGCCGACCTCGTCCTGTCGGACATGGCCGCGAACACGGTCGGGCACCAGCAGACCGACCACCTCAGGACCATGGCGCTGGTCGAGGCGGGCCTCGAGTTCGCGCGCGAGGTGCTTCGCCCGGGCGGCGCCTATGTCGCCAAGGTGCTCGCCGGGGGCGCCGACAACCAGCTCGTCGCCGAATTGAAGCGCAGCTTTTCGAGCGTGAAGCACGCCAAGCCGCCCGCAAGCCGCAAGGATTCGAGCGAATGGTACGTCATCGCCCAGGGCTTCAAGGGAGCCAGAGGTGAATAGGCTGTAACTGGCGCGGCAGCGAAAGCTCGTGCAGCATCGGCCAATGAGCAATCGGCGGGACACGCGCGAAAAGCGCCGGAGCGTCGAGCAGAAGCTCGTCCAGTCGCTCGAGGAGCTCGGTCCCGGCCTGATCACCGGCGCCGCCGACGACGACCCCAGCGGCATCGCCACTTATTCGCAGGCCGGCGCGCAGTTCGGATACGGCCTGTTGTGGACGATGGTCCTCGCGTACCCGCTGATGTCCGCGATCCAGCTGGTCAGCGCGCATATCGGCCGGGTGACCGGCGCGGGCCTCGCCAACAACCTCGTCAGCACCTTCCCCAAGCGCATCGTCGGGCTGCTGATCGGCATCCTGCTCATCGCCAACATCATCAACATCGGCGCCGACCTGTCGGGAATGGCGGCGTCTGCGGCGCTGGTGGTCGGCGGCGGCGAGCACGCGTTCGTGATCGCGTTCGCGATCGTCAGCGTCCTCCTCCAGCTGTTCGTCTCCTATCGCGACTATGCGCGCATCCTCAAATGGCTGACGCTCAGCTTGTTCGCTTATGTCGGCGTGCTGCTGGCCGTGCAAACGGACTGGAAGGCGGCGGCGACCGGACTGGTGGTGCCGCGAATCTTCGGCCGCGAAGGCATCCTCACCATCATCGCGCTGCTCGGCACGACGATCAGTCCCTATCTGTTTTTCTGGCAAAGCTCGCAGGAAGCGGAGGACGTCGCCACCTCGCGATCGAAACCGCTCAAGCAGCAGCCGCGCCGTGCCGCCAGCGAGTTCCGGCGGATGCGGTTCGACACCTTCGCCGGAATGGCTTTCTCCGACCTCATCAGCATCGCCATCATCATGTCGACCGCGGCGACCCTGCACGCCCACGGAATCACCCAGATCAACAGCGCCGCCGACGCCGCCGAGGCGCTTCGGCCCGTCGCCGGCTCGTTCGCCTTTGCGCTGTTCGCAATCGGCATCATCGGCACCGGTTTCCTCGCGGTGCCGGTCCTCGCTGGCTCAGCCGCATTCGCGGTCGCCGAGGTGTTCGGGTGGAAGGAGGGCTTGGAATATCAGCCGCGGCAGGCCGCCGGCTTTTATTCGATCATCGTCGCCGCGACGCTCATCGGCGTGTTGATTGACTGGTCGCACATCGACCCGATCCGCGCCCTGTTCTGGAGCGCGGTCCTGAACGGCATCGCCTCCGTGCCGTTGATGATCGCGATGATGGTCGTGGTGTCGAGGCACCGCGTGATGGGCCGATTCACCGCCACGAAACCACTATTATTGTTCGGCTGGGCCGCGACGGCGGTGATGGCCGCCGCGACCCTGCTGTTCTTCGTCTCGCTTCTCTAGAACCTTATTTCTGTGGTTCCTGAGCGTCCATCAGCTTGCGCGTGAGGTAAGTCATCTCGAGTGCGTTGGTGCGCGCCGCCTGCCGGAGGTTGGCGCCCGCGGCATGCCCGCCTTCCGTGTTCTCATAATAATAATAGGGCAGGCCCATTTCCTCCATCCGCGCGGCGAACTTGCGCGCGTGCTGCGGCCCGACGCGATCGTCCTTGGTCGTGGTGAAGATGAACGGCGTCGGGTAGGCGACGCCTTTCCTGAGGTTCTGGTAGGGTGAGGTCTTCTCCCAGAAGGCGCGCACGGCGGGGTCGTCGATGCTGCCATATTCGCCTTCCCACGACGCGCCCGCGGCGATCTTGGAGATGCGGATCATGTCGAGCAGCGGCACGTCGATAATCACCGCGTTCCAGAGTTCAGGGTGCTGGGTGAACTCGACGCCCATCAGCAGGCCGCCGTTGGAGCCGCCGCGGATGCCGAGGCGGCGCGGGCTGGTCACCTTGGTCGCAATGAGGTCCTTCGCGACCGCGGCGAAATCGTCGTAGACGATCTGGCGCTTGGTCCCGAGTCCGGCTTCGTGCCAGGCCGGCCCGAACTCGCCGCCGCCGCGGATATTGGCGAGCGCATAAACGCCACCATTTTCGAGCCACAGCTTGCCCGTGGTCGGCGAATAGCTCGGCGTTTGGCTGACCTCGAACCCGCCATAGGCGTAGAGCAGGGTCGGGTTGGTACCGTCGAGCTTGATGTCGCGGCGGTGGACCAGGAAGTAGGGGACGCGCGTGCCGTCGCTCGAAACGGCCTCGCGCTGCTCGGCGACGAGGTTCGAGGCGTCGAACTTCGGCGGCTGACGCATGATCTCGCTCGCTTCGCCCTTGGCGGCATCGGCGATCCACAGCGACGGCGGCGTCAGGAAGCTGGTGACCGTCAGCAGCGCGCGGTTGTCGGTGCGGCTGGTGTCGGCGATGCCGATCGTCGAATTGTCGGGAAGCTCGATCGCCGAGCGCGTCCAGCTGCCCTTCGGCCCCGGCCGATAGACGAGCGTCCGGCCGCGGACATTGTCAAGGATCGAGACCAGCAGCACGTCCTTCGCCGCCTCGGCATCCTGCAGCGCCTCGCGCGCCTCGGGTTTGTAGATCAGTGTCGGCTTGAGGTGCGCCGGGTCGGCCTTCAGCTGCGCGAGGTCGACCGACAGCAAGGTGCCCGCATCGAAATGCTTGCCGCTCCCGGCGGGCGACCAGGCCTCCTGCGACTGGATGATCACGCGGCCATCGACCAGGTCGGCGATCCGCGCCTTGGACGGAATTGCGAGCCGGCGCGCACCCTTGGGTCCGAGCACGTAAGTCTCGGAATGGAAGGTATCGAGCGGCCGGTCGACCAGCGACAGGGTGCGGCCCTGTGCATCGCGCACCACGTATGGCGAGACGCCATAGCCGCCGTCCCTGGCGCTGCCGCGATAGACTTCGACGGCGGCCGAGAGCGGCTGGCCGCGCTTCAGGCGCTTGGCGATGAACGGGTAGCCGGTGCGGCCGAGGTCGCCCTTCTTCCACTCGCGCGAAATCAGCAGCGTGTTTTCATTCTCCCACGCGACGCGTTGCTTGCCCTTGGGCAGGACGAACCCGCCCTTGACGAACGATTTGCTCGGCAGGTCGAACTCGCGGACCGTCACCGCATCCTCGCCGCCGTCGGACAAATGGATCAGGCAGCGTCGTTCGGCCGGACGCGCGCAGCTCGCGCCTTTCCACACCCAATTGGCTTTTTCCGACGCGGCGAGCGCGTCGAGATCCAGCACCGTCTCCCACTCGGGCTTGCCGCTGGTGTAGCTGGCGAGGCTGGCGCGACGCCAGATGCCCCGCACGTGGTCGGAATCCTGCCAGAAATTGTAGATCTGGCCGCCGAGAAACGCGCCGACGGGAATGCGGTCCTTGGCCTGCGCGATGTCGAGCGATTGCGCGTAAAAACGCTGGTACCGCGGGTCGGCCTCGAGCACCGCGGTCGACTTGGCATTCTGCGCCTCGACCCATTCGAGCGCCTTGGGCGAGGAGAACTCCTCCAGCCACAAATAGGGATCGTCGGTGGTTGCGGCCTTCGCTCCCCCAAGCCCCGCGGTCGCCGCCGCAATCATGATACCAACGAGCACTTTACGCATTCAATCCCTCCCTTGGCCGAGCGACCCTCTCGCCGCACCTCAGCGGCCAAGCCCCGGCAAGTCAATGAGAGGAATCCAAGGTTGGGCTGAGCGTCGATCGACGAATTCCGCTGCGGCTTCGGCGGATGGCGGTTCAGCCCTTCGAGCGCGCCTTGGCGATCGCGTCCTTGAGAGCATCATAGCCAACCGCGCCGTTCATCACGCGGTCGCCGACGACGAACAAAGGCGTTCCGGTGGCGCCGAGCTCTCCGGCGAGCTTCATGTTGCGGTTGAGCTCGGCTTCGATCTCTGGGTCCTGCCGCGGCTCCGGTGCAATGCCGGCGCGCTGGGCCGCCGTCGCGATAGTGTCGGGGGCGGGGCGGCCCGCTTCCCACAAGGTGTCATGGAATTGCGCAAACCGCCCGGCCTTGCTCGCTTCAAGCGACAGCCGCGCCGCGGTGACGCTTTCCGGACCGAGGATCGGCAGCTCGCGATAGACGACCCGCAGGCCCTTGTCCTCCTGGAGGAGCTTGTCGACGGCCGGGTTGCTCGCCTTGCAATAGGGGCAGGCGTAGTCGAAGAACTCGACGAGCGTGACCTCGGGCTTGGCTGCCCCTTTCCACGAACTCGCAAACGGGGTTTCGATGGCTGCGCGATTGGCTTCGAGCACTGGGGCATATTGAGCATCGCGCAGCGCGGCGACGGTGTCGGTGAGGATTGCCGGGTCGGAGAGCATTCCCTGGCGAACGATCTTGGTGCTCAGCACGCCAGGCGCTGCAAAGAACAGCAAGGCGGCCGTGATCGCCGAGCCGACGATGCCGCCGGCGATCGCCGCGCCGAAACCGCTGTGCCGCGGCACCGGCGCCGCCTCGATGTCACTCACTGCCGAAGCTCTTTCTGGTCCCTGTATTTCTTGTCCTTCTTAGCGAGCTCGGCGCGCGAGACCATGGCAATGTCCTGCGCGCGCAGGAAGTCGGGGGTGCCCGCCGGAATTCCCTTCATCGCCATCTGTGCGCTCGCCAGGGCAAGCTTCGGATTGTTCTCGAGATTGCTCCGCTCGGCCGTTGCCAGCGAGGCCCGCGCCGTGTCGCCTTCCTGGTCGTAGATGATGCCGAGCTGATACCAGGCGAACGGGTCCTGGTTGTCGCGACCAACGGCTTCCTTGAGCACGGTCTTGGCCTCGGCATAATTCTTCGGGTCCTCGGTCGCGACCAGTGCGTGACCGAGCATCGCGGCGATCAGTGGCATTTTGCCCGAGCGTTCGGTCGCTTCGCGCAGCGGCGCGATCGCCTCCTTGGGCTTGCCTCCTTCAAGCAGGATCTGCCCCTTCAATTCGAGGAAGAAGGGGTCGTGCGGGTCCTTGGCGAGCAGGGCGTCGGCCTCGGCGTTCGCCTTATCGGGGTAGCCGCCCATGTGGTAGGCATAAGCGCGGGCATAATGGGCCGGGATGCTCTGGTCGCTCTCGGGATATTTGATGATCGCCTGCTTGGGATCGATGAAGCCCCAAAGCTTCGCCTTGACCCGTTCGAAGCGCGCCTCGAGCGCCGGGTCGGTCGGCGTGTTCCACGCGGGGTCCGATTTGAAGTTCTGCTCGAGCGCCTGGATGCGCTCCGACGAAAGCGGGTGGGTGCGGTCGTAGCTGTCCTTGGCGTAGATCGCGAGCCGGTATTCCTGGTTCTGAAGCTTGGCGAAGAACTGGAGCATGCCCTTGCCGCTGATGCCCGCGCCGTGGAGCGTCTTGACCGCGAACGCGTCGGCGGTCGCCTCCTGCGCCCGGGTGAAGGAGAGGAACGAACCGAGCGCCGCTTGCTGCCCCGCCATCATCAGGCCCATCGCGGCATCGCCGGCGCCCGCGGCGATCGCCAGCGCGCCCAGCACCATCGTTGCGATCGTGATCCCGGTCGCGGTCTTGGCGCCTTCTTGCAGCCGGATCGAGTGGCCGCCGGCGACGTGGCCAAGCTCGTGCGCGATGACGCCTTGGAGCTCGTTCACATTGTCCGCGGCCTGGATCAGGCCGGACTGGATGTAGACCGTCTGCCCGGTCGCGACGAAGGCGTTGATCTCGGGGTCGTTGAGCAGGACCACCTGGACGCTGTTCGGGTCGAGCCCGCCGGCCTTGATGAGCGGCCGCGAGACGTCCTTGAACAATGCCTCGGTCTCGCTGTCGCGGAGCACCGACGGGCCGGCGTCATCGCTTTGCGCCATTGCCGGCCGCACCGCGACGGTGGCGAGCATCAACGCGAGCATGAGCATGCGCGCGAAGCGGGCGAGCGGCGACTTCATCGCCCGCCCGCTTACCATCCCCGCCGCTGAACGGGCGATGAAAAAGCGCTTAGCCGAACGTCCGCTGCCACCAGCCGCGGCGCGCCTCGCCTTGCGGCTCTTCGGCGGCGTCGTTGTTGGCGACCGGCACGGGCGCGGCCTCGGGGGACGCGGTTTCCGCGGCTTCGGGCGCGGCCTCGGCCTTTTTGGAGCGCCGCTTGCGCGCCGGCCGGGCCGGTGAAGCAGCCTCCTCGGCGGCGGTTTCGGCAGGCGCTGCTTCGGCGGGAGCCGGCTCGGGGACCGTTACTTCCGCTTCGGCAGCCGCGGCTTTCTTGCGCCGTCCGCGCTTCGGCGCGGGGGCCTCGGGCTCTTCGGCGGGCTGCGTCTCGGCGATCGGTGGCTCTTCATCGATCGGCCGCTCGACCATCGGCGAGCTGCCGGCGGCGATCTCAGTCTCCGCCGTTTCCGGCGAAGCGCCGTTGCGCTTGCGGCGGCGCCGGCGGCCCTTTTCGGCACGGGGTTCTTCGGCAGCCTCGGGCTGCGGCTCTTCGGCTGGCTCGGGAACGGCTTCGGCGGAGGCCTCGGCCTCGGCCGCTTCGCTTGGCTCGCCGGCTTCATCGCCCTCGCGGCGATGCCGCCCGCGTCCGCCGCGCCGGCGCCGGCGCCGGCGGCGGCCCTGGCGCTCGCCCTCGCTCGCTTCCTCGCGCTGTTCGGCTTCCTCTTCCGCCTCGTCCTCGTCGACCTCGGCGATCTCCTCGGGCAGCTCTTCCTCTTCGTCGATGGCGGGAAGCTGCGCGCGCGGCGCGGCGACCGGCCGCGGGCCAGAGCTTTCGACGGTCATGCGGGCGCCCTCGAATCCTTCCTCGATCAGCACCTCGATCGTCACGCCGTAGCGCAGCTCGATGTCGGCAAGCTCGGCGCGCTTCTTGTTGAGCACGTAGACCGCCGCTTCCCGCCCAGCACGCAGACAGATGCGCTCGCCGCGGCCGCGCGCCGCCTCGTCCTCGAGGATGCGCAGGGCTGACAGGCCCGCGGACGCCGCGGTCCGCATCAGGCCGGTGCCATCGCAATGCGGACAGGCCTTGGTCGAGGCTTCGAGCACGCCGGTGCGCAGGCGTTGGCGGCTCATCTCCATCAGCCCGAAGCTCGAGATGCGGCCGACCTGGATGCGCGCGCGGTCGTTCTTGAGCGCTTCCTTCATCGCCTTCTCGACCTTTCGGACATGGCTCGACTGCTCCATGTCGATGAAGTCGATGACGATCAGGCCCGCCATGTCGCGCAGCCTCAGTTGCCGCGCGATCTCCTGCGCGGCCTCGAGGTTGGTGTTGGTGGCCGTCTGCTCGATATTATGCTCGCGGGTTGAGCGGCCCGAGTTGATGTCGATCGAGACCAGGGCCTCGGTCGGATTGATGACCAGGTATCCGCCCGACTTCAGCTGGACGATCGGCTGGTACATGGCGCTGAGCTGGTCCTCGACGCCGTAGCGCTGGAACAAAGGCGTCGTCTCGCTGTGCAGCTTCACGCGGCGGACGTGGCTCGGCATCAACAGCTTCATGAAGCCGCGCGCGGCCTTGAAGCCTTCCTCGCCCTCGACGACGACCTCGTCGATGTCGCGGTTGTAGAGGTCGCGGATCGCGCGCTTGATGAGGTCGCTGTCGCGGTAGATCAGCGCCGGCGCGGTGCTGCCGAGCGTGCGCTCGCGGATCTCGTCCCACAGCCGCGCGAGATAGTCGAAGTCGCGCTTGATCTCGGTCTTGGTGCGCGACAGGCCGGCGGTGCGGACGATCAGGCCCATGGTCTTGGGCAAGTTCAAGTCGCTCATGATCGACTTCAACCGCTTGCGGTCGGCGCCGTTCGAGATCTTGCGCGAGATGCCGCCGCCGTGGCTGGTGTTGGGCATCAGCACGCAATAGCGGCCGGCGAGGCTCAGATAGGTGGTCAGCGCGGCGCCCTTGTTGCCGCGCTCTTCCTTGACGACCTGGACGAGCAGCACCTGGCGGCGCTGGATGACGTCCTGGATCTTGTAGCGGCGGCGGAGGTTCAGCCGCTTGCGGCGAAGCTCGTCGGCGGCCGATTCGTCGACCGGCGAGCGGGCCGAGCCGGTGCCCGCTTCCTCGGCCGAATCCTCGGCCTGATCCTCCGCGTCGTCGGGGTCGCCGGCATATTCCTCGCCGGTTTCCTCGGCCTCGCCCGGCGCGTCGGGCTCCTCGTCGAGCTCGGCCGCGCGCAGCCGCTCTTCCTCGGCCGCGTGCTCGGCTTCCTCGCGCAGCAGGGCTTCGCGATCGGCCTTGGGGATCTGATAATAATCGGGATGGATTTCGCTGAAGGCGAGGAAGCCGTGGCGATTGCCGCCATAATCGACGAACGCCGCCTGGAGCGACGGTTCTACCCTGGTGACCTTGGCGAGATAGATATTGCCATTGA
>Ga0207657_10007450_pt1 | contig 11223 bp, 10 predicted proteins | sample KBSC33metaG_FD_184316 | JGI IMG/M metagenome (GOLD analysis project Ga0207657, IMG submission 184316) | Corn rhizosphere microbial communities from Kellogg Biological Station, Michigan, USA - KBS C3-3 metaG (SPAdes) (version 2) | ecosystem: Host-associated > Plants > Roots > Rhizosphere > Soil ... | reverse complement strand
GAACGGGCGAGAGTTACGTCGGTCTGCGAGCAGGGTAGCATCACAGTCCGCTAGTACTTCGATTTCTCGAATGAGACCATCTCCTCCGCGATGCTTCCCGATCCCACCGGAGCCTGATCGAATCTCATAGCGTCGAACCCGCAACGGATACGCATATTCAAGAGCTTCTGCCGGTGTGTTCAAGGAGTTTGTCATGTGGGTATGGACACCGGAAACCCCCGCCTTCGTGGGGCGAGCACCCATTGCCCCGGCAATCGTTTCGTAATAAGCGAACGGCTCACTCGTACGGGGATCAATTCCTCCCATGGTTACATTGTTCATGGTGCCGGAAGCGGCAGCGGGTATGCGATTTGGAACGGCTTGAGCCAACGCGCGCATTAACACATCCACTATTCTTTGAGACGTTTCGACATTTCCTCCAGCAACTGCTGCTGGAGGATTGGCATTGACAACGCTGCCTTTGGGAGCCACGACGCGAACAGGACGCATCAAACCGGCTGTCGCCGGAACGTCCTCGGCCAGCAGACAGCGGAGCACGTAGAAGCAGGCCGAATATGTGATCGCCTCGACAGCGTTGATGCTGCTTTCCACTTGCGGATCGCTTCCAGTAAAGTCGATCGTGACCAAGGGACTCGCGGTCCTAGAGTTAAGTCGCCGACCAGTGTGCGGTCTTTTTCCAGAAAAGTTGATCGAAGCTGCGATACGTACCGGATCCTCATTCGGATCATCGCTATCAAGGAAGTCCTCGGCGCTCACGGTTCCCGGTGGTACGGATTCAAGAAACAGGCGCATCATCGCCTCGGAGTATTCCAGCACATTCGTGGCAGCCTGTTTGGCGCGGTCGATACCGTAACGGCCACACACCTCCCTCACACGTGCTTCGCCGGCATGACACGCTGCGATTTGCGCTCGTAGATCACCCTCGCGTTCCGATGGAGTACGAACGTTGCTCACCAGCAGTGCGAGCACGTCTGGGTCAGTTCGCCCCTTGCGCACAAGCATGACCGGGGGTATTCGCAGACCTTCCTGGTAGATCTGCCGCGATAGACCCATGGATCCGGGAAAGGCCCCTCCAATATCAGAATGGTGTGCTCGCGATGCAACGTAAAAGTCAGGCTCCGGCTTTCCGCGCCGGCGCGGGCGCCCGATGTAAACCGGGGCGACCAGGGTGATGTCCGGGAGGTGAGTGCCTCCGCAGAATGGATCGTTGAGCATGGCGATGTCGCCGGGATGAAACTGCAAGTGGTCCACGGCCGCTTGCACCGACATGGGCATGGAGCCGAGGTGCACCGGCATGTGATCGCCCATTGCGATAACCTGGCCGGCGGAATCAAATATCGCGCAAGAATAATCTCGACGTTCCTTAATGTTGGGAGAAAAAGCGGTTCGCCGCAGGGCTGCTCCCATTTCTTCCGCAATGGAATGGTAGAGATTCTTGAAAATCTCGAGTTCGATTGGATCGCGCAAGATGCAAGCAGTCTATGACAAGAGAGATCTTCCCGCAGCGGGGTGGCGAGTCCCCTAAAAAGATATTGACATACGGGATAATAGACCGCAATATCTTGGACCAGCAGTATTGCCCATCCTATAAGTTGGGCATTTAGGGATCAAGGGCCCAATCGTTCGCAACTCCTTGCAAGGGAGAAATCGTTCACGGAGGAAACATGCCAGCAAAGAAGAAAGCGGCTAAGAAGAAAAAGAAACACTAAAAGAAGTGGATCAGTAGTATAGCGGCCTCCACGGAGAAGCACCTCTGCGGAGGCTTTTCCGTGTTTCGTCTCATCACTGCTCTTCGATTCTCATTTCGAAGACACAGGTAATCGTGCTATTAATCTGGAACTGGGGAGTGCTAGGCTCGTCAGGAACTTCGCGCTCCTCTGGGGGGAATGATGAACACACAAAACAAGAAATCCACCCGGAAAGGGAAAAAGAGCAGTGACATTGTCATCCCCGACAAACTCTATTTCCGCATCGGCGAGGTCGCTCGCCTCTGCCATTTGCCTGCGTACGTGCTGCGCTTCTGGGAAACCGAGTTCCCCCAATTGAAGCCTGTCAAGAGCAGCACCGGACAGCGCATGTACCGGCGGCGCGACGTGAGCGATGTACTTAAGATTCGCCAACTTCTTTATGAAGAAGGTTTCACCATTGCCGGTGCGCGTCATCAGTTACGCGCTGACGCGCAAACTGAGAAAAAGCAACAGACTCCCCTTCCTTTTCCTTCCCACGATGCAAGCCAGTTAACACATATTCGACACGGATTACAGGAGATCCTCGGCATCCTCTCGGCGCGCCATTAGCCTTCTTGCCTCTTCTGCTAACTCGAGATTCTGGTATGCAGCCGAAGGTGGGCGCGGAGATGTCCCCTCGGAGTAGCCTCTGGATTGCGCAACGGGTTGGGAATTCGACCAACTATTACAAAGCTAAACGAGATTGCAGTGCGGGCGCATGCAAGCGATGCACAGGGCACGGCTACTACTACTCAGGCGAAAGATCAACGAGCTATGTCGAGATGCTTGCTTCTTGAGCAGGTCTCGAAACTTCAAGGTTTGAACTCTCACCCAGCCGGATACGGCAGGCTCGCTGGGTTTCTTGGATCAATTCGTCCGCGGATTTAGTTTGCTTCTCCCCTGCCATGACCGACCCAGCAGCCAATGCGAAACGAAGGGCGTCAGTATGATCGTCGAAGTAGAGGATCACTTTCCTGGAAGCCATCTACACTTCTCCTGGACAGATGATTGCGGCGCGTGATCTTGGTTGCCATTTTGGGGACGAAAAGCCGATTAGGTAAGTGCTGTCCTTGGTACTACAGCGTTCCACCTAGAAGAAACGTCCAACAAAGACCTTCATGGGACAAAAGTAACGTGGCTCTGCTGTTTTAGTCTTGACGCTGCAAAGATAGGGAAGGCAAACTCAGAGTACCCGTATTCGTCTCGCGTCGGAGTTCTATGGAGGCAGTTGGTTACCCGATCATCGTGCAGTTTTGCCTCGTCTTTGGCATGGTTGGCCTCTTCTGGCCGGAGAAGGTGAAGCCTGTCTTCGAACTGCTGATGTTCCCCTGGTTCCCTACCTATCGTACGGTCAAAATTCACAGCATCGGCGCTCTCGCCATGTCAGCGTTACTTTTCCTCGCGTGGGTTGTTCGTACCTATTAACCGTCTTCGTGCTGTGCGCAGGGATTTGCAAAGAGGCAGATTTAAACTGCTTTCCCTCGCACCCAAGTTAAGCCTTTTTGAGCTGGGCACCGCGAGAGCCAGCAGGCTAATCCGTGAGCGGGGTCGATGACCTTCTCGGCGAACGTAAGGAGTATTGGTCGGGACGGGCAGATTTGAACTGCCGACCCCTCGCACCCCAAGCGAGTGCTCTACCAGGCTGAGCCACGTCCCGACTGGAAAGACCGGACCAGCGTCCGGTGAGGTCAATCACTCAATTTTACACCACAGTTGCTCCGTAAGCACCGGCCTTGACCGTCGACCTTCGCTGCTGTCTATCTTCGCTTCATGCCCTTTTGCTTACGCGCAGGTGCTTCCTCTAAGACGGCGAACTGAATCTTCTTCTCTACCGGATCAATTCGATCCACCAGGACGCGAACACGATCACCCAACCTGTACGTCTTGCGACTGCGCTGACCGATGATCTGCTTGGTGTTCTCATGGTAGGTATAGTGATCGTCCGTGAGAGTTGAGAGAGGAACGAGACCTTCCACGAACAGGTCAGTTAATTCTACAAAGAATCCGAACTTGGTCACGCTGATGATCAAGGCATCGAAGTCGTCCCCTACGCGATCTCCCATGAACTTGACCTTCTTCCATTCCATGAGTTCGCGTTCGGCCTCATCGGCACGACGCTCGGACTGACTCGATTCTTCGGCGACGTCGTGTAACTCTTCGGGTGAAAGCGGTCCGTCCGTAGGTGCGAATTGCTCCGGGTGCGCAGCATGATCACGCCGCTTAGACCAGGGAGACGGCGCATTCGTCTTTTCCGCCGATGCAGTCTTCAATCGTTTGTTTCCGCGACGTTGTCCATCACTCCGAACATCTTCGTACTGCCCCGTCGATTCGTGCAGAACGTGCTTCAGGATGCGATGGACGATCAGGTCCGGATAGCGGCGAATAGGAGACGTGAAGTGGGTGTAAGCAGTAGCTGCAAGTGCGAAATGTCCAGAATTCTCCTCGGAATACCGCGCCTGCTTCAACGAGCGGAGCATCAAGAAACTTAGGATGCGCTCTTCGGGCTTGCCTGCGATCTTCTCCGTAAGTTTCTGATACATTCGTGGCGTAATGTGCACTTCCTTGGGGATCTCGATTTGCCGCACATTGCGTCCGCTGCCATGCTTGGCTCGACTATTCCCTTTCAACTGCACGCGGGCAATCGGCAGGGCGCCAACCCCAAGAGAGTAGCCGAACGTCGCGGCGATGGTCTCAAAATCGTAGACCCGTTTCGCATCCGGCCTCTCGTGAATCCTATAAAGGGATGCAATGTGCCTGTCTTCCATGTAATGAGCAACGCACTCGTTAGCCGCGAGCATGAATTCTTCGATGATGCGGTGCGCAAGGTTGCGCTCAGAACGAGTGATGCTTTTCATTAACCCGTGTTCATCGAATTCAATCACCGGTTCAGGCAAGTCGAAGTCTATGGAGCCTCGGCGCGCGCGTTTGCGATTGAGGATCTGTTCCAGTTCGCCCATCAGCTCAAACTGATCGACCAAGGATGCATATCGCTTTCGAGCAGCGGCGTCACCTTCGAGGCAGAGGTTCACGTCGGTATAGGTCATGCGCTCCGCCGAGCGAATCACGCCCTCGTTGATGTCATAACCGACAATCTCTCCTCGATGATCTATCTCGATGACGCACGACATGACCAACCGGTCAAGGTGAGGACGCAAGCTGCAGATGTCGGTTGAAAGTTCAAGAGGTAACATCGGGACAGCACGATCCGGGAAATAGACCGAAGTGCCCCGCAAGCGAGCTTCCTGGTCGAGAGCAGAGTCTGGGGTCACGTAGTGAGCGACATCAGCAATATGAACCTGCAACTCGTAGTTGCCGTTGTCGAGCCGGCGCACGAGAACGGCATCGTCAAAATCGCGAGCCGTTTCGCCATCAATGGTCACTAACGGCAAGTCGCGATAGTCACGCCGCAACTTGAGCTGATGGCTGGAGACTATAGGTTCAGCGGATTGCGCTTCCTCCAGCACCTCGGGAGGGAAGCGGTGCGGAAGGTGGAACTTCCGAATGATTATCTCGACATCCACGCCGAAATCATCCTCGTATCCGAGAATCTCAGCGACTCTGCCGCGAGCGTTTTGCGTTGCACTTGGCCAGTCGGTGATCTCGACATCGACCACTACATTTTCAAGATCGTCCCATTCGGTTCGGCGAGCTTCTGCCCCGAGAACCCGGTGAACGCTGCCCCGCTTCTTGACGCTTTGGTCACCACCTTCTGATCGCGGCTTCCCATCGTCCGAAACCTCGCTGCCCGTCGGAATAACTATGTCCTGGGTGATCTTCTCGTCCATGGGTCGAACATAGTTGTAGCGGCTGCCATAGTGAAAGGTTCCAACCACGGTCGCATGCGCGCGGCCAATGACACGAATCACACGCCCTTCTGCACGGCCGTCGGGACGGACTGTGATGACCTCGGCCAGCACACGATCCCCATGCATGGCAGAGGCGACGGCGGGTGGTGGAATGAAAAGGTCTCCAGTCAACTGCGATCTCAAATGTTCGGGGATTGAACTCGTCTCGGGAATTACGAAACCGTATCCATCGCGGTGCATGGTGAGTCGGCCTGCCAGCGTGTTCTTTGCGGCGGCGGCTTGCGGGATTGCAAAACGATCAGCGTCAAGGCGCACCAGCTTTCCACTCATTACCAATTGCTGCAAGCGGTCCGAGAGCTCACGGCGTTCCTCACCGTGAACGCCCAATTCACGAACCAGTTGCTTGAAGCCGGCAGCGTGTTTCACCTGGCGCTCAACGTGCCGAAGAATGGCGGAGTCGGAAGGTAGTGACAAGCGGCTACCTGGATGCTTTCAGTGCAGGCAGATATTTCTGCCTAAGCACCTCCATATGATGCAACTCATGGCCTGCAATGATATAGGCCAAAGCTCTTACGGTTACCTCGTTCTGGCTTGCTATGCCACGACGACTCCAAGCCTGGGCGTCCAGGCTACGGAACAGGAACACGGTTGCACGGCGAACTGTTTCGAACTCGGCGAGCAAGTCGGCCACGCTGCGCCGCTCGAAAGAGGCATTACGAACATAGTCATCCTGCTCAAAACCCTCAATTGGTGTCTTATCACCTCGGCTGATGCGCAGCGCACGATACGAAAAGATGCGTTCCGTATCGATTACATGCCCGAGCATCTGCCGGATATTCCATTTGTCTGGAGCATAGCGAAACTCGGATTCAGCCTCACTGAGAGATCCGAGAAGAGACTGAGTGTTCCGGATTTGGCTTTCCAGAGTCGCGACGATATCGTCACTCTTAACACGTGAGGTGTATTTCCCATAATAGGCGGCAAATTCTGTGCTGTCCGGGGCGATGCTGGCGGCATTTGGTGTCATCTAGAAATCTCCTAAAGTCAATGAATGTCTGTACGTTTGATCGGAAGGAACTACAAAGGTTTCGAGAATTATTACACTGTTGAGGCCAAGTCGGCGAACGTGGGACACCAAACCTCGCCTGAAATGGAAGCAGAAACAATGATTTTCCACAGCATTTCAAGGCAACTCGGGAGTAAAATGCTGGCTGGTCACTTAACTGCGGGCCAAACCATCACTCCCATTCCCTAGGAAAGGATTTTGTGAATCATGTGGAAGCCCACTAATCAGCCTACGCCCCCGGCAAGGCCTGGAGTTCCGGAACCGGAACGTCCGACGACCATGTCTACACCGACGCCTGCCGTCACCGAGGCGCCGGCAGCACCTCGTCCGGTATCAACCAGTACAGCGGACCAGGCGACGATTGGAAAGTCGTTAGTCATCAAGGGCGAGGTCACTGGTTCGGAATCGCTTTACATTGATGGCCGAGTGGAAGGTTCGATCAATTTGGCGGGAAATCGCGTAACTGTGGGTCGCAACGGAATTGTCTCCGCCAACATTAACGCTCGTGAGATTGTGGTTCTGGGAAAGGTGCGCGGAAATCTGACGGCCAGCGACCGCGTTGATATCCGTAGCGATGGCTCCTTGACCGGCGATGTAGTCGCTGCGCGAATTTCCATTGAGGACGGCGCCTTCTTCAAGGGAGGCATCGATATTCGGAAAGCCGGTCAGAAGGCTAACGGCGAGGAAATGAAGGCGAAAGACTCTTCATCTGAGCCCGTCGTTTCTGCCGCACGCGCCTAAGCATTCGATGCCGAGATCACGGCGGACGCGCTCCTAGAAAGAGCCGTTCGCCGTGCGTACGTAGATTTTGCCCAGTTCCAGGTACGGTTGCGGTTGAATATTCAGGGCTCGATTCCGGCGCTGGTTTCTGCTGCCTGGCGTTCAGCAACATGGGGATAAGACGTGGCTTTGCGACGCCTTAACTGACTGGGCAGGTCGGACCGCAATAACCATAGTCCTGCCGCAACCCCCGCGGCCCACGTCATCGAGACCAACAGCAGGGCTTTGAGATCGGCCCAGCGACTTCCATTCAGCGAAATCAGCAGCGACACTCGATGGGCAAGCCATCCCGCCACCACGGCAGTAATGGCAGCTTTGCCCAGTTCACCCCATTTCAAGTCGGGAAAGGGAACTAGTCCCCTGCGGTGAAGCAAGATTGCGAGGATAACCGTGTTGGAAATAATTCCTATATCCGACGAGATTGCCAAGCCCATCACCGAGAAGTTGTGGAACAAGGCCGAGTACAAGGGTAGAGACGCCAGTGTCAAGGCGGTCGCCGCGATCATCGGTGTCAGAGTGTCGCTCGCGGCGTAGAAGGCTCGGGCGTACAGACCCTGTGCCGACCAGAAGGCGAGCGACAACGAAAACCAGAAAAAATACACTGCGGTTGACTTTGAATCCAGAAAACCAAATCGGCCACGGCGGTAGACCAGGTCGATCACTGGGAGTGCAGCCGCCATCATCAAACCTGACACAAGAAACGACAGCGCCGAAATACGATAAACAGAGCCGCTGACGGTGCTTGAGAACTCTTTCATTTTCTTCTCGCCGAAAAGGCGCGCGAAGAATGGCAAAGAGGCTTGCCCTGTCGCCTGGCCCAAAACCGCAATGGGCACGGCAAACAGTCGCTTGGCATAGTTCAAGCGTGCGATATCTCCCGCGCCGCCGGAGGCGAAGTAACGGAGGATCCAGTCATCTGCGGTGACGAGTGATACGCCGAGCATCAAGGGTATAGACAGCCGAACCCACTCGCGAAATGACTGGTTGCTTATGTCGAAGGACGGTCGAAATCCGGTGCCGACACGAGCGGCACCAATGGCATTGACCAGGAATGGGCCAATGACGCTGCCCGCCAAGGCCCCGTACGCCAGGGACGCGATCCCCAGTCGCCTGCCCAGCAGCACTCCACCTACGATGATGAAAAGGTTGTACAAGAGCGGCCCCAGTGCGGGAAGAAGAAAGAGGCGTCGCGACAACAAGACTGCCGAAACCACCCCACCTACGTAGAAGAAGATTTGTGCCGGAAGAAGGATGCGGGTAAGAAAAACGCAAAGCCTCAGTTGATCGGGGGCAAAGCCGTGGAACATCCACCGTTCCAGGGGTACTGTGAAAACTTCGGCCATGCCTACTCCGACCACGAGCACAGCAACCATCACTGTGATGATGATTGAAAAAGTCCGATTTGCCTCGTGCTCACGCTTTTCGGCAAGAAAACGCGTATAGATAGAGATGAATGTAATCGATGCTGTGCCACCGGCGACCAGGTAATTCAACCACTCCGGAAGAGTGAAAGCTGCTACGTAGGCATCTGTCTGCGGCCCTGCACCGAACGCATAAGCAATGTAAGCCTCGCGAATATAACCAATGACCCGCGAAAGCATCACAGCCGACATCAACAGTAGGGTCGCAGAGAATTCGCTGTGTTGGTGAGACGGGCGAAACAGACGCACAGCCCTGGAAATGGCGCTGCCCGAAGTTTCAGGAGTGGACTTTTGGGAATCCTGCATCGATGGGCAGATTCTACACGTAAGGCTACAGTGTTCAGGTATGCAACGAATTACCTAATTCAAGAAGCGCGTCACTCTGTGGAAGCTTGCCTAGGATTCGTGTGGGTATCCTTGTAGACAACTCCACCCTTCATGACGAAGTTTACGTGTTCCAGCGCTCTCACATCAGCGAGTGGATCGGTATCAACTGCGATGATGTCGGCATACTTTCCTTGTTCGATCGTTCCCACATCCTTCGATCGCCCGATCAGGTCGGCCGCACTTGAGGTGGCGGCATGAATCGCCTGGGCCGGCGTCATCCCAAATTGCACCATGTAGTGGAACTGACGGGCATTGTCGCCATGTGGGTAAACTCCGGCATCCGTCCCAAAGGCCATCTTTACGCCCGCCTTCACCGCTTTGGCAAAGTTTTCGCGCTGAAGCTGCCCCACCATTTTCTCTTTTTCCAGATTCTCGGCGGGCAGGCCGAACTTCGAAGCTTCGTTGAGAAGATATTCGTCGTTGTAGATGTCCATCACCAGATAGGTTCCGTGCTCTTTGGCCAGACGAATTCCTTCATCATCGATGAGGCTCGCGTGCTCGATAGAGTCGATGCCGGCAAGAATGGCGTTCTTGATTCCTTGTGTGCCATGCGCGTGCGCCGCGATCTTCCGACCTGCCATGTGGGCCGTATCGGCTGCGGCCTTTAGTTCTTCGAACGTGTATTGTGGCGCGCCTGGACTATCTCCTTTGGAAAGTACGCCTCCGGTCGCCAAAATCTTGATGACATCGACTCCGTATTTCACCTGTGCGCGGACTGTTTGACGGATCTGGTCTACTCCGTCCGCGATCTTGAAATCTCTCTGTTCCGGAAACATGGAAACACGCGTTTGGGGTGAATAGTTGTTCAAATCCCCATGCCCGCCCGTGATCGAGATTCCCGGACCGCTAGCAACGATCCTGGGCCCGACGGTGAATCCTTCAGCAATAGAATTGCGCAGGTCGACAGCCAGAAATGGTTTCGACCCGACATCTCGAACTGTAGTGAAACCCGCCTCGAGAGTTCTACGCGCATTTCCGACAGCGAAGAAGGCCTCGATAAAGGGCGAATCTTTGAACTTGTAGATCTCGTTGTAACGGTCGGCGCGCGCTTCCATGTGAGTATGACAATCAATCAAGCCGGGTAACACTGTGGAACGGGATAAATCAACCACATTTGCGCCTTGTGGAATGCGGATTTGGGCAGCTGGACTCACAGCCTTGATGCGCTCCCCTTCGACGACGATCACCATAGTCTCTCGGACCTGGTCGGATGCTGCATCGAACAGTCTGCCAGCAAGGATGTACGACACCTTGGGAGCAGGTGTGGTCAACGAACTCTGTGGGTGAGCCAGTTCTTGTGGTTTGGCAGGCTGTTGGGCGAGGCACGATACAACACAGAGAGCAACTAGCAATACCGCAATGTATTTGATCAACCGAGAAGCTCCTGGAGGGAAAAACCGCTAAGCAGTTTGGCGGCTGAGAAACGCTCGTGTCAAGCGACTCGGGATGGAAGCGGCGGCCCCGATCGATTGATCGACTACTTCGAAGAGGCTCGCGTCAGCTGTTTGCTGATCATGTTCGCAATGCCCAGCCCTCCAGAGGAAACTATGGCAGAGGCGAAAGCCTCCGTAGCCATGTATTGATAGTCCTCCTGTCCGGCAGAGTCGGCCTCTCCGGCGATCTTAGAAAATGATTTCTGCAGGGGTTCCAGCAGGGACCGCAGCAAAATCGCCTCAAAATCGCACGCCGCTTTGGAAACACGCTCAGGGGAATTATTGCGCGTATCTTCAGGAACTGCAGGTAATCGGGAAAGCGAGCCTAGAATATCCATCAAATCACCTCGAGATCTGCTTCCAGCGCTCCCGCCGCCTTGATGGCCTGCAAGATCGCAATCACATCACGAGCAGTCGCGCCGATATTTTGCAATCCGCTAACGAGCTGTTCTACGGTGGCGCCCTCGTTCAGTTCAACTCGTCTGGCCGGCTTCTCTTCACTTCGTATGTCGGGCTGAGCGACAGTGGTGGTCTGCCCATGGGACATTGAGCTTGGCTGGGACACGGCGTACTCTGTTGCGATCTCGATCGACAGGCTGCCGT
>Ga0207657_10007449_pt1 | contig 11224 bp, 9 predicted proteins | sample KBSC33metaG_FD_184316 | JGI IMG/M metagenome (GOLD analysis project Ga0207657, IMG submission 184316) | Corn rhizosphere microbial communities from Kellogg Biological Station, Michigan, USA - KBS C3-3 metaG (SPAdes) (version 2) | ecosystem: Host-associated > Plants > Roots > Rhizosphere > Soil ... | reverse complement strand
GTCGTGGTGGGTGTGCGACGCGCTGACGACGCCGGCGCCGCCGCCTACGGGGAAGACGTAGCCGCCCGAGTACGCCGGCGCGCCGAGCATGCCGCCCACGGCCGGATCGAAGGACGCGGCCTTCGTCTGCCGCTCTGCCTGCTCGAGCGCGCGGCGCGCCTGCGCGAGCGCGCGCGCCGCCGTGTCGCGGCGGATCGCCGCGAGCGTCGCCTGCTTCTGGAACGAAAGCCGGTCAGAGAGGAGCGCAGCACGGTCGGCGCGCCGCTGCCACGTTGCCGCCTGTTTCTCGGCTGCCGCGACCTGGTCGCCCGCGTCGGCGACGGCCTGCCGCGCCGCATCGAGCTGCTGCTGCATCCGATCGACCGAGAACGCGACCGTCTGGTCGGTGCCGTACAGCTGCGCGATCGCGAGCACCTCCTGCACGTACCAGTCCGCATGGTTGTACGCGTAGACGGCGCGATAGAGGTCGGTCGACGCACCGGCCGCGGCGAGGTAGCGCGCGGCGGAGTAGATCGCATCGGCCGCGTTCCACGGATCGGCGACGCCGTCGCCGTTCGCGTCGACGCCCCATTCCATCCACGTCGCCGGCATGAACTGCATCCAGCCGACGGCCCCCGCGGAGCTCGGGCCCATGTTCCGGCCGAAGTCGGACTCGACCTTGTTGATCGCGGCAAGCACCTGCCACGGCACGCCGTATTCGGCGCCGGCGCCCTGCCAGAGGCCGAGGAGCTGCGCCGAGTCGAGCTGTTCCGGGACCGCAGGCGGCGGCGGCACGAACGGGGTGACGGTGTTCGGCACGACCTGGAAGACGTCGGCTCGTGCCGTGCCTGCGACGAGCGCAAGCGCGACGAGCGAGAGCAGCGCAACGCGGCGCATGGTTCTACCCGGCCGGGACGATGCGCAGGCCCGACGGCGCCTCGTTGGCCACGACGAGCTGCGGCCCGGGAGCCTCTTCGGCCACCGGCGCGGGCTGCGGCTCGGCGGCGGCGGCCTCGTCTGCCCGCTTGCGCTTGTCCGCCTGTTCGAGCGAGACGAGGAAGTCGTGCTTGTTCGTCGCCGCGTTCGCCGCGGTCTCGCGGTCGACGCGCCCGGCGAGCACGTGCTCGATCAGCGCCTGCGTGAACGTCTGCATCTGGAAGAACTCGCCCTCGGCGACGGCGTCCGTGATCTCGTCCGCACGGCCCTCGCGAATCAGGTCCGCGATGCGCGCGTTCATGACCATCACCTCGACGGCCGCGACGCGTCCGCCTTCGATCTTCGGCAGGAGGCGCTGGCTGACGATGCCGCGCAGCACGCCCGCGAGAATCGAGCGGATGACTTCCTGCTTCTCCGGCGGGAAGAACTCGATCATGCGGCCGACGGTCTCGGCGGCGTCGATCGTGTGCAGCGTCGACATGACGAGGTGGCCGGACTCGGCCGCCTGCAATGCGGTCTGCGCCGTCTCGGCGTCGCGGAGCTCGCCGATGAGGATCGTGTCGGGGTCCTGGCGCAGCGCGCGGCGGAGCGCCTGGCCGAACGACTCGGTGTCGAGCCCGACCTCGCGCTGGTTGACGATGCAGCCGTGGTCCGGGTGCAGGATCTCGATCGGGTCTTCGATCGTGATGATGTGCTGCTGCCGGTTGCGGTTCATGTAGTCGATCATCGCGGCGAGCGTCGTCGTCTTTCCCGAGCCCGTGGCGCCCGTGACGAGGACGAGGCCGCGGTGCTCGTTTGCCAGCTTCTCGACGCCGCCCGGCAGGTTCAGCTGCTCGAAGCTCGGCACGTTCTTCGGGATGACGCGGAAGGCGAACGACGTGGCGCCGCGCTGGCGGTACGCGTTGACGCGGAAGCGCGGCAGGTCCTCGTCCTGGTAGGCGATGTCGAGGTCGCCGGCGTCGTGGAAGTGCTTGAGCTTTTCGGGGGCGTGCGCTGCGACCTTGTTCAGGATCGCGAGCAGGTCGGTCTCGTCGAGCGACTGGGCGTCCTCCATCTCTCCGAGCGAACCGTCGCGTCGTAGGACCGGCGGCTTGCCGATCTTCAGGTGGATGTCGGACGCGCCGAGCTCGACGGCCCGGCGCAGGAGGCCGTTCAGGTCCATCTCGAACGAGGGATCGGCTCTAGCGGGCCGCGGCTTTAGCCACGCTGTAGATCAATTTGACCGCGCCCTTCTCCAACCCGCGGGCCGCGCCCGGGTGCGTGAGGTCTCCGCGGAGCAGCTTTTCGACGGCGCGGAACGTGATCGGCAGCCGCGCGAGCGCATAGGTCGTGCGCGGGAAGCGGTCGAACGCGGCGCGCGCGCCCCAGCCGGCGCGGGTCAGCGGCGCGATCCGCCGCTCGACGGCGGCGGCGTAGGCCGGCAGATCGCGGGCGAGAATCGCCTCGGCGACGAGCTGGGCCGAGAGGAACGCCTCGTACATGCCGTCGCCGGAGAACGGGTCGACGAGCCCCGCGGCGTCGCCGATCAGCGCCGCATTCTCGCGCGCGAGGACCGTGGTGGGACTCCGCAGCGGCAGGCGGTAGCCGCGCGTGTCGGTCGCCGCCTCCGGCTCGATGCCGTACTCCTCGCACATCCGCCGCAGCGCACCGCGCAGCCGCGGGCCTTCCGACTCGTCGCCGCCGACGCCGACGTTGACGTGGTCGCCCTTCGGGAAGACCCAGCCGTAGCCGCCGCGTAGCAGCGCGACCTGGAGCACCATCGTCCGCACGAAGCGCGCGTCGTGCGGGTAGTTGGCCTCGAGCGCGACGCCGTGCCCGATGTCGCCGCCGAGCCCGAGCTGCTTCGCGGTCGTGCCGTTGCAGCCGTCCGCACCGATCACGTAACGCGCATCGAGCTCGCGCGCGTCGACGGTCGTCCCCTCCTCGACGTGCGCACCGGCCTCCTGCGCACGGCGGAGCAGAAACTCGTCGAGCCGGCTGCGCTGCGTCATGTAGACGAGCGGCAGACGGACCGCGCGCGTGAAGCTGCTGCGGTAGCGCAGCCCGATTTCCACGCGCGTGATCTCGTCTTCGACGACGGGCTCGATCGAGAACGGAAGCAGGCGGGCGGCGCGGAGCGTGACGCCGCCGCCGCACGGCTTGTCGCGTGGGAACCGCGCCTTGTCGAGGAGCAGGACGCGCTTCCCGGCCGACGCGAGCCGGTAGGCCGCGGTCGATCCCGCCGGTCCCGCGCCGACGATCGCGACGTCGAAGGCACTCAAGGAGAGAACGGTACTTGCCGATCCCTCGTTCGAGTGTCCGCCGTCACGCCAGCCTTCCCGCGCGTTCGCGCGCGCGTCCTCTCGCCTCGGGTCGCCGTCGGCGCGGTCGTCGCTGCGGGAACCGTCGTCCAGGCGCTGCTCGCACGACTCGTGCCGATGCCGTCGGTGTTTCCCGACGAGTACCTCTACTCGCAGCTCGGCCGCTCGCTCGCAACGACCGGCCACTTGACGATCCGCGGGGTCAACCCCAACTTCCTGCCCGTGCTCGAGCCGATCCTGACGGCGCCGGTGTGGCTCGCCCACGACGTCGGGACGTCGTTCCGGCTGCTGCAGCTCGAGAACGCATTCGTCATGTCCCTCGCCGCGATCCCGGCCTATCTGATCGCACGCCGCCTCGGTGCCGGCGCGTGGCTCGGCGTCGGCGCGGCCGCGCTCTCCATCTCCGGCCCGCCGGCGATCTTCACCGCGATGGCCCTCTCCGAGCCGTTCGCGTATCCGCTCGCGCTCGGGGTGGTCGCCGCGGCGCTCGCGTTGTTCGAGCGGCCGTCGCTGCGCGCGCAGCTGACGCTGCTCGGGCTCGTCGCGCTCGCGTGCTTCGACCGCTTGCAGCTCGCGGCCCTCCCGCTGTCGGTCGCCGTCGCAGTTCTGGTGATCGGATTGCGCGAACGTCGCCTCGTGCAGGCGCTCCGCGAGCAGTGGCTACTCGTGGGCATTACGCTCGTCGGCGCCCTCGGCGGGTTGACGGTCGCGCTCGTGCACGGGCTCGGTTACTACAAGCTTCATCCGCACACGCGCAGCGGCCTCGACGCAGTGCGCTTCAGCGGCGTCTCCCTCTATGTCGTCGTCCTCGCGACCGGTGTCGCGGTCGTGCCGTCGGCCGTCGTCGGGCTGGCGCTCGCGCTTGCGAAGCCGCGCACGCGCGCCGAGGCGGCGTTCGGCGTCGTGACCGTATCGTTCCTCGTCACGACGATCGTCCAATGCGTGGTGTGGGGCGATGTGCAGCGCGTGCAGGAGCGGTATCTCGGCTACCTCTTGCCGCTGATCGGGCTCGCGTTCGTCGCCCGGGTCACCCGCCGTGAGCGCAGCCTGGTCCCCGAGATCGGCATCGCCGCCGGGATCGCCGCCGTCGCGGCGCTCGTCCCGCTCAGCGGCTACGCGATCGACGCCGACCACTACATGGCGCCGACCTTCTACGCCTTTGCGCGTGCACAACAGGTCTTCCACGTTGCAAATACCGCCGTCGTCTTTGCAGCCGCGGCGACGCTGCTTGCGATCTTCGGCGCGCTCAACCGCCGCGCCGCTCTCGTCATGTCGATCGCCGCATCGCTCACGTTGCTCGTCGCCGCGTCCGCCTGGTCCGGGCGGCTGACCCATGCTCTGCGGGGAAGCTACCTCCCGACCGACAAGCAGTGGATCGATCACGAGGACGGCGGCAGCGCGACGATGCTCGTCGTCGGCAAGGCAACCGACCAGAAGAACTACAACGGTCAGGCGCTCGAGACGCTGATCTGGAATCCGTCCCTGGCGAGCGTCGTGCGTCTCGATGGCGCCCGCAACGTGGACTGGCTCGACGATCCGATCGCCACCGTCGCCTCGGACGGCACGATCGACGTCGGCGGTCGCCCGCTGCGAGGTTCTGTCGTCGTCGCGGCTTCGCAGCAGACGAGCGTTGCGCTGCACCATGCACGCCTGGTGCACTCCTTCTCGACACTGACGATCTGGCGGCCGCGAGGCAACGCGCAGCTCGCCGCGATCGTCGAGAACCGGCTCGGCGACGGCCGTGTCATCGGCCCCGGCCCCGTACGCGTCTGGAGCGGCGCGTCCCGGCTCGCCGGCTGGATCGTCATGCGCGCCTACGCGCCGCCGGTGCTCGGGCGGGCCGACATCCGCCTCGGCCCGGGAAAGATCTCTGTGCCCTCCGACACCATCCGCACCATTCGCGTGCGCGCGTGCGGCAAGGGCCCGTGGAAGGGCACGCTCGTCGCGAAGCCGGATCAGGTGATCCGCGGCGTGTGGACGTCGCCGCTCGTGTCGGTGCCGCGGTACGTCGCCGACCCGAGCGCCTGCAACTAGCTCGCTACTATTCGCCACCCTTGGGGGTGTGCCCGAGCGGCCAAAGGGAACGGGCTGTAAACCCGTCGGCTCAGCCTACGGAGGTTCGAATCCTCCCGCCCCCACTCAGGTACGTACTGCGTGTCAGCGCGGAATACCGCCGATGACCTTCCCCGGCGCGACCGGCACCTTCGTCGGCGTCGGGTCGACGACCTTCACGGGCGGCGGCGGCACTGTCCCAACCGTGAGCTCCATCCGCTCGCAATAGAGGTCCGCGGCGAGGTGACGCACCGCCTCGTTCGCGCCGGGCGGGACCTGCCTGAGCGCGGCGATGCCGACGTTGTGCAGGGCGACGCGGCCCAGCTCCGTCTTCAGATCGGCCGCGAGGAACACGAGTGCGCCGTTCTTCTCCTTGCCGTCGTCGTCGTTGCCGGCGAGCACGAAGTCGGCAAACCAGCTCTGCCACGTCGCCGCGGTCGGGCCGTCGGCGATCGTGACGCGGAGATTCGGAAAGACGATCCGGGTCGGCTCGCTGCCGACGTCGCGCGCCGTCCCGTCGGGAGAGTCGCTGACGAGCACCTCGACGGTGAAGGAGTCGACTTTCACCACACGCGTGCAGTCGAGGCCGTCCAGCTCGAGCCGGAAGGCGGAGGTCAGGAAGCGCCGTGCCTTCGGGGCGCTCGGCGGCGCCTTACCGCTGCCTGTCGCCGCCCTCGTCGACTCGGGCGAGATCGCGACCGTAAAGGACCCTGCGTCCTTCGAGCCGGCGTCGAGCGCAGGGATCGTCGTCTTTGTCAGCAGCGCCTGGGTGAACTGCTGCTCCGATCTGACATTCAGCGAGGCGTCGACGGCCGTAACCGCTCCGTCCTTCCGGGCGAAGTTGCCCGCCCACGTCGCTGCGATCCAGTCATAGACGGGCGCCGCCATCTCGAAGCCGAACTGCAACACGAAGTCTTCGTGCTTCAGCGTGCCGAGGTGCTTCGTCGTGAACGGCGATCCGTCGACGCGCTCTTCGATCACGTCGGCGGACACGTCACCGCCGGCGCTTGACGCAAGCGAGCCGCACGTCACGCCGTCGAGGGTCAGCATGGAGCTCGTGAGCTGAACGGTGCGAGCGCTGGGCATGGTCCGTCCCTCCTGGGTCCGAGACTGCCGCAGCCTGTCCGAACGACCCTACATCGCTTCCGTCGGTCACACCACCGGGCTGATGCAATGCCGCCCTACTGCTGCGTGTCCGGCCCGGGCCACGTGTCGCTCAGGAGGTAGCCCTCGGGGAACGGGTCGGACGGGTCGACCATGACCTGCGCGATCCCGGTGATCCACGCGCTGCCGCGGATCGCGGGCACGATCGCGAGCGTTTCCCCGACGGTCGTCTCCGAGACGATGCGCCCGTCGAACGTCGTGCCGAGCACCGACGCGTGCGTCATCGCGTCGCCGACGCGCATCTCACCGCGCGCATGCAACACCGCCATGCGCGCCGACAGCCCCGTTCCCGTTGCCGAGCGGTCGAGGCGCCCGGGCGCAATCACGACCGCGTTCTTGGACACCTTGCCGACACCGTGCCACGGCTCCGCGATCTGCACGATGCTGACGCCGGCGATCTGCTCGTTCTCCGGATGCACGCATGGGAGCTGCGCGCGCGCCGCGAGGCGGATGAGCTCGCCGACGTCGCACAGGTCGCGCGCCTCGGACGGCTCGAGCGCGAAGCCGAGCTCGCGCGCGTCGGCGATCGCGTACCACATGCCGCCGAAAGCGACGTCGACGGTGATCGTCCCGATGCCCTCCACGTCGAGCGGCGCACCGAGCTGCGCGGCAAAGCACGGGACGTTCGTCAGCTCGACGCTCTCGCACTTGCCGTCCTTGCACGTTGCGCGCACCTCGACGACGCCGGCGGGCGCTTCGAGTCGCATGGTCGTCTCCGGTTCGTGCATCTCGACCATGCCGGTTTCGAGGAGCACCGTCGCGACGCAGATCGTGTTCGAGCCCGACATCGCCGGATACTCGGTCGGCTCCATGATCACGTACCCGGCCGCGCACTCGGGCCGGGCCGTCGGCACGATCAGGTTCGCGTGCGTCGCGACGCTCCCGCGCGGCTCGCGCAGGAGCAGGCGGCGCAACGAGTCGTCGGCCTCGAGCGCGAGCATCCGTTCGAAGACCGTCTCTCCCGGCGGCGGCAAGACGCCTCCGACGACGACGTTTCCGACCTCGCCGCCGGCGTGACAGCCGACGACCGTAATCACTCGTTCGGTGCGCACCGGTCGACTCTAATCACCCGTAAAGGGGGCGCATCGCCGGCTGCGGCCGACCGATAGTGACCGCGGATGCGGCCCCTCTTCATTTCGCTGTTCGCGCTTTTCGCGCTTGCGCTGCCCGTTGCGGCGCTGGCAACGGACGCGCCGTCGCCGACGGCAGTGGCGGCGTGCCAGTCGGAGTACGCGCAGATCGGCGCAGACGCGTTCAAGGCGAAGTACGGCGCGACCGAGCCGTTCGGGCATTGCTATCAGGAGCACGCGTCGGCGCCGACCACGACGACGACGACCACCACCACTTCGGGGGACGATCCCGCGGCCGATGCCTGCAACGCCGAGTACATCAAGCTCGGCGCCGACGCATTCAAGGCCAAGTACGGCGCGACGGAGGCATTCGGCAACTGCGTCACGGCGCACACCAGCGCGCCGCCGCCGACCACGACGACCAAGGCCGACAGGCCGAAGCCGCCGACGTCGGACGGCGACGACGGAGCGGCAAGCGTCGCGTCCGCGTTCTGCAACGCGGAGGCGAAGGCGCTGGGCAAGGTCGTGTTCCTCGTGAAGTACGGGCCGAAAGAGGCGATGGGCAACTGCGTGAAGGCGGCGCTCGCGAAAGCGAAGTCGCTCGTCGCGTCGTGCAAGGCGAGCAGCGGCTCGAGCAAGGACGCGTTCAAGGCCTGCGTCGCGGCCGGCGTCCAGCCTCGCCGGCGCTAGATCCGCTCGCCCTGGGCGGGGCTACAATCCCGGCGCTGCCCTCTTAGCTCAGTTGGTAGAGCACCTCCATGGTAAGGAGGGGGTCGACGGTTCGAGTCCGTCAGAGGGCTTCGCTTCATCCCTGCTAGTCAGCTCCTTTCGTCTTCTGTGGAGGCGACAGAAACGCTCCGCGGCGTCCACCGAGCGTCCACGTGGCGCCGCGGGCGGTGCGATCGAGAGGCCGCAACCGTCATCCTGACTGGCTTGCGGGGCGTTTGCGACGCCGTCCACGCAGCGTCCACGGCCCGCTCGAGCGCAAGCGCGTCGAGCAGGGCGACTGCGTGTTTGCCGCTGTCGTTGGCGAGGTGGCCGTAGTGGCGGTCGATCATCGCGATGCTCGTGCCCATGAAGCGTGAGACCGCGAACACCGGCACGCCGGCGCGGAGCGCGAAGGTGGCATACGTGTGGCGCAGGTCGTAGAGGCCGCGTACTGGGTCTATTCCGGCCTTGCTCTGTGCAGGCCGCCAGTGCTTGCGTCCGAAGATGCGGAAGTCGATCCGGCCGCCGCGCATGTTCGGAAAGAGGATCGGGTTGTTCGAGCCCGGCAGCCGGTCGAGCGCTTCCAGCGCTTTCGCCTGTAGTGGTACCGCTCGCGTGCTCAGCCGCGTCTTCGTGTGCTTGAGGCGGCCGTTGGCGTAGGCGCGGCGGACATAGACAACGCCGGCTTGGCGATCGACGTCGCGCTGCTCGAGCCCGAACAGCTCTGACGGTCGCAACCCGGTTGCGGCAGCGAAGATCACCATCAGCCCGTACACCGGCCCGAGCTGCGCCGCGACGGCTTCGATGTGCCGCCAGGTCTCGAACGGCCGCTTCTCTTTCGCCCGCCGCGGCGGGTTGGGAACGCCGAGCTTGGCCGGGTTGTAGTCGATCAGGCCCCAGCAGACGGCGCGGTTGAGAACCTGCCGCAGCGCCTGTGTCGCCTCAAAGCGGTGCCCCTCGGGGACGGTCATCCGCCATGCGTACACGTCCCGTGGCGATAGATCCGCCAAACGCTTCTCCCCCAGCACCTCGGTCGCTTTGCCGAGCAGCCAGCGCAGCTTCGCGATCGTCACCGGCGCCGCCTGATGCATCTCCAGATACTCCTCGACGAAATCGGCGAGCGTGATCGTCGCCCGTCCGCCTCCCGGCCCGAGCCGGTCGAGCACCTTCCGCAATGCCTTCTCCGCCTCCGTTCGGGTAGCGAACCCACCGACCTGCGGCCTCTCTGAGCCGCGGCCTTCGAGCCGGTACCGGTACGCCCACAGCGGCTGACCGTCGGGACCCTTCGCCTTCAACTTGAACACCTGACCCTGCTGGATCATCACAAGCCTCCTCGATCGAACAACGGGACCGAGGAATCTCGCGCAGACCACCTCTCAGCTTGAGAGGGAGTCAGGCTTTCAGGCGTAAGGATGGTCGCGCAGCGAAGAGTCTCGATTCTCGGCGCGCCGGCTGACGTCACGCCGGACGGCATCGACCCGCCAGGCGGCGCCGGCGCGTCTTCATTCGCTCGACGTGGACGACGTTCGTCCACAAGCGTTGCTTTGCTCGTGGGTATAGGGTCGCGCAGAGATGACCCGGGATCGACAGCAGATTGAGCGGCTCGCGCGGGGATACACCGAGGCGTGGTGCAGTCGCGACCCGCGGCGCGTTGCTGCCCACTACGTCACCGGTGGGACGATCGCCATCAACGGCGGGGAACCGGCCCCGATCGCGGGCGTTGCGGAGTCGTTCGTGGCCGCCTTCCCTGATATCGAGGTGTTCATGGACGACCTCGTCGTGACAGAGGACCTTGTCGAGTACCACTGGACATTCACCGGCACGAGCGCCGAGACTGGCAAGTCTGTGCGCATCCCCGGCTTCGAGGAGTGGACGATCGGTGCCGACGGACTGATTGCCGAGTCGCGGGGTCACTACGACCAGGCCGAGTACGACCGACAAGTTCGCGAGGGTGCCGCAGCCGGTTAGCGCTGCGGTGCGCTAGGCGATAGGAGCCCGGGATGTTCGTCGACGTCAACGGTGTCAGGTTGCATGCGCTGTCGTTCGGGGACGGCCCGCGCACGCTCCTCGCAGTCGGCGGGTGGACGGGGAGTTGGGAGGTGTGGGAGGAGCCAATCGCGCGGCTTTCGGCCGCCGGCTGGCGTTGCATCGCGTACGACCACCGCGGCGCCGGGGAGTCGCCGGCAGGTCTCGCGGACATCTCGGTCGAGGCGATGGTCTCCGACGTCGTCGGCGTCCTCGACGCGTTCGGCGTCGAGCGCTGCGTCGTTGCGGGCGAGTCGCAGGGCGGAGCAATCGCGCAGTACGCAGTGGCGCGAACGCCCGAGCGGTTCGACGGCCTGATCCTCTCCGCGGCTACTCCTACCGGGCGCCGTGAGGGCAGCAGCAGCTTTCCGGATCTCTGTCGCACCGACTATCCGGCTGCGGTGGCCGCCTTCGTCGAGCGTTGCTTTCCCGAGCGGGACTGCGAGCACGTCAAGCGGTGGGCGCGGAACGTGCTCCTGCGAGCGGAGCCGGACCAGGCGGCCCGCATTCTCGAGATGTGGGGCGACGAGGCGGTCACCGACGTCGATGCCAGCGCGCTCGGGCTCCCGGTGCTGATCGTCCACGGCACTGCCGACGCGATCGTTCCCACCGACGTCAGCCGCGCCCTCGCTCAACGGCTCGCGGACGTCGAGATCGTCGAACTCGAAGGCGCCGGGCACGTGCCGACGATGACGCGTGCGAGCGAGGTCGTCGAAGCGATCCAACGGCGGTTCGCCTGACGGTCGCGTTCGGTGACCGCCCTGGGCACCCGCAGCTTCCGCAAACCGACGAGCGGGAATCGAACCGCCACGCGGCGCCTCCTCAGGGGTCAGGCGTGAACTGTGGCGCCCTCGAGCGGCTGCTTGCGATTTTCGTTCGTCGCGGTCAGGCTCGATGTGAAGTGACTACACCAACCGACACGACGGCCTCGGTCGACGAGATGGAAGTCGCGGCAGCGCTGCAGTCGTTCGTCGTGCTTCTCGAAGACGA
>Ga0207657_10007448_pt1 | contig 11224 bp, 6 predicted proteins | sample KBSC33metaG_FD_184316 | JGI IMG/M metagenome (GOLD analysis project Ga0207657, IMG submission 184316) | Corn rhizosphere microbial communities from Kellogg Biological Station, Michigan, USA - KBS C3-3 metaG (SPAdes) (version 2) | ecosystem: Host-associated > Plants > Roots > Rhizosphere > Soil ... | reverse complement strand
ACCGGCACCAGTTCGTTGCGGCGAACCCTCGACTGGATCAGCTGACGGATGGCGGATTTGTTCTTGGCATCCAGATGGCAAATTGAATCCAGGCTGACGATGCCCTGCGCGCGCAAGGCCCGGTCGAGCAGATAATTCGAGATATCTTTCGCCGACGCAGGCCTGGGCAGCTTGTCCCAGCCGAAGTGCCGCTCCATCAGATCATAGGTCTTGAGCATGCCGTTGCGTTCGCTGATCGTCAGCGCGCCGGTGTAGAAGGCCAGTTGCAGCGCCCGCTTCGACGGTTTGCGGCTGGCCCAAAGGTGCTCCTTCTCCACCAGCACATCGTCCTCGATGTCGCGGATGGTCAGGGCTCCGTCCTTCCGGATCAGCGTCATCACCTTGCGCAAATCTGCCGTGCTCACCGAGGCGAACCATTTATGACCGTCGCGCCGGTGCCGTTTCATCGCCGCGATAAAAAAGCGGAAATCCTTCGCGGGAATATACGACAGCGCGTGCGTCCAGTATTCGAACACGCTCTTGTCGACGCTCTGTGCCTGCCGCAGGTCCGCGCGGCGATAACCGGGAATGCGGTTCCACAGGATGTGATGGTGGCAGCGCTCGATCACATTGATGGTATCGATCTGCACATAGCCAAGATGTTCGACCGCAGCCGCGGTAGCTTCCGGCCCATCGCCGAATGGCGCCACGGTATCGAGCCGTTGCGCGCGCAGCCAGATGTGCCTGGCTTGAGCTTTGGTCAGCGACACAGGTTGGGTTACGGGGCGAGGCATTACAGGACACTAACCGGATTCGCGCGGCTGCGGCACAGCGAGAATTCATCTACCCGCTGTTACGCAATCCAGCCGAGATGCCGTTGATGGTGAGCTGGATGCCACGCAGCGTATCATCGTCGCCGGATTGCGCACGATGCACTTTCAACAATTCGACCTGCACATGGTTGAGCGGATCGAGATAGGGAAAGCGGTTTCGGATCGAGCGTTCCAGCAGCGGATTGTCCTGCAACAGCCGGTCATGTCCCATGATCTGCAGCAGCGCTGCGATGGAGCCCTCGTACTCACGCTGAATGCGTCCAAAGATGTCGTCGCGCAAAGCCTTGTCCGGCACCAGTTCGGCATAACGCGAGGCGATGGCGATGCTGCTCTTGGACAGCACCATGTCCATGTTCGACAGCAGCATGCGGAAGAACGGCCACTCGCGATACAACGCGCGCAGGAAATCCATGCCCTTGTCGGGATGTTCCGCGATCCAGGCGTCGACGGCGCTGCCGAAGCCGTACCAACCCGGCAGCATCAGCCGGCATTGCGCCCAACTGAACACCCACGGAATCGCGCGAAGGTCTTCGATCTTGCGCGTCTTGGTGCGCGAGGCCGGGCGACTGCCGATATTCAACGTCGATATTTCGCTGATGACAGTCGAGGCCCAGAAATAATCCTCGAAGCCTTCGGTTTCGTAGACCAGGCCGCGATAGGCCGCATAGGCGAACCCGGACAACGATTCCATCGCCTCGAGATAGTCGTTGCGCGGCGCGCTGCGGCGCGGCTGCAGCAGGCTCGCCTCCAGCGTCGCGGCGGCGAGGATTTCCAGATTGTTGCGACCCACTTCAGGGTTGGAGTATTTGCTCGAAATGATCTCGCCCTGCTCGGTGACGCGGATTTGTCCGTTCACCGCGCCGCCCGGTTGCGCCAGGATCGCATCGTAGCTCGGCCCGCCACCGCGCCCGACCGACCCGCCACGGCCGTGGAACAGCCGCAACCGGACACCGTGGCGCTCGAACACGTCGATCAAACCGATCTCGGCCTTGTAAAGCTCCCAGCCGGAGGTGACGAAGCCGCCATCCTTGTTGCTGTCGGAATAGCCCAGCATCACTTCCTGAACGGCGCCGCGGCTATCGACCAGCCTGCGGTACTCCGGCAGCGACAGAAGTTGGTCCATGATCGTCGCACATTGCCGCAAATCCTCGATGGTCTCGAACAGCGGCACGATGTTGAGCCGGCTCGTGCCCGTCGCATCGACCAGTCCGACCTCCTTGAGCAGCAGCGCGACTTCAAGCAGATCGGAGACGCCACGGGTCATCGAAATGATACATTGCGGAATGACGAGCATGCCAAAGGTCGCGTGCGCACTGGCGGCAGCGCGCAGCACCGCCAGTTCGCTCACGGTCTCGTCGCTGTAGCTCAGGAACGGCGACGTCAGCGGACGGCTGGTCCGCAGCTCGCGGATCAGCAAGGCATTTCGCGCAGCTTCCGGCAAATTGAGGTAACCCGTGCCGGGTGTTGCGGCTTCAAGCAACTCTGCGACTGTGCGCTCGTGCACCGCCGAGTTCTGGCGCATATCGAGACTGGCGAGATGAAAGCCGAAACAATCGACTGCCCGGCGCAGCATGCGCAACCGGCCGCGTGCGATCACCTGCAGGTGGTGGGCCTTGAGCGAGCGATCGATGATGTCGAGATCGCCGGCGAACTCCTTGACGTCGTCATAGGCGGCAGCCTGTCCGACCGGACGACGGTTGGTCTCGACGTTGAGCTTGGTGGCCGTTGCCGCAAGCCGCGCATAGATGCCGGAGACCGCCAGGCGGTACGGCTCGCCGCTGCGGTGAGGCGAGGTATCCGGCGACCGCTCGGCGAGTGCTCGCAGTTCCTGCGGAACGTCGGTCAGGTTTGCCGCCAACGACAACTCCGCGCCGAGGACATGCAGCTCACCAAGATAGTAACGCAGGATCAGCGCGCTCTGCATCTGCAAGGTGCCGCGCATGACGTCGGCGGTGACAAACGGATTGCCGTCGCGATCGCCGCCGATCCAGCTTCCCATCCGCAGGAACGAGTTGATCTCCCCCACCCCTTGGCGCTCGCGGTCGTCGCGCAGACGATCCTCGAGCGCGCAATGGAGCCGCGGCACCTCGCGAAGGAACGTGTCTTCATAAAACGACAGGCCGTTGGCGACCTCGTCGAAAACTGTCAACTTGGTCCGGCGCAGCAAATTGGTCTGCCACAAGGTCAACACCGCGCGGCGCAACTGCTCTTCGCACGCGAGGGTTTCCTCTTCCGTCATTTGCACCCGTTCGCGCTGGTCCAGCAGCGCGGCCACTTCAAGTTCGCGGTCCATCGTGCTCTTGCGGCGAACCTCGGTGGGGTGCGCGGTGAGAACCGGCCGCACCAGCGCCGTTTCAAGGAACTGACGCAGCTCGTCGGTGCTGATGCCGGCCTTACGCGCGTCTTCGACCGCCCGCGCCAGCGTTCCCTTGCGCGGTGGCGCGGAGTTCGACTGCTCGACACGCCTCTGCCTGATCTGGTTCTGATCCTCGGCGATGTTGGCGAGATGCGAGAAGTAACTGAAGGCGCGAACGATCAGCACCGTCTCACCGGCCGACATGCCATCAAGGATGGCTTCCAGTTCGCGCCGCGCCGGCTCGTCATTGTCCCGGTGAAACCGCAGCGAGGTCTGGCGGATGCGCTCGACGAGGTCGAACACGGCCGCGCCTTCCTGATCACGCACGGTATCGCCGAGAATGCGGCCCAGCAGGCGGATATCGTCGCGCAGCCGCGCGTCCTTCGCCGCATTGTCGTCGCCGCGGTCCGTCAGGCTGTCGGAGATCGTCGGAATGGTGCTCACTGGCATGGCTGCGCGGTCCCCGGCTACTCTCGGCGGACCTCCACTCGCAATTTTCCCGCGACAACGCAAGGCCAAGATGAGGGCATGGCACGCCGCCGTCCCGGCCACGCACCATCAGGCCTGCGTCAGATCTTGCGGCCGGCCTTGGTCCAGTACGGATCGCGCAACCGGCGCTTGAAGATCTTGCCGGAATCCTCGCGCGGCAGGTCGCGGCTGATCTCGATGTGCTTCGGCACCTTGTAACCGGCGAGCGTCTTGCCAAGTTCGGCGCGGATCGCGGCGACATCCAGCACGACGCCCGCTTGCGGCTCGACCACGGCCATCAGCGCCTCGCCGAATTCCTCGTCGGGAATCCCGAACACTGCGCAATCATGGACCCCGGGAACAGCATGCAACGCCGCTTCGATCTCGGCGGGATAGATGTTGACACCTCCGGAGATCACCATATCGCGTTTGCGATCGCAGATGAAGACGTAGCCATCGGCGTCGACGTAACCAACATCGCCGGAGGTGATGAAGCCGTCGCGGTCGATCTCGCTGCGCTTCTCGGGTTTGTTGTGATAGGTAAAGTCGGGATTGCCCGCGATGCGCGAATAGATCTCGCCGATCTCGCCCTGCGGCAATTCCTTGCCGTCGTCGCCAATGAAACGCAGTTCGGCACCCGGCGATATCTTGCCGACGGTGCCAGGCTTCTTCAGCGCATCTTCGGAATTAGCGAAGGTGACCGCACCGGATTCAGTGCTGCCGTAGAATTCGTAGATCACCGGCCCCCACCAGTCGATCATCGCACGCTTGACGTCGGCGGGACATGGTGCTGCAGCGTGGATGACATGACGCAGTGACGACATATCATATTTGTCCCGCACGCTTTGCGGCAGCTTCATCAGCCGGATGAACATGGTCGGTACCATGAAAATGGTATCGATCCTTTCATCCTGCACAAGCCGGAGAAACTCCTCCGGCTCGAAGCGCGGCATCAGCACCAGCGCACCGCCGAGCTTGCCTGCGCGCAGCCCGAACGAGTTCGGCGCGGAATGATATAGCGGCCCCGGACACAGCGCTCGCGCGTTCGGCTTGAGGCCGTAGATCATCGCGCGCATGCGCTCCGAGGACGCGGTTTGCTCCGGCGTCGGCGCGGTGCGCTTGACGCCTTTCGGATGCCCGGTGGTGCCGGAGGTATAGATCATGTTCTGCGGCTGCGGCTGGGCCGGTCCGTCATAAGGCGCCTGTTCGGCAAGCCACGCGTCGAGATCGATGGCGCCGCGCGGCGCATCGCTGTGATCTTGATCGATCTTGTAGTTCGCCAGGATTTCTGGCGGCGTCGGCACGCTCAGCACGGCGAGGTCACGCGCGAGATGCCCGTCAAGCGGATGCAGCAGGTCGGCATGGCCGATCAGAACACGGGTGCCGGTATCCTTCAGGATATAGGCGACCTCATCCGGCTTGAAGTGCCAGTTCACCGGCACGGCGTAGGCGCCGAGCGTCATCACTGCATAGGCGGCTTCGATGAAGGCGATGTCGTTGCGCATCAGGATGCAGACGCAATCGCCCGGTTTGACGCCGAGCTTGTGCAATCCGCCCGCGATGCCCGCCGCTCGCGCAGCAACATCGGCGTGGCTTCTGCGCCGATCGCCGCTGCTGATGCCTAGAAAGAGTGATGATGACATTGATCTCTATCTCGTTCGATCTCTCGTCGATTAGGGAGCCCTCATGCTGAGGAGACGCGCTTGCGCCGTCTCGAAGCATGAGGGTGGTTAAGCACCCGCAATCATCCTTCGAGACGCGGGCGACGCCCGTTCCTCAGGATGAGGTCGCGGCCAAGTTCCTGTCTCAAAGATCCACGAAACGCGGCGCGCGCTTTTCGATGTTGGCGCGAACGGCCTCGGTCTGGTTCGGCCCGCCCATCAGCTTTTGCTGCTCGACGGATTCCGCAAGCAGCGCCGGCGCTGGATCGATCGCCAGATTGTTCAGGAGCCGCTTCGCCGCGCGAACCGCATCCGGGCTCTTGTTGGCGATCTCGCGTGCGACGGCGAGCGCAACGGTGCGCGGATCGTCGCAGATCTGTGTCGCGAGGCCGTAGCTCAGTGCCTCCTGTGCCGAGAAGATGCGGCCGGTATAGGTCAGTTCGCGCAGGATATCGTCACGCACCAGGCTGGCCAGGATCGGCGTGCCCGCCATGTCTGGCACAAGGCCCCATTTGATTTCCATGATCGACATGCGCGTGTCCGGCGCGAGAAACCGCATGTCGGCCCCAAGCGTAAGCTGGAAGCCGCCGCCGAAAGCCACGCCGTGCACCGCCGCGATGACTGGCACAGGCAGTTCGCGCCAGCCCCAGACCGCATATTGCGGATCGTTGACGATTCCGCGGGTCCGGTCGGCGAGACTGCCCAGGCGTCCCGAGCCCTTGCCGGCCTTCATCGTCTCGAAGCGGCTGGTGTCGAGACCGGCACAGAACGCACGCCCTTCCCCGGACAGGACTACCGCACGCAAGCCCTTCTCGGTCTTCAACCGATCGCAGGTCGACGTGAGGGCGTCGAACATCTCGAAATCCAGCGCGTTCATCTTGTCGGCCCGCACCATACGGACGTCGGCGACGCCTTCCGCGATGGACACCGAGACGCGATCTTCCATGGATACTTCTCCCAGATTCATTCGTTTGATACTTTACAGAAGGGCGTCAGCAGGTTTTAGTCAATCAACTAATTAACAACCCTCCTATTTCAGATCGGGACGATTCATGTTCACCCAACAACTTCTGGCCGGCCGCCGTATTCTGGTCACCGGTGGCGGCACGGGCCTCGGCAAGTCGATGGCGGCGCGCTTTCTCGAGCTTGGCGCCGAAGTCCACATCTGCGGTCGCCGCAAAGGGGTTTGCGACGACACCGCAACCGAATTGATGGATGAGTTCGGCGGTAAGGTGATGACGCACGGCGTCGATATCCGCGACGTCGGCGCCGTCGACAACATGATCGAGACGATTTTCGCGGGAGGCCCCCTCACCGATCTCATCAACAACGCGGCCGGCAATTTCATCTCGCGCACCGAGGAACTGTCGCCGCGCGGATTTGACGCGGTCGCCAATATCGTGATGCGCGGCACGTTCTACATCACCCATGCGGTCGGGCGGCGCTGGATCGCCGGCAAGCATCGCGGCAATGTGGTCTCGATCACCACCACATGGGTGCGCAACGGCAGCCCGTATGTGGTGCCGTCGGCGATGAGCAAATCGGCCATCCATGCGATGACGATGTCGCTCGCCACCGAGTGGGGCCATTACGGCATCCGGCTCAACACCATCGCCCCCGGTGAAATTCCTACCGAAGGCATGAGCAAGCGTATCAAGCCCGGTGACGAAGCCGGTGCACGCACCAAGGCGATGAACCCCATGGGTCGCGTCGGCCGCATGGAGGAATTGCAGAACCTCGCGGTGTTCCTGATCTCCGGCGGCTGCGACTGGATCAATGGCGAAACCATCGCCATGGACGGCGGTCAGGCGCTGGCCATGGGTGGCAACTTCTATCAGTTGCGCGACTGGTCCGATGCCGACTGGCAGCAGGCGCGCGACTCGATCAAGGCGCAGAACGAAAAGGATCGCGCCGCGCGGGGGTAAACTTCGAGGCGCTCGCTAGCTCCATCAAGCGATCGTCTTGTCTTCCGCTAACAACGGCGTCACTATCCTTTCAAACAAAAAATCACATGAGGGGAAACATGACGACAGTCGAGGATGCGACCAATCTCGCCGATGTGGTGCGCGTGCAGGGCAAAACCCGCAGCGACGCCCTCGTGTTCGAGTTCGAAGGCCGGGCGACGACGTTTGCCGAACTCGACGCCCACACCAACCAGATCGCCAACGGCATGATCGCGCTCGGCGTCAAACCGCATGAGCGCGTCGCCTATCTCGGCAAGAACAGCGATACCTTCTTCGAACTGCTGCTCGGCGCGATGAAGGCCAACGTGGTGATGGCGCCGGTGAACTGGCGGCTGGCCGGCCCGGAGATCGCGTTCATCGTCGAAGACTGCAAGGCAGCAATCCTGTTCGTGGGCCCCGAGTTCATCGATCAGGTACGCGCGATCAAGCCGCAACTACCAAGCGTGCGCACGATCATGACCATCGAAGGCGGCGCGCCCGAGTGGAGCGACGTCACTAAATGGCGCGATGCCCAGAGCAGCACCGATCCCAACGTGCCGATCAAGCCGCAGGATGTCGCGATCCAGCTTTACACCTCGGGCACCACCGGCAAGCCGAAAGGCGCCATGCTGTCGCACGCCAACTTCCTGTCGCTGGTGCGCGCCGGCCAGGACAACAAGCCCGAATGGAACAAGTGGTCGGAAGACGACGTCTCGCTGGTGGCGATGCCGGTGTTCCACATCGGCGGCTCCGGCTGGGGCACGCTCGGCGTCTATCATGGCGCTCGAGGTATCATCGCCCGCGAATTCGATCCCACCAAGGTGCTGGATTTCTTCGAGCACTCGAAGATCACCAAGATATTCATGGTCCCTGCCGCGATGCAGTTCGTGGTGCGGCAGCCGCGCGCACGTGAAGTCGATTTCTCGCGGCTGCGCTACATGCTCTACGGCGCATCGCCGATTCCGGCTGCGCTCCTGAAGGAATGCATCGACATCTTCAAGTGCGGCTTCGTGCAGATGTACGGCATGACCGAAACGACCGGCACCATCGTTGCACTCGCGCCGGAAGATCATATCGAAGGTTCGGAGCGCATGCGTTCGGCCGGCAAGGCGCTGCCGGGGGTTGAACTGGCCATCCTCGATGCTGACGGCAATCGCCTGCCGCCGCGTCAGGTCGGCGAGATCGCCACGCGTTCAGGCTCGAACATGGTTGGTTACTGGAATTTGCCGGAAGCCACAGCACAAACCATCGACAAGGACAACTGGCTGCGCACCGGCGACGCCGGCTATATGGACGAGGATGGCTATCTCTATATCCATGACCGCATCAAGGACATGATCATCTCCGGCGCCGAGAACATCTATCCGGCCGAAGTCGAAAGTGCGATCTGCGATCATCCAGATGTCGCAGAAGCAGCGGTGATCGGCATTCCCGACGATCGCTGGGGCGAAGCCGTCAAGGCCATCGTGGTGATGAAGCCCGGCAAGACGGCGACCGCAACCGACATCATCAACTTCACCCGCGAACGCATCGCCGGCTTCAAGACACCGAAGACGGTGGACTTCATTCCCGCGTTGCCCCGCAACCCGTCCGGCAAGATCTTGCGCCGCCACCTGCGCGACCCCTACTGGGCCGGCAAGGACCGGCAGGTGAATTGAGGCGACTTGACCTTGCATTGAGGCAACGGCGATAAGCATCGTCGTCTTGAGAGGTCGACGCAATGGTGAGGGGCATCGCACAGCAATGCGTCTCGAATCATGAAGCGGAAGCGTTTCGAGCTTTGTCACTCGAATGCGTATCGTTCGGTCTCCATTCGGACCTGCATGCAGAGGCGTCGTCGTCCTGAGTTGCGCGCCCTTGCGCGCCTCGAAGGATGTTGCGAAACGCTCGCGTAGCCACACCCTCAGCGTCGTCCCTGCGAAGGCAGGGGACCCATACGCCGTGTCGCTCATGATGCGGATAGCGATAGTGACCTTTTATGGATAGTCACTCCTCCATCGCTACCGTCAGGGGTTACGGGTCCCCGCCTCGCGGGGACGACGCACTGTGACGCTCAAAAACATCGCGAAGCACGCAGCAGCTCTCAATGTTTCCCCGCGCCCATGTAGCCGAACAGGAATCCCGCGACCTTGCGCTTCTGGATTTCCTCGCTGCCTTCCGTGATCCGGTAGCGGCGGTGATGGCGATAGATGTGCTCGAACGGCTTGTGGCGCGAATAACCCATGCCGCCGTGCACTTGCATGGCGCGATCGGCCGCCTCGCAGCACAGGCGGTTTGCCCAGAAATTGCACATCGACACGCGATCCGACAGCGTGTGCTCAACCTGCGCCTGCGTGAGTTGATCCATCTCCCACGCGGTCTTGCGGATCAGGAGCCGCAGCATCTCGGCCTGCGTCGCGAGCTCGACCAGCGGCCACTGGATCGCCTGGTTCTCCGCCAGCGCATGACCGAACGGCTTGCGCTCCCGCGCGTACTTGACGCTTTCCTGGATGCAATATACCGCGGCGCCGAGCGAACTCGCTGCCTGCCGGATACGGTTCTCGTGCACGAAACATTGCGCCAGCGATAGCCCGCGGCCGACTTCGCCGAACAGCGCGTCGTCCGGCACGAACACATCGGTGAAGCTGACCCGCGGATGGTCGGTCGGCATGTTGAAGGTCCACAGATATTCTTCGACTTTCACGCCCTTCGCCTTCGCCGGCACCAGGAAGCAGGTGATGCCGCGCGCATCGCCATCGTTGCCCGAGGTGCGCGCGAACAACGCGCAATGAGTTGCGACATGCATCCCCGTCGTCCACATCTTCTCGCCATTGATGATCCAACCGGATTTGCCGTCGCGTGTCCCCTGCACCGCGCGCGTTTCCATATGCGTTGCGTCGGAGCCGTGCTCGGGTTCGGTCAAGCCAAACGTGATGCGATATTTGCCGGTGATTGAGCCTTCGATCATCGCCTTCTGGTCGTCGCGACCGTAGCGGTCCAGCATGGTCACCAGCGGCAAGTTGCCGACGATCGAGTGCTCGTTTTGCAGATCATTGTGCAGGCCAAGACCCTTCGCCGCAAAATGTTCACGGATCACCGCCATCCAGAGATTGGAGCCGTTCTTGCCGCCGTATTGCTTCGGAATCGCGAAACGCAAATGGCCCGCCTCGTCGGCGAGATTCTTGACCTTGCGCAATAGCGCTTCCCATTCGTGCCGCGGCAGGCCGCCCTGCTCGAAATCCGTTCGCGCCCATTCGCGGCGATGATCGAAGAAGCGAATGTTGTCATCCTGCTCCTCCAGCGGTTTGACTTTTTGCGCGATGAACCGATCAAGCTCATCGAGATAGGCGACGAGGTCCGTGGGCAATGAAAAATCCAAGACGCCTCTCCCAGAATGCGCTGCATTGTTTGTGCGTACGATTAAGGTGAGATATGGATTTCAAGTCAAGCAGACCCATGCAGGTTGCGCGGCAGCGGTGACATGCGTATTTAAATGATAAGCGCAACCGTCGCGGGATGTCCCCACGTTAAGTGACATATTCCTCGCGACGAAAAACATCGGCGGGAAACATCATGGAATTGCAGTTTTCGAAAGTCACGCGCAAGGGCCCCATCACCATCGTCACGCTGTCACGACCCGAGGTCTACAATGCGCTGCATACCGATGCGCATTTCGAACTCAACCGGGTGTTCAATGACTTCGCCGCCGATCCCGATCAATGGGTCGCCATCGTCACCGGCGCCGGCGACAAGGCCTTCTGCGCCGGCAACGACCTGAAGTGGCAGGCCGCCGGCGGCAAGCGTGGCTGGGACACCGGCGGCTTTGCCGGGCTGACATCGCGGTTCGATTGCGACAAGCCGATCATCGCCGCGGTCAACGGCGTCGCCATGGGCGGCGGCTTCGAGATCGCGCTGGCCTGCGACCTCATCATTGCATCCGAGAACGCCAAGTTCGCGCTGCCTGAGCCGCATGTCGGCCTCGCCGCGCTGGCGGGCGGCCTGCAT
>Ga0207657_10007445_pt1 | contig 11226 bp, 11 predicted proteins | sample KBSC33metaG_FD_184316 | JGI IMG/M metagenome (GOLD analysis project Ga0207657, IMG submission 184316) | Corn rhizosphere microbial communities from Kellogg Biological Station, Michigan, USA - KBS C3-3 metaG (SPAdes) (version 2) | ecosystem: Host-associated > Plants > Roots > Rhizosphere > Soil ... | reverse complement strand
GCGTGGACAGGGCGAACAGCGTGTCGAGATCGTGCGTGACCATGATCACCGTCAGGCACAGTTCACGATGCAGCGACCTGATCAGCGACACGAAACTCTCCGACAGATCCGGGTCCAGCCCTGCGGTCGGTTCATCGAGAAACAGCAGTTCCGGTTCCAGTACCAGGGCACGCGCCAGCGCAACGCGCTTGATCATTCCGCCCGACAGATCCGCCGGCATTTTCAGCGCATCCTGCGGCGAAATGCCGACCATGTTCAACTTCAGCAGCACTGCATCGCGGATCAGATCCTCCGGCAGCGTGCGCAGTTCGCGCAGCGGCTGGGCCACGTTGTCGAATGCTGTCAGCGCCGAAAACAGCGCACCGTGCTGGAACAGCATGCCCCAGCGGTTGCGCACGTCCTGCAGTCGCGCATCATTGCCGTTGATGTCGATGCCGAACACGCGCACCGTGCCGCGTGTCGGCTGCTCCAACCCGAGTATCTGGCGTAGCAGCGTTGTCTTGCCCGAACCCGAGCCGCCGACCAGCGACAGGATATCGCCAGGCCACACCTGCAGGTCGAGGTCGCGATGCACCACGAATTCGCCGAATTGCGTGCACAGGCCGTGGATATCGATCACTGGCTCTGTCATCAATAGAACCCCACGCCCTTGAATAGAATCGCGAACATCGCATCCGCGAGAATGACGGCGGTGATCGCCGTGACCACCGACAGGGTAGTGCCTTGCCCGAGGCTTTCGGTGTTCGGCTTGATGCGCAGACCGAAATGGCAGGCCACCAGCGCGATCAGCGCGCCAAACACGACGCCTTTGCCCAGGCCGATCCAGTAATTCGCCAGCGGCACTGCCGACGGCAATTGCCGGATGAAATATGCGGACGAAAGATCCAGTTCCAGCTTTGCCGCCGCCATGCCGCCAATCAGCGCGATGGCGTCGGTCCATACCACGAGGAGCGGCATCGAGATCGCCAGCGCGATCACGCGGGGCATGATGAGGCGAAAGCCATGCGGCATGCCCATGACCAGCATCGCATCGAGTTCTTCCGTTACTCGCATCACGCCGAGCTGGGCCGTGATCGACGAGCCGGAACGGCCTGCGACCAGGATCGCCGCCAGCATCGGACCGAGTTCACGGATGATGCTCATGCCGAGGATGTTGACCAGATAAATATCTCCGCCGAAAGTATGCAGTTGCTGCGCCGACAGATAGGACAGCACCACCCCGATCAAAAATCCCACCAGCGCGGTAATGCCCAGCGCTTGGTAGCCAATGTGATAAATGTTGGCTGACAATTCCTTCCACGGCCCGCGCAAGGGGCGCAGCGCAAAGGCCGCGAGATCCAGCGTCAGTTGCCCGATCAGGGCGACGAAGCTTGCCGTGTTGTCACCGAGATCGCGCAGAAGGCGGTGCATGACAATGCCGGAAAACCAGCGCATCGTCACTGGCTGCGGCAAGGCGAGCGAAGCGGCCTGTTCGACGCGACGGAAGATATCTTCCTGCTGTTCGCCGAGGACAAGCCGCGCCGGACGTTGTCCGCCCCAGGTATTCCAGAACCATTGCGCGCCGACGTGGTCCAGGCCGGACAGTTGCGATAAATCCCAGGCGGCGTCGCGCGGCAGGGTTGCAAGACTTACTTCAATGCGCTTGATCGTATTGCCTTGCGCCAGACTATGCACCCGCCAGACGCCCGACGCACGCACGGTCGCGGGTTCGCCTTTCTCAACGGTCAGGGCGGGTGGTTGCTGGTTTGGCATGTGCCGAGTTTAAGGGAGAAACGGCAAGGCGTCATCCGCAGGCGGCAAATATGACGCCATGCAATGGCTGCCGCTACAATCACGGCATGACTCTTTCTCCAGAACGCATCGCCTCTTTTTGCCGTCCGGCGGCTCGGCAAATCGCCGTCCGCGTTGTCGACGAAACAGGTTCCACCAATGCCGATCTCTATGCCGCGCTTGACGGCCTCACCGGGCCGGAGTTGTTGATTGCCCGCAAGCAGACCGCCGGACGCGGCCGGGCCGGTCGCAGCTGGTTGTCTGAACCGGGCAAGTCGCTCACCTTTTCCCTGGCATGGAAATTTCACCTGCCGGTGCAGTCGCTGCTCGGTTTGCCGCTCGCCGTCGGCGTGGCGCTCGCTGAAGCGCTGGCGATGTTCGGGGTGCACGTCAAGCTGAAGTGGCCCAACGACGTGCTGTACGAGGGGCGGAAACTGGCCGGTATCCTGATCGAAAGCGCCGGTGCCGGCAGTGTGCCGCACGATGCAAGCTGGGCAGTGATCGGCATCGGCATCAACATGGCGCCGGGCGATGCCCTGTTGGCGCAGGTCGGTCGGCCAGTGGCGCGCATTGCCTGGCTTGCCGAACTCGATCAGGACATGCTGCTGGCGACTTTGCTCAACGGGCTGGCGGAAGCGATGGTGCAGTTCGAACAGGAAGGGCTGCAAGCTTTCGTGCCGCGCTGGAATGCGTTGCATGCTTATGCAAGGCAGCGGGTTTTCATCCTCGACGGGTCAACGGTGTTGCACGAGGGTATGGCGGTTGGTGCCGATGCCATCGGCCGTTTTGTCATGGATACCGCACACGGACGTGTTGCAGTCATGGCGGGCGATGTGTCGCTGCGCCCGCAGGAGGTGTAGATGTTATTGCTGATCGATGCAGGCAATACGCGCGTCAAGTGGGCGCTGGTGCCGAATACGGCGTGCCAGGAACTCGGCCGCTGGAGCGCTTTTGGCATGGTCGAACATGCCCGGTTGTATGAGCTTGCCGATGCATGGCGGGAACAGGCTATTGATCGCGTTCTGATTTCCAATGTTGCCGGTTCGGCCATGCGCGATGCACTGGAACAGTCCCTGCCTGATTTGCAGACGGCATTGGTCGAATGGTTTGCTTCGGTGCCACAGTTGGCCGGTCTGCGCAACAATTACCGTAATCCGCAGCAGCTCGGCTGCGACCGCTTCGCTTCCGCCATTGGCGCTCATGCCTTGCATCCTGATGAGGCGCTTATTGTCGCCACCTGCGGCACGGCGACGACGGTCGATGCTGTAACGCCGGATGGCGTTTTCCTCGGTGGTATGATCCTACCCGGACTGGGCCTGATGGCCAGTTCGCTTGCCAGAAATACAGCCCAGTTGCCGCAGGTGGCCGAAACGCTGTCAGTATCGGAACCGTTTGCCGACTATACGGATGCTGCCATTGCCAGCGGATGCCTCGCCGCACAGGCGGGGGCGATCGAACGCGCAGTTGCGGCGCATGCGCGGCATGGTGCGACTGGCGTTCGCTGCATCCTGTCGGGCGGTGCTGCCGCATTGATTGCACCGCATCTGAATGTGCCCTATGAACGTATCGACAACCTGGTGCTGATCGGCCTGCACCACGTCGCCATGAACACGCTATGTTGAAATTCCTGTTTTGGACATTGTTGCTTGCGAACGGTTTGCTGTTTGCATACGAGCGCGGTTATTTCGAAGCCTTTGCATCCGGCGGTCGCGAGCCTGCGCGCCTGGCCAACCAGCTCAATGCCGACAAGGTAAAGATTGTTCCGAAACCAAACGTGAAAGAAGCTGCCTCGGCGGCAACCAGCGCAGCGTCCGCTGCTGTGTCTACGCCTGTTGCTGCTGCCGCACCTGCGGCGTCTGTACCTGTGGCGTCTGCACCTGTGGCAGCGATGCCTGCGGCATCCGCCTCCGCGATAGCGGCACCTGCAACAGTGACGCCTCCTGCTGCACAGCCTGCAGCACCACCGACAAGCGCGGCTTCCATCGCATCCAAGCAGGCTTCGGCAACGTCCAGCGCGACTGCCGTGCCCGTTGCCGCAACAGAGGAGGAAAAAAAGCCTGATCCTGCCGCCTGCATGGAGATCGGCAATTTCAATGCGGAGGATGCCAAGCGCTTTACTGCGCAGCTTCAAACCGCAGGTTTAAGCGACCGTGTCAAAGAGCGCAACGTGCATGAGGTCGTTTCGAACATCGTCTATATTCCACCCCAGCCTGACAGGGAGGGCGCGGAGAAGAAGGCGGGCGAATTGCGGCGTTTGGGCATTACCGACTTCTATATCATCCAGGACAACTCGCCGATGCGCTGGGGCATTTCGCTGGGTGTTTTCAAGAGGGAAGAAGCCGCGCGCAATCACCTCGCTACGCTTGCCGAGAAGGGGGTGCGCTCGGCGCGCCTCGGGCAGCGCACCGTAAGGGCCAACCTGACCGCCTACCAGTTCTACGGTCTCGATGCGGAAAAGAAATGGGTGGTGGAAAAAATCAAGGCTTCCGGCTTTACGCGGCAACAAGTGCGGGCCTGCGCCGACGAGTAACGAATAAGAGTCCGGGAACGCAACGCACTGTCACAGCGCGTTGTCGTCCTTGTCACGATCAACATCCGGCGCGAGCTGTCGCATCGCTTTTCGAATGAGGTTCATCTGATCGGTGAAATTGCGGCAGGCAGCGCACACCAGCAGATGCATCCGCACCCGCGTCCGCTCGACCACCGACAGTTCGCGGTCGAGACCTTCGGAGGTGAGGCGGTGTACTTCACGACAGGTAGGTTTGAGCGACATCGTTACTCTCGCAGTGATGGCCGGTTGCCGAACCAGTTGATATCAAGGCATTCGCGTAATTGGACGCGGGCGCGGTACAGCATGACCCAGGCATTAGACGTGGAAATGCCAAGTTCCTTGCAGATTTCCCCGGTTTCCAGTTCCAGCCATTCGCGCATCATGAAAATGCGCGCATTCCTGGCAGGCAGGCGCTCCAGGCAGATCTCCATGATCCGGAAAAAATCCTTCTGTTCCAGTGTGGCGTCGGGATCACCCCACTGGCACGGCATGTCTACGGTATGGCCGTCGGGCTTGAACAGGGCGTCGATTACGTCGGCGTCCGACTGATCGTCTTCCGCCTCGACCCGACATTCGCGGGAAGAGGCGCGCAATGCGTCGATGATCTTGTGCTTCAAAATACCGGTGACGTAAGTCCGTAGCGAGGATTGTCCGGCAAAGCGGTCCGGTTTTTCCAGCATAGCGATCAGGGTGTCTTGCACCACATCTTCCGCCAATGCGTCGTTGCGCAACTGCAGAGCCGCAAAACGCAACAATGCGGGGCGCAGGGTTTCGAGTTCGCAGAGCAGTCGGGTGTCGGTTGTCATTTGTGCAAAGCAGCGTTGAAATACGGGGAAAGAAGCGGGAAATCGCAGGACTTTCCTTGTAAAATCGCGAAAATCGTTTTTCAGGAACCACCATGACGGACATCACCGATTCGGCCGCCGATCTGAGCGCGGTTGCTCCGCAAATCAAAGCACAGATCCTGGCGGAAGCACTTCCCTACATCCGCAAATTCCACGGCAAAACCATTGTCGTCAAATACGGCGGCAATGCCATGACCGAGGAGCATCTGAAGCACAGCTTCGCGCGCGATGTCATCTTGTTGAAGCTGGTCGGCATGAATCCGGTCGTCGTGCATGGCGGCGGTCCGCAGATCGATAATGCACTCAAGAAGATCGGCAAGCAAGGCACCTTTGTGCAGGGCATGCGCATCACCGACGAGGAAACCATGGAAGTGGTGGAGTGGGTGCTTGGCGGCGAGGTGCAGCAAGACATCGTGATGTTGATCAATCACTACGGCGGCCAAGCGGTCGGCCTGACCGGCAAGGACGGCGGCTTGATCCGCGCGCGCAAGATGCGCATGCCGGACAAGGAGAATCCCGGCCAGTTCCTCGACATCGGTTTCGTCGGCGAAATCGATGGAATCAATCCCGCCGTGGTCAAGGCGCTGCAGGATGACGCTTTCATTCCCATCATTTCGCCGATCGGCTTCGGCGAAGATGGCCGGGCCTACAACATCAACGCTGACCTCGTGGCCGGCAAGATCGCGGAAATACTGCGTGCCGAGAAGCTGATCATGATGACTAACATCCCCGGCGTGATGGACAAGAAGGGCAATCTCATCACCGACCTTACCGCGCGCGAGATCGACGAGATGTTCGCCGACGGCACCATCTCCGGCGGCATGCTGCCCAAGATTTCATCCGCGCTGGATGCCGCCAAGTCCGGCGTCAACACGGTGCACATCATTGATGGCCGCATCGAGCATTCGCTGCTGCTGGAAGTTCTTACCGAGCAGGCCTTCGGCACGATGATCCGTTCGCATTGATCGCTCGCGAGCACGCCGCTTTCACGGCGGCGTGCTATCTCAGTACACTTTCACCACTTCATATCCCCGCTGCTGCAGCAAGGCAGGCAAGCCGTTTTTCCCCAATAGGTGCAGCAGGCCGACAGCGACGAAGCTCTTCTCTCCCTCTGCAAGCAGAGTCGCTATCTTGGCTGTCATTTGAGGATTGCGCTGTTCCAGCAACACATGCTGCATGAATCCCGACGACAGGCTGTCTCCCGCGAGAGAATCGCGCAGCGCTCGCTCCAGCGCAGCATCATTTGCGTCAGCCCAGGCATCGATCAAAGCGCGTGACTGACGCAGCGCGTCTCCCGAGCTCAATCCGGCAAGCTGCTCGCGCAGATACTGTTCCTGTTCCGCTGCGCGCATGCCGTCGAACAGCGACATCTGATATTCAGCGGATTCAAGTTCTTGCAAGGGCTTGTTTGCCGCTTGCGTGAGCAGGAAGGCTTCGATGCTATAGCGGCGATCATAGCCGGCGCGTTCCAGTTGCTGGGCTACCAACAGGTTGGCAACCACCCAGGGTTTCAGGCGTGCGATCTGCTCAAGCGGGATGCCGGCACGGTTGAGTTCGGTATGCAGGGCTTTCAATGTGTCGGGCGACAGATGACGGTCGATAGTGTCGTCATCCGCATACATCCCGTATTTTTGCAGTGCTGCCTGAAAGCTGTTCTCGTCGCGCACATCGAGTTCGAGCACGAGTTGATCGGCCTGAGCAAGCGCTTGCATGGCCTCGGACGGGAGCGGAAAGAAGTCTGCACGGCCAACGTGAATGGTGCCGAACAGCCAGACGGTATTGCTGTGATGGCGAATACGATACAACGTACCGCGCTTGGATGTGAACTTTGCTTGTGCGGCTGCAAGCCCTGCATTATTCTCGCCATAAGTAAGCGGAAGAAACAGGCTGGCGATAACGCTTAACAGGACGATAATTCTTTTCATAGGCTCCCTATTCGGACGACTCTAACAGATGCCCTCGCCGATTTGGTTGTTCGATCTCGACAACACGCTGCACAACGCTTCGCATGCGATCTTCCCGGCGATTAACGCCAACATGAACGCATACATGGCGAAGGTGTTGGGTGACGGCGAGACACCGGCCGATGCCGAGACGGTGAATACGATCCGGCTCGACTACTGGAAGCGCTATGGCGCGACGCTGTTGGGCATGGTCCGGCACCATGGCGTGCGCATGGATGACTTCCTGCATGCGGCGCATCTGTTCGACGATCTGTACACCATGATTCGCGCCGAACGCGGCTTGGGCCGTCTCTTCAAGCGTCTGCCCGGCCGCAAGATCCTGCTTACCAATGCGCCGCGCCGCTATTCGCACGATGTGATGCGCCACCTTGGTCTGCATCGTCACTTCGCCAAACACATTGCTATCGAGTCCATGTTGGTACATCGGCAGTTGCGGCCGAAACCATCTACACACTTGCTGCGCAAGGTCATCGCCAGGGAGGGCGTGAATCCTCGCCGCTGCATTCTGGTGGAAGACACGATCGATACGCTCAAGGCAGCGAGGGCCATTGGCATGCGTACCGTCTGGGTGACGCAGTATCTGAAAACCAGTCCGAATTACCGCCAGCTTGCTCAATGCAGACTGGCTCAACGCTTCAGTTTTACGAAGCGCCCTAGTTACGTCGATATCAAAGTACAGTCGGTCAGGGAGCTGTTGCCACGGCTGCATCGATTCAAGGTGTGATGCAGCGGTTCATTGCACCCATCAAGTAAAGATTGCTCACTACTCCAATAAATATCATGGCAACTACAAAAACGGGCGAACGCAAACTGCAGATCCTCGAGACATTGGCGGCGATGCTGGAGGATCCCAAGGGGGAGAAGATCACTACTGCCGCGCTTGCGGCCAGGCAGGGGGTATCTGAAGCCGCGCTCTATCGACACTTCGCCAGCAAGGCGCAGATGTTCGAGGGGCTGATCGAGTTCATCGAAGCCAGCGTATTCGGCTTGATCAACCAGATCAATGAACAGCAGGAAAACGGCCTGTCGCAAGCGCAGGCCATCGTCGGCATGCTACTCAACTTCGCCGAGCGCAATCCCGGCATGACGCGCGTGCTGATTGGCGATGTTTTAGTCAATGAGGATGAGCGTCTGCAGAATCGGATGAACCAGTTCATCGAACGTGTCGAACTTGCGTTCAAGCAGTCGTTGCGCATTGCGGTAACGCAGGGCCAGGCGCAGGAAAGCGAAGTGGTTGCCAGAGCCAATCTCATCACCAGCATGGTGATCGGCCGCTGGCATCGCTTTGCCAAGAGCGGGTTCAAGCAGAATCCGTCGGAAAACGCGCAGACGCAGATTGCGATGTTGTTGGTCTAAGCAATCTCAAAAATCTCTTGAAACAAAGAGAGAGCGCTCCTTCCTTCAAGGGAAGGGGCGCTCTCGTTGCTGCGTCAAAAATCTTTTGTGCCTTTACTTGGCACGCCTCCCCAAAATAGCTTCATAACAGGCCCTAGCAAGCCTGCCATCTCTGCCAGAGGAGTAAGCGCTCAAATACGTATAGAAAATGGCAACAATTCGGGAATTCCACTACAATTCCGTTTCTTTTTTATCAAGTTGCCATTCATCTCCACCCCACACCATGCGCCCGCGCTCGCCTTCCATTCCTTACCTGCCTTCGCTCTCCGAACTTGGCAAGAATCTCCTCGCTGCCTTCGCCTCTCCCTTCACGCAAACCCATCGCCTCTTCAAGATGCGCTTTACGGAAGGCAGCCGTATCACCCCGGAATTGCTCTTGCCCTACCACCTGCGCGGCGTAGAGCAGTTGTCAGGCACCTATCTGTATCAAGTCGAAGCCCTCTCCCCCACCGCCCATCTGCGCCCCAAGCATTTCAACGGCCAGCCGGTGATGCTGTCCATCCTCACGGACGATGGAGGCGAGCGTATTGTCACCGGCGTGGTCACAGCCTTTGGACAGATTGGCAGCACGGGAGGCGCGGCCATGTACTCCCTCTTTCTTCGCCCTGCTGGCGCATTCCCATAACGCCACCATCCGCCAGGACATCACCGTCGATGCCCTCATCCGCGAGGTGCTGGACCACCACATCAAGAACAACCCCATCGCTCAGCGTTCCTTCGAAGTCGAGTTCCGCCTTTCCCAGGCATTGCCCACGCTGTCCTATTCCATCCAGCATGAAAGCGACCGGCAATACGTCGAACGCTTGATGGCGCAATACGGCTTGTTCTATTTCTTCGAGTTCAGGGATGAAGACGGCCATCCGATTCATAAGATGGTCATCAGCGACACTCGCTATCCGCTCGAACCTGCCGCCAAACCCATCCTGCGCTTTGGCAAGGCCACCATCGAGGACGACACGGTGACGCAATGGAGCGGCATGGGCAGCCTCCAACCCGGCATGGTCAGCTTGACCAGCTACGACTACAAGACTGTCAGCGTCGATCAAGCCAGCGCCCAATCGGTCATCGATCACGGCGACACCGGCAGCCAGGCTGCCTCCACCCTGCACGACTTCGACCCCCAAGCGCATTACTACGCCTGCGGCGGCGACGACTTGCGACGACATGCCCAGTTCCGCCAGGACGCCTACGATTTCCAGGCCCAGCGTTACACCGGCATCACCTCCGCCCGCAGCGCCGCCCCTGCCACCGCATTTGAGCTGCGCGGCCATCCCGTGCACGATCAGGAAGATCCCAGACAACGCAGCTTCGTCATCGTCACCCTGGTCTCGGAAGCGCGCAACAACCTGCCGCAAGAAACCGAAGCCTCCCTGGGCAAATTGTTGCAAGCCAAAGCCCCCATCCCCGCCGCGCTTGCCCCCTGGTTTAGCCGAAGCGAAGGCCTGCTCGACGACCCGCGCCAACAGCCCTACAGCAACCTGATCGAATGCGTGCAGCGCGATGTCCCTATCCGCATGCCTTACGCTCATACCGACTACGCTCGTCCTCCCGCTCCGCCTTGCCTGACCGCCCGCGTCATCGGCCCCGAAGGCGAAGAGGTCTACACCGACGAGTGGGGCCGGGTGCAGGTCGAATTCGACTATGAAGCCTATGTGGACAATCTGTCCCCCGGCAGCACGGGCAAGACCACCTTCCGCTGCTGGGTACGGGTCATGAGCCTGGCGGCAGGCGACCGCTGGGGGACGCAAGTGATTCCCCGAATCGGGATGGAAGCCCTGGTACTGTTCCTTAATGGCAGTTGGGAGCGGATGGTATGCGTGGGCACGGTGTTTAACGGCACGCACCGGGTCCCGCACTTTTCCGGTAGCGGCAGCCAGCCCGCCAACCGCGCCCAGAGCGGCTTCAAGAGCAAGGAACATCACGGCGACGGCTACAACCAGTGGTTGATGGACGACACCACCAAGCAGTTGTGCCTGCAACTGCTCTCCACCCATGCGCAAACCCGCTTGTCCCTGGGCTGGCTGGGCACCGACCGGCGCGACGGCCAGTCCACCCCGCGCGGCGAAGGCGTCGATCTGGTCACGCAAGCGGCCATGGCATTACGCAGCATCGGCCCGCTGCTGCTGACCACCGAACCGGCCCGTCCCGAAGACGCGCAATTGATGCGCAACGCCCTGACCCAGATTCTGTCGGCCACTTTGTCGTTGGCCGAATCACACGGCGAAGTCGCCGCCGCCCAGGGAGCCAACCAGCCGGAGACCGGACGCAATAACCAGCTCGTCGAAGACGACAACAAGCCCGGCGCCAAGGCCGATGCCGGACACCAGACGCAATTGAAGGAAGCGATAGACAACCTGGAGCGCGGCTACAACACCGACCCGGAAGGCAAAAGCGGCCAGGGAGGCCAGCGCGGCAAACAAGGGATCGTAGCAATCTCGGCCATGAAAGGCGCGGCCATTGCCAGCCAGAAGAGCATCACGATGGCCGCAGGCACCAACATCGACCAGACGGCATTGCGCGACACCAACCAAACCAGCGGAAGACGCTGGATACATAACGTGCAGGAATCGATCAGCCTGTTCGTCAATGGCACCAAGGCGAAGATTGCGGACACCTTCAAGCTCATTGCCGCCAAGGGCAACATGCAGATGCAGGCGCAGGACGGCAAGATCGAAGCGACGGCGCAGAAGGACATTGAGAT
>Ga0207657_10007442_pt1 | contig 11229 bp, 10 predicted proteins | sample KBSC33metaG_FD_184316 | JGI IMG/M metagenome (GOLD analysis project Ga0207657, IMG submission 184316) | Corn rhizosphere microbial communities from Kellogg Biological Station, Michigan, USA - KBS C3-3 metaG (SPAdes) (version 2) | ecosystem: Host-associated > Plants > Roots > Rhizosphere > Soil ... | reverse complement strand
TGCGACTTTATGGGATCTAGATGATAAGTGTAATCCTCCATGAAGGTGGTGCCTCCGGAGAGCCCGGTGGTTGCAACCTTGGCGAAGCGCAGCAGCGCGGCCGTCTTCCAATCGCCTTCGGCCCCGAAGCCGTAGCCCTCTGCCATCAGTCGCTGACTCGCAAGGCCCATAAGCTGGTTCATACCGTGCAGGTCCTCAAACGTGGTCGTGAAACCCTTTAAGTTCCTTTCCTTCAGGAACTCTCGGATACCAACTTCTTGCCGCGCCGCTTGTCGAATTTGGTCCTCGTCGCCGGCCACTTCATACAGGTCCCGGTACACGGCACAGGTCTTCGCCACCTCAGCATCGTAGATTTCGGCTACGACTTGCGCCAAATCCCCAATGCCGTACCCATTCACTCCAAATCCAAACCGCGCTTCTGCAGCGACCTTGTCCCCCTCGGTGACCGCCACTTCCCGCATGTTGTCCCCGAAACGCGCGAATCGCGCACCTTGAAGATCGTGCCAACCCCAGGCCACCCGAGACCATTCGCCGACCTCCCTGTGAATGTCGGGATCTGACCAATGGCCGACTACGACACGCCTCGGCAGGCGGAGCCGAGCGTGCAAGAACCCTGCCTCGCGGTCCCCATGGGCCGCTTGGTTCAGGTTCATAAAGTCCATGTCGATTGCGTCCCAGGGAAGATCGCGGTTGAATTGGGTGTGGAAGTGGCAAATGGGCTTACGGAGTTGGGAAAGGCCACCGATCCACATTTTCGACGGCGAGAAGGTGTGCATCCACAGGATCAGCCCCGCGCAGACCTTGCTTGCGTTCGCATCGATGCAGAGTTGGCGCACCGCATCAGGATCCGTAAGCACCGGCTTGAACACAACGTCCACCGGAATGTCTGCGGCCGAATTGAGCCCCTCTGCAATTCGGCGTGAGTTTTCTTCAACCTGGCGAAGCGTGTCTGGTCCATAGAGGTGCTGGCTACCCGTAACGAACCAAACCTCCACTCTCTCAATGTTCTGAATCGTGTTGGATACGTTCATATCTTCAATGTGCATTGGCCGTGCCACTGCGGGACGCCGCGGCCTCGATAGCCTTTTGCACAAGCATAAAGGCGAGGAGAAGAGCCCCGATGACAATCCGTGTCCACCAAGAGCTAAGTGTCCCTTCAAACGTAATTGCAGTTTGGACCACGCCGATCGTGAGGATGCCAAGTAGAGTTCCGACCACCGAACCAAACCCGCCACTTAAGAGAGTTCCCCCGATCACAACCGCGGCGATAGCATCCAACTCCAGGCCCGAACCCGAGACAGCGTTTCCCGAAGAGGTATACAGCGCGAAGAGAACGCCACCAAACGCCGCACATATGCTGCTGAGCACATAAGTGGCTACGAGGGTTCGGCGGACGTTGAGTCCCATCAAGCGAGCAGAGGCCGCACCTCCACCAATGGCGTAGATCGTGCGCCCGAATCTCGTCTGACGGGCAATGAAGATCGCTACACCGAAGACTAGTAGGAACAGCAACGCCGGTGCTGTCATCGAGGCATTTCCTGGGAGCGGCAGCGACCATCCGGTCACCGCGCTAAAGAAGGGGTGATCGATCTGGATGGACTCTTGACTGATCCTGAGTGCGACTCCTTTGCACAGGAACAACCCCGCCAAGGTGACCAGGAAAGGAGGCAATCCATATCGTGCTATGAGAAAACCTTGCGCGGCTCCGAGAATCGCCCCTAAGAGCAAGGACACGGTCAGGGCCAGCAACGGGTGAAGGTGTGCGGTGCCAATCAGCTTCGCCGCCACAATGCTCGAAAGACCCACCATGGACCCGACGGAGAGATCAATGCCACCTGTCAGGATCACAAAAGTCAAACCGACCGCAACCACCCCTAGAAAGGCGTTGTCGCTAAGCAGATTTGCAAGCACCCTCAAGGTTAAGAAGTTGGGAAAGCGCATGCCCGCAGCCAAGATAAGCGCCACGAGCACAGACGCCGTTATTGCGATCGGCAATTTGTCCTTGAGAAAACTCCGATTCACGTTCGCAGCCCTCCAAACCTTGCTGCAACCGCCTCACGAAAGCTCGGTGCCTGGAGCAGACACACGCCGACCACGATGGCCGCCTTCAAAACCAAAGTGGTTTCAGGTGCCACGCCCCGCGTGAGGATCGTGGTCGTCATCGACTGCATGAGCAACGCGCCTATGAGAGACCCCACCAGAGAGAAGCGACCTCCCGCCAACGCCGTGCCCCCCACGCTTACGGCAAGGATTGCATCTAGCTCCAGGTAGAGCCCGGAATTATTGGCATCCGCAGCCTGAATGTCGGCCGTCGTGATGAGGCCCGCAAGCGCAGCGCACAGGCCCGATAAAGCATAAACCGTCAATCGAACTGCTCGGGCGTTGACGCCGACGTAGCGGGAGGCAATTGGGTTGCTGCCGGTGGCCTCTACGAAAAGCCCCACGGAGGTCATGCGTGTTAGCAACCCAAAGACCAGAAGACCTGCCAACATCAGCCAAACAGGGTTGGGCAGCCCCAAGAACGCATTCCTCGCCAGACCGGCAAAGCCGACGTCCGAAAAGGTCACGATCTGACCATTTGCTAGCAGTTGGGCGATGCCGCGGCCCGCGACCATCAGCAGCAGAGTTGCGACGATGGGTTGCAGTTCCAGCACAGAGATCAGAACGCCGTTGAAGAGCCCGGCCACGACTCCCGAACCAAGCCCCAGGGGAACCGCCAATCCAGGGGATGGCCTTCCACCCTGGAACGGGCTGCCTGTTGGGCGAGCGATCAAACCCGCCGCAACAGTGCCGGCGATCGCCATGATCGCTCCAACCGACAGATCGACGCCTCCGGTAGCGATGACAAGCGTCATTCCCAAGGACAGAAGGCCCACGGGAGCTGCTCGGTTGAGCACGTCGACGAGGCTGCCGTAAATTCTTCCATCTCTCATAGTCAAGACAAAGAATCCGGGCGTAGAGACGGCGTTGAAGAGTAGTACGGCGACCAATACGGCAGCCGCCCAAGTCCACATGGGCATTCTCTTCAATGTCCGGCGATCTCCGTAATGATCGAAGCCTCTGAAATCTCAGCCCCAGTAAGGGTCCGGACGGGGTGTCGGTCGCGCAAGACGAGCACTTTCGTGCATGTGCGGACCACCTCAGCCAACTCCGAAGAGATGAACACACAGGAGCGCCCAGCCTTCCGCAGGTCTTCAACCAGAGACATGATCTCAAACTTCGCGCCCACATCGATCCCTCGCGTAGGCTCATCGAGAATGAGGAGGCGTGGCTCCACGCCAAGTAACCGCGCAAGCAGAGCCTTCTGCTGGTTGCCCCCGCTCAGGAATTGAATTGGACGCTCGATGTCTGGTGGGCTAATCCTCAAGCGAAGGACTAGTTCTTTGGCAAGTTCCTCTTGCCTGCGCATTGGAAGCCGCCGATACCAGCCGCGCTTCACCTGCAGAAGAATTAAAACATTCTCGCGGACGCTTAGTTCTGGAAAGATGCCCTCACGCTTTCTGTCCTCCGACAAGTATCCAAAACCAAGTTTGATCGAGTGCCCGGGTCTCACTCTGGAAACGCGACTGCCGTCCACCTTCAACTCGCCGCTATCCAGGCCATCAATTCCAAAGAGCAGGCGAGCGACTTCGGTACGGCCCGAGCCGAGCAGACCGGCAAGTCCCAAAGTCTCGCCACCTTTGAGGTCCAGGTCAACTCCTCGCACGCTTCCCCGACGGCCGATCTGTCGAGCGGACAGAATCGCGGCACCCGAAGCGTCCTCCACCTCTCTTGATTCAACTCGATCCAATGACGCCGGGTCGCGTCCGATCATGTTCGAGACCAACTCCAGCCTAGACAAATCGGCGGCATTCCACGTCCCGACCCTCTTGCCATTTCGCAAAACCGTAATTCGGTCTGAGATCTCGTAGACCTGCTCCAGAAAATGGGTCACGAAGACGATGCCTATCCCCTGCGCCTTCAAGCCCTTAATCACGCGAAAGAGCGACTCGACTTCGTCCGCATCCAAACTAGACGTCGGCTCGTCCAAGATCAAAACCTTCGCGGAGACGTCCAAGGCCCGAGCGATAGCCACCATCTGCTGCAAAGCAATTGAAAGCGAGCCTAGCGGCGCGCGTACATCGATGTTGAGGCTAAGGCGACCAAGCGCCTGTTCAGCACGTCTTCGGAGTTCACGCCACCGGATGCCCAACGTTCCCGCCGGTTCGCGGCCAAGCAGGAGATTTTCCATGACCGTTAGATTCGGAACGAGATTAACTTCCTGATACACGGTGCTGATTCCCAGCCGCACCGCATCCGCCGGAGAATGAGGTTGAATCGGGCTGCCCTCGAGGCAGATCGTCCCCGAGTCTGGCTTGTACACCCCGGTAATCGTCTTGATGAGAGTGCTCTTGCCCGCCCCGTTCTCTCCCATCAGCGCGTGCACCTCGCCGGCCCTCAGGTCGAAATCCACATCCGACAGGGCAACGGTGCCGAGAAAGGACTTCCCGACACCTTTGAGCTGGACTAGATCCGCCATCAGTATTTGCGGTTCGGAAGCTCCTTAGCAGCGGTGGACTGATCGAAAATGCCGTCCTTGACAACGGTTCTCTTGGGCAAAGTCTCGCCCTTCTTGGCTCTTACTGCCGCATCGATGATATCGGGGCCGAGCAGCGGATTACACTCAACAGAGCAATTCAATTTGCCTTCGGCCATGGCTTGGAACGCATCCTTGATACCATCAATCGATACGATCACAATGTCCTTGCCGGGCTTCTTGCCTGCTTCTTCGATCGCCTGGATGGCGCCGAGGGCCATATCGTCGTTGTGTGCGAACACAGCAGTGATCGTGCTCCCAGCCGGGCTCTTGAGAAGGGCCTCCATGACCTCTTTGCCTTTCGTCCGGGTGAAGTCACCGGTTTGAGTGAACACGATCTTCATGCCAGGCTGTGCCCCAATGACATTCCGAAAGCCTTTCGCCCGATCATTGGCTGGAGCGCTTCCGGGGGTGCCCGAGAGTTCGGCGATCGTAGCCTGGCCCTTGGTGTATTTGACAAGCCAATCGGCTGCCCTTTCCCCTTCCTTCACGAAGTCGGAACCAATGAAGGTCACGTACAGATCCTCCGGGACATCGGCGCGTCGATCAGAGAGAATAACGGGAATGTGCGCTCGCTTTGCCTCCTGCAATACAGGCTCCCAGCCGGTCTCGACGACCGGCGAAAAGGCAATAACGTCAACTCCCTGCGCAATAAAGCTTCGGATCGCCTTGATCTGGTTCTCTTGCTTCTGCTGCGCGTCAGCGAACTTCAGATCGACGCCTCTCTTTGCGGCTTCGCTCTTGATGGATTCGGTGTTTGCGGTGCGCCAACCGCTCTCCGCGCCAACCTGAGAAAATCCGATCTTCAGCCCCTTTGCATCGCCAGCCGAACCTGAGACGCGCTCCCCTGATGCCTTGGAGCTCGAATCGGCACCAGAATTCCCGCATCCCCCCAATAGCGAAGTGCTCCATCCGAGGCACAGTAACAAGGCCAAGTTTCCGATTTTCATTCTTTCCCTCATCGGTCATTGTAACGGAGGGTTGGCTTCATTGACACGGTAAGGCCAATCAGGTCGTGTTTTAAGCCACTCCCTCGAAAGCAATGTCGCCGACAACAAGCTCTCGTGCGGCAGTTGGGTGCCACTGCGCAGGTTAACCCATCGAAGAGGAGCCTCTCCATCAAATAGGTTTTCCGTCGGAAGAGCCCGGAAGTGGGCTTAAGAGAGGTGGTGCCTCAGGCCGGACTTGAACCGGCGACCCTAGCATTTTCAGTGCTATGCTCTACCAACTGAGCTACCGAGGCACGGTGGCGCGGATGACGGGACTTGAACCCGCGGCCTCCGGCGTGACAGGCCGGCGCTCTAACCACTGAGCTACACCCGCGAACAGTCAGCAAGTATGCCACTCTTTCAGGCCCAAGTCAAGGGGCCAAGAGGCTCGGTACAATTGATTCGGTCCGCTGACCAACGATGATCGGCCGAGCACTTATTCTCAAGACAGCCGCCTGGAAGCCCACCGAAAGGTTGGTCCGGAAGTCTTTCCTTTTCCGTCCGCTCGTCAAGCGATTCATCGCCGGAGACTCTCTCGAGCAGGCCCTTCCTGTCTGCGAAGATTTGGTCGGGCGCGGCTTCTTCGTCACACTGGATCTCCTTGGGGAGAACACGAACTCGGCGGAAGAGGCGAGCAAGGCCAAGAACGAATACATCCGAATGCTCGAGGCGATCGCCAACAGCCCGGCAACTAAGGCTCAAAAGCTTGTTCCCTTTCCGGACGGCGGTCGTAACGTCGAGCCGTGCAACATCTCCATAAAGCTGACCCAGTGCGGGCTGGACATCAGCGATGAGCTTGCCTTTGAAACCCTGCTAGAGGTCGTGGAAACGGCAAAGCGTCTCGATCTTTTCGTTCGGGTCGACATGGAAGCCAGCGCCTACACCGAGCGCACAATGGACGTGGTCTCCAAGGCCGTTCAGCAAACTCCCTACACAGGGTTTGTCCTTCAAAGCTATTTGAAGAGGACGGATGACGACCTCACTCGGGTCATCGACCTTAAGGGGCGCTGCCGACTAGTGAAAGGTGCCTACCTCGAGCCGGCAACCGTGGCCTTCCCCGACAAAAGGACGGTCGACGAGCAATATCTCAAGCAAGCCAAGCGCATGCTGAAAGAGGCTTACTATCCGGCGATCGCCACCCACGACGAGTCGATCATCAAAGAGCTGAACGCCTTCGTCGAGCAAGAGAAGATCGACAAGGCCACGTTTGAATACCAAATGCTCTTCGGCATTCGCCGCGATCTCCAAGATCAGCTTCTCAAGCAGGGGTTCAACGTTCGCGTCTATGTGCCATTTGGCGACGCTTGGTACCCCTACTTCACGCGCCGCTTGGCCGAGCGGCCCGCCAACTTCTTCTTCATCCTCAAGTCGATGTTCAAGGGCTAATCCTAGTAGCGCGGACCTCCAGGTCCGTTAGTCTTATGTTCTCGTCCCATCCAATCTTCGACTGAGCGTTACCAGTCGTAGTTGGCATTGCGGGGCTCGGGCACATGCTTCGCTGCCCAGGCTTTGAAACCCTGGATGATACCGAAGCCCGCACCCAGCGCAAGGACGCCCATCATCAGCGTCTTGAGCCAGCTGGAGCCCTCCTCCTCCTTTCGGCGGTCTTCCGCCTTGCGCATCACCTGATCCGCGGTCGAGCGGTTGGCCGCGTTGGTTTCGGCGGCACCGAGGATCGCGGCTCCGGATTGGGAGGTGGAGCCGTTCACCTCGGGTGCGCCGCCTTCCACCTGGGGAACTCCGCCGACTTGGCCCATTACTCGCTGGTGCTGCTGCTCGCGCTGCAGGTCCTGCTCCGTAGCAGCGTTCGGCCTGTAGCCGTTCGATGGCCTTTCGTGTAGCTCGACAGGCGCGAAACAGAAGCCCGACAGGGCGGCAATTATGAGTGAGAGGAATACTTTGCGCATAGTCTTTAACCTTTGTAGATAAATCCCTTGTCTTTCCAGGCGCTGCGCAGCAGGACAGGGCTGCGCGGCAGGCTGATGTCGATGAGCGGCTTCTGCGTAAGAGTCCTCTCCTTGATTCGAGTGTCGTAGTTCATCTTCATGGGAAGGCTCCAAATCACCATCGCCTCGTCCTTGGAGATAACCGACCCGTTGATCGTCACGCCGCCGCCGTTCGTGCCGAGGTTTCCGCCGCCCACGAAGTTGGTGTAGAGAATCGCGTCCACCTGGGCCACACCCGAGGACACGCTGTGGATATAAGAGTCGCCGAGGACGCTCTGATACTTCATGAAGCCAGTGGAATCCGTAGCCTTAGCATCGAGAGGCGGTATCCAATTTCCGTTCTCGTCGTAGCGCCCATGAGTGAAGGGTGGCGTCATGTAATCGAGCGGATACGAGCCAAAGGTGCTCGTGTCGCCCATGATGACGGAGCCTCGGGCGGCCAGGCCGAGCATGTCCTTCTTCTCATTCGCCTTGTCGATCGCCGCTTGGTCCGTGCCCCGGAAATCAGGCGGGTTCGAGTACAGAACAGAGCCCGTGATATGCACGTTCCGGCCGGTGTAGATCGTGCCTTGACCCGACACATATCCGCTGATCACGCAGTCCTGAGTGAACGTCACCGGTCCGTGAATGAGGACCGGGTGCGCGGCGGTTCCGACGACGCCCGCAGAGCCGGCCAGCACACCATTCGTTGTAATCGTCTGATACGAGTTCGTTGAGCTATTCCAGGTCTTTACCCAGGCGCCTTGCCCGTAGTTCGGATTAGCCGTGCCGTCGGCATAGGTCGCTTTCGTATCCGTATAGCTGCTGCTTAGGCCCTGGTAGTAGCCGATGTCACTGAGGTCGGGCATGATGACTTCAGAAGTCGGTAGGGGATCCAGGAGGGACTTGGTGTAGGTTCCAGCAGTTGTGGAGTTCCAGGCGTTCGTGCCCGTGGAATCTCCCAACACAGCACCGTCAAGCCGGTTATTCACGACCGAGCCGGTGCTGTCGAAGTTCACGTCACGCCAACCATCGTATTGCGCCGAGCCCTTGGCACCCATGCTGGTGGAGTTGTAACCCTGGCGCGTCCTCGAATTGCTTGCATTATTCGAGATGTACGTTGAGGTGCTCCACTTGACCGGAGGTGTGTTGATCAATCCCGGAACTGCGGGAGATAACTTGTCGTTCGCTGCCGCGTAAACGGATCCGTTCACCGTCGGCGAGCCATTTGTGAATCGGAAATCACCATTCGCCCTCATATCGCCGTTGACGATGAGGTCATTGGGTCCGAACCCATCCATCCAGCCGTAGTTGTTGACGAAATAGGTGTAGTCGAACACTTGGCTTCTCGAAAGCGAATAGCATGCCACGACATCGACCGTCTTCTGAGGTTCGGCCGCGTCGAGCTGACCATTGCCGTTCAGATCAAGCCAGCCCACACCGCGGATCGTCACGTACCGCGTGTAGGTGTCCGGCGTGGTCACTTTGATCACGCCAGCAGCAAAGTTGCCCACTGCCGGCACCGATCCAGAGAGGGAGACAGTGGGCGCGTTGACCGACGAGTTCGCCGTGGTTTGGTCGAAAGTGTCAAACTTCTGCGATGTCTTGAACGGGCGCCAGAGACTGCGAAGCACCGACTGCACGCCTGCCTCGCAGAGGTGAGTCGTCTGCACCTCGTAGGTTTGCCTTTGAGCCTGGCGCGTCGCCAGCGTCGCGCGGTCGATGTACGCAACCGTGCCCACCGTGATCAGTCCCAAGAGGATGATCGTTGTAACAAATGCCGCGCCTCTTTTCTTGAAGGTTTTTCGCTTCATGGGGCTCTCCTCAGTTGTAAAGGTCCGGAACGTTCCGGAGGTAAATCGTCTCTCGGCTGCGGCTGGTGGCGCTCTTGTTGTAGTCGGTCGTGCGCCGGGAAACCACCATCACAGTGAGTGATCGCGTTACCGTCCCGCCGCCTGCGGAGAACAGGGTGTAAGGCGAGGTGCCGCCCGCAGACTGTGGATCCGTGTCGATCACACCAGAGCAAAGCACCCGCGTCCTGTCCCCGTCCAACATGAGGATCTGCCCGTTGGATTTGTAGACACGCCTCGTCAGCCCGTCCCAGGTCATCGGAACCGTGTAGTTGCCGTTGCCATCGGTGACGGGCAGCCGGTAAGTGACACCGTTCTTGTCGGCATCGACCGAGACTGCCATCGCCTCACGCAAAGCCATCGTGATCTCTCGGACGGCTCGCTGAGACCCGCTTTCAGCATCGATGCGGCCCTGTCCGCGGGTCCAGCCCATCAGCCCTGATAGGAAAACGCTAAGAGAGACTCCCAGCACCATGACCGTCAGAGTGCTCGCCATCAGGACCTCGACCAAGGTAAATCCCTTTCGAGACCTTCTGGGCTTCATAGGTTCGCCACCAATGTGCCGTCAGACACGCTCCGAGTCGTGCCCCGATCGTTCCAGGAGACGGTGACCGTGATGCGCCGGAGGTCTAAGTCCACCTGCTCGACCACGATCTTGCCCGTACCATTGGGAAGGATTCGTGAGGGATTGTCCAGCGCAGGGCTGTCCGCGTTCGTGAACGCATACGTACTGGTGGAGGTCGGCGTCGTGCTGTCGATCAGCCCGTAGCTGAACAACTGCGTAGCAGTGCAGTTCGCGTAGCCAAGACCTCGAATCGCCTCAACTTCCTTCTGAACTAAGCCGGTGGCCTTGTTATTGGCATCTGCGCGCGCTCTCAACTTGGTTGAAAGGGGCAGAGTGGCGGCAACGACCGTAGCGCTTACGGTAACAAGGAAGATGGCGAATAAGACTTCCACGTAAGAGAAGCCACGTCGACGTGCTCTCATAGCTATCCTTTCCTGAAAAAATAAACATTGCCAGTGGCAAAAAAAGAAAATGGGCGGGGGGCCAGTGGCCGCACCCGCCCAAACGAGCAGCCTGCAGCCTATATTAGGGCAGGACGTGCAAATCGGGAGCTGCGGCCTTGCTGCAGGTCGGGTTCGTACCCACCGCAGCGACCGTGTAGGTGCCGCTCGAGGGGCAGCTCGGCGTCGACTTGAGATAGCCGTTCGCGCCGCTCAGGAGGGCCATGGTGATCGATGTGTCGCCGGTGGACAGCTTGTTGTCCATCGCATACTGCTCCTTGGCAGAGTCAATCTGCTTAAGGTTGGCGATACAGGAATTGCGTCGGCTGTTCTCGCGGGCCTTGATAAAGTTCGGCACGGCGATAGCCATGAGGATGCCGATGATGAGAACGACGATCATGATCTCGACGAGCGTGAACGCCTGTTTTCGATTGCGAATTCGGTTCATTTGAGTGTTAGTCCTCCCAGGGTGCGGGCTGTCCCGCATTAGAGTTGTTCCTTCCGATCCCCTAATAGGACCAGGCAGAATCACCTGCTTTACTAATCGGTCGGTCGCAGAAAGAACAAAAGAGGTGGAGGCATAAAGCTTCCACCTCTTTGGTCAACCCTGAGACTAACCCGATCTTAAGGCAGAACGTGCAGGTCAGGAGCGGCTGCAAGGCTGCAGCTCGGATTCGTGCCAACCGCGTTGACCGAATAAGTGCCACTCGCGGGGCAAGAAGGAGACGACTTAAGATAGCCGCTCGCACCGCTAAGCAGCGCCATGGTGATCGATGTGTCACCGGTCGACAGCTTGTTGTCCATCGCATACTGCTCCTTCGCCGAATCGACCTGCTTAAGATTGGCAATGCAGGAGTTCCGGCGGCTGTTCTCGCGAGCCTTGA
>Ga0207657_10007440_pt1 | contig 11231 bp, 12 predicted proteins | sample KBSC33metaG_FD_184316 | JGI IMG/M metagenome (GOLD analysis project Ga0207657, IMG submission 184316) | Corn rhizosphere microbial communities from Kellogg Biological Station, Michigan, USA - KBS C3-3 metaG (SPAdes) (version 2) | ecosystem: Host-associated > Plants > Roots > Rhizosphere > Soil ... | reverse complement strand
GGTCGAGGCGAAGAAGCCGGTCGCGGTGATCTGCCACGGCCCGTGGGTGCTCGTCGAGGCGGGCGTCGTCCGCGGACGGAGGCTCACCTCGTGGCCGACGCTCGAGACCGACATCCGCAACGCCGGCGGCGAGTGGGTCGACGAGGAGGTTGTCGTCGACGACGGCATCGTCACGAGCCGCAAGCCGGACGACATCCCGGCGTTCAACGAGAAGATGATCGAGGAGTTCGCCGAGGGCCGCCATCCGGCGCGCACGACCTAGCGGCGCTACCCTGACTGGCGCGCGGTGGCGGTAGCTCAGTTGGTAGAGCTCCGGGTTGTGGTCCCGGTGGTCGCGGGTTCGAGTCCCGTCCGCCACCCTGCGTCCCCTCGTTAGGCTCCGGCTCATGGCCGATGCACTCGAACAGCTCAAGGCACGTGCGCGAGACCTCGGGCAGCTCATGCAGCTCGGGATGCTCCTCTCCTGGGACCAGCGCACCCAGATGCCGCCTGCAGGCGCGCGCGGACGCGGTGAGCACATGGCGTTCATCCAGCGCCTCGCGCACGACTTCCTCGTCGACCCCGAGATGGGCTGGCTGCTCGACGAGCTCGAGCCGCGCATGTCCTCGCTCGACCCCGACGGCTTCGACTACGGCCTCATCCGGCTGCTGAAGCGCTCGCACGACAAAGAGGTGAAGGTGCCGGCCGAGCTGCGCGGCGAGATGGCTCGCGCGGCCGCGGAGGGCAACATGATCTGGCTGAAGGCGAAGTCGACTTCGGACTTCCAGCTGTTCCTCCCGGCGCTCGAGCGCAACATCGAGACGCGCCACCGCTACGTCGAGGCGCTCGCGCCCGAAGGCGAGCTCTACGACGCGCTGCTCGACGACTTCGAGCCGGAGATGAAGACGGAGGACGTGACGCGGATCTTCGCGGAGATTCGCGACGAGCTGATCCCGATGATCGCCGAGCTGCGCGAGCGCGAGATCGACGACTCGTTCCTCACCGGGGACTATCCGACCGACCGGCAGATCCCGTTGCTGCGCGACGTGATCGACACGTTCGGCCACCGGCCCGACAGCTGGCGCATCGACCCGACCGAGCATCCGTTCGCGGCGAGCGCGGGGCGCGACGACATTCGCATCACGACGCACTGGTATCCGAACAACCTCGACGCGCTCTTCTCGACCTTCCACGAGTACGGGCACGGGCTCTACCAGCATCAGCTTCCCGCCGAGGTCGAAGGGACGCCCGTCGGCGGTCCCGCGTCGCTCGGCATCCACGAGTCGCAGAGCCGGCTCTGGGAGAACCTCGTTGGCCGCAGCATGCCGTTCTGGCGCTTCTACTACCCTCGCGTGCAGGAGCGGTTCCCGGAGATGCTCGGCAACGTCGACGTCGAGCAGTTCTACGCCGCCGTCAACAAGTCGCAGCCGTCCCTCATTCGCATCGAGGCGGACGAGGTGACGTACGGCATGCACGTCATCCTGCGGTTCGAGCTCGAGCAGGACATCATCAACGGCCGCGTCCAGCTTCGCGATCTGCCCGACGTGTGGGGGCAGAAGATGCACGACTACCTCGGCGTCGACGTGCCCGACGACGCGCACGGCGTGCTGCAGGACATGCACTGGTCGACCGGGCTCATCGGCTACTTCTCGACGTATCTCCTCGGCACGGTGATGTCCGTGCAGATCTGGGAGAAGATGCAGGAGGACGTCGGCGACCTCGACGAGCTGATGGAGCGCGGCGAGTTCACGCCGCTGCGCGAGTGGCTCGGCGCGAACATCCACGCGCACGGCCGCAAGTATCCGCCGCAGGAACTGATGCAGAAGGCGGTCGGCAGCGGCATCGACGCGAAGCCGTACCTCGCGTACCTCAAGCGGAAGTTCGGAGCTGCGGTCGCCGCGTAGTTATCGAGCTGTGTGGCCGCCGAGCAGGCCGACCACGTAGCGCAGCGCCAAACCGATCAGCGCGAACGTCGCAGCGAGCACCGGGAACACCGTGGCGAGCACGGCCGGTCCCGCCGGCAGGTGCAGCAGCGCGACTGCGAGGAGTGGCGGGGCGAGCCCGGGAATGGCCCACGCGAGGACGAAGCACAGCGCCGCTCCACGCGTTGTCGTCGGGCCGACCTTCGGCAGGCGGGCGACGATCCACAGGCCGACCAGCCCGGCAGCTGCGACCACGACCAGCAGATAGGCGTGCAGACCCACGTCGTCTGCACAACGGCCGGCGCGACCCGGCGGGTACGGTCACCCCGCTGCGCGCAGCTCCTCGATCCAGCCGAGAGCTTCTGCGCGGGTGCGACAGATGCGCACGGGGCGCCGAACGTCGGACACCTGAGCCTGGGCCATCCGTGCCAAGCCGTAGCCCACCTCGGTGACCACTGCAATCGGGCTCCACCCCTCGGCCTCGTCGCAGCGGACCACGAGGTCGCCGACGGATCGCACTGCATCGGCCGAGAGGGTCGACCAGTCGAGTGCACTGTGGTCGATGAGGATCGGCATGCCCGGCCGGTAGTCCCCGTGGGCGATCAGCGCCTCGTGCATCACGATCCAGCCGTCGAGGTCGGCGGGGCCGGAGGTGAGAAGGAAGGCGACGCCGTCTTCCACGCGGAGGTCGTGCTGCATGGCGAGGAGTGTGCCAGCCGAGACCGACCGGTCGGAGTGGCCCCGGGTGGAATCGAACCACCGCACGCAGCTTCGAAGGCTGCCGCTCTGTCCGCTGAGCTACGGGGCCCGGCACGGGGTAGGGTAGCCCGCGAATGCGGCTGGAACTGACTCCGGACGAGCTGCTGTCGACGACGCGGGCCGTGCGCAAGCGGCTCGACCTCGAGCGGCCCGTCGAGCGCGAGGTGCTCGAGGAGTGCCTGAACCTCGCGCAGCAGGCGCCGACGGCGAGCTACTCGCAGAACTGGCATTTCGTCGTCGTCACGGACGCCGAGAAGCGCGCTGCGCTCGGCGAGCTGTGGCGCGAAGTCGCGTATCCGTACCTCCAGCGCGGTGACGGCCCGCGGGAAGGACAGCTGGCACGCATCGGCGACGCCGTCGTCCATCTCGCCGAGCACATCCACCAGGTGCCGGTGCACGTCATCCCGTGCGTGCTGGGCCGCTACGAGGGAAAGTCGAACCCGCTCGTCGCGTCGATGTTCGGCTCGATCATCCCCGCGGCGTGGTCGTTCATGCTCGCGGCGCGCTCGCGCGGCCTCGGCACCGTCTGGACGACGTTCCATCTGATGCACGAGGAGAAGGCGGCGGAGATCCTCGGCATCCCGTACAACGAGGTGACGCAGGTCGCCTTGATCCCGGTCGCGTACACGATCGGCACGGACTTCAAGCCGGGCAAGCGGAAGCCGCTCGACTCGATGGTCCACTGGGACGCCTGGTAGTCGCTCGGCCGCTCAGTACAAGGCCGCAACGGGAATCCGTGTCCGCACTGGTGGCGCAGCGCCGAATTTCTCCGAGAGTCGTAGTGGAAAGTCCAGCGACTACAGGAGAACACTGCGATGACCTCCTATCCTGCTCCGGCCCCGGCCGGCGACGGCGGTGCCGTCTTCAAGCTCCTCTCCCTCTTCCTCGGCCTCGCCGTCGTGGTCATGGGCTCGTTCGGTCTCTGGCTCGCGCTCTCCGCACAGCATGCGGCGGACCGTGCCGAGTCGGCGACCGCGACGACGCCCTCCGCGTCGATGCCCGGCATGGCGATCCCGGCGCAAGCCGGCCGCGCGACGCAGAGCTTCGCCGGCGCAGCTCCGACGAATGCGGACGCCCTCGCGATGGCGCGCACCGCGTATCCCGCGACCCTCCCGGCCGCTCCGGCAGGCGGTGTCGCGAACGTGCACCTGACGATCGCTCACGACGTCGTGTCGATCGCGCCGGGCGTCGAGTACGAGGCGTGGACGTTCAACGGCACCGCGCCCGCACCGGTCGTGCACGTGCGGCAGGGCCAGCTCGTGCACGTGACACTGAAGAACTCGTCGCCGATGCCGCACTCCGTCGACTTCCACGCCGCGCGCATCGCGCCGAACGTCGCGTTCAGCGACATCCTGCCGGGGGCTTCGAAGACGTTCACGTTCCGCGCGAACGATCCGGGCGTCTTCATGGTGCACTGCGGCACGGCGCCCGCATTCGTGCACATCGCAAACGGGATGTACTTCGCGATCGTCGTCGAGCCGGCGAACCTGCCGCACGCAGACGTCAACTACGTGCTGGTCTCGAGCGAGTGGTACCTGAACAAGTCCGGCCTGAACGGCGCCGCATCGCTCGACCTGGTGAAGGCGGAGCAGGTGACGCCGGACTGGGTGACGTGGAACGGGTACGCCGGCCAGTACAAGGTGCACCCGCTGACCGCGAAGCCGGGCCAGACGGTCCGCTTCTGGGTCGTCGACGCAGGCCCGAGCCTCAACACCGAGTTCCACGTCGTCGGCACGCTGCTGGATCGCGCGTGGCTGAACGCAGATCTCGTCGACGCCCCGCAGCACGACATTCAGACGGCTGTCGTGCCTGCGGGCGGCGGCGGGGTGTTCGACGTGAAGATCGACCAGCCGGGCATCTATCCGTTCGTCTCGCACTCCTTCGCGAGCGTCATGCTCGGCGAGGTCGGGCTTCTCAAGGTCGGGAACGTCGCCGGGACGATGAATCACTAGCGCGCGAGCGGGGTATCGCCCGCGCGTGACCCGGCATCTGATCGAGACGGCGGTCGTCGCAGCGGCCGCCGTCCTCGTCTCCTACGTCGTCAGCTTCCTGCTGACGCGGCGCGCGTCGGACGACTATGCGCGGCACTACGTCCGGCGGGCCGTCCACTTCCTGACGCTCCTCGTTGCGCTGATCGTCCTCGGCTTCGTGTGGAACGTGTTCTCCTCGCGCGCCGGCCTCGGCTTCGGGTTCTTCGCCGCCGGGCTCGCGTTCGCGCTGCAGGAGGTGATCGGCGCGATCGCGGGCTGGTTCAACATCCTCCTCGGCGGCATCTACCGGATCGGCGACCGCATCGAGATCGCCGGCGTGCGCGGCGACGTCATCGACATCACCCCGCTGCGCACGAAGCTCCTCGAGACCGGGGTGAGCGAGCCGCCGCCGACGGGCGTTCCCGCGTCGACGGACTACTGGGTGCACGGCCGCCAGCCGACCGGTCGCCTCGTCGCGGTCTCGAACAAGGCGACGTTCGACGAGCCGGTCTTCAACTACTCGGCGATGTGGGAGTTCGTCTGGCAGGAGGTCGCCTTCCCGATCTCGCACAACGACGACTGGCGGCTCGCGCAGCAGATCATCGACGAGGAGGCGCGCGAGATCTCGGCGACGGAGGACGCGAAAGAGGCGATGCACGAGATGCAGCGCCGTTATCCGGTCCCGCACAGCGAGCTCGAGCCGCGCGTCTACGCGCGCGCGACCGACAACTACATGGAGCTGTCTGCGCGCTTCGTCGTGCCCGTGCGCACGTCGCGCACCGCGGTGAACGACCTGACGGAGCGCATCCGAGACCGGCTCGACGAGGCCGGCATCCCGATCGCGTCCGCGACGATGGACTTGACGATTACTGCAGGTAGCGAGCGAACCACTCGAGAATCGTCTCGAAGCGGATGACGCGGTGCAGCGGGGAGCCGGCGCGCGAGAGCTCGTGCGACTCCGCCGGGAAGCGCACCATCTCGGCGGGCTTGCCGAGCAGGCGCAGCAGGTTGAACAGATGCTCGCCCTGCTCGATCGGGCAGCGCAGGTCGCTCTCCGAGTGGAGGATCAGGACGGGCGTCTCGATCTGCGGCCCGTACGTCGACGGCGACTTCTCGATGAACGCCTCGACGTTCTCCCAGAGCGCGCCGCCGAACTGCCGGTGGAAGACCCAGAACAGGTCGCTCGAGCCGAACATCGAGACGAGGTTGTTGACCGCGCGCTCGGACACCGCGGCCTTGAAACGGTTCGTGTGGCCGATGATCCACGTCGTCATGTAGCCGCCGTACGAGCCGCCGAGCACGCCGAGCTTGTCGGGGTCGACGAAGTCGAACTGCTCGAGCGCGGTGTCCACGACCGCCATCAGGTCGTCGTAGTCGCGCGTGCCCCAACCCGGGCCGGCGTCGCCGAGCGGGCCGCGGATCGCGCGGCCGTGCGCCTCGCTGTAGCCGGAGCCGCCGCGCGGGTTCGAGTAGAGGACGACGTAGCCGGCGCCCGCGGCGACCTGGAACTCGTCGAAGAACCCGACGCCGTACTGCGAGAACGGGCCGCCGTGGATGAAGAGGAGCGTCGGGTACTTCTTGCCCTTCTCGTAGCCGGCCGGCTTGAGCACCCACGCTCCGACCTCGTAGCCGTCCGCCGACTTCGCGGTGAAGCGCTCCGGCTCGACGATCTCGCGCCCCTCCGTGAACTCCTTGCCGACGTGCGACACCTGCGTGTCGCCGACGTAGAGCTCGCGCATGTTCGTGTACGTCGCCCGAATGGTCGCGAGCGTGCCGTCGCGGTAGTCGAACGCATTCACCTGCAGCTCGCCGCCGACCAGCAGCTCCGGCTCCGACGAGCCGTCGGCTGCGACGGCGTAGAGATGGATGCAGCCCGCGTCCTCGACCGTGAAGAGGATGCGTTCGTTGCCGTCCCACACGAGGTCACGCGCGTCGGGATACGGGAACGTCTGACGGTCGAGTGACGTCGTCAGCACCTTGACGTCGGAGCCGTCCGGGCTCATGACGGCGACCTGCGAATGGTGCGGCGCCGTGTTGTCCTCGACCTCGAAGCGCACCGCGATCTTCGACCCGTCGGGCGAGAAGGTGGGCATCTGGTACGAGTTGTCGTCCTGCGTGATGCGCTTCGGCTCGCCGCCGCCGTCGGCGTCGACCGTGAAGATGCGACTGATCAGCTGGATGTCCCAGTCGTCGTCGCGCTGCGCCTCGAACACGATCTGCTTCCCGTCGGGCGACCACGACGGGTGGCCGTGCTCGAAGTCTCCGCTCGTCAGCTGCCGCGCCTCGTCGTCGCCGTCTATGCCGACGACGAAGATGTGCGTGCGTCGGTCGCCGGTCCACCCGACGCTGTCGAGCTTGTGGAAGAGCCGCGTGAACCGGCGCGGCTTGCGCTTCTTCTCGTCCTCTTCCTCGTACGCCTCGTCGGGGACGCGCGACGTGAACGCGATGCGCGTCGAGTCGGGCGACCACGAGATCCACTCGACGCTCTCCTTCAGGTCGGTCAGCTTGCGCGGCTCGCCGCCCTGAGCCGGGATGACGTAGAGCGCGCCCGGCGTCTTCTTGTCCTCACCGCGGTTCGACGTGAACGCGAGCCACTTTCCGTCCGGCGACCACCGGGGGCTGCCATCGCGCTTGGCGCCGCCGGTGAACTGCGTCGGCTCGGCGCTGCCGTCGACCGGGGCGATCCAGATGGCGCTCCGGTAGTCGTTCGCGTCCTGGTCGAGGCGCGTGACCGTGTACGCGACGCGCGTCCCGTCGGGCGAGATGCGCGGGTCACCCGCGTTGACGAGCTCGTAGACGTCCTCCGGCCGCATCCCCGACACGAGTCGTGACTTTAACTACGAAGACGGGATCTGGTCGGTGACGTCGAACACCTCGTCCGCCGGCGGAGCCTCGATCGCCTGCTGCGCGCCGAGCTGCGGGACCCTGAAGGCGATCCTGCCGGTGACGCGGACGTGCTCGTCGATCGCGCGCACGTAACCGGCGTCGTCGATCGAGACGTCGACCGGGATCCGCGTGGACTTGGCGGTGCGCTCGAGCTGCGCGGCCTCGGGGCCGGCGACGCCGGCCTCCTTCGCCGCCTTCGCGAGGTCGACCGTCACGCGGTAGCGAACGACGTGCGCGCCGGCGACCGTGCCCTCGCCGACCTTGCGCGTGCCGCTGCTCGCGCTGCCGAGCCATCCCAGGACCTGCGTCGGGTCACTGCCCGGGCTCTGCACCGCGTCGAGCGCCTTCGTCGATGCGCCCGACTCCTCGACCAGCCTCGTCATGTCGGCTGCGACCCACGTCTTGTCCTCGGGCAGCTGGCCGGCGAAGGCGACGCTCTTCATGTAGACGATCACGTGGTTCGCGGAGTTCACGGCTGCAACGGCGTGGATCGGCATCCCCTTGTAGTTGACGTTCAGCGTGAAGTTGCCGTCCCCGTCGAAGGCGCCGCTCCCGGCGTACTTGCCGCCCGTCTTGCTGACCTTGGAGAAGTCGATGGCGACCGTGTAGGTGCCGCCGCGCTCGCGCGTCTTCTTCGCGGCCGCCGCGACGGGGTCGCCGCCGCCGCTCTCCTTGGCTGCCGTGCTTCCACAAGCGGCGCAGAGCAGGACCGCGAAGGCGAGGGCGAGTACGCGACGCATTGCCCGAACCGTAACGAGCGCTCGGCGATGCTCGGTCTAGACTTCGGCCGCGGGCGTGGTGGAATTGGTAAACACGCCGGTTTTAGGGGCCGGTGCTCGAAAGAGCTTGAGGGTTCGAGTCCCTTCGCCCGCATCGGGCTTCGCGCTCGCGCGCGACGTCTACAGGCGAGCGTTCGTTGAGCTCCCGGCCCGATGGGCCCGAGCCGCGTAGAGGACGGCGATGACCATCGTCGCCCAGATGGCGCTGGCGCCGAGCATGAGGATGATCGTCCACGCGTCCATAGAAGGGACGACGTCATTCGCCACCCAAACCTTGCGTTCCTCCAACGAGTGATTCGATACGAGCGGCCGCTCGTTCGAGGGATCGCTCGTCGAACAGGTACGGCGTCGCGTTCGCGATCAGCCGCGCCGGCCCGTCCAGCTCGTCCGAGCCGGCGGCCGCGTTGAGCGCGTAGCGGAGCGGGATCTCGTGGCAGACGACGAGCACGCACTGCTCGGGGCGGGCGAGGAGCGAGCGAAACGCCCGTGCATAGCGGCGGGCGGCGTCGTCGAGCGACTCACCGCCGGGGAACGGCTCGCTGCGGCCGTGTGCGTGCTTCCACGCCCGATAGGCGTCGAGCGTGTCGCCTTCGAGGTCGCCCACGTCGATGTCGTCGAGGAGCGGCTCCTCGAAGAACGGCACCGGCCGACCGGCGAGGGCGATCTCGAGCGTCTCGCGCGTGCGCGCGAACCGCGTGTGGACGCCGAGGTCGATCGGCGCGCCGGCCACCTGTGCCCCGAGTCGCATCGCTGCCTCCCTGCCCGACTCGGTGAGCGGCACGGGCACCGACGGGTCGCCGTTCACCCGGTTTTCGAGATTGAGCGTCGACTCGCCGTGGCGGCTGAGAACGAACAGGCGCACTGCGGCCGAGCGTACAAGTGCTCTGCTCTAATGGTCCGGTGCAGGCCCAGATCGAGGAGCTCCCCGAAAACCGCGTCAAACTGACGGTGCAAGTGCCGTCGCACGACGTGCACCACGCGGTCGAGCACGCGGCCTCGGACCTCGCGCAGACGGCGAAGATCCCCGGCTTCCGCAAGGGCAAGGTGCCCCGGCAGCTGCTCGTGCAGAAGGTCGGCAAGGAGCGCTTGATGGCCGAGGCGATCGAGAGCCACATCGGCGGCTGGTTCTGGAACGCCGCGGCGCGCAACCGGCTTCGGCCCGTCGCGCAGCCCGAGTACGACTTCCAGCTTCCCGAGAGCGACGACGCGGACTGGCAGTTCACGGCGACGGTGCGCGTGCAGGAGAAGCCGGAGCTGCCGGACTGGTCGACGCTCGAGGTCGGCGCGATCGAGCCGGACGTGCCGGAAGAACTGATCGAGCGCGAGCTCGACGCGCTGCGCGGGACCGTGGCGGAGCTGATCCCGGTCGAGGGCCGTCCCGTCGGCCCCGAGGACACGGTGATCGTCGACCTCGTGTCGCCGAACGGCGAGGAGCGGCGCGATTACGTCGTCGAGCTCGGCCGGGGGGCCGTCGTCGACGAGATCGAGTCCGGCGTCGTCGGCATGAGCGCCGGTGAGACGAAGGAGATCGAGTTCGAGCTGGTGGGCGACGAGCGCCAGTCCGTGACGCTCACCGTCAAGGAGATAAAGGAGAAGAAGCTTCCCGAGGTCGACGACGAGCTCGCGCGCTCTGCGAGCGAGTTCGAGACGATCGCCGAGCTGCGCGCGGACATCGAGTCGCGGTTGCGCGAGCAGATCGCCGAAGAGGTCGAGGCGCAGTTCCGCAGCGACGCGATCGACGCGCTCGTCGCGGCGTCGAAGGTCAATGCATCCGGCCCGCTCGTCGAGTCGCGCACGCGTGAGCTGCTGCGCGGGCTCGCGCAGCAGGTCGAGTCGCGCGGCGTGCAGCTCGAGACGTATCTCGCCATGACCGGCCAGTCGCCGGAGCAGCTGATCGCGCGCCTCGAGGACGAGGCGCAGCGCTCGGTCGCACGCGAGCTCGTGCTCGAGGCGGCGGCGGACAAGCTCGGCATCGCGGTGAGCGACGACGACGTCGAAGCGCTCGTGCGCGAGCAGGCCGAGCTCCTCGACGAGAACGCGGACGAGACGCTCGAGCGCCTGCGCGAGAGCGGCCGCTTCGAGACGCTGCGCGAGGACATGCGTCTGCGCAACGCGCTCGATCGCATCGTCGCGGAGGTCAAGCGGATCCCGCGGGAGCTCGCCGACGCCCGTGACGCAATCTGGACGCCCGAAAAGGAAAAGCAACAGACCGAGACGAAACTCTGGACCCCCGGCACGTAAGGAGCGCTATGCACCCGTCGAACCTGATCATCCCATCGGTCATCGAGCAGACGTCGCGCGGCGAGCGCTTCTTCGACATCTACTCCCGGCTCCTCAACGAGAGGATCATCTTCCTCGGCACGCCGATCGACGACAACGTCGCGAACCTGATCGTCGCGCAGTTGATCCACCTCGAGTCCGAAGACCCCGACAAGGACATCAACCTCTACATCAACTCGCCCGGCGGGTCGGTGTATGCGGGCCTCGCGATCTACGACACGATGCGGTTCATCCGGCCGGACGTCGCGACCTATTGCATCGGCATCGCGATGTCGATGGGCGCGCTCCTTCTTGCCGCCGGCACGGAGGGAAAGCGCATCGCCCTGCCGAACTCCAAGATCCTCATCCACCAGGTGTCCGGCGGCTTCCAGGGCCAGGGCACGGACATCGAGATCCAGGCCCGGGAGACGATCAACCTCAAGCGGCGCCTGGAGGAGATCATCGCCGAGCACACGAATCAGCCGTTGGACAAGATCTCGAAGGACATGGAGCGGGACTACTACATGACCGCCGACGAGGCCAAGGACTACGGGATCGTCGACCAGGTCGTCCGGACCCGGTAGACGGATCGGCCGGACCGGGGTAAAAGGAGACTGATGGCCAGGGCGAGCGAAGGCAACGAGCAGCTTCTCTGCAGCTTCTGCGGGAAGAGCCAG
>Ga0207657_10007437_pt1 | contig 11235 bp, 11 predicted proteins | sample KBSC33metaG_FD_184316 | JGI IMG/M metagenome (GOLD analysis project Ga0207657, IMG submission 184316) | Corn rhizosphere microbial communities from Kellogg Biological Station, Michigan, USA - KBS C3-3 metaG (SPAdes) (version 2) | ecosystem: Host-associated > Plants > Roots > Rhizosphere > Soil ... | reverse complement strand
CTGCGCCTGCTCGTGGTTCATTCGCCCGACCCTACCGGCGCGCTCGACAGCCCCGCGCCTACGCTCGGCCCATGCGTCCCGCCACCCGCGCCGTCCACGCCGGCCGCCCGTCCCACGACGTCGACCAGCCGCTCAACGTGCCGATCACGATGGCCTCGACGTACGTCGCCGGCGGCGACCGTGAGTACGGCCGCTACGCGAATCCGACGTGGTCGGCCTTCGAGGAGGCGGTCGGCGCGCTCGAGGGTGGCCGTTGCCTGTCGTTCGCCAGCGGGCTCGCCGCGGTCGCCACGGTGCTCGACCTGGTCGGTCTCGGGCAGACCGTGGTGGCTGCCCGGCACGCCTACAACGGCACCGTCACTCAGCTCGCCGACCTCGAGTCGCGCGGCCGGCTGCGGACACGGCTGGTCGACGTCGTCGACACCGACGCGGTGATCGCGGCCTGCGCGGACGCCGCCCTGGTGTGGCTCGAGTCGCCCACGAACCCGGCTCTGGAGATCGCCGACATCGCGCGGATCGCCCCGGCAGCCCACGAGGCCGGTGCCCAGGTCGTGGTGGACAACACGTTCGCCACCCCGCTCCTGCAGCAGCCGCTCGATCTCGGCGCAGACCTGGTCGTCCACTCGGCGACGAAGTTCCTCGCCGGCCACTCCGACGTGGTGATGGGCGCGGTGGTCACCCGCGACGAGGACCTGTACGCCGTGCTCAAGGGCCGGCGCGACCTGATCGGCGCGATCCCGGGACCGTTCGAGGCGTGGCTGGCGCTGCGTGGCCTGCGCACGCTGGCCCTCCGGGTCGAGCGCGCCCAGGCCAACGCCGCCGAGCTGGTGCGACGCCTGACCGGTCACGCCGGTGTCACCGAGGTCCGCTACCCCGGCTTCGGTGCGATGGTGTCCGTCGTGCTCGCCGACGTCGAGGCGGCGGACGCCCTGACCCACGGCACGTCCTTGTGGGTGCACGCGACGTCGCTCGGCGGCGTCGAGTCGACGTTGGAGCGCCGACGCCGGTGGAGGTCGGAACCGGCCACGATCCCCGATGGTCTGGTCCGCCTCTCCGTGGGCATCGAGGACATCGAGGACCTCTGGGAGGATCTCGTCGCCGCGCTGCCGACGGCCTGATCTCCCGGAGGACTCCCATGACGACCGTTCGCCAGCTGCCCGCCGGGCTCGGTCACCGACCGCTGAGGCTGGAGGACGCCACCGCGGTGTACCAGCTGATGGCCGCCGAGCAGGAGCTCTTCCTGGGCCGGATCGACATCGAGGAGGCCGACATCCTCGCCGACTGGGCACGACCCAGCCACGACCTGGCGTCGCAGACGGTCGGTGTGCTCGACGGCGACCGGCTGGTCGCGTACGCCGAGATCGCCGGCCCCGGACGGGGCGACGCCGCCGTGCACCCGGACCGCCACGGCCGTGGCATCGGGACATGGCTCGCGCGCTGGATGCAGGAGCGCGCTCGCGCGCAGGGTCACTCGGAGGTCGGCATGCCCGTGCCGGTCGGGTCACCCGGCGAGGCTCTGATGCGCGACCTCGGGTACCACGTCCGGTGGACCTCCTGGGTGCTGGTGTTCCCCGACTCCCACGAGCTCAGCGAGCAGCCGTTGCCGGCGGGTCACGTGATCCGGGTCGCGGAGTCCGAGGAGGATCGCCGGGCGGCGTACGACGTGATCGAGGACGCGTTCCTCGAGTGGTCGGTGCGCGACAAGTCGCCGTACGACGACTGGATCGCCCAGGTCGTCGACCGGCCCGGCTTCGAGCCGTGGAACCTGCGTGTCGTCGTCGATCCGTCCGGGGCCGTCGTCGGCGGCCTGCACATCGTGCTCTCCAGTGACTCCGGCTACGTCTCCAAGGTCGCGGTCCGTCGCGACCGGCGCGGGCAGGGGCTCGCGAAGGCCCTGCTCATGGACGGCTTCGGCGTCGCGCGCGACCACGGTGCCATCCGCTCCGAGCTGAGCACCGACTCCCGCACCGGCGCCCTCGACCTCTACCTGGGACTCGGCATGGAGATCTCCGATACCTGGGTCAACCTCGGGATCACCCTGTAATGCCGAGCGGGTACTTGTGTGCGCTCCGAAGGTGCCGAGCGGGCACTTGTGTTCGGGTACGCCGTACGCAACCGCCCGCTCGGATTGCTCAGGCCGTACGCAACCGCCCGCTCGGCGTGCTCAGGCCGGACGCAACCGCCCGCTCGGCGTCAGTCGCGTTCGGCCTTGGTGTCGCGGGCGATGAAGGCGTCCATCATGTCGCGGGCGCTGATCTCACCGCGTACGACGGCGTCCACGTGCTCGGCGATCGGGGCGTCGACGCCGGTGTCGCGGGCCAGCTGCAGGAGTGACGAGCAGGACTTCGCACCTTCGGCGACCTGCTTGGTGCTCGCGTAGATCTCCTCGGTGGTCATGCCGTGCCCGAGCCTCTCGCCGAACGTTCGGTTGCGCGACAGCGGTGAGGAGCACGTGGCGACCAGGTCGCCGAGCCCGGCCAGTCCCATCAGCGTGAGCGGATCGGCACCGAGCGCCATCGCCAGCCGAGCTGTCTCGGCGAGCCCGCGGGTGATCACCGAGGCGGTGGTGTTGTCGCCGAAACCGAGACCGACGGCCATGCCGACGCAGAGCCCGACGACGTTCTTGTAGGCGCCGCCCAGCTCGCAGCCGAGGACGTCGCTGCTGCGGTAGGGACGGAAGGCGCGTGAGTGGCACAGGGCCTGCACCCGACGGGCGACCGCCTCGTCGGCGCACGCGACGACGCTGGCTGCCGGCTCGCGGCGGGCGATCTCCGGGGCCAGGTTGGGCCCGCTGACCACCGCGATCCGATCCGGCCCGGCGCCGGTGACCTCGGCGATCACCTCGCTCATCCGCTTGGTGGTGCCGAGCTCGACGCCCTTCATCAAGGACAGGAACACCACGTCCTCGGGGATCACGGGGGCCCAGCCGGTCAGGTTGTCACGCAGGGACTGCGACGGCACCGAGAGCACCACGAACTCGGCGCCGTCGAGGGCGTCCGAGGGGTTCGAGGTCGCCCGCATCGCGGCCGGGAGCTCGACGCCGGGGAAGTAGTCGGTGTTCTCGTGCTTGTCGTTGATGTTGGCCACGACGTCGTCGCGGCGGGCCCACAGCATCACGTCGTTGCCGGCGTCGGCGAGCACGGTGCCGAACGCCGTACCCCACGATCCCGCGCTGAACACGGCGACGCGCGCCATCAGGCATGCCTCCGCTTCGCGGTGTCGGAGTGCGTTGCCTCACGCACCGACTTCTTCGGGTTGCCGATCTGGCGCACCCCCGCAGCCCGGGGATCGAACCGCGTCGGGGGTGGAGTCTCGGCCCTGAGGTCGGCGACCAGGTCGGTGATCGCGACCATGATCCGCTCGGTCGCCTGCTGGAGCAGCTCGTTGGTGATCGGCTGGCCGACCAGGTCGGCGAGGTCGACGGGGTCGCCGACCTTGTAGCGCGCCGTACGCCGGGGGAAGGCGTGGTAACGCAAGGAGTACGCCGGAAGGATCTCCTGGGCTCCCCACTGACCGATCGGGATCACCGGGCAGCCGGTCTCCAGCGCGATCCTGGCAGCCCCGGTCTTGCCGCGCATCGGCCAGCCGTTCGGGTCCTTCGTGATCGTCCCCTCGGGATAGACGCCGACGCACTCGCCGGCGCGCACCGCCGTGCACGCGGCCTCGAACGCCCTGGCTGCGTCCGTGGTCAGCCGCGACACCGGGATCTGCTTCGCGTCACGGACGATGTACTTGACCACCGGCGTCTCGAAGAGCGCGTCCTTCGCCAGGTAGCGGACCAGCCGGCCGTGCTCGTAGAGCAACCAGCCCAGGGTGAGCGGGTCGATGTGCGAGACGTGGTTCATCGCCACCACACACCCACCGGACGCCGGGATCTTCTCCCCGTCGATCCACTCGTGCTTGGTGGTGGTCATCAGGAGCGGCTTGATGATCGCGACCACGGTCGACCAGGCCCAGCCACGCTCTTCGCGGACCTTGCGGACCTTGACCATCGGCTTTCCTCCTGTCCGTTCCTCGCCCGGGCTGGCCTTCCCGCCGACCCCGTGCACCCTGAGACTACCGACGCGGCTGAGAAGATCGAGGCGTGACGACACCCCTGTTCACCTTGCTGGTGCCGGTCAAGGGCGCGCACGGCGCGAAGACCCGGCTCGGCGACGTCGGCTCCGCGACACGGGCCGATCTGATGGGGGCGTTCGCACGCGACGCGATCGCCGCAGCACGGCGTACGTCGCTGGCGGAGGTCGTCGTCGTCGGTGACGCCGCAGCGCTCCGCCTCGTGCTCGAGGGCATCGACGTCGAGGTCGTCGCCGACGAGGGCGCCGGCGACCTGAACGCAGCTCTGCGTGGTGCCGCCCGCCGTCTTGCTCGCGCGGATCGCGGCCTCGCAGTCATGCTGGCCGACCTGCCCTGCTTGCGCACGTCCGACCTCGAGACGACCCTGTCGTACGCCGCCGCCCACGCGCGCCGCACCTTCGTCGCCGACGAGGCCGGCACCGGCACCACGTTGTTGACCGCGCCGGCCGGGACCGACCTCGACCCGCACTTCGGACCGGGCTCGGCTGCGGCGCACGTCGCCAGCGGCGCCCACCCGATGAGCGGTGCCCTGGCGTCGTTGCGGCTCGACGTCGACACCACCGAGGACCTCGACCGGGCCCTGGGTCTCGGCGTGGGTCCGGAGACCTCCCGGATCGCACGACTCCGGGACCAGGTCTGACCCGCTGACGCGAGACGGCGGCGCCCCCGATCGGGGACGCCGCCGTCGCGACCGACGAGAGATCAGGCCTTCTTGGCTGCCCTCTTCGCGGTGGACTTCTTGGCCGTCGTCTTCTTGGCGGCGGTCTTCTTCGCCGGCGCCTTCTTGGCCGCCGTCTTCTTCGTGGCCGTCTTCTTCGTGGTCGTCTTCTTGGCGGCGGTCTTCTTCGCCGGCGCCTTCTTGGCGGCGGTCTTCTTGGTGGCCGTCTTCTTCGCCGGCGCCTTCTTGGCCGCCGTCTTCTTCGTCGCGGCCTTCTTGGCGGTGGCCTTCTTCGCCGTGGTCTTCTTCGCCACGGTCTTCTTGGCAGCCGATGCCGACTTGGTTGCGGTCTTCTTGGCCGCAGCCGCTGTCCGGCCCGCCAGGGCCGGCGTTGCTGCGGCGACCTTCGGCAGCTTCTTGGCACCGGAGACGACTGCCTTGAGCTCGGCGCCCGCGGAGAACTTCGGCACCTGCGTCCGCTTCGACTTCATCCGCTGCCCGGTCGCGGGATTGCGCACCCAACGTGCCTCACGAACGCGCTTCTCGAACGAGCCGAACCCGGTGATGGCGACCTTCTCGCCCTTCGCGACCTCGCGGGTGATGGTGTCGAGCACCGACTCCAGCGCGTGTGCCGCCGCCTTCTTGTTGCCCTCGTAACGGGCGGCAAGAGCGTCGATCAACTGACTCTTGTTCACAGGATTCCCTTTCGTGAACGTCTGGCGTCGAGCGCCTTGCTCGACTTTCCCTTTGCACGCTAGGCAAAAGTGAGGGTCGCCACAATGCACGAGAGCGCGTGTCGGAGCGCGAATTGCGGAGTGTTCCGAGCGCATTCTTCGTCCGCCCGTCACACGAAGGGAACAACGGCGGGCCGGTGGTGTGGACTTTCCCCTTGCAGGGATGGGAAAACCCTCATATCGCGTGTCGCGAATGCGCTAGTGCTGGGTGACCGGCTTCCAGGAAGGCCGCGTCGACTCGTACGAAGCGATGTCGTCGTCGTGCCCGAGGGTGATGCCGATGTCGTCGAGGCCTTCGAGCAGTCGCCAGCGGGTGTAGTCGTCGATGTCGAAGGAGTCCTCGATCGCGTTCGGGCCGTCGCCGGCCTTCACCGTGCGGCTCTCGAGGTCGACGGTGACGGTCGCACCCGGGTGTTCGTCGAGGTGGTCCCAGAGCTTCTGCACGACCTTCTCGTCCACCTGTGCGGCGAGCAGTCCCGACTTGCCGGAGTTGCCGCGGAAGATGTCGGCGAACCGCGACGAGATCACGACCTTGAAGCCGTAGTTCTGCAAGGCCCAGACGGCATGCTCGCGGGACGAGCCGGTGCCGAAGTCCGGTCCGGCCACGAGGACCGACGCGTCGGCGTACGCCGGGTCGTTGAGGACGAAGGCCGGGTCGTTGCGCCAGGCGGCGAAAAGGCCGTCCTCGAAGCCGGTGCGGGTCACTCGCTTGAGGTAGACGGCCGGGATGATCTGGTCGGTGTCGACGTTGCTGCGCCTGAGTGGCATCGCGACGCCGGTGTGGGTGGTGAACCTGTCCATGGCTCAGGCCCCCCTTCCGAGAGTCGAGCCTGCCGGGACCAGGTCGGCCGGCGACGACAGCGTGCCGCGGACGGCGGTCGCCGCTGCCACCGGGACGGAGACCAGGTGGGTGCGGCCGCCCTTGCCCTGGCGACCCTCGAAGTTGCGGTTCGAGGTCGACGCACTGCGTTCGCCGGGAGCGAGCTGGTCGGGGTTCATGCCCAGGCACATGGAGCACCCGGCACCGCGCCACTCGGCGCCCGCCTCGAGGAACACCGCGTCCAGCCCTTCGGCCTCGGCCTGGAGGCGGACCCGTGCCGATCCCGGCACGACCAGCAGGCGCGTGTCCGGATCGACCTGGTGACCCTTGATGATCTCCGCGGCCAGCCGGAGGTCCTCGATGCGGCCGTTGGTGCAGGAGCCGACGAAGACCGTGTCCACCTTGATCTCGCGCATGGGGGTGCCGGCCTCGAGCGCCATGTACTCCAGCGCCTTCTGGGCAGCGATCCGGTCGGACTCCTCCTCGAACTGTGCGGGATCCGGGACTGCGCCGCCCAGCGGCACACCCTGGCCGGGGTTGGTGCCCCACGTGACGAAGGGCGTCATCGTCGAGGCGTCGAGGGTGATCTCCTTGTCGAACCGCGCGTCGTCGTCGGTGACCAGGGTCCGCCAGTGTGCGACGGCGGCGTCCCAGTCGGCTCCCGTCGGCGCCTCGGGCCGACCCTCGAGGTAGTCGAACGTGGTCTGGTCGGGGGCGATCAGGCCCGCCTTCGCCCCCCACTCGATGCTCATGTTGCACACGGTCATCCGGCCCTCCATGGAGAGCTCCTCGATGGCCGGACCCCTGTACTCGACGATGTAGCCCTGGCCGCCACCGGTGCCTGTGTGCGTGATCAGGGTGAGCACGAGGTCCTTGGCCGTGACGCCCGGCGGCAGGCTGCCGGTCACGGTCACCGCCATCGTCTTCGGGCGGGCCTGCATCAGGGTCTGCGTGGCCAGGACGTGCTCGACCTCGGAGGTGCCGATGCCGAACGCGATCGCGCCGAAGGCACCGTGGGTGCTGGTGTGGCTGTCACCACAGACGATCGTCATGCCGGGCTGGGTCAGCCCGAGCTGCGGGCCGACGACGTGCACGATCCCCTGCTCGACGTCGCCGAGCGGGTGCAGGCGTACGCCGAAGTCGGCGGCGTTCTTGCGCAGCGTCTCGACCTGCGTCCGTGACACCGGATCGGCGATCGGCTTGTCCCAGTCGAGGGTCGGGACGTTGTGGTCCTCGGTGGCCAGGGTGAGGTCGGGTCGGCGTACGCGACGACCGGCGAGCCGCAGGCCGTCGAACGCCTGCGGCGAGGTGACCTCGTGGATCAGGTGGAGGTCGATGTAGAGGAGGTCCGGCTCTCCCTCGGCCGTGCGGACGACGTGCTCGTCCCAGACCTTCTCCGCCAGGGTCCTGCCCATGGCTGCTCCCTTCCGCCCGGGCCACCGCGTCGTGACCCCTGATCCCAAGCTGGCGATCAGCCTACTCTTGCATCCCATGATCTGAGACGGCAGTATTGGTATATGGACAACTCTAGCGGAGTCGGCGTCCTCGACAAGGCCGCCCTCGTACTCGCCGCCCTCGAGTCCGGACCCGCCACGCTCGCCGGGCTCGTCGCCGGCACCGGCCTCGCCCGACCCACCGCCCACCGGCTCGCCGTCGCGCTGGAGCACCATCGCCTCGTGGCCCGCGACATGCAGGGCCGCTTCGTGCTCGGCCCTCGCCTGGCCGAGCTCTCCGCCGCCGCCGGCGAGGACCGGCTGCTCGCCGCCGCCGGACCCGTCCTGGCCCGACTGCGCGACATCACCGGCGAGTCGTCGCAGCTGTGGCGGCGGCAGGGTGAGTACCGCGTCTGCGTCGCCGCGGCCGAGCGTCCCAGCGGTCTGCGCGACACGATCCCGGTGGGGTCGCAGCTGACGATGCGCGCCGGGTCGGCCGCGCAGATCCTGCTCGCCTGGGAGGACCCGGAGCGGATCCACCGCGGCCTGCAGAACGCCGCGTTCTCGGCCACCGCGCTCTCCGGCATTCGCCGCCGGGGCTGGGCGCAGTCGGTCGGCGAGCGCGAGCAGGGCGTCGCGTCGGTGTCGGCCCCGGTGCGCTCCCCGAGCGGCAAGGTGATCGCCGCCGTGTCGGTGTCCGGCCCGCTCGAGCGACTCTCGCGCCAGCCCGGACGGATGCACGCCCCCGCCGTCCTCGCGGCCGCCGACCGGCTCTCCGAGTCGCTGCGTCGGGCCGCGGCCGAGTAGCCACGGGCGTCCCAAATTCACAACCCGGGTTGTGAAACTGCCGCTTGTCACACGAGATCGCGTATGACAAGCGGCAGTTTCGTACGCCGAGCTCGGCCCGCGGAGCCGGTCGCGCCACTCGTCAGTCGTTCGAGACGCCTCGACGCCGACCGGGCGCACGACGTTGCGGTCGTGGTCGAGCATGCACTCGAGAGACCCGACGCGGAACCGGCCAGCCTCAGAACAGGGCGTCCTGCTCGAGCCCGAGGAGGAGCCGCTTGCGGTCGAGGCCACCGGCGTACCCGGTCAGCGAGCCGTCCGCGCCGATGACGCGGTGGCACGGGATCACGACCGGGATCGGGTTGCGGCCGTTCGCCAGGCCGACCGCGCGCGAGGCGGCGTTTGTGTGACCGAGCCGGTGCGCGATCTCGCCGTACGACGCGGTCTCGCCCCAGGCGATCAGCCTGAGCTGGTCCCAGACCCGGCGCTGGAAGGCGCTGCCCTGCGGTGCGAGGGGCAGGTCGAACTCCTTGAGGTCGCGGGCGAAGTACGCCGTCAGCTGCTCGACCGCCCGGGCCAGCAGGGGGTCGCGGTCGGCACGCTCCCCGAGCGGGCGGCCGTCGCTCAGCCCGTGGAACGGGCTGAACTCGACCGCCACGATGGCGCCGTCGGACGCGACGATCCGCAGGTCACCGACCGGTGACGCCATCACGGTCCACATCGCAGCTGCTCTCTCGCTCCTCGTTGTCGTCACCCTAGGACTCCTTCTCCCTAGTTGCTGCGGGACCCGCGTCGCCGAGCGACGACCAGAGGTGGATCAGCGCGTAGGAGCGCCACGGCCGCCACTGCTCGCTGTGCCCGGCGACGTCGTCGACGCCGAGCCGCCTCGCGGCGTTGCGCACGCCGACGTCGGTCGGCAGGAAGACGTCGGGATCTCCGAGCACCCGGAACGCGAGGTAGCCCGCGGTCCACGGTCCGATGCCCGGCAGGGCGAGCAGTCGGTCACGCACCTCGCCACGGTCGGCGCTCCGGTCGAGCACGATGTCGTCGTCGCCGAGGGCCGCTGCGAGCGCGATCAGGGCCCGACCGCGTGCCCTCGGCATCGGAAGGTCGTCGGCAGTGAGGCCGGACAGTGCCGTCATCGTGGGGAACAGTCGACTCACCTCGTGCTCGCCGGTGAGGCCGAGGGACGTGCCGTACGACGACACCAGGTCGGCCGCCATCGTGCGCGCCCGAGCGACGCTCACCTGCTGGCCGAGCACGGCCCGGACGGCGATCTCCCCACCGTCCACGTGGCCGGGCACCCGCAGGCCGGGCCGTCGTCGCACCAACGGGGCGAGGACGCGATCTCCACCGAGAGCCTCGTCGACCGCAACCGGGTCACAGTCGGCGTCGAGCAGCCGGCGCGTCCGCTCGAGAGCGGGGGCGAGGTCGCGGGCGTCGGCCAGGGTGTACCGGCACGCGACACAGCCCGACGGGCGATCGGTCAGCTCCACGCGGACGACCCCGGGGCCGTGCGGCAGTGCCAGCGAGCGTTCGTACCAACCGTCGCCAGCGGCCTCGACGCCGGGCACCGCACGGACCGCGAGGAAGTCGAGGAGCTCGGCTCCGGCGAACGGTTCGCGTACGCCGATCCGCGTGCTGATCGAGCCGGACGTCGTCCTCCCCGTCGAGGTGGGTCCGCGCCGGCGACCACGGAGCGCGGTCGGCGTCGCGGCGTACACCTCGCGCACGGTGTCGTTGAACTGCCGGATGCTCGAGAAGCCGGAGGCGAACGCGACGTCGGCGAACGACATCGACGTCGTCTCCACCAGGACCCGCGCGGTCTGGGCTCGCCGGGCGCGGGCCAGGGCCAGCGGGCCGGCGCCGAAGGTCGCCGTCACCAGCCGGTTGAGCTGGCGCACGGAGTAGCCGAGGCGCCTGCCCAGGCCGTCGACACCTTCACGCTCGACGGTGCCGTCGGCGATCAGGCGCATCGCGCGCCCGGCGACGTCCGCGGCGACGTCCCACTCCGGGGAGCCGGGCGTCGCGTCGGGCAGGCATCGCTTGCAGGCGCGGAAGCCGGCCTGCTGGGCAGCGGCTGCGCTGGGGAAGAACGCCACGTTCGACGGCTTCGGTGTGATCGCGGGACAGCTGGGTCGGCAGTAGATCCCGGTCGTGCCCACCCCCGTGTAGAACACACCGTCGAAGCGACGATCCCTGCTCTTCACCGCCCGGTAGCAGGCCTCCGTGTCCAGGTGCACGCCTCCAGTGTGAGGCTGCGACGACGCGGGCTCTAGCGGAAATCGGCCACTACTGTCCTGCCCGACGGACGTTCAGCTCAGGTCGAACACCAACCGGCCCGGAACGGCGCCGGCGAGGACTTCCTCGAAGCAGGCGTTGACGTCCTCGAGTCTCCTGGTCTCGGCGACCACCCGGGTGCGCCCGTGTGCGTGCAGCGCGAACACGTCGTGGAGGTCGTTGCGCGTCCCGACCAGCGATCCGATCACGCTGATCCCCTTGAGCACCGTCTCGAAGACGGGCAGCTGGAGGCTGTTGTCCTTGGGCAGTCCGACAAGGACGAGGCGGCCGTTGGGGTTGAGTGCCGCGTGCGCGGCCCTCATCACGCCGGGCGAAGGCACCGTGACCAGGGCGAGATCGAGGCCACCGAGCGCCTCGAGCTCCGCCGCCTGGTCGCCGCGCGCATCCACGACGTGGTCGGCGCCGAGATCCTTGGCCAGCTGGAGCTTG
>Ga0207657_10007435_pt1 | contig 11237 bp, 14 predicted proteins | sample KBSC33metaG_FD_184316 | JGI IMG/M metagenome (GOLD analysis project Ga0207657, IMG submission 184316) | Corn rhizosphere microbial communities from Kellogg Biological Station, Michigan, USA - KBS C3-3 metaG (SPAdes) (version 2) | ecosystem: Host-associated > Plants > Roots > Rhizosphere > Soil ... | reverse complement strand
CTTCTCCATGTACTCCGACATGTCGATCTGGATCATCGCGTCCTCGTCGCCGAACAGGAACTCGGCGAGCGTGCGGGCGAGCTCGGTCTTCCCCACGCCTGACGGGCCGAGGAAGATGAACGAGCCGGTCGGGCGCTTCGGGTCCTTGATGCCGGCACGTGCGCGGCGAATCGCCTTCGAGACCGCGACGATCGCGGCGTCCTGGCCGACGACCCGCTTGTGGAGCTCTTCCTCCATCCGGACGAGCCGCAGGGACTCGGCCTCGGTGAGCTCGAACACGGGGATCCCCGTCCACATCGAGACGATGTCGGCGATCTCCTCCTTGCCGATCTCCGGCTGCTCGGTCTGCTCTTCGGAGCGCCACTGCTCCTCGAGCTCGCGCTTCTTCTGCGTCAGCTTGCGCTCCTTGTCGCGGAGCGACGCGGCCTTCTCGAACTCCTGGTTCTCGATCGAGGCTTCCTTGTCCTTGCGAACCTTCTCGATCTCGTCCTCGAGCTCGCGGTACCGCGGCGGCGCGGTCATCGTCTTGATGCGCATGCGCGATGCTGCCTCGTCGATCAGGTCGATCGCCTTGTCGGGCAGGTGGCGGTCCTGGATGTAGCGGTCGGCGAGTGACGCGGCGGCAGTGAGCGCCTCGTCGGTGATCTTGCAGCGGTGGTGCGCCTCGTACCGGTCGCGCAGCCCGCGCAGGATCTCGACCGTGTCGTCGGTGGTCGGCTCTTCGACGCGGATCTGCTGGAAGCGACGCTCGAGTGCGCTGTCGCGCTCCAGGTACTTCCGGTACTCGTCGAGCGTCGTCGCGCCGATCGTCTGCAGCTCACCGCGTGCGAGCGCGGGCTTCAGGATCGATGCAGCGTCGATCGCACCTTCGGCAGCACCGGCACCGACGAGATTGTGGAGCTCGTCGATGAACAGGATGATGTCGCCGCGCTGGGTGATCTCCTTCATCACCTTCTTCAGGCGCTCTTCGAACTCACCGCGGTACTTCGACCCGGCGACGAGCGCCGCGAGGTCGAGGCTGTAGATCTGCTTGTTCTTCAGGATGTCGGGCACCTGGTTCGACGAGATGCGCTGCGCAAGACCCTCGACCACGGCGGTCTTGCCGACGCCAGGCTCACCGATCAGCACCGGATTGTTCTTGGTGCGGCGCGAGAGGATCTGCATGATCCGCTCGATCTCCGTCTGCCGGCCGACGACCGGGTCGAGCTTGCCCTCACTCGCGAGCTTCGTGAAGTTGCGCCCGAACTGGTCGAGCAGCTTCGAGCTCTTCCCCTTCTCGCCCGTGCCCTGACCGGCGGCGCCGCCCTGGCGGCGGCCGGGACCGGAGAGCATGCGGATGATCTCGTTGCGGATCTTCTCGGCGTCGGCGTCGAAGTCGAGCAGGATGCGCGCGGCGACGCCTTCGTTCTCGCGCACGAGCCCGAGCAGGATGTGCTCCGTGCCGATGTAGTTGTGGCCGAGCGAGAGCGCTTCGCGCAGCGCAAGCTCGAGCACCTTCTTCGCGCGAGGCGTGAACGGGATCTGGCCGGTCGTGACCTCGTCGCCCTGGCCGACGATCCGAGCCACCTGCGCGCGGACTTCCTCGACGGTGATGTCGAGCGACTCGAGCACCCGCGCGGCGAGGCCTTCTTCCTCGCGCAGCAGGCCGAGCAGGATGTGCTCAGTACCGATGTAGTTGTGCTTCAGCGCCCGCGCTTCGTCCTGCGCGAGTACCACGACCTGCCGAGCTCGCTCTGTGAATCTCTCGAACACTCAATGACCTCTCTTCCGCCTGTATCGGCGGATCAAACGATTATCCTTCGCCGATGCGCCATCGTACTCCCCTGATCGGGGGTGCCGCGGTGACGAATCCGCCTCGGAATTCGCGACGGACCGCACAAATCTTTCTGCGATTTACGACCTCGGGCGTTGCGCCGGAAAGAGGATCACGTCTCGGACCGACTCCTTCCCCGCCAGCACCATAGCGAGCCGGTCGACGCCGAAGCCGAGCCCACCGGTCGGTGCCATGCCGTAGGAGAGCGCCTCGACGTAGTCCTCGTCGCCCGGCTCCGCCTCGACGTTGCCGCCGGCGCCCTCTTCTGCCTGCATCCGGAAGCGTTCTTCCTGCTCGACGGCGTCGTTCAGCTCGCTGAACGCATTGCAGAGCTCGGTTCCGCCGACGAACCCCTCGAACCGCTCGACGATCCCCGCGTCGTCGTCCGTCGTCCGCGCGAACGGCGAGAGCCGCACCGGATAGTCGTGCAGGAACGTCGGCTCGATCAGCTTCGGCTCGACGTAGTTCGTGAGCGCGTGGTCGACGAGCTGCGCCCACGTCTTGTCCTCGGTGGTGTTGATTCCGCGTGACTCGAGGATCGCCCGGAGCTCGGTCTCGTCCTCCGACCAGACGTCGTGCTCTTTCAGCGCGTCGACGAGCTTGATGCGCCGCCACGGCCGCTTCAAGTCGACGTCGTGGCCGCGATACGAGACCTTGGTCGTCCCGAGGATCTGCAGTGCAACCGTCTCGACGAGCGTCTCGAACCGTTCCATCGTGTCGTTGTAGTCCGCATAGGCCTCGTACCACTCGAGCATCGTGAACTCCGGGTTGTGCTTGTACGAGACACCTTCGTTGCGGAAGACGCGCCCGATCTCGTAGACCTTCTCGAGCCCGCCCACGATCAGCCGTTTCAGGTAGAGCTCGCCGCCGGCAATGCGCAGGTAGATGTCCTGGTCGAGCTCGTTCGAGTGCGTCGCGAACGGGCGCGCGAACGCCCCGCCATAGTCGGCCTGCAAGGCCGGCGTCTCGACCTCGAGGAACCCCTCGCCGTCGAGGTAGTCTCGGATCGCCTTGACCATCCGTGAGCGCAGGATGAAGTCGGCGCGCGTCTCCTCGTTCATCAGCAGGTCGAGGTAGCGGCGGCGGTGGCGTTGCTCGACGTCGGTCAGGCCGTGGAACGTGTCGGGCAGCGGCGAACGGATGCGGGAGAGCACCTCGAGCTCGTCGACGACGAGGGAGGGCTCGCCGCGCCGGCTCTTCGCCGGCTTGCCGGTCACGCCGACGACGTCGCCGAGGTGGATGTCGACCTCGCCTGTGCGCGCCGCCGGACAGAGGAGTTGAATCCGGCCCGAGCGGTCGACGAGATCGAGGAAGACGAGCTTTCCCATGTCACGGCGCGCCATCACGCGCCCGGCGAGGCGCCGGCTGTCGGCGGCCTCCGCCCCGCTCTCGAGCGTCTCCGCCTCGGCGCGCACCGCGGCGATGCCGTCACGGTCCGGATAGCGCTTCGGAGGGCTCTGGCTCACGGCCGTCTGACCATAGCCCAGGCGTGCGGGCCGTCCTGCGGCGTCCGCGCTTCGCGCACGGTGCGGAAGCCGTGCGACTCGTAGAACGACAGGTTCTCGCCGTTGTTCGTCAGCAGGACTGCCGGAACGCCGTCGCGCTCGGAGGCGGCGATGCCGGGGCCGAGCAGCGCGCCGCCGATGCCCTGCCGCCGCGCGCCCGGTTCGACGCCGATGCCGGCGAGGTACCAGTGCGGCCCGCCGATCGCCTCGACGCGCAGCGCTTCGACCGCACGCCCGTAGGCGAGGAACTGCGGCGTCGCCGAGCCGAGCCGTAGCGGCGTGGTCACGAGCGCGCGCACCGTCGCGCCGACGCGCATCGGCGCGCGGCCGGGCGCCAACCAGCGCGCCGCGCCGAGGACCGGGCCGTCCGTGGCGTAGACCTCCGCCGCGGTGATGTCGAACCCGATCCGGAAGAGCCACGGCAGAAGCCGCGCGCGGCGTTCCGCATCCGGGAGGAGCCACACCCACGCGGGGTCGTCGAAGAACGCCCGCGCGAGGACGGCGCTTGCTTCGTCGAGGCGAGAGCGCTCCAGCCGCACGATGTCCATCGGGGCTGGAGCCTACGGACTCAGGCGGCCTTGATCTCCATGATCTTGAACTTGCGGGATCCGCGTGGCGCGCTGACCTCGACGATCTCGCCTTTCTTCTTGCCCATGATCGCCTTGCCGACGGGCGACTCGTTCGAGAGCTTGTTCTCGGCGGGGTTCGCCTCGGCGGAGCCGACGATCCGGTACTCGAAGGTCTTGCCGCCCTTCTCCATGTCCTTGATCCGGACGTGGGACCCGATCGAGACCGTGTCCTTCGAGATCTCGCGCTTCGTGATCACGCGCGCCGACAGCAGGCGCTCCTCGAGCTGGGCGATCTTGTGCTCGAGCATGGCCTGCTCGTTCTTCGCGTCGTCGTACTCGGCGTTCTCGGCGATGTCGCCGAACTCCCGCGCGACGCGGATGCGCTCGGCCACCTCGCGGCGCTTTTCGCCGCGCAGGAGGTCGATCTCGCGTTGGAGCTTCTTGAACCCCTCCGGGGTGAGGATGACTTCCTTCAACTAGGCCTCCTAGCCGCCAGAAACGGGCGGGAATGGTAGCGGCGGCGTCAAGGGGAGCGCAAGACAGGCTCGTCTACGATTTACGGACTGTGAACATCGACCTGCGCGAGCACTGGTCCCTCGGCGGCGTCGATGTCCCCGGACGCCTGGTTTTGGCGCCCATGGCGGGCGTCAGCGTCCAGGCCTTCCGCCGCCAGGGCCGCCGGTACGGAGCCGGGCTGGTCTGCTCGGAGATGGTCTCCGTGGCCGGGATCCAGCACCGGAACGAGCGGACGCTGGGCTACCTCCGGGTCGGCGCCGACGAGCACCCGCTCGCCATCCAGATCTTCGGCTCCGATCCCGCGGCGATGGCGGAGGCCGCCCGGATGGTCGAGGCTGCCGGCGCAGACATCGTCGACATGAACTTCGGCTGCCCGGTCAAGAAGGTGACGAAGACCGGTGCGGGTGCTTCGCTGCTCGACGATCCCGATCACGCGAGCCGGCTCGTCGACGCGGTGGCATCCGCGACATCGCTCCCGCTCTCAGTGAAGATGCGGCGCGGCGTCGAGAACGGGTCCCGGGTGTGCCTCGACGTCGGCCCGCGGCTCGTCGCGGCAGGCGCGTCGTCGCTGACACTTCACCCCCGCTCCGCGAAGCAGATGTACACCGGCACCGCCGATCACTCGCTGACCGCCGAGCTCGTGTCGCTGGTCGACGTTCCCGTGATCGCCTCGGGCGATGTGACGAGCCGTGCGCGCGCACAGTCCGTGCTCGCGACGACGGGTGCTGCCGCGGTGATGGTCGGGCGCGCCGCGCAGGGCAACCCGTGGGCGCTGCGCGAGATCATGGGCGACGACCGCGAGCCGTCGCGCGAGGAGATCGTGGCGGAGCTCGTCTTGTTCATGCGCGAGACGGTCCGCGAGCTCGGAGACCACCGCGCATTCGGGTTCCTGAAGAAGTTTTACGGCTGGTATCTCGGCCGCGGCCGTTTCCCGCGGCCGTTCAAGCAGGAGCTCGTGCAGCTGCCCTCGCTCGACGAGGTCGAGGCGCGGCTGTTCGACGCCGCACCCGGCGCGCGCTTCGTGCTCGAGCGGCTGCTTTCCGAGCTGCCCGACCCGGCGGACGAGGTGCTGCTCGACTCGCTGCCGATCTCGATCTACGGCGGCGGCTAGTCGGGCCGGGGCATCGGCTTGTCGCTGACCGGGGTGATCTCGCAGACGGTCCGGCCCGAGCCCGGCAGCAGAAAGTTGTGAAGATGACCAACGTCGTCGGTCTCGACGACCAGGTAGTTCGTGTGCGCCGGGAAGGCGAGCCAGTAGCCGACGACCTTCACATCCTTCGACTCGGTGTCGAACAGCGACCGCGAGCCGCCCTTCCCATACGGGCAGTCAGCCGGTGTGTGCGTCTGCTTGATGTGGAAGAGCATGATTCCCTCCTCGAGGTTCGACCGGATCCGGACGCTACAACGAACACCCACCTACGATCACGGCATGCGTGGGATCTTCGTGACACTCGTGACAGCGGCCGCGATCGCGCCGCCGGTGATCCACGAGCCCTTCACGGCGCTCCCTTGTCCCCTCCATCCAGACACGACGATCGACGTGATCGGCTGCCAGGAGCATCGCGTCCTCCGCGGGGATCGGGCGATCGACGCCCAGGTCAAGACGATCTTTCGTCTGCTGCGAACGGACAGCGCACGCACGACGTTCGTCGCCGCGGAGCGGAGCTGGCTGCAGTACCGACGTCAGTCGTGCTCGGCCGAGGCGTCGAAGTTCGCCGGCGGATCGCTGCATCCCGTCGCACTGCTGAGCTGCGAGGTACAGCGCAACAAGTCGCATCTCGCCGACCTCACGGCGATGCGGAAGACGCTGGGGCAGCGCTGACCATCGCCTGCTCGTAGCGGGCGGCGTGCGTGGTCTTCACCCGCACCTCGGGAGGCGCCCCCCAACTCTCCCCGGCCTCTGGGAATGGCACCACTACATGGAAGCCGTCGGGCTCCACCATGACGTCCGCCGCGGAGCAGTAGTACGTCGGGTAGCCGTTCGCGAGACCGAACTTCCGCCGGTACGCGGCGTACCCGGTCTCCGGGACCGGCGGCGATTCGGTCGTGTAGTCGAGGATCATCACGATCACGAACTTGTGCTTCCCCTCACGCCCACCGGTCGCGAGCACGACGCGCCGGTCGGTCAGGACCGAGCGAACGCGATGCGTGACCGTCCAACTGCCCGCGACGGACCTCCGCCGGAACCGATGGGCGAGCTTCAGGCCTTCCTCTTCGAGGATGACGCGCTCGTCGTCGCCGATCGGGAGACGCTCGACGAACGCGCCGCGCTGAGTCCGTCGCACGAGCACCACCCCGACGACGAGGAAGGCGACGACGATGACGGCGAAGACGACACCAGGCATCCCGCGATCGTACGGGCCGGTAACGTCGCGGCGTGTCGCCCGACTGGCCGCTCGAGACTGAACGCCTGACGCTGCGCCCGTTCATCGAGAGCGACTTCGACGCCATGCACGCCATGCGTTCGAGCGCCGACGCGGTGCGTTACCTGTACGAGGAGCCGTTCTCACCTGAACAAACGCGCAACTTGCTCGCTCGCAAGATGGCAGCGACGACGTGGAGCCACGAAGGCGCGGGATTCACGTGTGCCGTAGTCGAACGCTCGTCCGGCCTCACAGTCGGTGACGCGAACCTCGAGTGGGTGAGCGAGCGGGACCGCACCGCGGAGGTCGGCTTCATCTTCGACCCGAGCCACCAGGGGAAAGGGTTCGCCACCGAGGCGGCAAGAGCGATGGTCGAATGGGCATTCAAGACCGCCGGGATGCATCGTGTCATCGGACGAACCGAGGCCAGGAACGCGGCCTCGGCGCGGGTGCTCGAGAAGCTCGGCATGAGGCTCGAAGGGCACTTCGTCGAGAACGAGTGGGTGAAGAACGAGTGGCAGAGCGAGCTCGTCTACGCGGTCCTCGAGCACGAGTGGCCCGGAGCTCAGCCGCCTGGGACCACAGTCGCCTCTGCTTCGAGCAGCGACGACAGGTAGTCCTCCAGCTTGTCGAGGCTGTCCTCCTGGCCGTCGTGCTTGACCATGTGGTCGCGGCCGGCCTGGTCGCGGAACGCCAAGGTCATCGTCAAGGTGGTCACGCCGTCCTTCTCGCGCAGCTCGACGGTTTCGACGGCCTCAGCATCAGGCCAACCTTCGAAGAGCCAGGTCGCAATGGTTCGCGTCGGCGGCTCGACTTCTGAGTAGGTCCCGCGAAACGAGCATTCCGCGCCGGTCTCCGTCACGAAGACGATGTGGTAGCTCCCACCGACGCGCAGGTCGATCGAGCACACCGTCACCTCGTCTCTGAACGGAGCGAACCAGTTCCGCACGTGCTCTGGTTTCGTGAAGACGTCGAAGACGAGTTGGAGCGGGGCGTCGAACTCCCGCGTCGTCACGATCACGAGCTCGCTCGGGTATTCGATGACCGACGAGCCATGCCGATTCGCTGTCACTGCTGCTCTCCTTGTTCCTGTAGCTCTTTCAGGTAGTCGTCCATCCGGTCGAACCGGTCGTTCCACGCCTGCTCGTACCTGGCCAGCCACTCGTGGAACGGCTGCAGCCGCGCGGGCTCGAGGCGGTACAGGCGGCGGCGTCCCTCCGCCCGCGAGCTGACCAGCCCCACCTCGCTGAGCACCCGAAGGTGCTTCGACACCTGAGGCTGTGGCATCGCGAGATCGAGCACGATCGTCCCGACCGCCTTCTCGCCCGTGATCAGCGTGTCGAGGATCTCGCGCCGGCGGCCCTCGGCAACGGCGTTGAAAACGTCGGACGTGGTCGACGACCGGGCCATTCGCTCAATATATTCCCATATCGGAATGTGTCAAGAAGCAGATGAGTCCCGGCTCGTCCGAGAGTCTCTACCGCGACACGGATCCGTAGGCACTGACCCCTGGAGGATGGATGAAGCTTCTTCTGACGGCCGCCGGCATCAAGAACCCGAGCATCAACGACGCGATGCTCGACCTGCTGGGCAAGCCGATCGCCGAGTGCGATGCCCTCTGCATCCCCACCGCGTCGTATGGGCACACCCCCGGCGGGTTTCGCGGCGCGTACCGGTTCATCACCGGACAGGCCACGACGCCCATGGTCGAGCTCGGCTGGAGATCGCTCGGAGTGCTCGAGCTCACGGCGCTCCCCACGCTCGACCGCGAGCTCTGGGCCCCAGCGGTCGAAGAGGCCGACGTCCTGCTCGCGAACGGCGGAGACTCGCTGTACCTGGCGCACCACATGCTTGTGTCCGGCCTGGCCGACCTTCTGCCGTCGCTCAATGCGGTCTGGGTCGGGCTGAGCGCCGGGAGCATGGTGATGACGCCGCGGATCGGAGAGGACTTCAAGGTCTGGAACCCGCCCGACGGTGGCGACAAGGCTTTGGGGATCGTCGACTTCTCGATCTTCCCGCACGTCGACCATCCAGACCTGCCGGAGAACACGATGGCCGCGGCCGAGCAGTGGGCCGCCGGACTCTCCAACCCGGCGTACGCAATCGACGACGACACCGCCATTCGAGTCGTCGACGGCGCCGTCGACGTCGTTTCCGAGGGCCACTGGGAATTCTTTACGCCGTAGGGCCGACGCGCCGCATTAGGGTCTCGGTGTGCCGCCGCTCGCGAGCCTCCATTACGTGCTCCATTGGCCGACACACGGGGGCTACAACTTCATCAGCGGGCCGCTCGCGGACATTACGCTCATCACCGCGTTCGTCGGCACGCTCTACCTCTGGTTGCGCAAGCACAACTGCCACGTGCACCGGTGCTTGCGCCTCCAGTGGCACCCGCATCCCGATCACGGCCACCCGGTGTGCAAGAAGCACCACCCGGATGGCAAGGGACTCCGGGCGTAGCGTTTAGCGGCGCGCCACGAAGACGTATTCGCGGCTTTCGTCGTCGAGCGGCTCGCCGGCGAATCCGCCGTAGAGAGCCTCGAGGCGCAGGCCCGCGACATCGATCAGCCCCAGCCATTCGTTCTTGGTCGCCCACCAGAGCGAACCGGTTCCACCTTCGTCCAACGTGATGTCGACGCGGTTGTCGCTGACGCTGTAGTGGATCGTGTGCGGCACGGGCATGCCCGGAGTCGGGTCGGCGTGCCGGCCGTCGGCAGCGGCTGCGATCTGATGGTCGAACGCGAACGCGTTCCAGGCGAAGCGGCCGTCAGGCCGAAGCGATGCGGCGACGCGCTCGAAGCAGCGGCGACGATCGGCCCACGTGGGTAGATGCAGCAGCGACCGCCCGGGGCAGTAGATCAGGGCCGCGGGCTCCTCGATTTCGAGCTCCCGGATGTCTCCTTCACGCAGGTCGAGCTCGACTCCCGCCTCCAGTGCGCGCAGTCGCGCCTGCGCGAGCGTCGCCGTCGAAGAGTCAATCCCCAGTACACGCTTTCCCGTTGCGTGCGCAACCGGGATCGCAACCCGCCCGGTGCCCACTGCGAGCTCGACCAGCGGCCCGTCGGCATCATCGGCAAGACCGACGTAGAACGCGACGTCAGCAGCGACGCCGGTCGACCTCTCGTCGTATCGGTCCGCCCAGGTGTCGTACCAGCTCGACATGGCGAATCAATCTACGCGCAAAACGCCCCGGCGTTCGGCTACGCCAGCCGCGCGCCGCGCGCCAGGGAGGTGCCAGACACCTGTGCCTGGCACCTTGCTTACGAAGTCCGCAGGCGCTCGCCTGCGCGAGCGTGCCTACGCCTGATTTCGCTCCCAGACGATGCGGAGGCCCTGCAGCGTCAGCTCTGGGTCGACGGCCGTGATCGTCGCGGAGTGCGGCGCGATCAGATCGGCGAGGCCGCCCGTCGCGACGACCGGCGCGCCGTCGGCGCCGAGCTCGGCAACGATGCGCGAGACGATTGCATCGACCTGACCCGCGAAGCCGTACACCAGGCCTGACTGGAGCGCGGCCGTCGTCGTCTGACTGATCACACGCTCGGGCGCAGTGAACGGCACCTTCGGCAGACGCGCGGCCCGCGCAAACAACGCGTCCATCGAGATCTCGATCCCCGGCGCGAGCACCCCGCCGGCGAATTCGCCCGCCGCGTTGACGACGTCGAAGTTCGTCGACGTTCCGAAGTCGACGACGACTGCCGGCGCACCGTGGCGCTCACGCACCGCGACCGCGTTCGCGATCCGGTCCGAGCCGACCTCTCGCGGGTCGTCGTAGCGGATCGGGACGCCCGTCGACACACCGGGGCCGAGCACGAGCAGCTCAGTCCCGGCCCAGCGCTCCGCGAACGACTCGTACTCGCGAACGAGCGTCGGAACCGACGCGCACAACACGATCCCGTCGAGCGCCTCGAGGTCGACAAACGCCCGCAGCATGACCGCCAGCTCGTCACTCGTGTGCGTCCGGTCGGTGCCAACGCGAAACTGCTCCTTCAAGTGATCGCCGTCGAACAGCCCGAAGACCGTTTGGGTGTTGCCTACATCGATCGCGAGCAGCATGGGCGTCTAAACAGGGTCAGACCCCTCCAGGGTCAGACCCGATCAAAGATCTTCGATCTCTGATCGCCCCTCCCCGATGCGCTTGGCGAGCGCCTCGGGCGTGAGGACCGGCTCGTCGCCCTCACCGCGGAGCTCCTCGATCGTCACGTCGCTCGAGGTGTACACCTCGGCTCGCGGGATCATGCGGGTCGGACGGTTCTTGTCCCACACCCACACGTCCTCCATCTTCAGATGGAAGAACGGGTAGTTGGGCTGCGGGACGTACTGCATGTCGAGCTTGTTGCAGAGGTACGTCGCGTCCTGCGTGAGGACGCAGTACCGGAACAGCCCGAAGACGGCGCCGTACTCCTTCTTGAGACGGAGCTCGGCCTCGGCCTCGAATTCGTCGAGCTCGTCGAGGTTGCTCACGCGCCTGATT
>Ga0207657_10007434_pt1 | contig 11237 bp, 8 predicted proteins | sample KBSC33metaG_FD_184316 | JGI IMG/M metagenome (GOLD analysis project Ga0207657, IMG submission 184316) | Corn rhizosphere microbial communities from Kellogg Biological Station, Michigan, USA - KBS C3-3 metaG (SPAdes) (version 2) | ecosystem: Host-associated > Plants > Roots > Rhizosphere > Soil ... | reverse complement strand
CGACTCCGCTGGAAGAGACGATGGGAGCGCTCGTGCAGGCGCACCGGCAAGGCAAGGCACTGTACGTCGGGATTTCGTCCTATTCGCCCGAGCTGACGCGCAAGGCATATGACATTCTGAAGAGCGAAGGCGTCCGCCTTCTCATCCACCAGCCGAGCTATTCTCTGCTCAATCGCTGGATCGAGGAGGGCCTGCTGGAGACGCTCGAAGATCTGGGCGTCGGCTGCATCGCCTTTTCTCCGCTGGCGCAGGGATTGCTGACGAACAAATATCTGGGCGGTGTTCCCGAGGGAGCGCGTGCGGCGAAGGAGGGATCCTTCTCCACCGCTATGCTGACAGAGGAGACTCTGACCCACGTCCGAGCGCTCAACGACCTCGCGAAGGAGCGGGGGCAGACGCTGGCGCAGATGGCGATTTCCTGGGTGCTTCGCGATCCGCGAGTGACCTCCGCTCTTATTGGCGCGCGGACGGTTCAGCAGCTGGAGGATTCGCTGGCGGCGGTCCGCAACCTCGATTTCAGCGAGGAAGAACTCGAGCTAATCGACCGCTTCGCCACCGACGCCGGAATCAACATCTGGCAGCGATCTTCAGTAATCAAGGACGTCTGATGATTCGAGGACTCGTAACTGTCGCCATTGGGCCGTTGCTCGCATCCTGCGCTGCCGTGCCGGCGCCACCGCTGGCTGCGCCGCAGCCCGAGATCGCGATCACGATCGACGACCTGCCGGTCCATGCACCTTTCCCTCCCGGAATCACCCCCAACCAGGTGAACGATCAGATGATCGCGGCACTCAAGGCAGGAGGTGTGCCGGCGATCGGTTTCGTCAACGGCATTGGAGTGGAGCAGCATCCGGAGACGATCCAGGCGCTTCGCGATTGGCGCGCTGCCGGCTTCGTGCTCGGCAATCATACCTGGTCGCACCCGTCTCTTAGCAAGCTCAGCCTGGCGGATTGGGAGAATGAGCTCACGAAGAACGAGCCGCTCCTCGCGCCGCTCGACGGCAACACCGACTGGCGCTGGTTCCGCTATCCGTTCCTCGACGAGGGGAAGGACGAAGCGCAGAATGTCGCGGCGCGGCAGATCCTGGCGAAGCACGGCTACCGCATCGCTGACGTGACGATCGGCTGGGGCGACTGGATGTTCACCGGCGCCTGGGCTCGCTGCAACGCCGCTCATGACACCGCTGCAGTCGCCGATCTGGAGCGGATGTATATGGATGCGGCGAGGGAGAACATCCCTGTGGCGCGAGAGACTGCGCACCTGCTCTACGGCCGCGACATTCCCTACGTCCTCCTGATGCACGTCAGCGCGATGAGCGCGCACATGATGCCGCAGGTGATCAAGATGTACCGCGATGCCGGCTTCCGTTTCGTGAGCATCGCTCAGGCGGAAAGCGATCCCGCATACCGGAACGATGTCGATCTTTCGCTGCCTCCGCGAACGCCGGACTTGAAACTGGCGCAGGAGAAGGGTGTGACGCTTCCGCAAATGCCGGATCTGCAGCCCAAGCTAAACGCGATGTGCCCCGACTCCAAGGCGGCAACGACCAGCCCGTGATGGAACTGCCGTTGCGGCAGACGTTCGCGCCTGCATTGCGGAGCCGCTTGCACGATGGTAGCGCTAACCCATTCCGCCGTCGGGGGAAGGGGGTATATGGGTAGGCCGAGCCGTCGCAGACGCAGCTCCATCACCATTGCCGATGTCGCGCGCGAAGCGGGCGTTTCGGCAATGACGGTTTCCCGAGTCATCAACGGGGTTCAGAACGTTCGCGATTCGACCCGCGCCGCCGTCCTCGACGCCGTCGAAAAGCTCAATTACTCGCCGAACACCGCCGCTCGCAGCCTTGCGGCCGGCGAAGCCATTCACATCGGCTTGCTCTACGCCAACCCAAGCGCTGGCTATCTCAGCCAGTTTGTGATCGGCGCACTCTATGCGGCGCGCGGTGTCGGCGCGCACCTGATGATCGAGGCCTGCGAATCAGAGGACGCGGACGAGCAGGCCGAGGTGACTCGGCGTTTCGCGAATGGCGAAGTGGAAGGTGTGATCCTGCCGCCACCGCTTTCTGAATCGCAGCCGATCCTGGCTGAGCTCGAGGCAATCGGAATGCCCGTCGTGACGGTGGCGATGGGAGCTCCCCACGAAGACGCGCTAAACGTTCGGATTGACGACCGGGCTGCGGCCGCGGAAATGACCCAGCATCTGCTCAACCTGGGGCATCGCCGGATCGGCTTCATCAAGGGGCATCCCAATCACGTTGCGAGCCATGATCGATTCCGCGGGTTTTGCGACGCGATGCGCGATTTCGGCCTCAATCCCGACGATATGCCGGTGGAACAGGGCTATTTCAGCTACCGGTCCGGCCTGACTGCGGGCGAGCGATTGCTGGCCCGGGGAGAAGCTCCCACGGCGATTTTCGCCAGCAACGACGACATGGCCGCGGCAACGATCAGCGTCGCCCACCGCCTTGGAATGAACGTTCCGGACGACATCAGCATCGTCGGATTCGACGATACCGCGCTGGCGACGAGCGTGTGGCCCGAACTGACAACGGTGAAGCAGCCGATCGCGTCGATGGCGGAGGCGGCGCTGGAGTTGCTTGTGGCGGATTTGCGCGGCAATCGCGCCGGTGCTCCGCACAAGGGAACGGAGCGCGTGCTCAGTCATGCAATCATAATCCGTGAATCGTCCGGACCGCCTCCAAGCGGCCGGCGAGGACGATCGCGCAAGCCTGCGAACGAGGCTTGACCGCTTAAGGAAGCGTGTTACCGCTACCAAGTTCTTGAGGAGGGACGGGGATGGTTGAAGCAAGCCCTGGGCGGGCGAATATGGGTTTCATCGGCGCCATTGTCGCAGTCGCGACGATCGGCGGTTTTCTGTTCGGTTACGACAGCGGCGCGGTCAACGGGACGCAGGACGGGCTGAAGTCTGCATTTCACCTGATCGACGGAAGCTGGTCACCGTCGAACGGTCTCGGCTTCACCGTGGCGTCGCTTCTGATCGGCTGCTTTATCGGCGCGTTCTTCGCCGGGCGCCTGGCGGACCTGGTGGGCCGCCGCAACACGATGATGTTCGCCGCGGCGCTGTTCCTTGCCGGAGCTATCGTTCAGGGAATAGCCGGTTCGCACCTGATCTTCCTGATTGCGCGAATTTGCGGCGGAATGGCCGTCGGCGCAGCAAGCGTGCTTTCGCCGGCGTATATTTCCGAGGTCGCTCCGGCGAATATTCGCGGCCGCCTGACCACCGTTCAGCAGATCATGATTATCGCGGGACTGACGGTAGCCTTTCTTGCAAACTACTTTCTTGCGGCTGCGGCCGGGGTCTCGACCGCGAAATTCTGGCTCGGCCTCGACGCGTGGCGTTGGATGTTCCTGATGCAGGCGATCCCGGCGCTGGTGTTCCTGGTCGCGCTCTTCATGATTCCGGAGAGCCCGCGTTACCTTGTCTCCAAGGGACGCGACAGCGACGCCATCACGGTGCTCACCAACCTCTTCGGGGGTGAGGCGGCAACGCCGAAGTTCGAGGAAATCCGGGCGACTTTCGCCTCCGACCACAGACCGCGGCTTTCGGACGTGCTGGCGCCGGGAGGCGGCGGCTTCCTTCGCATGCGACCCGTCGTCTGGGCCGGAATCATGCTCGCCGTGTTCCAGCAGCTCGTCGGAATCAACGTCATCTTCTATTACGGTGCGACGTTGTGGCAGGCCGCCGGCTTTTCGGAAGCGCAAGCGCTGCAGACGAACATTATCTCCGGCGCGATTTCGATTGTCGCCTGCTTCATCACCGTGGGGCTGGTGGACAAGATCGGCCGCAAGCCGCTGCTGCTGATCGGATCGGCGGGCATGGCGGTCACGCTGTTCATCATGGTCTACGCATTTTCCACCGGGACTCTGACTGGAACCAAGCTCGTGCTGCCCGGTCACATGGGCCTGATCGCGGTCGTCGCGGCGCTCGCTTATTCGGCGCTCTTCAACATAAGCTGGGGCCCCATTATGTGGGTGATGCTCGGCGAGATGTTCCCGAACCAGATCCGCGGTTCGGCGCTAGCGGTTGCGGGCTTTTTCCAGTGGTTCGCGAATTTCATGATCTCGTTTACTTTCCCGATCATGCTCGCCGGGCTGGGTCTGGCAATAAGCTACAGCTTCTACGGGGTATGCGCGGTGATCAGCTATTTCCTGGTCCAAAAGCTCATCCATGAGACTCGCGGCAAAGAGCTGGAGCACATGCAAGGCTGAAGCGGGCAACCACCAGCTTCAAAGAAACAAGGGCAGTCCCGACGGACTGCCCTTTTTCCTTTACTGCACGGGAAGTTCGAACACTGGCGCGGGCAGCAGGTCCATGTCGTACAGGTTGACGATGGGGAAGTCGGCCCAGGCGTAGCGCACGCGTGTCACCGGTTGACCGTCTCCAGCGAGCGTCACCGTATTCCCGTTCACCGTCGCATCGGTGAAGCGGCAGGAGTCCGGAGTCGCGCCGCACAGCTGGAAGCCGATCGGGCGATTGCCGCTCAAGGCCTGAAGCGGCTTCGAGAAGGTGACCGTTACGCCGCTCGCTGAGCCAACGGCACTGGCGGGCAACGGCCCGACGCGGCCGTCACTGGTGTGGTAGACCAGCGCGTCAGCCGCAAGCGCCAGGCGCCGACCCACTTCCTGCTTGTTGGAGGGATGGACGTCACGCCATTCGCCAATGTCGATCGCGCTGACCAGGGCTGCGTGGGGATCGCTTTCCGCAGCAATTCGCTGGTCGTTCACCACCTCTGCCAGGCCGCTCTCTTTCGGATGCGCCACCGGGATTCCATATCCCGCCAGGCCGACGATCAAGAACGGCAGGTCGGGCTTTGCGAACTGCTGCCGCCAGTTGGCCATGAATGCTTCGAGGCGCTTGTCGTAGCCTTCGGCCATGCCGGTGTCGTTTTCACCCTGGTACCAGGCGACGCCGGTGATCCCGAGCTTCCCCAACGGAGCGACCATCGCATTATAGATGGTCGAAGCGCCGGCCGAGCCTTCCCAGGGCGTGACTGGCGGATCGCCCACTGAATCCGCGATCCGGGAATATTCCCAGCCGGCAGTCAGCGGCTTTGTCTGACCATTAGCGAAGGTTAGCGCGAATTTGTCCGCAGGCCCGGTGAAGCCACCCTGGCCCCAGACGTTGCGGACGAAAACCATGATCTCGTTCGCTCCCGGTTTCAGGAGGCCCTTGGGCACCGGATAACTGCGCGGATTGAACGGGTCGCGAAGTCCACCAACGGAAACTCCGTTGACGAAGGTCTGGTCCATGTCATCGGCGCCGCTCAAATGGAGCGTCGCGGTCTGAGCAGCTTCGGCAGCGGTCAAATTCACACGCTCGCGGAACCAGGCCGAGCCGACCCAATTCTTCCATTCCGGTCCCCAATTGTCCCAGCGTTCCAGCGAGGGAACAGGCTTCCAGCTCAGGGAATCGCTATTGTGCCATGGTTCATGCCCCACCTGATCGCCGGTTTTCGATCGCCACCACGACGCCCAGCGGTCGCCGAAGGCGCGCACCGCGGACGCGGGATCTTTCTGGTCGAGCCGAACCAGCGCGGCGTCTTCCGCGCCTCCGCTCGCGGCGACAGCATCCAGGCTCATCCACGCCCGGATCGGAGTCCCGCCCCAGCTGTCGTCGATCGCTCCAATCGGCACCTTGGCGGTCTCGCGCAGCTGCTTCACCATGTAGTAACAGGCGGCGGAGAAGTTCTTCACATCCGGCGCCGCGACCTGCCATTCGAAGCCCTTGGAGAAAGCGCCTTGTGGAGCATTCGCCAGCTGCTGCGGAACCTTCGTCATTCGAAGATCGGGATCGCTATCGGCGCGTCCGCCGCCATAGCCGAGCGCAAACGGGATCGGATATTCCATGTTCGACTGGCCGGAACAGAGCCAGACGTCGCCGATCTCGAGGTCGGTCGAGGTTGCCGACCCGTCGGGACTCGCAACCGCGATCTGAAGATCCTTGCCCTCCGCGCGAGCGGGAAAGCTTGCCTGCCAGCGGCCGGCGCGGTCGGCAGTGGTCGAGACAGTCTGGCCGCCGAAGGAGACCGTCAGCTTCTCGCCCGGCGCTGCGCTCCCGCTCAGGCGGATCGGCCAGTTACGCTGAATGACCGCATGGCTGCCGAATTGCGGATCGATGGATGGCGTTGCGATCGCAGCGGTTCCGATCAGCGCCGTGCCTGCGAGAAGTGCGCGAAAGTTCACAAAGTTCATGAACCTTCCCGTGGGCACACGAGGCGCGCTCGAACGCACGCGCGAGACAAAGGCTTCACCCGATCCAATTACAGACATGCTCATCCCCTCAATGAAGCAACACAAATCCAACTTTGGAACGCGCCCTCGCCGGAATTGACGCGATCAGAACTCAACGAGCGGGCACGCGATGCCCGCAACGTCGCATTCGAACTGGAATAGGTGCCCGGCGAGCGGCTGCGCCTTCAATTCCTCCGGCTTCATTCCCTGGCGAGCAGTGGTCGCGAAAGCAGTGCGCAGGTCGGACCCGCCGAATGCGATTTTCGTGATGTTCGCGGTGGGGAACTTCACCGTGTCCACGAGCCTGCCGTCGGGCGCGTATCGCCGCGCCGACCAGCCGCAGTAGAGACCGATCCACACGCACCCCTCGCTGTCCACGGTGGGACCGTCGGGGAAGCCGGCCCCTTCCTCTATGGTGACGAACGAACGCCTCTGGCCGAGCGTACCGTCCTCACGGATTTCGCACTGATCGATTGTTCGCGCGAACGTGTCGACGACGTAGAGCGTACGGCCGTCCGGTGAGACAGCCGGTCCATTAGTGACGACGATGTCGCCGATTCCGGTCGGCGTCACCTCACCATCGGCGAAGCGGTAGAAGGCGCCGGTCTTCGCCTTTTCGTCATTGTCCATCGTCCCGAACCACAGCCGACCCGCGGGATCGACGACGCCGTCATTCAGCCGATTGGCGGGATAGTTTGCGTCGATCGTGTTGATCCGATCGAACGAACCGCTGTCAGGGTCGAATTTGAACAGCCCGGACTTCAGGCCGGCGACGAAGCCGCCGCTCGAGGCGGGGAAAATGAAGGCCGTATATTCGGGCGCTTTCCAGCTGCACTGCGTACCGCTGGCGGGATCGTAGCGGTGGATCGCATCATTCTTGATGTCGACGAACCAGAGCGCGGTGTCGCGCTCGTCCCACATCGGACCTTCGCCCAGTTCTGCTCCAACTTCACAAACAGGCTTGGGTTCGGTGCAGGCCATTTCGTCTCCCTCTCTAGCGCCACCCCGCGTCTACGAAATATGCGTGGCCTGTGACCAGCCTCGCATCGTCGGAGGCAAGGAACATTGCCATCGCGGCGACGTCCTCGGGCATCAAGCGGCCGTCGAGGCATTGCGCCTCAACCAGCTCCGCCTCCGCCTCCGGCGTATACCATTGGAGTTGCCTGGGCGTGCGCACATTACCGGGGACGATGCAGTTCACGCGGATATTGTCGCAGCCGAGATCGCGAGCGAGCGAGCGAGTGAGACCCTCGATGGCTGCCTTGCAGGTCTGGTAAAGAACGAGATCGGGCAGGGCGAGGTGCCAACTGATCGAGCCGAGATTGAGGATGACTCCGCCGCCGCTGCTGCGCATTCCGCCGACCACCGCCTGAGCGCAGAAGAACTGATGCTTCAGGTTCGTGCTCAACCGCTCGTCCCAATATTCCTCTGTCACCTCGTCGAACGAATGCCGGTCGTCATTGGCGGCGTTGTTGACGAGCACGTGGGTCGGGCCGCGCTCTTTCTCAAGCGCAGCGATGGCCTTCTTCGTTGCCGGGATATCGCGCAGGTCGACCCACAGGAACTTCGCTCCCGTGCGCTCCGCGACCTCGCGCGATTCCGGCTCGCAGATGTCGATAAAGGCGACGTTCGCGCCTTGCTGCGCGAACGCCTCCACTATTCCTGCCCCTATGCCCGATCCCCCACCGGTGATGAGCACATTCTTGCCGCGCAGACTTGGGTAGACCGCGCGGCGGCCGCTCTCTTGATTCAAAATGCTCAGCTCCAGGTATAGACCGTCTTGGTCTGGGTGTAGAATTCGACTGCGGCAAAGCCCTGTTCACGGGCGCCGTAGCTGGATTTGCGAGTGCCGCCGAAGGGAACGTGATAGTCGACGCCTGCAGTCGGCAGGTTGACCATCACCATTCCGGCACGCACGCGCCTGCGGAAATCGCGGGAATATTTCAGCGAGTTGGTGACGATCCCCGCCGACAGGCCGAATTGGCCGCGGTTCGCGATTTCCAGCGCCTCGTCATAGTTCTTCACTTTGACAGTGCTGGCGACCGGGCCGAAGACCTCTTCGCAATTGATCGTCTGCTCCGGGGCGGTGTCGGCGATGACGGTCGGCGCCATGTAATAGCCGCGCTTGTCGAGTTTCAGCGGCTCCTCGCCACCGGTCAACACCTTGCCGCCTTCTTCGCGAGCGATCCTCACGTAGCGCAGGTTCTGCTCAAGCTGATCCTCGCTCACCGCTGGCCCGATCTGCGTGTTCGGATCGAGCGCATCGCCGACCCGCAGCGACTTCGCCTTTTCCGCCATCGCTTGGACGAAGCGATCGTGGATCCCCTCGGTGACGATAATCCGCGAGGACGCGGTGCAGCGCTGGCCGGTCGAGAAGAAGGCGCCATCGATCGCGCACATGACGGCGCGGTCGAGATCGGCGTCATCGAGCACCACCAGCGGATTCTTGCCGCCCATTTCGAGCTGGACCCGCGCCTGACGCTTGGCCGCGCCCTCGGCGACGCTGGCGCCGACACCCTGCGATCCGGTGAACGAGAGGCCGTCGATATCAGGATGATTGACGATTGCGCGGCCGACGTCGCCACCGCCGATCACAAGGTTGAACACTCCCGGAGGAGCGCCGGCCTCGATCAGGATGGACGTCAGAGCGTGGGCGATGGCCGGTGTCGGGGTTGCGGGCTTGAGGACGACCGTATTGCCGAAGGCGAGGGCAGGGGCGGACTTCCACGCCGGAATCGCGATCGGGAAGTTCCACGGCGTAATCAGGCCGAATACTCCGACGGCTTCGCGATAGGTCGCGGCATCGACAGCCGGACGTGTGGACTCGAGAGTCTGCCCGTGGCGTCGAAGCGCCTCGCCGGCGAAATATTTGAGGATCCGAGCGGCGCGCATGACTTCGCCGGTGCCTTCGGCGAGAGTCTTGCCTTCCTCGCGAGAGAGAAGGGTGCCGAGCTCCTTGGCGCGGCTCATGATGATTGTGCCAGCCCTGTCGAGAACGTCCGAGCGAACTTCCGGAGAGGCCTCGGACCAGGCCGGGAAAGCGGCCCGGGCTGCCTTTACCGCCTCATTGACCTCGGCCTCGCCCCCCTTCGGATAATGCGCGACGACATCGTCGAGATTGGAGGGATTGACGCTCTCGCAGGTGTTTCCCGCGGTAACGCTTTCGCCGTTGATGAAATGGGTCAATGTGTCGGGCACGGTCTTTCTCTCCTTGTCACGCGTTCGATAACAGGCCGCGGGAAGCGAGGTTGCGCATCAACTCGCGCATTCCAAAGGTCCACGGCCGCGCGTCGCGCGATGTAGTGACTGTGTTGACCAATGTCCCGAGCTTGGGGCTCGAAATTCTCACCTGGTCGCCGATTTTGTGCGTGAATCCGCGACCCGCCTCGTCGCGATCTTCGGTCGGCGCGAACAAGGTCCCGAGGAAAAGCGCAAACCCGTCTGGGTAATGATGTTCGCTCAGCGCCTGGCGGACCAGCTCCTCCGGATCGCGGCTGATTTCGCTCATCCGGCTCTGGCCGCGAAGAGTGAAACCGTCGGTACCGGTGATCTCCAGCTCGACCACCGCCTGCCGGACATCGTCCATCGTGAAGCCCTCGTCGAACAGGCGGATGAACGGCCCGATGGCGCAGGAGGCGTTGTTGTCCTTCGCCTTGCTGAGCAGGAGCGCGCTCCGGCCTTCGAAATCGCGAAGGTTGACGTCGTTGCCGAGGGTGGCGCCGCGCGGGCGGCCGTGGCTGTCGACCACGAGCACCACTTCCGGCTCCGGATTGTTCCAGCTGGAATCGGAACGGACGCCGATTTCCGCCCCCCAGCCGACACTTGCGAGCGTTGCCGTCTTGGTGAAAATCTCGGCATCGGGGCCAATCGCCACCTCGAGATATTGGGACCACAGCCCCTCTTCGATCAGCGCATCTTTCAGGCGAGCCGCAGGTTCGCTGCCCGGCACAACCGAGCGGATACCGCCGCCGATTCGCGATTCGAGCTTCTCGCGGATGGACGCCGCCACGCGGTAATCGCCGCGCGCGCGCTCTTCGATCACGCGCTCGATTGCCGAGATTGCAAAGGTGACGCCCGCTGCCTTGATCGGCTGCAGGTCAATGGGCGAAAGGAATTGCTCGGCCGGAAGCCGCGAAAGCTCGTCGACGTCGAACAGCTCTTCGCCCCGGACGGAGACGGGTCGTTCCTGATCCATCAGGTCGGCCACGGTGGGGGCGGTGCGGGAGGCGTCTTCGACCACGCCATCGCGAATCACCACCGGCGTTGGGCCTTGATGGGTAAGCAGGCGCCCGACAAGAATCGCATCCTGGCAATCGGCAGGCAGCATGGCAGCGCCAAAATTCATGAGAAAACCTAAACCCCCAACCCGATGGTAGCGCTACCATTCTGTTTTGTTGTCACCTCTGTCAAGAGAGGGTGGTTAAGCCATGAATGGGGAGAGACTGTTTATGACGAAGTTGCGTTCGATCTGGCTCGTTGCCACCGCCACTGCTGCACTCGCAGTTCCGGCCTATGCTCAGGCGCCGGCGAATTTTCCGTGGATGAACACTGCATTGAGCCCGGATCAGCGCGCGGCGATGGTAGTGTCCCAGATGACCCAGCAGGAGAAGCTCCAGCTGGTGTTCAGTTACTTCGGGACCGACAAACCGGAGAACGGCGGGTTCAAAGCACCGCCCGAAGCGCGCTACGGCTCGGCAGGATATGTTCCGGGAATCCCGCGGCTTGGCATTCCGCCGCAATGGGAGACGGACGCCGGCATCGGCGTCGCCACCCAGGGGTCGGATCCCGACCCGCGGTTGCGCACTGCACTTCCTTCGGGGCTCGCCACCGCTGCCACGTGGAATCCGCAAATCGCCTTCCAGGGCGGCCAGATGATCGGTCATGAGGCGCGAAACTCCGGCTTCAACGTCCAGCTCGCGGGCGGAGTCGACCTGATGCGGGACCCGCGCAACGGCCGGAACTTCGAATATGCGGGTGAAGATCCG
>Ga0207657_10007430_pt1 | contig 11239 bp, 9 predicted proteins | sample KBSC33metaG_FD_184316 | JGI IMG/M metagenome (GOLD analysis project Ga0207657, IMG submission 184316) | Corn rhizosphere microbial communities from Kellogg Biological Station, Michigan, USA - KBS C3-3 metaG (SPAdes) (version 2) | ecosystem: Host-associated > Plants > Roots > Rhizosphere > Soil ... | reverse complement strand
CGTCAGCCCTGTTGGCGGGCCGGCACCACTTGTGCGGGCGCTCGCTACACCCAAAATTTTGCCTAAGGCCGTAGCACCGAACTGCGTGCTTGCGCCACCGGCTAGTGCATTACCGTTGTTATACCAGCCACCTAATATACCGCCGCTAGTGCTACACCCGAAACTACCGCCCGCACTTATATCACTACCAAACACATTAAAGTAAGGCAGGTCTACGACCCTCACGGTCCCGCAAGGCTGGTTATTTAGTGCCGCACTTGATGAGTTCAACGTCCCTGAATAGTCCTGCGCAACCGAACCAGCCGGTACATTACTCCAAGTCTGACTGTAAGATGTACCAGGTGATGCAGATGTACTACCCGAGAACGAACCTAGGACACCCCCGTAGTTCAAAGTAAAGGTTTGGTTGGGTGGAAGAGGCGCGCCCGAAGAAAATATGGTTACTGTAAGCGTCGCAAATGTGCCACCTGGTTCTACAAATGTTGGCGTTGTTGAAGAATTACAACTTACATGCCCACACGGCTCCTGGATGGTCGTAGTAGCTGCTGAAGTTACTCCAGCTTTATTTGCATCATTAGCTGTTACCGTGACGGTAATTGTAGCGTTGTCTAATCCATTTTGCACCGCAGCACTTGTGGGTATAGAGAAATTAGGATTTGCGGTGCCGGGAGTGCTATAAGGCGTGCCACCATAAGTATATGTGGCATTGATGCTCAAAGCAGTTCCAGGGCTATCCGGATCACTAACAGAGCCTGTTATTGCTGTGCAAGTAGCAGCTATAGAATTAAACACTGGGGGTTGGTTTGCTTTAGTAAACTTGAACCTTACATGGTAGTGCCCGTGCACGCCGCCAAGTGAAGTATTGCCAAAACCACGCGTGACACTATTCCCAGCTGTATAGTTGGCATTATTAGCATAATAGGCCTGGTCACAGGTTGTCGTATCACTATTGCATATAGCATAGGAAGTGTCGTATCCGGATTCGTTAGCCACACTTAGCGTATAGTTTCCGGATAAATACGTCCTGGAGGAACCATTGTAAAAGAATGGGTCGGCGGTATCGGTATCGGTGCCTGATGGCCCCCCACTAATAGTTACAGTGTTGTCACTAAATGGATAGCTTGAGAGCGAACCAGGACATTGAGTTGAAGCTGTATAGGTGGCACTCCAACAATTACCACTGTAACCTCCGGTTCCTGAATTATCTATCTTGACGCCATCCATGGCAAAGGACGGCATATTGGTCACATTGAACTTTATCCTAAGTGTCCTCGTATACTTTTTACACCCGGCATAGTCGCTGGTATTGCTAGGATACTGGTCCACGGTATTGCCATTTTTATCTACGTGCTGGCAAATCAGAACACCGTTGTAGTCGGCTATGTGTTGATAATCCATGGTAATTGTCAGCCGACAGTCGGTAGTTATGCTATCTGCAGTGAATGTAGTATTTTTGGGAGTAGGATCAAACCAATACCGGTGGTTATTGTTGCGCACTATATCCTGAGTTTTATTGACTGGGCCCTGGCCTATCGTACCGGTACAGGGAGGTACACTAGTTCCCGTAGGGGAGGCATCAACAGCAAGCGATACTATCTTATCGTGCGAACCGGTACGCGCAGGGTGTAGGTTATTGGAACCAATTGCATTCGGCGGTTCATCTTTACCATCGGTATATTTGTTTGCCCATCTGTCAGAGTCATTAAGTAAGTTTGGTATGACTGATGAGTCCTGAGGGTTATTATCCGCCCAGCCATGATCGCCGGTACCTGGTGCATTTACAAGGGTGCCGCAAAGGAACGTTACCGAGTTAATTTGTAAGTTTATGGGCGTACTGGTCGCACTATACGGCACATCTATAGGTGACTTTATATTAGGGCTGCCCTGCTTGGATAGCCAAGTGGTGTCGACATAACTTGCTCCATCGATAGTATAGCCGTCAGCTACGGTACCAGTATTATCGGTCCAAACTGGAGCTTGACCGTTGATAAGCGTACGGAGCGAATATGATGAACCCGAATAGTGCTTCATGTAGTCGTAACACTTCTGGTCCCAAAGTATTGCACTGTCCACGCCATCAGGAAGGTTATTTTCTACGAATGTCTGGCTATATAATGCATGCGCTATGCCTGGGTGCAATAATGCGACGCTCGCAAAGGAAATTGATATTATTAGTTTCTTTAATCCCCTATTGGCCATGACGCTGCTCACTTATCGCTTTATCTCCAGCCACATCCAATTGGTGCTGGTCCGCACTAAAGGCTGCTTCATCCGCTGCTTCGCTTTGTCTTTCTTGTGCCAAATCAGTTATGTCGGATTCTATCTGCGTTGGCGTGATTTTGTCGACAGCTAGCGCATTGCTATATGCCTGTTTGTTATATACGGCTTTCATCGCTGGTAAGTATTTCTTTGCATCGTCTAGTTTGCCACTATGAAGCGAAGTCCACTCCAGCACGTACAAGCAGTTAATGTCGTGGTCATACCCTTTCGTCGATACAATTTGGGGTTGCAGGCTGTGAAGTGTGGCAAGGTCGCCTTTGCTTATCGCAGTTGATGCCTTTGCCAAAAGACTGTCGCTACAAACTTGTTTAAAGCCCGCGGTACCATTCTGGTTCTTTTTACTCGAAGAGCTAGAAAGTACATAAGACACGATACCAGCTACAAGTAAGCAAAGGGCGAATAGCAAGATTACAGCTTGTTTGCGAGGAATATGCAGGCGTGAGTGCGCAGAAACTTCACCTGCCACAGCTGAATCTGCGGCCGGTTCGGACGGGACCTTTATTTCCACTTTTTTGCTCATTTGCACACCTGTTAAGCGTTAGCTTGATAATAGCAGAGTGCTTACGCTTGTACAATTTTTTGCAAATAAAAAAGGCCCGCTGGCCTTTGCGTCAAAATAGGAGGTATGACATGTCAGATTGCTTGTTGGTAGAAACCAACGATTGTCTTTACTCTTCGGCACCGAGGGGTGCGAGGCTTGCAGTAGGCTTCCCTACTCCTCGCACCCCTCTGGCTGCTACTTCACTCGAACGCTATCGGATGACGTAGCGGTACGTAACCCGGTGCCTGGTTCCGCTGTAGTAGCGATACACAGTCACCTTGTGGTGGCCACGCGGCGTCGGGACATACACCGTCACGTTTCTTTCCTTGGCAACGGAGTACTTGTGCAACGTGCCGAAGCCGTCGCGGACGTAGATGAGCACGGACCTGCCGGACCAGTAGTTCAGCAAGCTGACCTTGGCCCGTCCCTTGTGGACACCAGTCTTAACGGCGTACTTGGCTATCGAGGCTGTGAACTTCACTACCGGCCTAACACCGATGACATCGCTACCGCTACTGGCTGGATCGCCAACAAGCGCGACCGTGAAGTGCAGCGTTTGGTTTTCCTTGTATCCGGTGAAGCTCACGGTTGTGAGCTGGCCATCTGGAACATCATTGCGCACCTTGCAGACTTGGGGCAAGGGCGACACGATGCACACCCGGTAGTCATCTGGTCCTGCGCTCGTACTCGCAGTTTTGCCCTCCATGAGGTTGATGATTGTGAAGGAGAGACCGCCGTTCGCTTGGTGTGGAGATGCGTTGATGACCGTTGTTGTGGCGTTCGGCCCGTAGCGCACCTTGTACAACACGGTTGCTTGGTGTGATGTCGCGCCACAAGCGTCATGGAGCGTGTAGGTGAGGTGTTCATAGCCCACATCGCTGGGGGCCTTGTATGTAATCGTGCTTCCACTCACCGTTGCTGTACCGAGGGACGGTGCTTTGTCGATAGTCGCAGTCAGCTGACCACCACAAGGGTTGGTTGCACTGCTTGCAACATCAAGCACAGCCGTTCGGTTGCGGGTGACGACCACTGTGTAGTTGGGCGCCGTCAGGACTGGCTGAACGTTGACCGTGATGGTCACGGTCGTGACGTTGCCGTCTGCCGTCCCGTCGTTGGGTGTGTAGGTGAAGCTGTCCGAGCCCACATATCCATTCCCAGACTGATAGGTCACGGTCTGGTCACCGTTTAAAGTGACGAAACCGTTTTGTGACTGGGATAGGTTCGTGACTGTCAACATGTTACCGTCGACGTCCGTGTCGTTCGCCAGCACGTTCACTACAACAGGCTGCGCACTGGTTGTCGTCGCACTATCGTTGTTACCGACAGGCGGGCTGTTGGCGTTGACCGTGATAGTCACGGTTGTGACGTTGCCGTCTGCCGTCCCGTCGTTCGGTGTGTAGGTGCAGGTGTCTGTACCGGTAAACGCGCTCGGTGCCGTGTAGGTCACCGTGTTGTCCCCGTTGAGTACAGCTGTGCCACCGTTGGTGCAGGTAGTGCTCAGGTTAGTAACCGTGAGCGCATCGCTCTCCGCATCCGTGTCGTTGGCCAGCACATTCACCTGAACAGGTGTTGTACTAACCGTGGAAGCACTGTCGTTGTTACCGACAGGCGGGTTACCGCTGGCGTACGCGCTAGTTGCAGGTGCAACCGCGACGATGGCGCCGACGGTGAGGAGTGAAGCGAGCCCTACAAAAGGGCGGCCGACCACAGAGGGCCGGTTCGGGTGTCGCCATGTGTACATGACAACCACCATCCTTTCTACTTCGAAAGTTACCAGGGGCTCCTGGGTTGTCCCATTGTTGGAACGCGATTAATCCGTTCCATGCATGTGAATAGCCATTTGACTACCCAAATGAACTAGTCGCGTCCCAACATAATTGCAATCTGACATGTCAATGAACAACTCCGGTAGCACGGGCTTTTTAGCTCAAGCGCTATATCTCCGAAATTGCTGTTATTTTACTAGAAACAGCAGTAATTGTCAATTAGCGCTAATGGTAAAGACGTTATGAAATAATTCACTGCAAGTGGGAGTAACTAGGGTCATACTGGTTTGGTTAACGAGGTGTTTAAGATTGGCCACAGATAGCAGCCGCACAAAAGACGTGCGGAAGTTCCATGTTGTTTCCTTCGCCCTGGGCGTATGGCTGGTTATTGCACCTTTTATTTTGCACTACAGTCATGCCGCAGCCACTGCTAACAGCATAGTTATTGGTTTGATTATTGCTGGTTTTAGTTTTGTGCGGCTCCGTTCATTTACAGATACTTGGGCAAGCTGGGCGCTAGCCGGTACTGGGCTTTGGATTGTGCTTTCACCTTTTATATTCGGTTACCACAGAGCTGGTACGTACTGGAATGAGCTGCTTATAGGCATTGCGCTCATTGTCCTTATGTTCTCTGCCCTGGGTCAAGACATCCGCCACCATAGCCATTTGGCCCATTAGTATTAGTCCCTCCTTCTTACCGAGCGAGATTCTCCTTCACTTCACGGATCTCGCTTTTTTTATGCATAAAGAAAGCCGCTCATTAGGAACCTTTTTGAATTCCTGGTAAATGACATGCCGAATCGCGAGTAGCAACCCCGAAGGGTGCAGAGCGAGGCAACCATGGCAGGAGGCCATAGCGTACGCTCTGCACCCCGTGTGGGCTAGCGGGGTTAGTTGTGCATTCTTCGTGGACGGCGACCCTTAAGCAGCAATCCGCTGCCGGCAGCAAGCATAAGAAGCGCTGCGTACAGCATCTCCATCATGTTGAGACCGGTGAACGGTAGCTGTGTCTGAGTTGACACAACAGTTGTTGGAACACGGCTGTGATGCACTGCCTTCACGACCGTCGGCGGTTGCGAACCACAAGAATCAGTGGTCGGGTTGCAAACCGGTGGCGACGTTGTGCAGTTGCTGGTAGCAGGGTTGCACGACGGAGGCTGCTGGCTGCAGCTGTCGGTCTGCTCGCAGCCTGGCTGGCAGCTTGCTCCCTGGCATGGCGGACAGGTTCCTGCTGTCTTGCAGTCGTTTGGCGGGCAGTTGTGAGTCTGCTCGCACGTGGGTGGTGGCGGTGGCGTGCTCTTGCAACCGGTGTGCGCCGGATTGGTTCTCCCGATGCCGTGGTTACGGTCGCACTCGTAGCCCGCGTTGTGGTCAGAACCATTCGGGGCTTGCCCCTTTGGGTTCTTGTTGTCAGCCTTGCCAACGCAGCCGGCACACGGCTTGCCAGTGGCTTTGCCGTTTCCGTTGCCATTGCCCGAGGCAGAACCATCACGCGTTGACTTGTACGGATTGCTAGAGCTGGTGTCGTTAGCACCGGTGTTGTTCTGGTCGGCATTGCTGTAAGGCTGGGGCTGGTCGTAACTGCCAGTTGTACTGGCGTTGCCCTGACTGTGGTCAGAACTACCCTGCGAGGCAGTACTATCAGTCGTCGGGCTTGTGGACGCCTGCTTCTTTTCCTGCCCTGGTGCGCTGGCCGAATGACCGTTACCGCTTCCCGGGTCGGCAAAAGCAGTCCCCCCGAATGCAAGGGCTAGTGGCACCAAAGCGGTAACCATCAGAGCCCTTGCTCCGGTTTTGTGTCTCTTCACAACACTTCCCTTCTGTACTCTAAAAGCGTGGCACCCTGCCTCGCTTAGAATTCGGCATGTCAATGTGCGATTTAGTAACTACGAATCTACCTCTCTGGTCGAGGGACTACAACAGTTACAAAATGCTTCGCAATCTAAACACAATCTGTTCGTATCGACAATAAGATATCTTACCTGGAAATATACTTCTACCTCTGTTAAACTGGAGTTCATGGCTTTATCTATTGGGATAGTCGGATTACCAAATGTTGGTAAGTCCACCCTTTTTAATGCGTTAACTGGCAGTAACATACTGGCGGCCAATTACCCATTTGCCACCATTGAGCCAAACACTGGTATCGTGCCTGTACCAGATGAACGTTTACATAAGCTGTCGGAAATGTATGGCAATGCGCCAGTAAAGCCAGCCACTGTTACATTCGTGGATATAGCTGGCTTAGTAGCCGGTGCATCTCAGGGCGAAGGTTTAGGTAACCAATTTTTAGCTAACATCCGCGGTACGAACGCGATTGCTCACGTAGTCCGAGCGTTTGATGACCCGAATGTGCAACATGTAGATGAGCAATACGACCCAAAAAAAGATATAGACATTATTAACACTGAACTAGTGCTCGCTGATTTACAGACGGTTGAACGGCGCAAGCCCAAACTCGACAAAGAAGCTAAAGCAAACCCAAAGCTCAAACCGTTTCAGGAAAGGCTGCAACAGATATACGATGCCTTAAATGATGGCAAGCCGGTCCATAGCGTTTTTGGTCCTGAAGACTTAGAGGGGCTGGAAGATTTGCAGCTGCTTACCATGAAGCCGGTTATTTATGTTTTTAATGTTGACGAGGCAGGTTTGGATAACGATGCAAAGAAACAGGAGCTAGCGAAGTTGGCTGCCCCGGCACGGGCCGTATTCATCTGCGCCAAACTGGAGCAAGAATTAGCGAGCTTGGACGCCGGTGACCGCCAGGAATTGCTCGAAAGTTACGGTCAAACCGAGTCCGGCCTTGTGCAGCTCGTGCATGCGGCCTTCGATACTCTCGGCTTACAAAGCTACTTAACCGCCGGCGAAAAGGAAGTGCGAGCCTGGACAATCAATAAAGGCTTCACTGCACCCCAAGCCGCAGGAGTTATCCATGGTGATTTTGAGCGCGGCTTTATAGCTGCGGAGGTAGTCGATTACAACGACCTTGCAGCGGCCGGATCATTGCAGGCCGCCAAAGCTGCCGGCAAGGTTCGTACCGAAGGAAAAACTTACATCATGCAGAAAAACGATGTCGTGGAATTCCGGTTCAACGTTTCCAAATAATACAGGTCTAGGCTTGTGGCAATGGCTGCGACGCTACGGGAGCTTGGCCGTGAGTGCTTAGGTTTGGCCTACCAAATTTGCGGTTACGAAGCATCATGGGTAACTTTGAGTAAGCGACGCTTAGTGGATTCACCTCTAAGTTTTTCGTAGCCAGCGGAATTTGGTCACTAGCCTTCACGGACTGCTGCTGATAGCCTGACGTATCCGCAGGCTGTGACTGCTGCACTTGTTTACCAAATATTTCACGGTAGCCCTCGTCACGTAGGTCGTCATCGCTTGTAGTAGGCGGTATTTCATCTGCCTTCGCCATAGAAAGGAGCTGCTCTGGCTGCTGTTCCTCTGGCTTAGCCTCCTCTTGTTTCTGCTTACCACCAAATTGCTGTAGCAGACTCTGCGCAAACAGGTAATCAGATAGCTCTGGGCTTGGTTTGACTGGCTGGAACTGTTGCGACTGGCTTTGTACTTGCTGCTGTTGCAATTGCATGAATTGCTGGTGCTGCGCTAGCAAATAAGCCTGCAGCTGCTGATTTATTGCCGCCAGGTGCTGCTTTTGGTTCTCTTGGTGGTCATTTTCCTCTTTCTTAATCTCACTCATCCGGTCTTGGACGTGGTTGATGAGCTTGCGTAAGCGTGGCTTGTTGTAGCTGGTGAATTTGAGCGTCTTATAGCCCGTGCTTATAGTTATGGACGCGCCCATTAGGCGGTGATTGTAATCAATTTGGTTTATCATGTCGAAGCGCAAGTCCTCGACTGTGAGGAAGTTTAATGGTTTCTTATCTATAAGTAGCACGCGTACATTGGTAGCAACAAGCAGTGCAAAGCCTCCTTCGTAAATACCATTGACGCATTCATAAATCTTTTCGTCAGGACTTAATATGTGAGGTAATTCATTTATTTCTGCTCTGCCCCATCCGCGGATGTCAAATTTTATGCGTTTCAACTGCGTGTGAACGCTTTTCGCATCTACCATACTCCCTCCTTCACTTCCGTATCCATATACTACGGGGCAAAATGGCCGAATTCCGTAAAAATACTCACATGCTGAGTGAGATTTTTATCACAAACTTTTAACCCGAAGACTGCAGTTTAAGCATTAGCACTTGCATTTGATACCACTTCTGTCATAAATTAGAGTATGTTAGCAACCTTTACCCAAACGGTTGAACTGGTGGAGGTATTCCGTAAGACGGGAGTTAAGCAGACATTTAGGAAGGGTGATTTTATAATCCATCCCGGCGAAGCACCGCCGGGTGTTTTTTATATATATGATGGGCTGGTGAAAGCCTACGACATTACCAAATATGGCGAAGAAAATCTCCTCAGCATCCGCAAAGACGAGGAGATTTTTCCACTCATCTGGGCCCTAACTGGCCAAGAGCGACATATAATTTTCCAGGCTCTCGCCCCGACAACCACTTGGCGTATTAGTTTCGACGATTTTCAAGCTTACCTACGTAAGCACCCTGAGGCCTTGGCGCCTTTACTCGACCTAACCATAGAAATGTACCGGCTGCACAGCGAGCGCATACTCAACCTAGAATATCGCACTGTGCGCGAGCGTATTGTTTCGTTCTTACTTACTATGAGCCGTCGTTTCGGCACAAAAACCGAAGAAGGGACACTTATAGCAGTGCCGCTGCGTCATCAAGATATAGCGAGCTCCGTCAATGCCACGCGTGAAACTACCAGCCGAGAGCTGGCCGCACTTGACCGCAAAGGGCTTATAAGCAACAATTCGTCACTTATACTCCTCAAGGACACAAAAGCTCTACGGCGTTATTTGCGATAAACCTAAATTATTTCCAGTGTAAAATCACATCTTGCAACGTCTTTACGACTGTTTCGTGGTCTGGAATATCTTGCTTATCGTAGTAGTGTGCCACGTCCATGAACTCACCCGGTACACTCAAGCAGTAAATATCATCTGCAACAATGTGCATGCGGTCCACTGCCGACACACTAGCAATTGGCGTAGCTATAACTATCTTCTCCGTATTTATTGGCTTCAAGAATTCCACTGCCAGGTCAAGTAGAAAGCCATTCCCCAAGCCGTCCGCTACAAGTATTACATTGTGCCCCTTTAGCAGGTCACGGCGCATCATACCACCGCTTCCGAGTAGCTCATTCATGTGATGCATCCGTTCCAGCTTTTCCTGTTCTATAAGGTTGAAGTATTCGCTGGTCATTTCTTCTATTTCGCCGGAAGAATATGCGGGGTTATACGTAAAATTACCTTCGGAGGTAATACCAGCTATGGCATCGTTTTCACGAGGCAAGGTAATTTCTTCGCTCATGAGCATCATGAGCGCACAGTGAAGCGCCATAGCTATTTGCGCCCCCACCATAACACCGCCATCGTTCAGTGCCACAACCACACAGTTTTCATACCGATATTTTGGTGCAAGTTGGGCAGCCAGCATCCGGCCCGCCTGTAACCGACTAGAAAAATACATTACCTATGAGTGTAGCCTACAATTCGGAGTTAGCTCAAGCAGTTTACTGGTTTCGTAGATTCCCTGTAGGTATTCGTTGACTTGGTAATTTGAGCCCTGTCAGTGACCACTCAGTCTCCAACCAAATACCTTTACGCGTCCAGTCTATTAAGTCCACATCCCCACTCTCCATCACCAAAAAGTCGATGCCTTCTTTCAAATCCTTATCTTTACCTTGTGAATGAGAAGGATAATGGAAATTGCCTTGGGTATCTAACGTCAGTGGCTCAACACGGCTACTGCAATACGAAGCAATGTCTGTGCCCGCGATGGATAATATGTGCGCACCGGCTTGCAGTCTATCCACTGCAGCATTATTCGCCACGTGCAGGAGTGCCTCACCTGATTTTTTTATAGTAAACAATAGGGAAAATTCGAGAGGGCTGGCCACTACTTTGGGTATAACTAAACGACCTATTCGACAATATTTTGGCCCATTCGGCTTAGATTCTACGAAGTCTAGTACACCTCGCATACGGATACTTCTGCCGTGTACACGTCTAAATCCATGGCCATCTTTTTCAGGTGGTACTATCCGTAGATTCCGTCTTGAATCTAACATAATTTCGCACTATACAACTTTCATAATATTTTTAAAAGATAGAACCGTTCGCGGTTACCTTTGGCACCCGCTACGTCAGAGTCTGCTTTGTCTACAATAATAAACTTCTGTTGTGCCCATGCCTCAAAGTCTTTCAGAATATCTCGGCGCATTTTGTCGTTCTTAATAACGCCTTTGTGCTTCAGGCTAGAAGCTGCAGCTTCAAACTGCGGCTTCACCATAACGACAATCTGCATGTTGCTCGTGCCGAGCCTAGCTATACTCGGCAAAATTTCACGGAGTGAAATGAACGACACATCTGCAACAACCACATCAATGGTTTGTTCTGTTGCGAAGTTACGGATGTCTGTTTTTTCGTGCAGTTCTATTCGCGAATGCCCTTGTAAACTAGGGTGCAGCTGGCCAGTTCCTACTTCAACCGCAATTACTTTTTTAGCGCCGTGCTGCAGTGCATAGTCGGTGAATCCTCCAGTACTACTGCCTACATCCAGCA
>Ga0207657_10007429_pt1 | contig 11240 bp, 9 predicted proteins | sample KBSC33metaG_FD_184316 | JGI IMG/M metagenome (GOLD analysis project Ga0207657, IMG submission 184316) | Corn rhizosphere microbial communities from Kellogg Biological Station, Michigan, USA - KBS C3-3 metaG (SPAdes) (version 2) | ecosystem: Host-associated > Plants > Roots > Rhizosphere > Soil ... | reverse complement strand
CTTGGAGTGCAGCCGGCCGGTCAGCCAGCGGCGGGCCTGAGTGACTTCCTGCGGCGGCGGCGCCATCCGGTGCACCAGGAGCTTGGGACCGCCGAGGGCTTGCAGCAGGCGCAGCTTCTCCCCCACGCCCAGGCTGATCGACTGGGCCTTCGTCATCCTGGACAGGGCCTCGTACATGTCCCCTTCGACGTCCAGCTGCCCGGCCACGTAGGCCCGGGCCAGCCCGAGCCCTCCCGGAGCCTGGGCCAGGTAGGCCACGGCCGCCGGCGAGCGGACCGTGATCTTCACCGAAGCTCCGGCCTGCCCGGCATGGCTGCCGTCATAGGCCATGAACTCCACCGGGGCGTCCGGCCCCACGAATGACTCGAAGACCTCAGCCAGTGCCATCGCATCCGTTCCTTTCGGTCAGCGTCCCGTGACGCACTTCTCATACAGGCCGAGCAACCGGCCCTCGCCGTCGTAGGCGCGCTTGAGGGCGCGGTACGCCTCGCCGTTGTAGAGCTGGTAGAACTCGTCCTCGGGATAGAACGACGTGGAGTACAGCGACTTGTGCCCGCCCAGCAGGCTGACCTCGTCCTCGACGAGGCGGTTGTAATAGCCGTCTGCCTGGTCCCCGGGCAGCGGCACGGTCCCCCAGAACCCGAAGTTCACGTACACCTCGCCAGGCTTGAGCGGGTAGAGGGGCCAGGAGCGCTCGCCGCGCAGCCGCAGCGGGCACATCCATACCGGACTCATCCCCACATTTGCCGCAAAATACCGCAGGAACTCGGCACCGCGTTCGACTGGGATCTCCACGTCCTGGATGACCGCCTCACGGGACGGGAGGTGCCGCTTCCGCGTCAGCGCGCCGCTCAGGCCGTAGCGGCGGTCCAGGGCGACCAGCTTCCTGTACACGTCCGAGCGTCGGTAGCGGCGCGGCCACAGCATCCTGACCAGCGGTTTTTGTACTCCGAATGGCCGTGAGCACCAGAACCAGTCGGTGTCCCAGCGCCACAGGTAGTCGCGGATGGTGAGAAAGTCCTCCTTATCCCTGCGGACCGACTGGTAATAGATCTGCTGGCCGGTGTAGTCGCTGCGCCACGGGGCCACGTCGCTGTACGCGCCGACGGTGAGGTACAGCTCGTCGGGCGCGAACGCGGTCCCGTCCACGAAGTCCGCCTTGTGGCCGCGGTAGCTGCCCTCGGCGGCGATCTGGCTGACGGCTTCCATGCAGGCTTCGGCGCTGTCGAACGGGAAGTGGCGCAGGTGCACGTAGGGCCGGACCGGCTCGAGCTCGATGGTGAGAGACAGGCTGTAGCCGAGCGTCCCGTAGGAGTTCGGGAAGCCGCGGAACAGGTCGGCGTGCTCGTTGTCGTCGGTGGCGACGACAACGCGGCCGTCGCCGGTGAGGATCTCCAGCGCGGTGACGGACTCGTGTGGCATGCCGTTGCGCAGCGAGGTGGATTCGATGCCGAGGCCGGTGACCGCGCCGCCGAGGGTGATCGTCTTGAGCTGGGGCACCACCAGCGGCATCAGCTGGTGCGGGAGCGTGGCGTCGCAGAGGTCCTCGTAGGTGGTCATGCCCCCGACGCGGGCTGTCCTGGTAACCGGATCGACGCTCAGCACGTGGCCGAACGCGGAGACGTCGAGCTCGGCCGTTGCGCCCGCTGTGGCGTCGCGGAACCTGAACAGGTTGGACGTACGCTTGGCCAGCCGAACCGGCGCATCGGGCGGCAGGGCCGCGTAGGCCTGGACAAGCCGGGCGACCTCGGCTTCGTGCACGCCAGAGGTCGTGCGGGCATCCAACACGGGCATCCTTCCGGTAAAGGGCTGTTACCTATTATGGAAACGGCCGCGGACGGACAAAAGACCGAGATCCGTACTGAGCCGGACGAACATCTGAGGCAGTGTATCCCTCAGATCTTTTGACATAGCCCTGGCCTCAATGTTCACCCGTCGGGTCCGGGTCGTGGACATCGGGGTCCAGCTCGTGGTCATGGTCGCCGTCCGGGTCATCCTCCGCGTCGTCGTAGCTGGCGGCCACCTCCTCCGGGGTCATCGGCAACCGGGCCAGCGACGGCGGCGCCCCGGCCGTGATCACCTGCCGGAGCAGCAGGGCCATCGAGTACCGCGTGTCGTCGGCGAGCGCCCGGTCGAGCGCTACGTTCGCCAGCGCTCCGTCGCCGGCCTGCCACGCCACGAACGCCAGCAGGGACGCGGGAGCGGCCACGTACCCGGGCTGCGCCCGCCGGGTCACGTCGATCCACAGCCGCCGGTGCGCGTCCAGGTACGCCGGGTCCATCCGGGCCCAGGCGTCGTCCCTGACCCGCAGGTCACGCAGTGCCACCGTGATCCAGGCGAGCTGGTAGTCGGTGGCGTACCTGCCGCCGCCGCGGTAGGTGGCGATCATCGCACCCACCGCGTTCAGCCCCGCGGCGGCGATCATCTGCCGCGCGGCGCCCAGGCGGGAGGACTTGCGGACCTTGCCGAGCAACTGGCCGGCGTGCCGCTCGGCCCGCCGGGTGGCCTGGCGCATGGAGTCAGCGTCGGCCCCGGCCAGCGGCGCGACCTGCGCCGCCACCTCGGTCCGGTCGGCGAGCACGGCCATTCCCGCGGCGGCCATGGTGGCCGCGGCGGGGCTGGCGGCGGGATCGAAGGGCGTGCCGGCCGCCGGGCAGCAGGCCTCGTCGCCGCATGCGTAGGACCAGTAGCGGCCGCCCTCGACCCGGAGGACGTCTCGCAGCGTGATCCCGGCCTCCCCGGCCGCGTCGCGCAGCGCGTACGCGACCGGGTCGACCAGGGTTTCGGTCCCGTATCCGACCGCCGTCATCGCCTCCAGCTGCTGCGAGCCGACGATGCCGACGGCGTGCGCGGCGATGTCCGCGGCCACCCCGGCGCCTGGCGGGTCGGGCAGGTCGTAGCGGAGGGTGACCTTGACCCGGCCGCGCGGCGGCTCGGTTCCCATCACCACCAGGCTGGCCTGCGGCACGAAGCCGAGCAGGTGCGGCACGATGGCGAGCAGTTCGGCCGGCGAACCCGGGCGGACCGGCATCTGGGCTGGCTCGGGGCCGGGCTCGCTGTCGGGGTGGCCGAGCTGCCACGGGAAACGGGAATCCGGCTGGGGGCGCGGGGAGTCATCACCCGCGGTGAGCATTTGTACCATTCCGTCAGCATGCGGCGGGCGGGCAGCGCGGCCCGAGCTCCATTTTGGCGCCTGTGGATAACCCGATGGGTTATCCACAGGCTAGCGGTGAGATTTGACAATCAGCGCCGCTGGACCATCAGGTGGTGTCGTCCAGCCAGGAACGGAGCAGATACCGGTCGATCGAATCGTCGCGCCCCAGGCGACCGGCCGCCCTGGCGTGCTCGGTGAGCTCGGCGCGGGTAAACCAGCGGGCCTCGATCACTTCCTCGCCGTCGACGTGAACGGTCTGCGCCAGCGCGGTGGCCCGGAACCCGACCATCAGCCCGGACGGGAACGGCCAGCCCTGCGAGGCCATGTACGTCACCGGCCCGACGGGCACGCCCGTCTCTTCGGCGACCTCGCGTCGCACCGCGTCCTCCAGGCTCTCGCAGACGCCGACGAACCCCGCCAGGGTCGAGTACGACCCGGGGGCCGAACCCTTGTGCCGGGCCAGCAGGCACTTGCCCTGGCTCTCGACGAGCATGATCACCGCGGGCTCGACCCGCGGGAAGTGCAGGCGCGCGCACGCCTCGTTCCGGCACGTCCTGAGGTGCCCGCCGTGGCCGATGCGGGTCGGGGACCCGCAACTGCCGCAGTAACGCTGATGGCGATGCCAGTACAGGATCCCGCGCGCGTATCCCAGCAGGGCGGCCTCGGCCGGGCTGAGCGTCCCGACCAGGGCCCGCACGTCCAGGACCCGCTCCCCGCCGGCCGCCGCGGCGGCCGCGGATTCCCCGGCTTGCGACAAGTCGGCCGCGAAGATCCCGCCGTGGTCGTCGAGGCCGAGGAACACCACCTCGGCCGCTGAATTCAGCACGGCTCCCGCCGCCGCCGTGGCGGCCGGCACGATGACGGGGACGGCGGGCTCGCCGGACACGACGCACTGATCGCGCCACATCGGGATCAGCCGAGTGCTCGATCTCGCCAGGGTCGCGTCGACCCAGCCCGGTTCGGTCCGCTGATTGGCGGCCCGGTCGATGACGCCGCCGGAGTAGGCCAGGACGGTTTCGGCGGATTCGCGCCGGTCCGGGGAGGTCATGACCTACAGGCTGATACCGAGGAGCGCGTCGACGGTGGCCGTGACCAGGCGGGCGCCGGCCAGGTCCTCGGCGGTGATGCGGGTGGGGGGCTCGGCGACCAGGGTGTCGGCCCAGTGGTCCACGATGGCGAGCGCGCCAGGGGCGTCGAGGTCGTCGCGCATCCGCGCGCGCACACCGGACAGCACCATCTCGGCGGTGGCCGCCGGGGCCACGCCGGGAGTGAAGGGTTCGGGAGCGGCGGCTTCGGCGCGGGCCAGCGCCGCGCGCCAGCGGGCCAGCCGAGCCTGGGCGTCGCCCAGGACGGCGTCGGTCCATTCCCAGTCCGAACGGTAATGGTGAGCAAGCAGGGCCATCCGGATGGCCATCGGGTCCACCCCATCGGCCAGCAGCCTGCTCACGAAGACCAGGTTCCCCAGCGACTTGGACATCTTCTCGCCGTGGTAGCTGACCATCCCGGCGTGCACGTACACCCGCGCGAACGGGTGATCGGCCGGCGAGAGCGCGACCCGGGCGTGCGAGGCGCTCATCTCGTGGTGCGGGAACACGAGGTCAGAGCCGCCGGCCTGGACGTCGAAGGAGTTACCGAGGTACTCGGTGGCGATCGCCGCGCACTCCACGTGCCAGCCGGGCCTGCCGCGCCCGAACCGGGAGTCCCAGGCCGGCTCGCCGGGCCGTTCCGCCCGCCAGACCAGGACGTCGAGCGGATCCTTCTTGCCGGGGCGGTCCGGGTCGCCGCCGCGCTCGGCAGCGAGCTCGGCCATCTCGGCCGGGCCGTACCCGCAGGCGGTGCCGGGCCCGGACAGGGAGCCGAACCCGGGGTCCGCCGACCTGGCGAAGTACACGTCCTCGTCCACGTTGTACAGGGCGCCCCGGTCGGCCATCCGGGCGGTGAACCGCTCGATGACGGGCAGCGCCTCGACCGCGCCGATCAGGTGGGTCGGAGGCAGAACGCGCAGCGCCTCCATGTCCTCGCGGTACCGTTGCGTCTCCCGCCGGGCCAGCTCACGCCAGTCCTCGCCGTCCCGTTCGGCCCGTTCGAGCAGGGGATCATCGACGTCGGTCACGTTCTGCACGTAGACGACCGTGTACCGGCCCTGGGTTTCGGAGGCCGCCGGGGTCTCCGGGCGCGCGTCGAGCCAGGCCCGGACCAGCAGGTCCCAGGCGGTGTAGGTAGCGGCGTGGCCCATGTGCGTCGCGTCGTACGGAGTGATGCCGCAGGCGTACAGCGTGGCCACCGGGCCCGCCGCGGCCAGGACCAGCTCGCCGGAGGCCGTGTCGTGCAGCCGTGGCGCCGGACCGCTCCCCGGTAGTACGGGGACATCCGCTCGGCGCCAAGACTCCATGTTCGTCAGGTTATCGTGCGTCTCTGGCCAGGCGATCCCGGCCTGCACGGCAGGTCATGGGGTACCGAACGGGCCAGGGTGGCGTGTGGGACGAACATCGGGCTGCTGGTCCGGCCGCTATGGCCGCGCCGGGGTCGGCGCGGCCGCGTAGGGCTCGATGCGGCTGCTCTCTAACCGGCACGATGTGACAACGCGCCGGTTCTATGCGGCCTAATGCCACATTGGGCCGGTTGGGCGCGGGCGGGCGCTGAGTCTCGAGATGACGGTGGGGCGAATGGTGCTGGCGTTGAGCCCTCGCGAGGATCACGGCCACCGGAACAGCGATCTGCCGCTCAAGGAGCGGTTACCAAACCACAGCGATGTCACATGGGTGTGGCTCTTGTGGAGTGAGTTGCCGCGGTTGTGGCGTGGCTGGGTGTTAGTGAGGCTTCCGTTCCGTAGTGTCCTGAAGTTGCGAAGTCCGGGACTGCGGAAGGGAAGCCTCAGGTGGAAGAGTACGGGCTGGACGATCTGGCGGCGAGCGCGGAGTCGGTGCTGGCGGGGCTGGGGCCGCTGGCGGTGCAGCTGGCCCGGCTGGCCGGGGAGGCGGGCCGGGCGGTGACGCTGGATGCGATGGAAGGGCTGGTCGCCGGGCAGGGCCGGGATCTGCTGCGCGGGGTGGTCCAGCTCAGCCTGGATGGCCAGGCGGAGCGCGAGGTGCGGCTGCCGCAGGTGACCGGGCAGGATGGGGTGCGGCGGGCCCGCGCTGAGCGGGGTCATTCCCGGCCGGTGGTGACGCGGCTGGGTGCGGTGGTGGTGCGGCGGATCGGCTACCGGTCCGGGATCAGGGGCGTGCCGTCGCTGTTCCCGCGTGATGCGGTGCTGAACTTGCCGCCGTGCGGGTATTCCTGGGGTCTGCAGCGGCTGGCGGAGATGTTCTGCCGGGCTGTGTCGTATGAGCGGGCGCACGAGTTCGTGCTGGCCGCGGCCGGGGTGGCGATCGGCAAGCGGCAGCTGGAGCAGATCACCGTGGCGGCGGCGGCGGACGCGGAGCGGTTTTACCAGGACCGGTCCCGGGACGCCGCCGCCGTCCCGGCGGCCGGGGAGCGGGGGCAGGGCCTGCCGCCGCTGGCGATCTCCGCCGATGGCAAGGGCGTGGCGATGCTCCCGCAGGCGCGCCGCCGCCGCGCCAGGGCCCCGGAGCAGAAGGTGCGGACCTTCGAGAAGCGGGCCGGGACCGGGGAGAAGAAGGGGCACAAGCGGATGGCCGAGACCGGGGCCGTCTTCGACGTCGCCGTCCCGGACGGCCCGGCCCGGACCCCGGAGCAGGTCATGCGCCCGGAGGGCGGCACCGGCGGGAAGCCGCCGCGGGCGGAGAACCGCTGGTACGCCTGCGACATCACCGCCGGCCGGGACGTGACCATCGGCAAGATCCTCGACGAGGCTGACCGCCGCGACCCCGGCCACCTGCGGACCTGGATCGCGCTGATCGACGGGGACGTTCACCAGCTCGCCCTGATCCAGGCCCAGGCCGCCGCGCGGGGAATCACCCTGGCCATCGTGATCGACTTCATCCACGTGCTGGAATACCTGTGGAAGGCGGCCTGGTGCTTCCACCCGCCCCGCGACCCCGCGATGGAAGACTGGGTGACCGCCCAGGCGCTGGATATCCTGCACGGCCGCGCCGCCGGCGTCATCGCGCGGATCGCCCGGCTCACCGCAGACCACCCCCCGAAACCGGGCGGCGAGCACGCCAGGATCATCCGCAAAACCCTGTCCTACCTGCAGAACAAGCAGGCCTTCATGGACTACCCGCGGGCCCTGGCGAACGGCTGGCCGATCGCCACCGGCGTCATCGAGGGCGCCTGCCGCCACCTGGTGCAGGACCGGATGGGCATCACCGGCGCCCGCTGGGGACTCGAAGGAGCCCAGGCCATCCTCTGGCTCCGCGCCATCGCCGCCAGCGGCGACACCGGCACCTACTGGACCTGGCACATCGCCCGGGAACACCAGCGCAACCACCTCAGCCGCTACCAGGACACCCTCGGACTCGCCGCCTGACCCCTCACTCCACAAGAGCCACACCCATGTCACATCGCCGTGGTTCGGCCGCCCGGCCGTCCGGTGCCCCTGTGACGAGAGCGCTAGCTGCGGCTGAACGGACGTCGCCCCGGGAATGCGTGGCCCCGGTCCCCGCCCCGGTTGACGTGAGGGGCCCCACGCCCCCATCTTTTGGGGGTGGTGGCCCCCTCACCCAATGGCGGGCCATCGTCTGACCAGCTCAGCATTTGTTGCACTCTCGTGCTGTATCCGGTGTATCTGGAACCGGGATCCTTGCTCTGTAGATCAGGACGGCGCCAAGTACCCGGTGGGGGGATCCGTGAGCCGCTTTTGCTTCCGCCGCAGCGGCCTGAGGCTTCACCACCGGCCTGACCGGGAAATCGCCGTCTCGGCGTGGCGCGCCAAGTGGCGTCCGGCGTCAGAGAAAACTGAGATACTTCCGCGCAATATTGAACCCGCTGGGCCTCTAGCTGCGTAGGACCCCACATGAAACGTAACACCCCGCTCATAACGCTGCTGGTCGGTGCAGCGCTTGGCGTCGTCCTGCTGGTCGCCAGCATGCTGACGACCCCCTCCAGCGCGCTGCCGAACTACTCGGCGGCGGCCGCATCCTCGGCCGCGCCCGCATCCTCGGCCGCCCCCGCCGAATCGTCCGAGGCACCCGAGCCCGCGGAGTCCTCGGCCGCGGCGTCGGCGCCCGCTGCGGCTCCCTCGCCCGCGCCCACGAGGACGACGCCGACGGCCGACTTCACGGGCCGGGTCGGCGGCGGCGGCGGGTCGGTCGCGGTGGCGGTCCATGGCGACAAGGCGATCGCGTACGTCTGCAACGGCTCGACCGTCGAGGGGTGGATGAGGGGCAAGGTGGAGGGCGACAAGCTGGTTCTCACCGGCAAGAACCAGACCCACCTCACCGCGTCCTACCACGCCGGCAAGGTGACCGGGGACGTCGAGGCCCACGGCACCGACTACAGCTTCTCGGTGCCCACGGTGAGCAAGTCATCAAGCAAGTCTTCGGGGCTGTACCAGGCCACCGCGGTCGTGCAGGGCAAGACGATCAAGGCCGGCTGGATCGTGCTGGGCGACGGCACGCAGGTCGGCTCCGTGGAAATAGGCGAATCGGGCGAGAAAGCCGTGACGGCGCCGAAGCTCGACGTGGCGACGATGACCGCGCGGATCGGTAACGTCGTCCTGCACGCCGTTCCGGTCAGTGGCGTCACCGGCAGCGGATTCTGACCAGCCCATACTTTCGGAGCCCACGGAGACGATCATGACCGCACCACCAACCCAGCCCATCCCACTGCCCCGGAAACCCGCGGCCTCGACCGCGTCGCTGCTGATAGTGCCCAGCCTGATCGGCGCGCTGGTCGCGCTGGCCCTCGGCATCTACGGGCGGGTGCACAGCCCGACCGGGATCGCCATCAACATCGCGGGCTTCTCCAGCCCGGGCACGGTGAAGTCGTGGCTCGCGACCGGCGCGACGGTCTTCGCGATCGTCCAGGTGGGCTCGGCCCTGGTCATGTACGGCAAGGTCCCGCGGGTCACCGCGCCCGAATGGATCGGCGGGCTGCACAAGTGGTCCGGCCGGATCGCGTTCCTGCTGGCCGTGCCGGTCGCGATCCACTGCCTGTACGCGCTGGGCTTCCAGCAGTACAGCACCCGCGTCCTGATCCACTCGGTGTTCGGATGCCTGTTCTTCGGCGCGTTCACGGTTAAGATGCTGATCTTGCCCAAGCGCGGACTGCCCGGCTGGGTGCTGCCAGTCGCGGGTGCGGTCGTATTCACGCTGCTGGTCGTCATCTGGCTCACGTCCGCCTACTGGTTCTTTTCCACCTTCGGCATCAAGGCCTGAGGAGTACTGAGGATGGCCGAGCCCAGCGAGTCCGGCGTCGCGGTGTCCAGTCGGCGCACCGTGCTGGCCTGCGTCGGCACCGCGTGCGCCGCGGCGCTGGCCGGATGCAGCACATACAACTCCAACAACGGCGGGATAGCGGGTAGCCAGCCCGCGCAGCCCGCCTCCTCGCCGGCCGCGCCGGCCGGCTCTGGTTCCGGCGGGGCGGCCGCGCCCGCCGCGCTGGCCAGCACCTCCGACGTCCCGGTCGGCGGCGGCAAGATCCTGACCGACAAGAAAATCGTGCTCACCCAGCCGAAATCCGGCGAGTTCCACGGGTTCAGCGCGGTGTGCACGCACGCCGGGTGCACCGTCGGCAGCGTGTCGGATGGCACGATCAACTGCCCGTGCCACGGCAGCAGGTTCAGCGTCACCAACGGCGCGGTCGTCAACGGCCCGGCCACATCCCCGCTGCCACCGGTCAACGTCAAGGTGCAAGGGACCTCGATCGTCCAGGCTTAATAAGCCAAATATGCCGAACGGGCGGCGTTCCCGTTCCCGGCCCGGCTAGGGGCCACCGGGTAGCCTGGCTACGTGAAGGCGGGAGGATCCCTCGTCCTGACCGCGGACGCCGATGCGGCGGCGCGCCAGGCCGTGGCCGATGCCCGGGCTTCGCTCGGGGCGGAGCCGCCCTCGTTCGCCGTGCTGTTCGCCTCGGCGGATTTCGCCTCCTCGGCCCCGGCCCTGGTGGCGGCGGTGGCCGAGGAAACCGGCGGTGTGCCGCTGATCGGATGCGTGGCGCAGGCGGTGGCCGGCGGCGCCCGCGAGGTCGAGTCGGGGCCCGCGGTATCCCTCTGGCTCGCCTCGGACCTCGGCCCGGTCGAGACGTTCGCCATGGAGTTCGTGCAGACCGCGAGCGGCGGCGCCTTCGGCGGTTACCGGTTCACCCCGGGGGTTCACCTGATGGTGTGCGACCCGTTCACGTTCCCGGCCGGTGACCTGCTGGCCCACCTGAACCAGCACGTGCCGGGGGCCGTGGTGATGGGCGGCATGGCGAGCGTCGCGCTGCGGTCCGGGCAGAGCCTGCTGTTCCTGGACGACCGGGTGGTCAGCCACGGCGCTGTCGGCGTCCACCTGCCGCGGGCCGGGATCCATCCGCTGGTGGCGCAGGGATGCCGCCCGGTCGGGGATCCGTACATCGTCACCCAGGCCGACGGCAACCTGATCGTCGAGCTCGCCGGGCGGCCGCCGCTGGCGCGGCTGCAGGACCTGGCCGCGGCGCTGCCGGTCCAGGAGCAGGAACTGCTCGCCAGCGGCGTGCACCTGGGCATCGTCATCGACGAGTACCAGACCGAACCCGGCCAGGGAGACTTCCTGGTCCGCGGCATCGCCGGCGCCGATCCCGAGTCGGGAACCATCGTGGTGGGCGGCGAGCTCGAGGTGGGGCAGACCGTGCAGTTCCACGTCAGGGACGCCCGTTCGGCCGATGAGGACCTGCGCCGCGCCCTGGAGCGGGAAGCCGCCGCCCTGGGCGGCCGGCCCGCGGCCGGGGCGCTGCTGTTCACCTGCACCGGCCGCGGCACGCACATGTTCGCCGAACCCGACCACGACACCGGGCTGCTGGCGCGGACGCTGGGCCAGATACCGGTGGCCGGGTTCTTCTGCGGCGGGGAGCTCGGACCGGTGGGCGGGCAGAACTTCCTGCACACCTTCACCGCCTCGATCGCCCTTTTCCCGGAGACAGGGCACCCGGAGACCGGCGTCAGCGCGGGCCCATCCTGATCGCGCCGTCCAGCCGGATCGTCTCCCCGTTGAGCATCGGGTTC
>Ga0207657_10007428_pt1 | contig 11242 bp, 8 predicted proteins | sample KBSC33metaG_FD_184316 | JGI IMG/M metagenome (GOLD analysis project Ga0207657, IMG submission 184316) | Corn rhizosphere microbial communities from Kellogg Biological Station, Michigan, USA - KBS C3-3 metaG (SPAdes) (version 2) | ecosystem: Host-associated > Plants > Roots > Rhizosphere > Soil ... | reverse complement strand
CCCGCGTAACGCGGGTGCATCGCATGGCCCCACGCGGTGGCGTGACCGTCGTTTAGCGCATAAACTTCTTCAACTTCGATCTCCTTCGAGAAGATGGTGCCGACGTGGTCGGGGATGATAGGTTTCGAGAAGACCACCTCCCCGGTGTCAGGGTGGATGGTGCCGCCGGCTCCGATGCCGACTCTTTCAAGGCCGTAGCTGTGCATCCAGCTGTTGATGTGTTCGTTGCGATCTGCTCTGGTCTCAGGCAACTCTATGGCTTCAAACTCGTAGACTGCCCCATCGGAACCCACCACTCCGACGCGAAGCCAGGTTCCGCCGATGTCTACGGCTCCCACTCGCCTTCTAGGCAGCTTGGCCGCGTCAACAAACCTGCGTGTCTGCTTTATCGGGTCGTTGATTGCGCCTCCCACGACAACCGCCGTCGCACCGGCGCGAAGCGCGGCGCGAACCTGCCAAGGCTCTGAATACCGCCCCTCCGCGATAATGGGCTTTTTCAGTTCGACCAAAGAGCCAACGAGCTCCAGATCAGGACCGCTCTGCGCCCGAGAGTCGGTCGTGTAGCCGGACAACGTCGTCCCCAAAAGATCCACCCGAGCCCCAATGCTGTACCGGGCCGACTCAATAGTGTCGCAGTCCGCCATCGCCAGCGCGCCTCCTTCGTGGATTAGCCGCACGAGATCCTTCAGTAATTCCGCGCCCGGGCGAGGCCGCGCGGTTCCATCCAGCGCAATCACTTCGCAGCCGAGATCTAGCAGCGCGGCGACCTCTGCAGCACTCGGCGTAATGTACACCTCTGAGCCCTCATAGCTGCTCTTGACAAGCCCGATCACGGGCGCGCCGGTCTGGGCCTTGATGTGTCGAATGTTCTCTACGCCTTGCAGCCGAAGGACCTCAACACCCTCGTCCAGAGAGGCAACTGCGAGCTTTAGCAGCGTCTCCGGATCATCCACTGGCGAGCCTTCGCTCGCCTGGACGGAGGCTACGAGAGGAGCCTCGCGGAACCAGTCCAGCAACTTGTGAAGTGTCACATTAAGACTCTACAGATTCGTACTGATCCCTCAGCGCGTGCACGACGTTCGAGTCTGCAAGGGTCGTCGTATCCCCAAGCGCTCGGCCTTCGGCGATGTCGCGCAGCAGACGCCGCATGATCTTGCCGCTTCGAGTCTTCGGAAGCTCCGCGCAGATGAAAACGTCTTCCGGGCGTGCGATGGCGCCGATCTTGTGGACCACGTGCTCTTTGAGCTCGTCGACGCTCGCGTCCATGCCGGAGCGGAGGATCACGAAGCTTGATATCGCTTGCCCTTTTAGTTCGTGCGCCTTGCCGATTACTGCTGCCTCAGCGACTGCCGGATGGTCCACCAGTGCGCTCTCGACCTCCATGGTTGAGATGTTGTGGCCGGCCACCAGCATCACGTCATCGATACGGCCAAGCAACCAGAAGAAGCCGTCGGCGTCGACCTTGGCGCCGTCTCCGGGGAAGTAGTAGCCAGGGAAGCGGCTCCAGTACACGTCTTTGAATCGCTCCGGATTGCCGTAGATGCCGCGCGTCATCGAGGGCCAGGGGCCCTTCACCGCGAGAATGCCGCCAACCGTCGCGGCTTTCGGAACGTTATGATCCCATGCTCGGCGCATCGTCTCCGCGCCGTCGATCAGTTCCTCGCCTTTTTCGCTCATTAAGACCGCGTGAATCCCGGGGAAGGGGTGCGTTGCAGAGCCCGGCTTGCAGGAAGTGATCCCCGGCAAGGGTGAGATCATGATCGCTCCCGTCTCGGTCTGCCACCAGGTGTCCACCACGGGACACTTCTCGCCGCCGATCACCTTCCAATACCAAATCCATGCCTCGGGGTTAATGGGCTCGCCCACTGAGCCGAGCAGGCGAAGCGACGACATGTCGCAGCGGTCCGGATATTCGTCACCCCACTTCATAAAGGCTCGAATCGCGGTCGGTGCCGTGTAGAGGATCGTTACGCCGTGCCGCTCGATGATCCGCCAGAAGCGGTCCTTGTCGGGCGTGTCGGGTGCGCCCTCGTACATCACGCAAGTCGCGCCATTCGCCATCGGCCCGTAGACGATGTAGCTGTGCCCGGTCACCCATCCGCAGTCGGCGGTGCAGAAGTAGACGTCGCTCTCTTTCAGATCAAAGACCCACTTTGTGGTCGCGTAGACGCCAGTTAGATAACCGCCCGTCGTGTGGACGATGCCCTTCGGCTTGCCGGTCGAGCCGCTCGTGTACAGGATGAACAGCAGATCCTCACTGTCCATCGGCTCGCACGGGCAGTCGGCCGACTGGTGCGGCACGAGGTCTTCCCACCAGATGTCGCGGCCCACTGACCAGCCACCTCGATCGTAGCCTCGCGCGGTCAGCCCGTTGGTCGACGAGCCTGGCTCGCCGACTCGACTGAGGACCAGCACCTTCTCTACTGTCGGGCAGCCGAGGTCGATGGCCTCGTCGACGGTCTTCTTCAGTGGAACGATGTTGCCGCGCCGCCAGCCGCCGTCGGCGGTGACGATGACCTTCGCCGCCGCGTCGTTGGTCCGCTCGTGCAGGCTGTCCGCGCTGAAGCCGCCGAAGACGACGCTGTGGGGGGCGCCGATGCGGGCGCAGGCCAGCATCGTGATCGCGAGCTCCGGCACCATCGGCATGTAGATGCAGACCCGATCGCCCTTCTGAATTCCTAACGACTTCAGGGCGTTCGCCACACGGCAGACCTCGTCCCGCAATTCGCGGTAGGTGATGCGACGCACGTCGCCGGGCTCGCCCTCCCAGAGAATCGCAACCTTGTCGGCGCACGGTCCCTCGGCATGGCGGTCGACGCAGTTGTGGGCGACGTTCAGCTTGCCGCCGAGGAACCACTTTGCGTCGGGCGGGTTGAACTCGCAGACGGTGTGCCACGGCTCGAACCAGTCCAACTCGTTCGCCCAGCCTTCCCAGAAGCTCTCCGGATCAGCCAACGCCCGCTCGTAAATGCCGGGATCGTTGATGTTGGCAAGGTCGCGGAAAGCCGGAGATGGCGCAAACGTGCGGTCTTCCTGAAGCAGCGTGGCGAGGGTTTCGGACATGGCGTTAGGCCCATGAGTTTAACCCCTCTGGCCGTCCCGCTATTGGCCCACGGATGGCGTGGCCCATGACGTACTGATTCCCGAAGGTATGCGGCGGGTCATCGCCTGCTGAAATGCGCGGGCAATCTTCGCGTAGCCTTCAGCATTCGGGTGGTAGTTGTCGGCGAGATCGGTCGTGAAGTCCAGCGCGTCTGTGACGTCTACATAACGGATATCGAACCCGAGTTGCCGATATTCCGCGGCCATGTCTCGCGTCAGCAAGTTGACCTGCCCTTCCCAATCGGCTCGCCCAGTCACAAGATCGAACGATCGCGGAATGCTTGCCCAATAAATTCTTACACTCGGCTCTTGCGCCAAGCAGGCGTCGAGGAGGGACGCATAGGCGGCGCGCATCTGCGGGATCGGCAAGAGGCCATTGTTGGTGCCCGCCATGAGCAGCACGGTTGTCGGGTGGTCGCGAGTGAGCCAAGCGGGAGCGTTTCCGAAGCCGTCCCGGCCTGCGGTGAGATCCTCTATGCTCCAACCCAGGTGGCCCTCGTGCCACGGGACCACCATTCCCTCACTGAAGTCGCTCAACTGGCCACAGTAAGTGAGCGTTATGCCCCTCGCAGCTAGAGAGTCTTGGAGAACCTTTCTATAACCATTGGCCGAGCCGAGGCCCGCAGTGATCGAATCGCCCATGGGCATGACTTTGCCGAGATATTGAGCGCTCGTTAGCGCCACGAGTGCTGCTTGCAGCAAAACGGCGCAGAGCCTGACGATCCTCGGTGTGTCGGGCATAGCGGTTCAGTTCTTCGGGCAGCAGCGGAGGATAAGCAGCGTGGCGACGTCGTTTGCCGCTTTTTGTACCTCGGGGGAGTAGGCGTTGATCGCGATTGCGAGACCGAACTTGCGCTTGGGCGCAACCCAGAATAAGGCGTAGTTCATCGTGTTGCTGCCCGCGTGGGTCAGTGCGAGTCCACCCGCCCATTCTCTGGGCACTGTGATCCAGCCGCCCGCGTAATCGGCGCCTGTGGGTGGGGTGTGGAGGACTTTGAACGTGGAGGGTTCGAGAATGCCGCCGCTGGCGCCTTCGTTCGCCTGGAGGGCGACCCACTTCAGCATGTCAGGAACACTGGAATGGAGAGTGCCTGCAGGCCCGACAATAGCTGCGTTGTCGGAATTGGGGCTCGGCGGGATCGGGGTCCACTTGTTCCTCTCCCAAATGTGCCCCCAAGGCTCTGAAGTGTGCGTGACCCAGCCCTGCGGTCCGAAGCCCGCGCTGTCCAATTCGAGCGGCTTGAAAATCTCTTGCCGAACGAGATCTTCCCAAGGTTTGCCGGTCAGCTTTTCGAGGCCGGCGCCTAGCACCATGTAGCCGCGATTCGAGTACTCGAACTTTGTGCCCGGTGGAGACGCGGGCTCCTGCGAAAGTGCGCGGACCGCGTAGTTGTAGCGCTTTCCTTGGAGGTTCTGGATGGACGTTGTGACCTTCGGTTCGGCGTCATAGGTTTCTTTGCTAAAGCCGCCGCGGTGCTGCAGGATTTGTAAGACGGTGACCTTCTCCCAAGCCTTGCTCATCTTGCCGACCTGTTCGGGAAAGAGCTCGGCGAGCGTGGTGTCCCAGTGAATATCGCCCTGCTGGACCAGCACGCCAACCAGGCTGGCGGTGACGGACTTCGTGTTGGAGCCCCAGTGGTACCGATCCTTCGTTGTGGCGTCTTCGGTGCTGCCGGCGCGGCGCACACCGACCACTTCCAGGGCGACCGTCTTGCCGTCCACGACGGCACCTGCGCAGATGCTCGGGAGGTTGTACTTGGCCCGGATCTGCTCGAGATCCGCCTTTAGGCTCGACTGCAAGGAGACGGCTGCAAAGAGCGCCAGCATGATCGCATTCTAGCTCTCCTCTTGCGCGAGGAGAAAGATCAGCGGCTCATCGGTGTCGTCCTCAGGTGCGGGCTTCCAGTCGGGCGGTTCGATGGCGCCGTAGAGCGCGTGCGGGTGGTCGCCACGGTAGGCCCACCCCTGGTCGCCGTAGCTCCAGTGCCAGTATTCGCTTGGGTAGTTGGTCAGCTCGGTGCTGCTCATCGCCTCCCGAAGGATCTGCCGATGCTTCTCGACTTCTGGATCGAGGCCCAGAGCGTCGTGCATGAAGTAGCGCGAGTCGGTGGGCTTGTGCGGCGAGTGCATGTCGTACGGCTCGCCCCTGTCGTTCACGAGGAAGACGTCGACCGCGCCACCAGTCGAATGGGGCGGCGGCACGCGCAGGTCCATCGGGGCTGTGAACTGGTTGACGAAGCGTGTCAAGTAGCGTTCGCTCCACTGCGGGTTCTTCTCGCCATAGAACTTTCGGACCGCGGCGTACATCCGCCTCTGGATGAGGGGCGGCCGCCATCCCTCGATGATCGCGAGTCGATAGCCCTTGGGCGTGGCCTTGTTCGCCTTATCCAGCATCTTCGCAATGGATTCCCGGACGAGGGTTTCGCGGCGATAGTTGAAGCGCGGCCGGTCCAGGAGGAGGTCCGGGCACTCCTTGGTGAAGTCGACCAGCGGCTCGCCGTTGTCCCGGATCGGGATCCGGCGGAGGAGGGTAACGGGCTCGGCCGCGCTTTTTTGGATTTGGGATTTTGGCTGTTGGATGAATGGATTTTAGACGCTCTTCTCTCCGGGAACTGCGTGACGACTCGTCTCCTTCCTAATCCGAAATCCAAAATGCAAAATCTAAAATCGGCGCAGGCCTTTACTCACCACCAACCTCTCGATTCCGTCGAAGGCGAATTGGACGAGAAGGGCGAGGACGGCTGCGGCAATGCCTCCACGCAGGATCAGGTCGTTGTCGCTGAGTGCGAGGCCGGTTTGGATGGGCTGTCCGAGCCCGCCGGCTCCGATGAACGCCGCGATGACGGCGGTGCCCACGTTGATGACCGCTGCCGTCTTGATGCCTGCAAGGATGGTGGGCATTGCAAGCGGGATCTCGACCTTGCGAAGTCTCGCCCCCCGCTCCAGACCGAGGGCAGCCGCGGACTCCCGCAAACCTGGCGAGATGCCGCTGAGACCCGCTGCCGTGTTTCGAACAATGGGAAGAAGGCTGTAGAGGAACAGGGCAAGGACCGCGGTTTTTGCGCTTGCGCCAAGCCAAGCGACGGGCACCAAGAGCGCGAAGAGCGCTAGCGAGGGGATGGTTTGAATCAGTCCGGTGATGCTGAGAATCGCGGCTCCGCCGAACCCGGGCCGGCTCGCCCAGATGCCCAGCGGCAAGCCGATGAGAATCGCGAGGCCGAGGGAGATGCCGACGAGCTCCAAGTGAACGGTCGTGTCGTGGAGGAGTTCGGGGAGCCAACTCGTAGTGGTAGGAGCAGTGGTGGTGAGGCCGAGCTTCTGCTTGAGAAACTCGCTAGCAACGCTTGCTGGGTTCTTGGTCTTCTCAGCTTCAGCGTTCAGGCGGACCATGGTCGGCTCGTCGATCTTGCCTGCGAGAGTCTGCAGCGCCTTCGGCACACGCGGATCGGCACCAAGCCGGTACAGATAGACTGCTTTGTATTGCGGGAAGAATCCAAGATCATCCTGCAGAACTTGTAGGTTTTTCGTCTGGATGTCGGCGTCGGTCGAGTAAGCGTCTTTGAGATCGATCTCGCCCGACTGCAGGGCTGCGTAGCCGAGCTTGTGCTCGATTCCGCGCACGTTCGCCAGGTTCAAGCCGTAGCGCTCAGCCATGGGCTTCCACCCGTCCTTGCGGCCGAGGAACTCGAGCGTTGGTCCGCACTTCAGGTCGGGATGGCTCTTGAGATCGCTGATCTTCGTTATTCCAAGTTGAGATGCTCGAGACTTCAACATAACCAGGGCATAGGTGTTGTTGAAGCCTAAGCGCTCGCTCATGCCAATGCCGTAGGTTTTCAGTTCCGCACGAAGCTGATCGTCCGTCCGCGTGTCGGTGTGCTTAAGGATTTCGTTGTTGAGCGTGCCGGTGTATTCGGGATACAGCGTGATTGAGCCTTGGCGCAATGCTTGCCAGCAGATGATCGTCGCGCCGAGGTTCTGCTTGACCTCCACTTGCATGCCCGCTCGCGTGAGGACGTCTTTGGCGATTTCTCCGAGGACGTTGGATTCGGTGAATTTTTTGGAGCCTACGACGACTTGTGAGGAACCCAGAAGCGGCAGGCACAGCCCGAGCAGGAGCAATGCAATTTTGGATTTTGAATTTTGGATTTCGGTGGAACTGGCGCGCCAGCGAGCACGATTGGCCGACGCATGAAGCATCCCAAAAATCCAAAATCGCCAATCCAAGATGCAAAATTTCACAGCGCCACCAGCCCGCGCTGCGCGCTCAGGAATTCGGTGACGAAAGGATCGGCCGGACGTCTTTGGAAGTCTTCCAATGCGCCTTGCTGCACGATTTGGCCCTCGCGCATGAGGACGATCTGGTCTCCGAGGTAGGCGGCCTCTCCCATGTCGTGGGTGACCAGCACTACGGTCTGGCCGAGCTTGCGGAAGATATCCTTCAAGTCTGTCTGCAATCCAGCCCGGACCATCGGATCCAGAGCGCCGAGGGGCTCATCGAGGAGGAGTGCCTTTGGCTGAAGCATGAGAGCGCGGATGAGGCCCACCCTCTGTCGTTGGCCGCCGCTGAGTTCGCCCGGGTACCGGCGCATGGTGTCCCCGCTTAAGTGAGTCAGTTCTAAAAGCTCTTGGACGCGCTTGTCTGTTTCGGCCACTGGGCGGCCGAGGTGACGAGCCATGAGGCGAACGTTCTCGCCGGCCGTGAGGTGAGGAAAGAGGCCGCCCTCCTGGATCACATATCCGGCGGCGCGGCGCACTTCGATCTCGGTGTCCGGCATTACAGGCTCGCCGTCGAAGAGCACTTGACCAGAAGTGGGCGCGACGAGGCCGAGGATCAGGCGCAGGATCGTGGACTTGCCGCAGCCGCTCGGGCCGATAAGCGCGGTGGTCTGGCCCTCTGGAAAGCTGAGGTCCAAGTTATGGACCGCGGGGCCGTCGCGGTACTCCTTGGTGACGCCGCGGAGCTCGATCAACTCGCGCACCTGAGGCCGAGGAAGCCCTGCCGATAAGTCGGTACGTACCAGTTCCGGAAGGAACAGCGCAAAATTGGGACTGCGGTCGCAAAGGAGCCGCCCCGGCATACGCGGTGCTCGCCGCGCATGTGCTCTTTCGAGTAGCCGTCGTAAGGGAACGCCACAAAACCAGGATAGGGCAGAAAGGGGCTGTTCGTCCACTCCCAGGTTCCTCCGGCGAGGCCGCGGAGGCCGTTGGGGTTCGCCGGATAATCGCTGGTGGGCGCCGGTCCCCAGGTGTTCAGGCTGAAGCTTGCTTGTGCTTGGGTTGGCGGTTCATTTCCGAATGGGTAGACCCTACCCCTGCCCCCTCCGGGAGCGGCAGCGGAAGATGTCGCGGCGAACTCCCATTCCTCTTCGGTGGGCATGCGCTTTTTGGCCCACTTGCAGAAAGCCTCGGCTTCGTACCAGCTTATGGAGCTCACGGGCTCATCGGGCAAGATAGGACGCAAGCCCATTGGCGAGAAGATTTTGAAGTCGTCCTGATCAGCCAACCAGTATTCGGGCAGTTCCGCATCTTCAGAGCAGCGCCACGCCCAGCCCTCCGCCGACCAGAGCTCCGGGCGATGGTAGCCGTGCTCGGCGATGAATGCCGCCCATTGAGCGGCGGTGACAGGAGTCTCATCCAGGCTGAATGGCTCGACTTCGACTCGCTGTTCCTGCTTCTCGTTGTCGTAGCCGCACCAACTGTTGCTGCCCATGATGAATTCGCCGCCGCGGATGCTGATCGGCATTGAAGGGTCACTTGCGTTTGCAAGGTCCTTCGCTAGAACGATAGTCTCGGCTCGCGTCAGGGGCTTAGCAGATTGAAAATATGCGCTACTGTGCGCTGCTTGGTGGATGAGGCAGAGCATCTCCGCGATGGTCTCTTGGTGCTGGCATTCGTGCTGCACCGCGAACTCCCAAACGTAGCCCTCCCGCAGATAAGGGTTTTCGGGATCGAGCTCTGTCTCCTCCAAAGCTTCCAAGACATTTAAGCGCGTTGCGGCGAGGTATCGCTTTAGCCCCTCGCGATCAGGGATGTTGACACGGTTGTCTTTTGGGTTGTCCGGTGTGTCCGCGAGAAGAAAAGAAAGGTGCTCATTGAGGCAGGGCTGTTTCAGCGCTTCGCAGATCACCCACCACTCCTCGGTCCGGCCGATATGGCCGAAGTGCCAGCCAACTGGCGAGTAGAAGCTGTGAACGCGGCGGCGGAGGAACTCGTCAGGCACTTGGTCGAGCAGCCAGAGAGTGCGCTCCCTTGCAGTCTCCAGTCGTTGACGGATGTCCTGCTTCAAGCGGGCCTCAAAAGGTGTACGGCGAACCAGCCGTTGGCGTCGGTCCATCTTTGGAACAGCTCGAGGCCCGCTTCCGAGGCTAACGAGGCGAAGCTCTCGAATGTGTACTTCTGCGAGATCTCGGTTCGGATCGACTCGCCCATTTCAAAGTTCACTGGTATGCGCAGATCGTCGATGCAGACGCGCTGCGCCGACTTGCTGACGAGGCGCATCTCAATTCTCTGAAGGTCTCGGACGAACGGCGCATGGTGCTCGAAGTTATCCAGGTCGAAGTGGCCGCCGAGCTCCGTGTTGATCCGGGCAAGTAGGTTCTTGTTGAACTCGGCAGTGACCCCTTGTGCGTCGTTGTAAGCCGCCTCGATAATTGCCGGGTCTTTCACGAGGTCGGTGCCGATGAGCAGCCGGTCCAATGGCGACATTTGCTTCCGGACCTGAGACAAGAACGAAAGCGCTTCGCCCCGTTCGAAATTGCCGATGTTTCCGCCCAAAAAGAGGATCAGGCGCGGCTTGTCGAACTGTGGCATGGCCGAGATCGCATCGAAATACTCGCTCGCGAGCGCCGTCACATGCAGACCGGAAAACTCCGACAGCAAGGCCTCCGACGACTCCCTCAGAAATTGGCCGGAAATGTCTATCGGCGCATAATCCAGCGTTCCTTGACAACCTAGAATCGCCCAGATGAGCTGACGTGTCTTAAGGGAGCTGCCGCTCCCGAACTCGACGAGCGACATCTCGCAACCGAACGTCGAAACGATCTCGGCGGCTCGCTCGGCAAAGATAGAGGCCTCGCAGCGGGTTGGGTAGTACTCAGGCAGCTCAGTGATCTGCTCGAAGAGCTCAGAGCCGCGGTGATCGTAAAAGAACCGGCTCGGCAGGGTCTTGGGCGTGGACCTTAACCCATCCCTAACCGAAGCCGCGAAATCGACGCGCGCTCGTTGGCTAGGTACGTCAATGAGCTTGAGTCGGTGGTCGCTCATTCATGCTCTCCCCTCGTCGTCGATGGGCGAATCGACTCCGACTTTGACTAATCATACAACTCTGTGTTCGATGGGGTTAGCATAGATACGATGCGTCACTTCGACGTTCTGATCATTGGCGCCGGCCAAGCCGCATTCCCCCTGACGGATGCTCTCGTGGAGGCAGGTCGCACGGTAGCCATTGCAGAGCGGAAGCATTTAGGTGGATCCTGCGTGAATTTCGGATGCACTCCGACTAAGGCGGCCCTGGCGAGTGCGCTGCTCGCGCACGACGCACGACGGGCCGGCGAGTTTGGGCTCCATTTCGCGGGAGTGGAGGTGCATTACACGGCCGTTTTGGCGCAGGCAAGGGGAATCCGCGAGGAGTCTCGCGAGGGTTTGCAGGACGCGTATGGTGGACGCGAGAACCCGAAGATCCTAGGCGGCCACGCCCGCATCCGGGGGCACCACGAGAAAGGTTTTTGGGTAGGCGTCGGCACGGAGGATTTCACGGCTGAGAAGGTCGTGCTGGACACTGGAAGCCGCACCTACTTGCCCGAGGTGCCAGGGCTGGACGAGGTTGAGTGCATCCACGCGGGAAATTGGCTCGACCGCCAGGATCTTCCCCAACGGCTCGTTGTGCTCGGCGGCGGAGTGATCGCGCTAGAGATGAGCCAGTTCTATCGGCGCATGGGGGCGGATGTGACGGTGTTCGAAGCCGGCCCGCGCATTCTTTCTCACGAAGACGAGGACGTCTCTTCAGCTCTGGTCAAGCAGCTTCAGCAAGAGAAGATCAGGTTCGAGACTAACGCGAAGGTCGAACAGCTGGACGTACATGCCGACGGCTTACGGGTGAGCTGGAATGGCAAGGTCGAGGAGTTCGACAACATCTTCGTGG
>Ga0207657_10007427_pt1 | contig 11242 bp, 8 predicted proteins | sample KBSC33metaG_FD_184316 | JGI IMG/M metagenome (GOLD analysis project Ga0207657, IMG submission 184316) | Corn rhizosphere microbial communities from Kellogg Biological Station, Michigan, USA - KBS C3-3 metaG (SPAdes) (version 2) | ecosystem: Host-associated > Plants > Roots > Rhizosphere > Soil ... | reverse complement strand
GCTGATGAGGATGGCGTCTTCGAAGTTGTAACCGCGCCACGGCATGAAGGCCACCAGCACGTTGCGTCCCAGTGCCAACTCGCCCTGCTCGGTGCAGGGACCGTCGGCGATGACCTGTCCCTTGATCACCCGCTCGCCTTCGCGAACCACCGGCTTCTGATTAATACAAGTGTTCTGGTTGGAGCGCTTGAACTTGATCAGCTGGTAAATATCGGAACCAACTTCACGCGACAGCTGTGTGGGATGGTGCTCGCCTTCGACGCGCACGATGATCCGCTCGGAGTCGACCGAATCCACGATGCCGTTGCGCTTGGCCAGGATGACGGCGCCCGAGTCGCGGGCGGTAACGCCTTCCATTCCGGTACCCACGAGCGGAGCTTCGGCCACAAGCAGCGGTACAGACTGGCGCTGCATGTTGGCACCCATCAGCGCGCGGTTGGCGTCATCGTGCTCGAGGAACGGAACCAGCGAGGCGGCCACCGAAACAAGCTGCTTGGGGCTGACGTCGATGTAATCGACTTCCGTCCGGTTGACCAGAACAAAGTTGCCCTGCCGACGAGCATTGACAAGGTCTTCCGTGATCTGGCCTTCCTCGTTGAATTCGATGTTGGCCTGGGCGATGGTGTGCTTGTCCTCTTCCCATGCCGAGAGGTAGAAGCTGTACGGGATGTAATCGATGGAACGCTTGCCGGCCTTCTTCAGCTGGGAATTCAGCTTGATGGCCTCGTCCTTCTCGATGTGGTCGCCTACGCGCAGGCTGCTTTCGCCGGCGTTGACGATCTCAACGTAGTCGAGGATGCGCGAGTCCTTCACCTTGCGGTAAGGCGACTCGATGAATCCGTACTCGTTGATACGCGCAAAGCAGCTGAGCGAGCTGATCAGGCCGATGTTCGGGCCTTCAGGCGTCTCAATCGGGCAGATGCGGCCGTAGTGCGTGGGGTGCACGTCGCGGACTTCAAATCCGGCACGCTCGCGGGAAAGACCGCCCGGTCCAAGTGCGGAGAGACGGCGCTTGTGCGTGATCTCCGAAAGCGGATTGGTCTGATCCATGAACTGCGATAACTGCGAAGAACCGAAGAACTCGCGAATGGCCGCCATGACCGGCTTGGCGTTGATGAGGTCGTGCGGCATGGCCGTCGACAGTTCCTGGTACACGCTCATCTTTTCCTTGATGGCGCGCTCCATGCGGACGAGGCCGATGCGGAACTGATTCTCCATCAATTCGCCGACCGCGCGAACGCGGCGATTGCCAAGGTGATCGATGTCGTCCACGACGCCGATGTTCTTGCGCAGCTTGAGCAGGTAGCGGATGGTGGCGTAAAAGTCTTCCGGCGTCAGCGTACGGTGATCCAGGTGAGTCGCATCCTGGTTCTCGTAGAGCTTGATGTTGAACTTCAAACGGCCCACGCGCGAGAAGTCATACTTGCGGGCATCGAAGAACATGCCTTCAAACAGCGCCGTGGCGGTGTCGAGCGTCGGCGGATCACCGGGCCGCAACTTGCGGTAGATTTCGATGAGCGCCTCTTCCGGCTTGTGCACGGAATCGCGCTTCAACGTGTTCGTAATGATGTTGCCCACGTCATCGCGATCCGGGAAGAAGACTTCAAAGCTGGTGGCTCCGCTCGAAAGCACCTTGTGCAGGCGATCTGCGGTCAACTCCACGTTGGCTTCAACGATCACTTCACCCGTGGTGGTATCGACGATATCGGCTGCGGTGAGAGCGCCATCAAGTTCGGCGGATTCCACTTCAACCTTGTCGATGCCGGCCGCGCGGATGGCTTTGATCGCGTGCGCGGTAATCTTTCGGCCAGAGTGGGCGATTTCCTCACCCTTATGTAGGACTGCATGCGCGGGCTTGGCGCCTACCAGATGCGTACTTGCCTTGACATCGGGCTGGACGGTCCAGAACAGCTTGCTATCGGCGATTTGAATGCGATCGACGGTGTAGAAGGTCTTCAGAATATCTTCGTTCGAACGCAGACCGAGGGCGCGCAGGAAAATAGTGCCCAGGAACTTGCGCTTGCGGTCAATGCGAACGTAGAGAGTGTTCTTCTGGTCATACTCGAACTCAACCCACGAGCCGCGGTAAGGAATGATCTTGCCAAGAAAGTAGGTGCGATTGTTCGCCGTCTCAAAGAAGACGCCGGGCGAACGATGCAACTGCGAAACGATTACGCGCTCAGTGCCGTTCACAATGAACGTGCCATTGGCCGTCATCAGCGGAATATCGCCGAAGAAGACTTCCTGCTCCTTGATGTCCTTGATCGACTTGTTGCCGGTCTCGGGATCCTTGTCGTAAATGGTGAGGCGGACCGTGACCTTTAGAGGCGCAGAGAAGGTCATGCCGCGCTCTTCGCATTCCTGCTGGTCGTATTTGAGCTGCAGGCTGACTGGGTCGCCGCACTTGTTGCAGAAGTCCGGCGTGTTCTTGTTGTAGGTGCCGCACTTTTGGCAGAGCACGTCGCCCGGTAGGAACGGGTCAGTGATGACCATCGCTCCGCAATGGACGCAGGCCGTACGTAGGTGATGCAGCCCCTTCAGGTGGCCGCATTTGCACTCCCAGTTGCCGATCGAGTAATCGACGAAGTCCAGTTGCGAAATCCCGCGGAAATCAGCGATCGGGAAAACGGAAACAAACACCGACTGCAAACCCGAGTCATCCCGCTCGTTGGGCAGCTTGTCCATCTGCAGAAAGCGTTCATAGCTTCTGCGCTGCACTTCAATCAGGTTAGGAATTTGCGTTGCGGTGGGAATCTTCGAAAAATCGAGCCGGCTGCGAATCGCGCGCTTCTCGTTAGGCATGTTCACTCCTGAGACCCTTGACTCCGGCACCTCAATCGAGGGTTCCGGACCGGCACCCGAGTCTCGAGGCGCCGGCTTATTGCGGTAAGTCAATCAAAAAACGGGATGAGCAACCGCGGATTTCCAGTCGTCATCCATGCGCTACCGGCGGGTCCAGGGGTCACCCCTTGGCACATCCGGGTAAAACTAGCCAGGTATGCTCCAATGCAGAGTCGGGCAAGGATGCTGTGGCAGGCACTTGCCGCTGTTCCGGCAGTTGCGCTAGACTGCGCTCAAACGGGAGAAGCAACTCGCGCGGATGTCTCCGCGCCGGGAAGATACTGCGGTCAGGGCAATTCTGACGCTCAAATTTGTTCTACTTTTGTGCAGGAGACACAAAAGGCTCGTAAGGGCACAATGCCTCACGAGCGCGGCCCAATGCCGGTGCTCCCATCCGAATTCTTAAGCCCTTGATTCGCCGATCCCAAAATTCGCTTCTGCCGCTCGCTCGCCAGCCACTTGACCCTCGTCAATCGATCTCCGGCCTGGCTCCGGATACCAACTGACCCTAAGGCACTTAATTACCGCGAGATGCCCGAGGAAAACAGGCTTGGCTCCGCCTGTTACCACGAACGCTTGCGTGCCATTTCACTAATACGTGTACGCCCAAAAAACGCGTCATCCAGCACCAGCTCAACGGGCAGGAACGCCGAATTGAGCCGAAAAGACGCGCAACGAATATCGTAGCGCGTCCTGGCCAGATTTGCAAGCCCTCGAAAGACTACTTGATTTCGACGGTAGCAACGCCTTCGAACTTCTTCTTGATGGCCTCGGCCTCGTCCTTGGTGGCGTTCTCTTTGAGCGCCTTGGGAGCGCCGTCCACCAGGTCCTTGGCTTCCTTCAGGCCGAGCGAGGTAACTTCGCGCACTGCCTTGATGGTGTTGATCTTGTTTGCGCCGGCGTCCTTCAGGATAACCTGGAACTCCGTCTTTTCTTCAGCCGCAGGGGCCGCAGCGCCGCCGCCCGCAGCAACCGCAACCGGAGCCGCTGCTGCGGCCGACACGCCAAGGGTCTCTTCCAGTTCCTTGACGAGAGCTGCTGCTTCCAGCAGGCTCAGGCTAACGATCTGCTCTTTCAACTGTGCGATATCCGCCATTTTTCTTCTCCATTCAATTCCGTTTGAAATTCTTCTTACACCGGCCGCCGAACCAAACCGAAAGTTTCCGATGCGCCAGACCCGCGCACTTTCCGCCCGCCCTGCTGCCAAAACCTTTTGAAACAGCTTCCAGCCATTAGCTTTCGGCTTTTAGCTCATTCGGTGGAGACCCAATCACGAAAGAGCGAACCCTTGCCGCGCTTACGCTGCGGCAAACTTTTCCTTCTCCACGCCTTGATTGATAACCACGGCCAGATCGCGGCCAGTGGCGTTGATGACCGTCGCCAGGCGCTGCGCTGGCGCCTGCATCAGGAACAGCAGCTTGGAGTAGAGTTCTTCCTTGCCCGGCAGGGTCGCCAGCGCCTTGACTTCTTCTACGCCGAGCAGCTTGCCATCCACAATGCCGAGCTTGAATTGGAACTCGGCGTTCTCGCCGGCCCACTTGGCAAATACCTTGGCCAGCACAACAGGATCGCCGGAGGTGAAGGCCACCGAGTTGACGCCCTTTAAGCCCTTGAGTGCATCTTCAACCTGCGTACCCTGGCCTGAAATGGCGGCCAGCTTGTTTTTGACCACGCGATACTTGCCACCCGCTTCGCGGATAACTTTGCGTAGTTCGTAATCCTTGGCCACGGTCAGCTTGGCGAACGTGCCGACAATGGCGGTCGTGGAGCTCTCAAGCTCGCCGGCCAACTGCTGAATCTTCTCTGACTTCTTTGCTTTCGAAATTGCCATGTCTTTGCTCCGCTCAGACGGGGATCCGGGATAGCAATGAGGGGTCAGCTAAAAAGGCCCCACTACTTCTACCCGTTTCCCTCCCCTTCTTTGCAGCCCTCGTCGGGCTTTCTGATTCAGAATCTCTTTGGATTTCCAGATCGGAGTGCAGGCCCACCATGCGATGAATCTAACTGAACCCGACCCCTATCCTGCCTTAGTGCTTGCCCGCTGCGTCGGCGACTGCCGAATCCAGCGGAACGCCCGGGCCCATTGTCGAGCTCAGCGTGACGCTCTTGATGTACTTACCCTTGGCGGCCGAAGGCTTGGCCCGCACGATCGAGCTGATGACGGTGGTGGCGTTATCAACGAGCTTTTGCGGTTCGAAGCTCAGCTTGCCCACCGGCACGTGCACCAGGCTGGTCTTGTCAGCACGGAACTCAACTTTGCCGGCCTTGATTTCCTTGACTGCAGACGCCACATCCATTGTGACGGTGCCTGTCTTCGGATTCGGCATCAGGCCCTTGGGCCCAAGCACTTTTCCGAGACGGCCAACAACTTTCATCATGTCGGGCGTTGCGATCAGCGCGTCGAAGTCGGTCCAGTTTTCCTTCTGGATCTTCTCCACCATCTCCTCACCGCCTACAAAATCGGCACCGGCCTCGGTGGCTTCCTTCTGGCGATCGCCGGCGGCGATCACGGCAACGGTCTTGGTCTTGCCCAGCCCATGCGGCAGAACCACGGTACCGCGGACCATCTGATCGGCGTGGCGCGTATCTACGCCCAGGCGCATGGTCAGATCAACCGTCTCATCAAACTTGGCGTACTTGACCTGCTTGAGCAGATCGACGGCATCGGGCAGCGCATATGAGGCTTTGCTGACAGCTGCGCGCGCCTTCGCAATATTCTTGCTGGATTTCTTGGCCATTCATTCCTCGTCTCCCACCGCTCTTGCCAGCCCCGCTTTGCAGGGAACCTGGAACCGCTCCGCGACCCTGAAAAAACCAATCGCAGGTTCGAACAGGTTCAAAAGCCGTGGTGATATTGACTGTCCAGGGTTCTACCCCAGACACATCTAAGAATCATATTGGAATGGCAGAGGAATTGCAAATGGGAGCGGTACATCTGATGACACCGGTACACTCTTTTCGCGCCACGCCTTTTGTGTCAAACTTCTTGCCATGGGAAATAAAGACAAAGGCAAGAAAGAAACGAAGAAGGCACCCAAACCAAAGCCCAAGCCGGAGCCAAGCCGCCGCGAAATCTTCACGCCGGCACCCCCGGCAAAGTAGGGCTTCTCGGCCTCACCTCTAGAGCGGCTCCAGAGTTACGGTGCCCTGGTAGATATTGTGCTGAGTGGCACTTTCTTGCTGAAAATGCCACTCAACAATCCAGCTCCCAGGGTACTGCAACTCTGGAGCCGCTGCACGTGCGTCCTCGAATGGACCCAGAACGGCTCCTCTTTGTGCGGAAGGAGCTTTTCGTGCTTTTGGGAGGGAGAGTCTATTCATCCTGTAAAGCAGCTGCTCCGTTGCACATTCCTGATCGCATCAACGCATGTTCAATTGAAATGCGCCAGCTTTCTATTACCATTGTTTCCTTCAAAATCAATTGCCGCGAGGCTCCCGATGAGTTCGAAAACTGCCGCGCTCTTCATGATCGCTGCGCTGTTCTGCGTGACCCTGCGAGGTCAGCAACCTGTCAGTGCGCCCTCAATACAGGCGCCTTTGCCTGCCGCGGTGCCCGCGCCACGGCCGGTGGTCGGCCTGGCACTTGAGGGAGGCGGCGCGCTCGGTCTGGCGCACATCGGCGTCCTGCAATGGATGGAGGAGAACCACATTCCTGTGGATCGACTTGCGGGAACCAGCATGGGCGCACTGGTTGGCGGCCTCTATGCGGAAGGAATGACGCCTGCAGAGATACGCAAAGTGGGCACCAGCGAAACTTTCAGGAATGTGTTCACTCTACAGTCGCCATACGAGGACCTGAGCTTTCGCAGGCGCCAGGATCGCCATGAGGTACCGCAATCGTTCACAGTCGGGCTGCGGCACGGAATACAACTGCGCAACGGACTGGTGGCAGACAGAGGCGTGAACCAGCTTCTGGCCATGAACATGGCCAGCTACAACAGCCACGAGCTTGATTTCGACACGATGCCAATTCCTTTCCGCTGTGTGGCAACTGATCTAACCACTCTGAAGACCATCACGTTCTCACGCGGCCCGTTACCGGTTGCAGTGCGCGCCTCCATCTCGATTCCCGCAGTCTTCCCGCCGGTGAAAAATCCTGAAGGACATTTTCTGGTGGACGGAGGCATTTTGAATAACCTCCCGACAGACGTTGTTCGACGCGACCTGAAGGCTGATGTCGTGATCGCTGTCTATTTGAAAAGCGATATTCTGCGGCCCAGCGATACCGGCTCGATCATTGGCGTACTCGAGCGCGCTTTTGTCGCCAGCACGGAGCAGAACGTGGCACTTGCGATGCCGCTTGCCGATCTGGTTATTTCAGTGCCGCTGGACGAATACACCGCCACCGATTACGCGAAGGCTGAGCAGATCGTGAAGGCGGGGTATGCCGCTGCGGAGCAAAGTCGCGAGGCACTGCTAAAGTACGCCTTGAACGATAGCGATTGGAATGCCTACGTTGCTGCGCGCAACGCCAGAATCCATCCCAAGCCCGATTCGCTGCACCAGATTCTGGTGAAAGGCGGCTCGGCGGGCGCGACTGAAACGGTTGTTGCCGATTTGAAACCGTTAGTCGGCAAACCCATTACACCGGAGGCTACAAGCGCAGCACTCAAACCAATCCAGTCCAACGGCGGGTACTCGGCTGCATACGAAACTTTCATTCCCGCAGTAGCGGGCTCAATGACGATCGGCACTCCAGCCAGGACTGCTGATACCGGAATCCTAGTGAACCTGACGAAGGACACCATCGGCCCTCCGTACCTGCTCATCGGGCCGGAAGTGGCTGCTTCCACCTCGAACATCACCCAGCAGGAGTTCAATTTGCGTGTAGTGGATCAGAACCTGGGCGGCTTTGGTTCTGAAGGCCGGGCCACTGCTGAGATCGGCTATCGAACCTCGCTCGCTCTCGAGTATTACCGGCTGCTTAGTCCGTCAGGATACTTCTTGCAGCCGCACGCAGGCGTGCTGCGGGAGCCTGTCTACATCTGGGAAAATCAGAAACGGGTGGCTGAACGATTCCAGCAAAACCTTGCGGCTAGCCTTGAGGTGGGCCGCACGTTCAGCAATTCGCTGCAGCTCTCGGCCGAATGGCGCGCACTTTACACGCGCTGGGCCTTGCGCACTGGCTCCGGTGGTGGTCCGTACGTGGCCGGTACTGCACAAACCGGCCTCTTCCACATCAACATCGACCGGGCAAACTCCGGATCGATTTCGCCCAGCGGCTTCAGGCTGGACGCCTCGGCCGGAGCGCTGTACCACTCGGCTGCCAGCAGTAACGCGCCGTTGGTCATGCTAGACTTCCATCGCACCTATCCGTATCGGGATGCGAACATCTTCAGCTTTGGTGGTGTGGTCAATTCCTATCTGCGCAGAAATGTTGTGCAGCCGTTTCGTTTCACGCTGGGTGGACCGATGCGGCTTTCATCTGCATCCATGGATGAGTTTCGCGGCACCGATATGTACCTGGCGAATGCAGGATATATGCACCAGCTCGCCGCGTTGCCAACCGGCCTTGGCCAGGGTCTTTATGGACTGATCGCTTACGAAGCAGGCGAGATGTGGTCTCCGGAGCAGCGGGCGTTTCTGCGCCAGGATGGAACAGCTGGCCTGGTCGGCAATACGCCGCTCGGGGTGGTCACGTTCGGCGTCTCGATCGGCGACGCAGGGTACCGCAAAGTGTTCTTCACAATTGGGCGCTGGTTTTAAGGTCAGCAACTTTCGAGTAACTCTGAGTCGTGTATTCGTTGGGCATGAGGCGAATCTACGCGTTAGGATGTCTGTTTTTATCGGCTATGTAGTATTCTTCTTGACACGAACAAGTGCAGAATGCTACATAGGTAGTGAATTCCGGAGCCTGCTGTGCAATTGACTCTCATCCTTTGGTTCGCGAGCCTCGCGCTTGGTTCAGGCGGGGATCGGTACCAGCCGACACACAGATGGATGGAGCCCAAGAGCGTAGCGGAAGAGCGCCTTCAAGCGGGACCTTTGTCGTTGGAGTTGCTTTTGCGCAACGCTAATCGCGGTGAGCCGCGGCACTCATGGTGGCCAGTTTCTTCGATGAGAGTGGATTCGGAATTTTCAGCGTCGGTTGCGCCGTTCCGGATTCGCCTTGTTATGGTGATTGATCTGGACAGTGCTCCGGATTCAGAGATTGCTGAGGGTGGGCTTCATCAGAAATACAAAGGCCCTCCCGCATGGGAGAGCCTTTGCTGTTGCTGAATTCTTTGACGAGACTTAGCCGACGACTTCGATGCCCATGGAGCGGGCCGTGCCCTTGATGCTCTTGATGGCGGACTCAACTGAAGCCGCATTCAAGTCAGGCATCTTCTGCGTAGCGATCTCGCGGACTTGCTTCTCGGTCACTTTGCCCTTCTTTTCCTTGTTGGGCGTGCCCGAACCCTTTTCAATGCCGGCGGCCTTCTTTAGCAGCACAGCAGCAGGCGGTGTTTTGGTGACGAAGCTGAATGTGCGGTCACCATAAACGGTGATGACCACTGGAATAATCAGCCCGGCCATTTCCTTGTTCTGCGTGCGTGCGTTGAACTGCTTGCAGAACTCCATGATGTTGACCTGCGCCTGACCGAGCGCGGGGCCCACCGGGGGTGCGGGTGTTGCTTTTCCGGCTTCGATCTGCAGCTTGACGTAGCCGTTAATTTTCTTCGGAGGTGCCATTTCGTTCCTTCGGGACCAGCTTTTAGCTCCTAGCTTCTCGCCGGCGGCTGGTCAATTCCTTGTTGAATTTTGGTGTTGGTGCTTTAGCGTTCGCTTGAACCGGTGCCTGCTAGGACGACGTTCCGGCTAGAAGCTGGAAGCTATTAGCTAGAAGCTGAACCAACTACTCAATCTTTTCGACTTTGCCAAACTCCAGTTCTACCGGCGTCGAGCGCCCGAAGATTGTGACCATCACCTTGAGAGTCTCGCGATCTTCGTTAATTTCGTCGACTACACCGTTGAAGTTGGCGAACGGGCCGTCTGTAATGCGAACCTGCTCGTTCTTTTCAAATTTGATCTTGAGTCGCGGCTTGTCCTTTGCAGTCTCAGAGCGGAAGAGGATGGAGCTCACTTCTTCTTCGGAGAGTGCAACTGGCTTGTCGCCTGTTCCTAAAAAGCCTGTGACTTTGGGCGTATCTTTCAGAACGTGCCACAACTGGTTGTCGAGATCCATCTCGACCAGCACATATCCAGGCAGAAACACGCGTTCCACGGTACGCTTCTTGCCATTGATGATCTCAGTAACGGGCTCAGTGGGAATCATGACCCGGCCTACCCGGTCAGTCAATCCGAACGCCTGAACGCGGCTCTCGATGGACTCGCGCACCTTGCGCTCAAATCCGGAGTAAGCGTGCAGAATGTACCACCTGAAGCGCTCGTTGCGCTCCGGCTGCGGCTCCCCCGGTGATTCAACTAACTCTTCTGCCATGCTGCTCTCGCTTCCGGACTGCACCGCTATTGCAATCCTCCCAGTTTGGTCAGAAACTGGTGAACGCCGATGTTAAAAATCCAGTCGACCACAAAAAAGAACAGGCCGAATAAGAACACGGCGACGATCACGACCGATGTTGTGACCTGAACTTCTTTACGTGAGGGCGCGACGACCTTGCGCATTTCCGCGCGAACGTCTGTCAGAAAATGGGTCAGATTGTTCCACCAACCCATTGCATTGCCCCCGAAACCAGAAAGGGCGCCGGAACGATCGTCGCCTCTCTCGATTGCCGTTTTCGTTGCCATACAGATAATCCTTCGCGCCCGACATTCCGTCCGGCGCACTTCCCAATCACGGCCTGCAGCGGTCCGCTCTCAATCCTATTGTCTCAGAAATCCCAGTTGGCCGATTCCTCCGGCATAGATATCTGATTTGAAAGCGTCTGCTGCCTAAAAATCTGGCAGGGGCGGAGGGATTCGAACCCCCAAGTTCGGTTTTGGAGACCGACAGTTTAGCCATTGAGCTTACGCCCCTGAATGCAGCCATCAGCTTTCAGCTACGAGCTTTCAATTCATGCCGGGAGAGTCAAAGACTTTATCTCATCGGTACAAAAGCTGAAAGCAGACGGCTGAAAGCCAAAAGCTTCACTTACTTGGTTTCCTTGTGCGGCTGGTGCTTGCGGCAACGATTACAGAACTTCTTGAACTCCAGACGGCCAGTAGTCGTCTTTTTGTTCTTGGTGGTTGAGTAATTCCGTTCCTTGCACTCAGTGCACTGCAGTGTCACAATTTCCCGCATTTCAAACTCCAAATCCAGTTCTCAGTGGCCGATGATCAGCTCAAAATCCTAATGGCTATCTTCCGACCACTGATCCCTGCTTTTCGTTACTTAACAATCTCCGCCACGGTGCCGGCGCCTACGGTACGGCCGCCTTCACGGATGGCGAACCGCAAACCCTTTTCGAGAGCGACCGGCGTA
>Ga0207657_10007426_pt1 | contig 11244 bp, 8 predicted proteins | sample KBSC33metaG_FD_184316 | JGI IMG/M metagenome (GOLD analysis project Ga0207657, IMG submission 184316) | Corn rhizosphere microbial communities from Kellogg Biological Station, Michigan, USA - KBS C3-3 metaG (SPAdes) (version 2) | ecosystem: Host-associated > Plants > Roots > Rhizosphere > Soil ... | reverse complement strand
CGTGGGCAGCAAGGATGCGTCTGCGCAGGACGGATCTGAGTTCGCGAAGTCGGGGGTCGTCTGCGTCGCCATCAATTACCGAATGGGGATCGATGGGTTCTTGCCGATTCGTGGCGTCCCAACCAATCTTGGTCTTCGCGACATGCTGTTCGCGTTGCGATGGGTGCAGGACAATATCGCCCAGTTTGGCGGTGACCCGAGCAATGTCACGGTGTTCGGCGAGTCTGCAGGCGCGATGGCAATCGCGGACCTCGTTACTTCGCCGCTGGCGAAGGGCTTGTTCAAGCGGGCGATCGTGGAAAGCGGCCACGGCGCAATGGTACGCGAAATCCCCGTCGCCGAGCGCCTCGTCCGCAAGCTCGCGAGAATGTTGAAGATCGAGCCGACAGCCAAGGGCTTCGCGTCCGTTGGTCCGGAGCGTGCGTGGAAGGCGATGGAAAAAATCGCGAAGCCGTTTGCACGGCTCGACCTGCGCGACGCTGAGGGGTTCGAGCCAGTATTTGGCATCAGCCGCTTCGTTCCTGTGGTGGGCGACGACGTTCTGCCGGAAAAGCCGATCGATGCGCTGCGGCAGGGCGCGGGCAGCGACATCGATGTGCTGATCGGCACAAACGCCGCAGAGATGAACCTGTATTTCGTCCCGACGAAGGTTCGGGACAAGGCCCCGGGACTCCTGCTCAAATGGCTGCTCCGCAAGTCGCATCCTGACGCGAAGGGGGCTCTGAAGGCGTACGGGTGGGGGAAAGGACCAAAACATGGTCACGCCTTCACTGCCGCCATGTCCGATCTCGTCTTCCGCTGGCCGGCACGACGCTTCGCCGAAGAGCATCGCGGGCGGACCTTCGTCTATGATTTCGACTGGCACTCGCCAGCTTGCGAAGGCGAGTTGGGCGCCGCGCACGGGATGGAAGTGCCTTTCGTGTTCAAGACGCTGGGCATTGTCAGCGGCGCTAACGGCCTGGTCGGTGAGAATCCGCCGAAGGACCTGGCCGAGCGGATCCACCGGATTTGGGTCGACTTCGCAACAGACGGAACCCTGCCTTGGCCCGAGTTTGACCGGGATAATCGCAAGGTGAGGCTGCTCGCCGCCGACCGGACGGTCGATGAAGCGCCAATGCCGGCAGCGGCTTTCCTGCCGTGAGTTACCTCGACCGCTTCCGCCTCGATGGTCGCGTGGCTTTCATTACCGGCGGAGCGCAGGGGATCGGCCTGGCCGTTGCCGAAGCGCTGGCCGAAGCGGGTGCGGCAGTAGTCATCGCCGACACCAACCGCACGGCGCTGGAGGCCGCGACGCGTACCCTCGGCGACAAGGGCCACTCGGTCGAGGCGGAGTTGCTCGACGTGACCAATTCGGCTCAGGTGAGCGACACTGCTGACAGAGTGACAGCTCGTCGCGGGCGCATCGACATCCTCGTCAACAATGCGGGCATCGCGCGCAGTGAAACGGCAGCAGAAAATGTCGCCGACGAGCACTGGCTCAACGTCTTCGACGTCAATCTCAACGGGACATTTTGGTGTGCCCGCGCATTCGGCCGTCACATGCTGGAGGCCGGCCGCGGCACCATCGTCAACGTCGGCTCCATGAGCGGCTTCATCGTCAATCGCCCGCAACCGCAAAGCTACTACAATGCCTCCAAGGCCGCAGTTCACCAGCTAACGAAGTCGCTTGCGGCAGAGTGGGCCGATCGAGGCGTGCGGGTCAATGCGGTCGCTCCGACCTACATCTCGACGCCCCTCAACGCGTTCGCCGATCGCGAGGGCGAAATGTACAACCGATGGATCGACGGCACGCCGATGGCGCGTCTGGGCACAGCCGAGGAAGTCGCGTCGGTCGTGTTGTTCCTGGCGTCCGATGCCTCAAGCCTGATGACCGGAAGCGTCGTGCTGGCGGACGGGGGCTATACCTGTTGGTGAAGACCATACCCGTTCGGCACAGCGAAATAGCCGATCGGCATAGCTTCCAACCTTTCAGATAGGTCTCTTTGGTCCTACTGCCTCCTCCATTGTTCGGTCTCGTCAGCGAGGCCGCATGGGGAGAGAGATACATGCGAACTTCTGCGGTCCTTCTGGCCGGCACTGCTCTTGCGTCCGCGACACCTGCGTTCGCTGCACAGGCTCAACCGGCCACCGATCCCGTCGCCGTGCAGTCCGCCGTTCAATCGGCAGCTCCGGTCACGCAAGAAGCTCAGCCTGGCGACCAGGCCATTGTCGTCACTGCCCGTAAGCGCGAAGAAACGCTACAGAACGTACCGGTCGCCGTCACCGCGGTCAGCGGCGACGTGATCGAACGGCGTGGCCTTCGCCAGATCAAGGACATTGCCCAGCTCACGCCCAGCCTGAACACCAACAGCGATTCGACCGGTCGGGTGTTCATCGCCATTCGCGGCGTCGGCACGACGCTCGTCGGCACGGTCCAGCCGGGCGTCGGCATTTTCGTTGATGGCATCTACCAGCCGAACACGGCTTACCTGAACAATCCGCTGGTCGACGTTGAACGGGTGGAAGTGCTGCGCGGACCTCAGGGAACGCTCTACGGCAAGAACACGCTGGGCGGCGCGATCAACGTCGTTACCCGCCAGCCTTCGAACAAATTCGAGGGTCGCGCCGGCGGCAGCTACGCCGGTCCGGACCACGCATGGGACGCTTATGCCTCCGTCAGCGGACCGATTGTCGCGGACAAGGTCCAGTTCGGCATCGCCGCGTCGCATACCGAGCATGATGGCTTCATCCGCAACATTCAGCTCGGCACGGACGCCAATCCTTTGAACATGGATAGTCTCAACGGGACGCTTCGAGTGCTTCCGGGCAGTGACGTCGTGCTCACGCTCAAAGGCTATTATGACTGGGTGAAGGGCGGAAACATTCCGTACAGCCACATCAGCGGCACCACGGATTATTCGCGCACGGTCAATCTGAGCGCCACCAATATCCAGAGCTTCACCTACAAAGGCGCGAACGCCAAACTGCAATTTCCGATCGCAAGCCTGGACACGAACGTAACCCTGATCGGCGCGTACGATCAACGCGACGGCCGTGCCCCCGATGTCGACGGAGACTTCAACGCCTTCAACTTTGCCCGCCAGACGGGACGCGATGGACTGAAGACGTCCACGACCGAACTGCGATTTGACAGTAACTGGTCATCAACGGTCTCGACCCTGTTCGGACTATTCTACAGCCACGAGACGTTGAGCGGCGTTACCGACCAGGTTTCGCATCTCGCGGCTCTTCCGGCCCCGCTCACGCTCCCCTTCTCCCAGGTCAGTCGGACTATCGATCGCCGCAAGGGCGATACCTACGCAGCGTTCGGCACGGTGTTTTGGAAGCCTACGCCGGAGTGGGAAGCTGCGGTAGGACTCCGGCTCGATCATGAGAAGCGGGCTGCCGGCGGTGAACTCGGCGCAAGCGCTCCGATTTTGGACCCGCTGGGAACGCTCACGATCGCCGCGGGACCCAATGTCGCAACCACGCCGATTGCGGACGTCCACCTGAAGTCGACGCAACTGCTGCCGAAATTCACCCTTACCCGGCACTGGTCGCCGAATCTCATGACTTACGGGTCCATCTCCAAAGGCTTTCGTGGCGGCGGCTTCAATGGGCCGACTGCGCCATTCCGCACCTACAAGGGTGACACCGTGTGGACCTATGAGGTCGGCAGCAAATATTCGATGGGCCGCCGCTTCTCGATGGCTGCCGCGCTATTTTACAACGACTACAAGGACTTCATCGGCATCAACCAGTTCGTGCTGGGGACGACGGGCAGCCCCGTTACGGTCGATCTCAACACCGGTGACGTGAAAAGCTACGGCGCGGAACTCGAGTTCACGTACCGCCCTCTCCCTCAGTGGACGATCACCGGTGGCGGTGGTTACGTCCACGCGCGGATCACCAACTTCAATGGCCTGCAGCAAGCAACCGGCAATCCGAACGCGAAACTCGGATCCAAGCGCCTTCCGTTTCAGCCTGATTTCACCGGCAATCTTAACAGCGACTATGTCGTCCCGGTCGGCAACGGAAACGTGACCGTGACGACTGGAGTGGTCTTCAAGGGGAGCCGCGCTGGCGCAAGCCTCAACCCGACGACCGTATCGGTACTGAAGAACTACGCTCTCGTGAACGGAGCAATCACCTACTCGATCGGCAATTTCGAAGTGGGCGTGTTCGCCAACAACCTCTTCAACAAAAAGTATATGGAATCGTACATCGAGCGGACGACCCTGGCCAACGTGTTCGGTCCACTGCTCGATCCAACAACCGGGCAGCCTCTCGCGAGCAACCTGGGCATTATCGGCGATCTCCGGCGGGTCGGTGTGCGGGCACGCGTTAAGTTCTAATCATGGACGCGCCAGCCGTCAGCGAAGGGCGAATGCTCCCGCCCGATTTTCTCGACCAGATGCGAGCGGTCTTCAGTGACCGCCTGCAGTCGGGCGACGCCATCCGCCTGGAGCACGGGCGAAGCGAAACGCATTTCGCGCCAATGCCACCCGACGTCGTTGCCTTTGCCCACTCCACTGACGAGGTCGTGTCAGCGGTAAAGCTGTGTCGCCAGTTCGGAATTCCGCTGGTTCCATTTGGCGCGGGCACATCGGTCGAAGGCAATGCACTCGCGGCCGAAGGCGGTTTGTCGCTCGACGTCTCGCGAATGACCGAAATTGTTGCCGTCAATTCGGAAGACTTCGACTGCACGGTTCAGGCGGGTGTGCGCCGCGAGCAGTTGAACGAGCATCTACGCGATCAAGGCCTATTCTTCCCGATCGATCCGGGCGCCAACGCGACCATCGGCGGAATGGCATCTACCCGGGCGTCGGGGACGAATGCCGTCCGCTATGGCACGATGCGTGAAGCGGTATTGGCTCTAACCGTGGTGACCGCTGACGGCCGCGTGATCCGTACCAGCCGGCGCGCGCGCAAATCGTCAGCCGGCTATGACCTTACGCGCCTGTTCGTCGGGTCCGAAGGAACGCTGGGGATCATCACCGAGGTCACGCTTCGACTTCACGCCATTCCTGAAGCCATTTCCGCCGCGACCTGCAGCTTCGACACAATCGGTGGTGCGGTCGATACAGTCGTCCAATCCATCCAACTCGGGATCCCGCTCGCCCGCGTCGAAATCCTCGACGACATGCAGATCCGGGCAGTGAACCGGTGGTCGAAGATGGACTTGCCGGAACTCACAACCCTGTTCTTCGAATTCCACGGATCCGAGCGCTATGTCGCCGAGCAAATTGAGACCGTGAAGAGCCTCGCGGATGGCAACGGTGGCGGAGAATTTCGCTGGGCCGAGAAGACCGAGGATCGCAATGCGCTGTGGAAAGCGCGCCACGAAGCTTATTATGCCGCCGTGAACTTGCGGCCGGGGGCAATCGGATGGGCGACCGACGTGTGCGTTCCGATGAGCCGGCTGGCGGAGTGCATCGCCGAGACGAAAGCCGACCTAGGTTCGTCAAACGTGCCGGCGACAATTCTGGGCCACGTTGGCGATGGCAACTTCCACGTCGTCTTCTCGATCGACCCCAACTCTCCAAGCGATTTGGGCGAGGTCAAAGAGATCAATTCCCGATTGATCCGTCGGGCCCTCGAGATGGACGGAACGTGCACCGGCGAACACGGGATCGGGATCGGCAAAAGAGAGTGGTTGGTGGAGGAGCTTGGCGAGGCCGTCGACCTCATGCGCTCGATTAAACGCGCGCTCGATCCGGCCGGCATTCTGAACCCTGGCAAGATCTTCGTATGATGGACGGTGCGGCGTTGACCGTCGAGGATGCACCAGCGCCGACGCTTGGACATTCGATCTGGCCGCTGCTGCTGATCAGCCTGGCGATGCTGGTTGGCTTTACGATGTTGCAGAGCTTCGGGATCATGGCCGAAGCCGCCAAGTCCGAAATGCATCTCTCGGACAATGCGCTGGCGGTCGTGCAAGGCGTTTCGGCGGCTATCCCGCTCGTTCTTTTCTCGATTCCCATCGGCATGTTGGTCGACCGGCACAATCGCGTGCAAATTTTGGTCCTGATGGCGGTCGGCTGGACGCTGGGCACGTTCATAACGGCGGCAGCGGGCTCGACGCCGGTCCTGTTTCTCGGTCGCATGCTGACCGCCATCGGCACGACGGGGGGACTCACGACAGTGCTGTCGCTTGCTTCAGACTACTGTCGCCCCGAGCAGCGCGGACGCGGCATGCTGATCCCGAACATCGCCAAAGCGATCGGAATCGCTGCCGGTTTCACCGTCGCCGGTTTTCTACTCAGCGCAACCGCAAGCCGGCATGTCCCGACCCTTTTTGACGCGACCCCATGGCGCAGCGCGCAATGGATCCTTGGCATCGGGAGCGCGCTCCTGGTACTGCCGCTGCTATTCCTGTCCGAGCCAGCGAGGCACGAGGTTGACGCGGGGCCCGGCGCACCGTTCAGAGTCGTGTGGAGCGAAGTGAAGGCTCAGCGCGGCTGGATGGTTCCGCTGTTCATCGGCCAGACCACCGTGGTCATGGCGGACGCCGCTGCCGCAATCTGGGTATCGCCCGTGCTTCACCGCAATTATCATCTGCAGCCGGGTGACTTCGCCGGCTGGCTAGGCGGACTGGTTCTCGTGACCGGCGTCGTTGGCGCGATCATCGGCGGCGTCGTGGCCGACCTTGGCCAAAAGTCGCGCATCCGCGGAGGGCTGCTGATCGGTGCGATCGTCGCCGCGGCAGTGGGCATCCCGAGCGCACTTTTCCCGATCATGCCGGGTGTCGGCGGTTTTGCGTTCGCCATCGGCGCCCTGATGCTGGCTGGGAATGTGACCGGACTGATCGTCACGGTTGCCCTTACCGTTTGGCTGCCAAATGAACTCCGCGGTTTGTGTATCGGTGCATTCATCGCCATTGCCGGCCTGATCGGATTTGGCATCGCACCGTCATTGGTGACGCTCGTCAGTTCATGGTTGGGCGGAGAGCAGCATCTCGCACCGGCACTGGCGATCATCGGAGTTACAGTTAGCACTATTTCCGTGTTGGGTTTCGCGATCTCAATGCGCAACGCCCCAATCGCGAGCGCACCCAACCCTATCCGATAGGTATGGACAAGCTGTCAGATAGGTTGTAATCCGGATCGCTCTGCGGGAGCGAGGGACTCGAGATGGCATCTTCGGCTGAAATGGAAGCGATCGATGTTTCGCCGGAGATGCTGACACTGTGTGGGACCGGCGATGTGGGGAGGCATCGCTGGCCGCCCAGGACCGTGAGTTTCGTTCTGGATGAGCAGCTGGGCGTCACCTTCCACGACCGACCGACGATTGCTGCGCTCAATGACGACGCCCACGCCAATCGAATCATCCTTTTGGTCGATCGGAGCGCATGCGAACGCTTGCTTTCCGCCACGCTCTCCTTCTCGGACGGAGTGACCTATTTCGTTTCGGCAGAACTGCGAGCGATCGCGCTCGCCATCCGCGACTGCACGATGCCGCCTGGGGCGGCCCATCCTTACCGCCTCGCGAAGAGCATCGAACTGCTTTGCCAAATGCTTCGCGCATCGGCCGCGGGGGAGATGCTTCCTGTCGCGACCAATGTCCTGTCTTTCGCGGATTGCCGAAGAATTACCGCGGCGCGTCAACTGATCGACGAAAATTGGAACGAGCCGCTGACCCTGTCGCAGATCGCGTTGCGCTGCGGCCTCAATCGAAGCAAACTCTCGCGAGGCTTCCGGGCGCTCTTCAAGTGTTCGGTCACTGAGGCCCTGGCCGACCGCCGCTTGTCCGAGGCGTGCCGTCAGCTGGTTTCAACCGACTTGCCGGTGGGCTTGATCGGCTACCACAGCGGCTATCAGAACAATGCGAGTTTCAGCCGCGCGTTCTGCCGGCGTTATGGCCTTCCGCCGAGTGACTACCGCATGAAGGCGATGGCGGCATAATGGCGACCGTTGCACAAGACGAAAGCAAGTCGCTCGTCGCCCAGGCGATGGATGCGGTTAAGGCCTTTATTCGCGAGAACGCACTTCGGGTCGGCGATGCCTTACCGGGCGAGGGGTATTTTGCCGAGCAACTCGGGGTGAGCCGGGCCGTGATGCGAGAGGCGTTCGGCGGTTTGGCCGCACTTAAGCTTATCGACGTCGCGAACGGGCGCCGAGCAAAGGTGGGAGCTCTCGATGGCTCGGTGATTGCCGCATCGCTCGATCACGCTTTGTCGACCGACCAAATTAAGGTTGCGGATATCTGGGATGTCCGCCGGACAATCGAAATGCGCACGGCCGCGCTCGCCGCGCTCAATGCGACTGCCGTTCAGGCTGCCAAGATCGTGGCGCTCGCGGAAGCCATGGGGGAGGACGATCAGCCTCACGAACAAACAACGGAAGACGACATCGATTTTCACCTGGCGATTGCCGAGGCGAGCGGGAACGCATTGTTCAATCAGATTGTCATGTCGTTCGTGCCGCTGATGCGGGTGGCGGTTCCCCAGGCTTGGGGAACGCGCCGAACGGCGGACGAGAAGACGGACATCCTCGCCCGACACAAGCGGCTCGCCTGGGCAATCGCCAACCGCAATGCTGACGAAGCCGAGCAGGCCATGGCCGCACATTTTGATGAAGCGATCGGCGCTTTGCTGCGTTAGACCTGAGACGCGGCAAGATCGGATAAATGGTAGGTTCGAGCCCGGCTGAGTCCACTATTTTTCAATGACTTATGCCTCTTGTTCAGGCGCGGAAGGTCAGTTTTGCGACCGCTCCGTGACCAGATTCAAATATCAGCGTGCCGTGAAGCTGAGCAGCCAGGCTCTGAAGAATCCCTTGCCCGAGACTTTCCTTGTGCGTTTTCCCGAAGTCTTTCGGCAGACCGGGTCCATCGTCCGCAACACGCAATGTATATTCGCCGCGCACGCCGCTCACGCTTACGGCGATCAAACCGTCGGCCCGGTCCCGAAATGCGTACTTCAGGGAGTTGGTCACCAGCTCGGCGACGATCAAAGACAAGGACATCAGGGCATTGAGGCTCAGGGCCACAGGAGGACTCTCGACCCTGAGCTGGACATCGGGTGTCTCGCTTGCCTCGATCAAATCCGTGCACAACGCGGTCAGATAGTCCCGTAGCGGCTGATCGAGAGACTTCGGATCGTGCAGACGCCGGTGGACGCGCGACATGGTTTCAAGGCGCGCCTGGGCCGAGCTCAACGCTTCGGCGCACACAGGGTCCGATTTAAGCAATTTCCTCCGCCGGATCAGAACGGCCGCGACCAACTGCAGATTGTTGGCGACCCGGTGCTGTAATTCGCGGAACAATGTGTTCGACCGTTCGCGCGCCTCGGACAGCTCGTCGATCGCCAGGTTCAGGCTCCGGATTACGAAAAGCTCGAGCACCGCCGTTGCGACGAAAATCGCCATCGTGATGACATGCGAGGGAGCCAACACGAAAGTGCCGTAGGGTGGGAAGAACATCACCCAGGCGAACAGCGTACATCCGACTGCAACCGCGATGCCGATGCGAATGCCGCCGAACAAACCCGCGATCAGTATGGCGGGAAGAAAGGTCATCGGCCCGAAGCCTTCGCTGATCCCGCCGAAGAGCCAGCGCAGAACCGAGGCCAGAGCGAAAAATGCACCGCCCGCGGCAAGCCCAAGTGCCGGGCGATCACGCGGCAGCTTGCGGAACGCGGACGGGAGCCACTTCACCAACTTGGACGCCCCCTGCCCCAGGTTCGACGATGTGCGGCCAGAAGGCAATCGCCCAGCGCCGGATGGGGGTTCGGTCGAATTCCGGACGATTCCATCAACCGCCCGAGCGACCGCTTTGCGATGTTCGGGCAAGTCGGTCTCGCCCGAGCAACGCCTCGCGCAGCACGACGGCGTCGTTATGGATTTCGTCATGCGCCGAATAGACGAGCGTGACCGGGCCTTTGCGCGCCATCTCGCGAAGATGCTTGAGAAGTTCGGCGTGGCCGTCGATCTCCTTCCGATAGCGACGGCGAAACTCATCCCATTTGTCGGGATCATGACCGAACCACTTGCGAAGCGACGTGCTGGGCGCGAGGTCCTTCAACCACTCGTCGATGCCAGCCTCGGCTTTGGAGATCCCACGTGGCCACAGCCGATCGACTAGGATGCGGCGACCGTCCGCGCGGCTGGCCGGCTCATAAGCGCGTTTGAGATGCACATGGGCGGCTTTGATACCTTCTCCCATCATCACACCGCCTCACAGTGGAGACCAGGTCCAGGCTTGAGACGCTGAGCACTCTCGCACTCTATGCGCTTCTCGAACTCGACCTCGGCCTTGAGGCCGGCAAGGTCCCGGTGAATGACGGCGACCGCCAGCTTTTCGCCATCGCGGCGATAGGTGATCGAACAATCCCTGTTCTCGATTTCCCCATCGACGATCGCTTCGTCCCAGTTCGCCGCATGGCCGACATAGGCGATCCCAAGATCATATTGCTCGGTCCAGAAGAAGGGGACCGCGGCGAAAGTCTCCCGCCTACCGAGGATATTCCGTGCAGCGGTCTGCCCCTGCCGTTCGGCGACCACGAAATGTTCTATGCGGACGCGCTCGCGGCTCAGCGGGTCGGGCCAGCGCGCAATATCGCCGGCGGCGTAAATGCCCGGCTCGGACGTCTCCAGATACTGGTCCACGACCACTCCCTGGTCCACTTCGAGTCCGGCCCGCTCGGCAAGTCCCGTCTCGGGCCGCACGCCGACGCCGATGACGACCAGATCCGCTTCGATCCGACTGCCGTTAGCGAGGGTGACGCCCGTGTCATCGATGCGGGCCGCGGTCATGCCAAGATGGAAGGTCACACCATGTTCCTCGTGCACCTCACGCAGGAAACGCCCGACATCGGGGCCGAGCACCCTTTCCATCGGGATCGTCTCGGGTCCGACGACATCTACCTCGAGGCCGCGTGAACGGAGCGAAGCCGCAACCTCCAGACCAATGAAGCTGGCGCCGATCACAACCGCGCGGTGCGCCGATTGCACCGCCGCGACGAGCGAGTGGCTGTCGGCAAGACTGCGCAGATAATGGACGTGCTGCAGGTCCGCACCGGGGATCGCGAGAGGCACCGGCCGCGCACCAGTGGCCAGGAGCAGCGCGTCGAAAGCGAAGCGATGACCGTCGACGGTTTCGATCTCGCGATGGGCAACGTCGATGCTCGCGATTGGTGCCTTCAGCCTGACGTCAATGCGATTGTCCGAGTAGAATTGCGCCGGTTTGAGGAGGTTCGATTCGTCGGATGCCACGCCGGTGAGATAGCCTTTGGACAGATTGGGCCGGTCGCACGGCAGGAACTCG
>Ga0207657_10007423_pt1 | contig 11245 bp, 12 predicted proteins | sample KBSC33metaG_FD_184316 | JGI IMG/M metagenome (GOLD analysis project Ga0207657, IMG submission 184316) | Corn rhizosphere microbial communities from Kellogg Biological Station, Michigan, USA - KBS C3-3 metaG (SPAdes) (version 2) | ecosystem: Host-associated > Plants > Roots > Rhizosphere > Soil ... | reverse complement strand
AGCTGGTAGAAGAACGTGTCGCACGACTCGGCCAGCGCCGTGCGCAGGTCCATCCACTGGTCGATGTCCGGCGTCCAGTTGTTGAAGGCCTGGCCGTATGCCGTGTACGTCGGTGTGCAGTGCAGGGACGTGAACGGTGTGAGCAGGTGCTCCTGCATCGCAGCGAGCGCCGTCACCGGCTTGAACGTCGAGCCCGGCGGGTACGGGACCTGGGTCGCGCGGTTGAGGATCGGATAGTTGTCTTCTTTCGCGACCGTCGGGTTCAGGAGCGGCGCGAGCTTGGACGCGTTCTTCCGGCCGGCGAACAGGGAGGGCTTGTACGTCGGGTTCGACGCCATCGCGAGCACATCACCGTTCCGCGGATCGAGCGCGACGACGGCGCCACCATTCGCGTAACGCCCCTCGGCGGTCGTCCTCGCGAGCTTAATGCTGTCGCGAAGCGCCTTTTCGGCCGCCTTCTGCAGGTTGATGTCGAGCGTCAGGCGAAGCGACTCGCCGGGCGTGGACGGATGCGTCGGGACGGCCGCCGTCTTCGGGCGTCCACGCGAGTCGACCGTCAGCTGCGCCGTGCCGTCCTTACCGCGGATGTACGTGTCGTACGTCCGCTCGATTCCGGACTGCCCGATCGAGTCGCTCGCCAGGTAGCCCTTCTTCTTCAGCGCCTTGTAGTCCTCGGGCGAGATCTGACCGACGTAGCCGAGCACCTGCGCCGCGAGCGACTGGTACGGGTACTTGCGCAGGTAGCTCTCGGCGAGGCGCACGCCGGGGAACTCGTCCTGATGCTCGAGCAGGTAGTAGATCTGCTGCTGCTTGATGCCGCGTTGCACGACGACGGGCGTGAGGGGATCGTCGCCGTGCTTGGCGAGCGCAGCGACGATGTCCTTCGTCGAGACGCCGGTCACCGCCGCGAGCTTCCGCAGCTCGGCGAGCTGCGCCGCCCACGTCTTCGGCAGGTCGCTCGGCCATAGCTCGACGCGCGTGCCCGGCGTGTTCGTCACGAGCACGTGGCCGCTGCGATCGAGGATCGGGCCGCGCGGCGCTTCGAGCCGCAGCGTCCGCACGCGGTTGTCGTTCGCCTGCGCGAGGTAGCGATCGCCGGAGAGCACCTGCAGCGCCCACAGGCGAAGGAACAGCACCGCGAACAGCGCGAGCGCGAAGAAGCCGAGCACGGCGACGCGCAACGCGAGCTGTGGCGTCAGCCGGTACGGCTCCGAGACGCGTGGGTCGCCCGGGAGGAAGCGGCGACTCGGGGTGACGCGGTCAGCCAAGCAGGCGCACCTCGCGGATGCGGTCGCCGAGCTCGAGCGGCGGGAAGAGCCGCCGGATCAGCGCGTACACGGGGAGCGTGAGGATCAGGTTCAGCAACAGCGCCCCCGGTACGCCGTGCGCGACGAGCCCGGCCGGCGCCGGCTCGCCGAGCATGAACTGCAGCATGAGCTGGCCGAACAGGTAGAGCGCGGTCACGACGGCGACCGAGACATACGGCGCGTGGAACCGGTCGCGGGCGGTCGTCTCGCCGTAGCGCCCGATCCAGAAGCCGCCGAGGGTCAGCAGCAGCGAGGTGATGCCGAGCGTCCCGAGCGTCCCGGTGTCCAGCAGGAGGCCGGTCACGAACCCGGCGACAGCGCCGAAGATCGAGCCTCGGAGCAGCGCAATCGAGAGCAACGCCACGAGGACGATGCTGGCCGTTCGGAACAGCCGGTACTCGGTGAGGACGGACAGCTGGAGCAGGGCGGCGACGAACAGGACGAGCGCGGCCTTCAGGACGTCCATCAGCCGGCCTTCGGCACGAGGACGATGACGGACTGGATCGACGAGAAGTCGACCAGCGGCTTCAGCTGGATGTTCTGGAACAGGTCTGCGTCGGTCGAGGAGCGGCTCGAGACCGTGCCGATCGGGATGCCGCGCGGGTACTTCGACTTCAGCGGACCGGCGCCGAGTGACCCCGCGGTGACGATCGTGTCGCCGATCCGCACGACCGGGCGCTTCGGTACACGGTCGAGCACAAGGACGTCGCTCGACCCACCGCCGCGTTGAACGGAGCCGATCACCTGCGGGTTCGTGATGTCCGTCGCGGTGACGGCGCTCTCGCTGTCGGTGAGTAGCGTCACCCGCGCCTCGTGCGAGAAGACGCGGTCGACCGTGCCGATGAGCGCGCCGCTGCCATCGGGCCCGCCGATCGGTTCGACGACGACGCTGCCCACGCGAACGCCGTCGGACGAGCCGGCGTCGATGACGAGGTTCTCTTCGATCGCACCCTGCGGGTTGGCGACGACCGAGGTGCGGACCTTGTCGAAGCCGGCGACGGACGGCGGCCCCTTGTAGTTCAGCGCCTTGGTGAGCTCGACGTTCTGATGGATCGCGCCTTCGTCGAGGATCAACTGGCGGCGAAGCGCCTCGTTCTGCGCGCGCAGCTTCTTGTTGTCGTTCTTCGCGTCGACGAGTCCGCGGAACCAGCCGATCGTATCGGCGAACGGGCGCGCGATCCGGTCGGCCGCGACCTCGAACGGCCGCAGTACCGTCGCTCCTGTCCCCTGGACGCCGTCGAGCGCCGAGGAGCGGAACGAGACCGTGATCAGGACGAGCGAAGCCAGCACCAAGAGCCCCACAACGATCCGGCGCTTGAGGGCACTGGAGCGAGACGAGGGGAACCCGGAGGGGGCGGCGCGCTGGACGGACGAGCCCAGGACCGCGAGGCGGACGGTCCGGTTGCGTGGCACGAAGGCTGAAGCGTAGCTGCGCTACGAGATCGACAGGTTGAGCGTGGCCGTCGTGTCGATCTTGCTCGCCCGGAAACCGAGTCGCTCGTTGACGCGGCGCATCGCAGCGTTCTCCTCGGCATTCGACGTGTTGACCACCGTGACCGCCGGGTGATCGGCGCGGAGAAGCCGCAGCGATTCGAGCTTCACGGCCCGTGCGAGCCCCTGCCCCCGGTGGGCGGCAACGGTGCCCGTATCGTCGGTGAAGCCGAGTGTCGAGCCGCGCGAGACCCGCAGCTCAGTGAAGGCGCCGATCTCACCGTCCTGGCGGATCGCCACCGTGACCCGCATCTCGCGGTTCCGCAGCGCGAGGGACTCTTCGGACGCGCGGACGTCGGCGGCCGTCCAGAGCGGGAACTCGAGGTCGTCGCCTGCCGGGGCGTCGTCCATCGCGGCGCGGGCTGTGACGAATGCCGCGAGGTGCTCGTCGGGGACGCGGGCGAGCCAGGTCGCGAGCCTCCAGCCTTCCGGTGTCGTCGGCTCCGGCAGCTCCGCGTGCTCGAGGTCGAGGAGCGCGCGCACGACGCGCTGCCCGTCGGTGAACCCGAAGTGCGCGGCGAACGCGGCACCGTCGCCGGTCGAGTGATGACCGTGCAGCGATTGGGCCTCGAGCTCGCGCGCACGCTCGAGCACGCGCTCGAGGAGCGCAGCGCCGACGCCCTGCCGCCGCAGCGACGGGAGGACCTTGAGGTCCAAGAACGCCGCCGAGGGCCCGTGAACGTTCAGAGCAGCCATCCCACCGTCCGCGAGCCAGTGACAGCTCGTGTGCGTCGTCGGCTGATGGCGATAGAACGCGATCACCTCTGCGGTCGGGCGGAGAGGCTCGCCCGGCGCCGACTCGGGCCAGCACGCGTGCTCGATCGCAGCGAACTGCGACAGCACTTCGTCCGACGCAGTCCGGGCGTCGATTTCGTCGACGCGCACGCGCGCTACCTCGAGCGGCCGTTGCGCCCGCGGGCGCGGGCGCTGCGGTGAATCGCGTCGAACTCCTCGAGGCTGCGGCCGGAACCGACCGCCACGCACGTCAGCGGTGACTCGGCGAGGTGCACGGGCATGTGGGTCTCGTGCCGGAGGCGCTCGTCGAGGCCCTGAAGCAGCGCGCCGCCGCCGGCGAGCACGATGCCGCGGTCCATGATGTCGGCGGCGAGCTCGGGCGGGGTCTTGTCGAGCGTCGACTTGATCGCGTCGATGATCTGGTTGACCGGCTCCTCGAGCGCGTGACGCACCTCCTCGCTCGAGAGGATCACGGTCTTCGGCAGGCCGGTGAGCATGTCGCGGCCGCGAACCTCCGCCTGCACCTCTTCCTTCATCGCGTGTGCGGAGCCGACCTCGAGCTTGATCTCCTCGGCCGTCTGCTGCCCGATCAGCAGCTTGTACTCGCGCTTGATGTGGTTGATGATCGCCTCGTCCATCTCGTCGCCGCCCACGCGCAGTGACTGCGAGACCACGATCCCGCCGAGCGAGATGACGGCCACCTCGGTGGTGCCGCCGCCGATGTCCACGATCATGTTCCCCGTCGGCTCGGCCACCGGCAGGCCGGCGCCGATCGCGGCGGCCATCGGCTCCTCGATCAGGTACGCCTTGCGCGCGCCCGCGTTGAGCGTCGCCTCCTCGACTGCGCGCTTCTCGACGCCGGTCACGCCGGACGGGACGCACACGACGACGCGAGGATGCGCGAACCGGTGCTGGTGCACCTTCATGATGAAGTGCCGCAGCATCTGCTCGGTGACGTCGAAGTCGGCGATCACGCCGTCCTTCAGCGGGCGGATCGCGCTGATCGTGCCGGGCGTGCGACCGAGCATCCGCTTCGCCTCCAGCCCGACGGCGTGCACGTCGCCGGTGCGCTGGTCGATCGCCACGACCGACGGCTCGGAGAGCACGATCCCGCGACCACGCACGTACACGAGGGTGTTCGCGGTGCCGAGGTCGACGGCCATGTCGCGGCCGCCGAAGCCCGTCAGATAGTTGAAGAGGCCCATGGCGCGGCCACTCTAGCTGGGAAGCACTCGAACCAAGGAGCGGCGCACCTAGAGTGCAGGCGTGACGCCTGAGCAACGGTTCATCGGCGGGATGCGGGGTCCCCGCCTTTCGAGACTCGAACGCGGCGCGAACGCGACGTGGCCCCTGGCCGAGTTGCGACTCGGGGACGGCCGCGGCTCGCTGCGCCTGCGGGTGCCCGGACTTCGCTCGCTCGTCGACCGCTGGCTCCCGTCGGTCGAGTTCGATCCCGCCGCCGTCCGCGTCGAGGCGTGTCGCGGCGCACTCGGCCGCGGGGTCCGGATCAAGCTTCCCGCGGAGCCCGAGGTCATCTTCTGGACGTCGCACACGGACGAGGTGCTCGCGGCGTTCGCCGCCGCGGCTCAGCCGAAGCCGTAGACGCCGGCGAAGCGCGTCGCGAGCAAGCGCACGAGCAGCGAGCCAGGCAGGCCGACGACATTCAGGAAGTCGCCCTCGACGCGCTCGACGAGGCCCGCGCCGAGCCCCTGGATCGCATAACCGCCGGCTCGTCCCTCCCACTCGCCCGCGGCCACGTAGTGCGCGAGGTCGCGCGGGGTCAGCGTGCGGAAGGTGACGTGGGTCACCTCCTCGTGCAATTCCTCCCACGCACGCGTGCGCAGGCAGAGGCCGGAGACGACATCGTGGGTGCGACCGGCGAGTGCCTCGAGCATCGCTTCCGCCTCGGTCTCGTCCGCGGGCTTGCCGAGCAGCGCACCGGCGAACAGCACCTCGGTGTCGACGCCGAGCACCGGCCGGTCGCCGCCGTCCACCGACCGCGCCTTGCCCGCCGCGCGCTCGAGCGGCGAGGTGCCGTCGACCTCCTCGAAGTCGGGCGCGACGACGTCGAACGGGATGCGCAGCTGCTCGAGGATCGCCCGCCGCTGCGGCGACGTCGACGCGAGGATCAGTCGGATACCAGCCGGGCGACCCAGATGTCCTCGGTGGGCCATTGCCTGGCCCAGTCGGCGGTGACGAAGGCGTAGTACTCGTGCGTCTCGGCGTCCGCCGGCGCCTGCACCTCGATCAGCCGCTCGACCTCGAAGCCGTTCGCGCGCAGGACGGCGATCCACTCGCCGTGGGCAAGATGGAACTCGACGCCGACCTCGCCGGCCCACTCGAAGCGGCGCATGCCGAACTGCGGCCGTTGCAGGGTCGTGGTCGCGGCTCCTTCGTCGACGGAGCAGAGGACGACGAGCGGCGAGTTCGTGAGGAATGCGATCCGGCCACCCGGGCGGAGCAGCCGCGCCGCCTCCGGGATCCAGCGGTACGGGTCGACCCAGAGCGACGCGCCGTATTCCGAGACGACGAGGTCGCAGCTCGCATCCGGAAGCCCGGTCGCACCCGCGTCCGCCTCGACGAGCGGGAAGTCGATCCCGGTCTGCGCCTGCATGCGGCGCGCGGTATCGAGCTGCGCCGGTGTGATGTCGACGCCGACGGGACGCGCTCCGAGCTTCGCGAGCCAGGCGGAGAAGTAGGCGGTGCCGCAGCCGAGCTCGACGACGTCGAGGCCGGCGACGTCGCCGAGGACGTTCAGCTCGGACTCGTCGACGCCCCAGACGCCCCACGAGATCTCGTCGAGCGCCCAGTTCGTCTCGGCGTTCTCGTCGGTGTACTCGCGGTTCGCTTCGGTCCAGTTGGCGGCGTTGCGCGCGGCGTCGCTACGCCAGTCCATCGGGGAACCAGATCCCGATCTCGCGCTCGGCCGACTCGGGCGAGTCGGAGCCGTGCACGAGGTTGTTCGGCATCGCGAGTGCGTAGTCGCCGCGGAGGCTGCCGGGCGTCGCGTCGGCCGGGTTGGTGGCGCCGATCGTCGAGCGGCACGTCGCGATCGCTCCTTCGCCTTCGAGCACGAACGCGAGCGTCGGCCCGGAGGTGATGAAGTCGACGAGCTCGCCGAAGAACGGCTTCTCCTTGTGCTCGGCGTAATGCGTCTCGCCCTGCTCGCGGCTTGCGGTGAGGAGCCGCGCCGCGCGGAGCTTCAGCCCGCGGCGCTCGAAGCGCGCGAGGATCTCGCCGGCGAGGCTGCGCTCGACGGCGTCCGGCTTGGCGAGGATCAGGGTGCTCTCGACTGCCATGCGGCCGACGAGATTAGCGGGTTTGGCGCCGTCTGCGCGGCGGCCGCTTCGCCTCGCCGATCGCAACCGGAGCGTCGACGTCGTACTCGATCGGCGTCTCGCAGAACGGGCACACCTGCCACGCCGCCTCGAGCGGCTTGCCGCAGTTCGAGCACGCCTGGCGCAGCTTCGTCGTGCAGACCGGGCAGACGAGGAACTCCTCGTCGACCTCGGCGCGGCACACCGGGCAGTGGAGGTCGCGCGCGCCGAGCCGCCGCTCCATCGCCTTGATCTCGAGCTCGCGCTCCCGCACGTCCTCGAGGTACTCGGGCGGGCGGAAGAGCATGTAGATCAGGGGCCCGATGACCGGGACGACCCCGATCGCGGTCACGACGCCGACGATCAGCTTGTCGGCGATGCGCCGGCGGGCGTCCTTGAACACCCAGTAGACCGACGCGACCCAGAAGACGATCACGAAGAAGATCGCGAGATTGCGCGCGACGTACCACGTCGAGGAGTGGAAGAAGTCGTGGACGCCGCCGAAGGTGGACGCGATCACAGCAGGATCCTTCCTACTCCATAGCCCGCGGCAAACGCGAGCCCGACGAACAGGGCCAGCAGCAGCACGGCGAAGAGAAACACGGTGGTCCGTTCACGGGCGCGGGTCATCGTACGGATTCTCGGTCGTTCGCAGCGAGGTCGGCAAGGAGATACAGCGAGCCGGTCACGAGAACCCGCTCGCCGAGGTCGTGCGCGAGGGCGAGCGCGGCCGCCGCCTCCGGCTCGACGTGGACCGCGGCGAAGCGGGCGCGCGCCAGGTCGGCGACCGCCTCGGCGGGCAGCGCCCGGGGGTTCGTCGAGGTGGTTGCGACGAGCGTCCCGCCGGCGCGGGCGAGCCGGTCGAGGATGCCCGAGGCGTCCTTGTCGCCGAGGATCGACGCAACCACGACGTAGTCGCGCGGCTCCGGAAGGCGCGCGAGCAGCCAGTCGACGGCGTCGGGCGTGTGGGCGCCGTCCCGGATCTCGCGGTCGCGGATCTCGAGACGCCCGGGCAGGGTCGCCTCGACCAGCGGCCGGCGCTCACCCAGGAACGCCTCGACCGCCTCCTCGGCCCCACCGATCCTGACGTCGCCCTGGACGAGGTGCTCGAACTCCCGGTCTGGGAGGATGACGGTGCTGCCCGGCCCCGCAACCGCGAGCTTCTCCGCCGCGATCGCCTCACGCGTCGATCCGAGCACGTCGGTGTGCTCGAGGCCGACGTTCGTCAGCAGCACGACGCGAGCGTCGATCGTGTTGGTCGCGTCGTGCCGGCCGCCGAGCCCGGCCTCGACCGCGGCTACGGGCGCACCGCGCGCAGCGAAGTCGGCGAACGCCGCGGCGGTGACCGCCTCGAACTGCGTCGCGGCGACCGCTTCGGCGTCCACTCGGATCCGCTCGACCGCCCGCTCGAAGCCCTCCGGGTCGGTGTCGAGCCGCTCGTGCCAGCCGGACACGTGCGGCGACGTGTAGGCCGGGCCGCCGATCGTGCGTGCGATGCGGCGTGCGGCGGTCGACTTCCCCTTCGTGCCGACGACGTGGACGGCCGCGAACGCGCGCTGCGGGTCGCCGAGCCGCGCGAGGAGCCTCCGCATGCGCTCCGTCCCGAAGCCCTCAACCGGCCAGGGACTCAGGGATTCGAGCCACTCAACCCCCGATGGCATCGAGTTCGCGCCTGTAGCGCTCGAGCTTCTCGCGTTCCTTCGCGACGACCTCGGCCGGCGCGTTCGCGGTGAAGCGCTCGTTTGCGAGCATCTTCTCGCCGCGCGCGATCTCGCCGCGGAGCCGCTCGCGCTCCGCCTCGACGTTGCCGTTCTCGCGCTGCGGTGCACGGTCGGGCTTCACGACGGCGTCGAAGATCCGCTTCTCGTCGCCGTCGAGCTGTGGCACGACCCCCGAGCGGCGGAATACCTGTGCGTACTCCTGGATGCGCTCGAACGCACCGGCCTCCGATTCGTCACCGGCCGAAGGCCACGGCGCGACGATCAGCCGCGTCTCGCGCGCCGGCAGATGCGACCAGATCTCCTCGGTCACATGCGGCATCGCGGGGTGGAGCAGCTTCAGCAGCCACTCGAGGGCGAACGTCGCGGTCGCGCGCGCGTCCGCGTCACCGTCGTAGAGGCGCGCCTTCACCGCCTCCAGGTACCAGTCGCAGAAGTCGTCGAAGGTGAGGTGGTAGAGCTCGTCCATCGAATGCGCGAAGTCGAACGCGCCGAGATAGCCCTCGATCTGTCGTTGCGTCTGCGACAGGCGCGCGAGGATCCAGCGCTCCTCCAGCGACGACGGCCGCGCCGCGGCCGTCGCTCCATCGCATGCGGTAACGATCAACCGCGCCGCATTCCACAGCTTGTTCGAGAGCTTGCCGCCTTCCTCGATCGCGGCATACGAGAAGCGCACGTCCTGCGTGAGCGAGTTCTTCAGCAGCCCGTACCGCGTCGCGTCGGCCCCGTGCCGTTCGAGCACCTCGAAGGCGTCGATGCCGTTGCCGAGCGACTTCGACATGCGCCGTCCGTCGACGGCCAGCACGGTTGGATGGATGACGACGTCGTCGAACGGCCGCTCGCCCATCAGCTCCAGGCCGGCGAAGATCATCCGGTTCTCCCAGAGGCGGATGATGTCGCGGGCCGTCGTGTTGACGTTGCCGGGATAGAACTGTGCGAGCTCCGGCGTCTGTTCCGGCCAGCCGAGCGTCGCGAACGGCCAGAGCGCCGAGCTGAACCACGTGTCCAGCACGTCGGTCTCGCGCCTCAGTTCCGCGGAGCCGCAGTCGGCGCACGCGGACGGCTCGTCGAGCTCCACTGTCACATGACCGTCCGGGCAGTACCACGCCGGAATCTGGTGACCCCACCAGATCTGACGTGAGATGCACCAGTCGGGCGCGTTCTCGAGCGAATCGATCGCGAAGCGGTGCTGGCTCTCCGGGTGGTACCGAATGTCGCCGCTGCGGAGCGCTTCGAGCGGCCGCTGCTTGATCTGATCCATCGAGCACCACCACTGCAGCGAGATGCGCGGCTCGATGCGCGAGTGGCAGCGTTCGCAGAAAGCGACGCTGTGGCGGTAGTGCTCACGCTTCTCGAGCAGGTCGCGCTCGCGGCACCAGTCGAGGATCTTCGCCCCTGCTTCGTCCTGCGTCAGTCCTTCGAGCCCCGCCGCGGTCGAGCGGCCGTCGGGGCCGATGCAGCTCGGCTCCGGCAAGTTGTGCGCGCGGCCGATCTCGAAGTCGGTCGGGTCGTGCGCAGGCGTTACCTTGAGCGCGCCGGTCCCGAACTCGACCTCGACGCGCTCGTCGGCGATCACCGGTACCCGGTTCTCCGTCCACGGGACAATCACCTCGCGGTCGATCAGATGCTTGTACCGCTCGTCGTCGGGGTGCACAGCGACGGCGACATCGGCTGGGATCGTCGCGGGCCGCACCGTTGCGATCGAGATGTACCCGCTGCCGTCCGCGAGCGGGTAACGGATCGTCGAGAGCGTGTCGTCGGTGTCCTCGTGCTCGAGCTCGAGGTCGGAGAGGGACGTCTCGTGGTACGGGCACCAGTTGATGATGCGGTTCGCCTGGTAGATCCAGCCGCGCTTGAAAAGATGCACGAAGAACTGCATCACGGCACGGCTGTAGCCGTCGTCCATGGTCATGCGTGAGCGGCGGTAGTCGAGCGACGCACCGATGCGCCGGAAGTCATCGAGGATCTTCCCGCCGTACTCGTGCAGCCATTCCCAAACGCGTTCGACGAACGCATCGCGGCCGAGCTCCTGGCGCGACGTGCCTTCGTCGATCAGGGCACGCTCGACCACGTTCTGCGTCGAGATGCCGGCGTGGTCGAACCCGGGCTGGAACAGCGTGTTGAAGCCCTGCATCCGCTTCCAGCGGATGAGCGAGTCGCCGACGGAGAGGTTGAGCGCGTGCCCAGTGTGCAACCGCCCGGTGACGTTGGGCGGCGGATGGCAGTCCACGTAGGGCGTGCGGTCAGGATCGGGCTCGGCGTTGTAGAGGCCTTCCTCTTCCCACGTCCGCTGCCAGCGCTCCTCGACGCCGCGCGGCTCGTACCTCGGCTGCATGCTCTCGCCACCGCTCATTGAGCGGCCCATCCTATGGGCGGGTGGGGGCTACGCCGGAACTATGCGACCAGTATGCCCGCAGGCCGCCGAACCCGCCAGACCGGCCGTGTCCCACGACTGCCCGTGGACATGTCCCGGCCTGCGACGTCCGGGGGACAGCCCCTTCCCGAGTGCCGCATCAAGCCTGCGTGACCCGGGGACAGTCCCCGCGACTTCGCGTGGGGACTGTCCCCACGAAGCGCGGCGCGGTCAGCGGCAGGCCGCGTAGCCCTGCATGCCGCGCGGGTTCGACGCGGCGACGATCTGGCCGTTCTCCCGCTTGACGGCGCTGACGCGGCCGAG
>Ga0207657_10007422_pt1 | contig 11246 bp, 11 predicted proteins | sample KBSC33metaG_FD_184316 | JGI IMG/M metagenome (GOLD analysis project Ga0207657, IMG submission 184316) | Corn rhizosphere microbial communities from Kellogg Biological Station, Michigan, USA - KBS C3-3 metaG (SPAdes) (version 2) | ecosystem: Host-associated > Plants > Roots > Rhizosphere > Soil ... | reverse complement strand
CGCGCCGGCAGCGACGAGCAGGTAGAAGACCGTGCAGAAAAGAAGCGATCCGATCAGCCCGATCGGCACGTTGCGCTGCGGATTGACGGTCTCTTCGGCAGCAGTCGAAACGGCGTCGAAGCCCACGTAGGCGAAGAAGATGGATGCGGCAGCCCCGACCACTCCGTAAGTGCCCCATCCGTTGGGAATGAACGGCGTGAAGTGGGCGCCGTTAAGGATCGGCAGGGTCAGGACCACGAAAACCGTCAGTGCCAGGACCTTGACCAGCACGAGCGCGGACGTAACGCGAGCGCTTTCCTGCGTACCGAGGATCAGAAGAGCCGTAACCAGCAGTGAAATCCCGACTGCCGGGAGATTGATGAAGCCGCCCTGGCCCGGACCGACCGCCAGCGCGAGCGGCACGTCGATTCCCCAGCTCTTGAGCAAGCCAACGAAATAGCCGGACCAGCCGACCGCGACCGCGGAGGCGCCGATCGCATATTCCAGGATCAGCGCCCAGCCGACGATCCAGGCCAGCATCTCGCCCATCACGGCATAGGTATAAGTGTAGGCGGAGCCGGAGACCGGAACCATCGAGGCGAGCTCTGAATAGCAGAGCGCAGCGACCGCACACACGAAACCGGCGATCACGAAGCTGACCATCATCGCCGGGCCGGCTTTCTGCGCCGCTTCCGACGTGAGCACGAAAATGCCGGTTCCGATGACGGCGCCAATTCCGAGCAACGTCAGCTGGAAAGCACCGAGAGTCCGCTTCAGCCCTTTCTTTTCGGCGGTCGCGAGAATTGCATCGAGCGGTTTCACGCGCCCGAGAAACAGGCCCTCCCGCGGTGCTGCTGTGGCCATTACATTCCCCTCACATTCCGTTCAGCGCGGGAACCTAGCGCCTGCAGCCGCTGGCGCAACGGCCAATTCGACTAACGCGCGAGCATCGGCCCCAATGGCTGCCCGCCAAAGATATGGACATGCAGATGCGGGACCTCCTGTCCGGCGCGTTTGCCGACGTTGGTGAGCAGGCGATAGCCCTGCACCACCAGCTGCTGGTCGCGGGCGACCTTGCCGATCGCACGGACGAAGCCCGCGATCTCCTCGTCGGACGCCTTCTCCGAGAAATCGTCCCACGACACGTACGGGCCCTTCGGAATGACCAGGATGTGGACCGGCGCGAGCGGGTTGATGTCGTGAAAGGCGAACGCCCACTCGTCCTCGTACACCTGCTTCGACGGAAGCTCGCCGCGAAGGATCTTCGCGAATATGTTGCTGTCGTCATAGGGTTGCGTCGGATCGATCGGCATTCGTGACTCCCTTGACCGGGACCGCCGCCTCGTTACCACCGGAAACGATGACCGACGAGACTCCCGAAAGCCTGATCCCGTACGACGAGATTGTGCAGGAGGCGTTGCGCGACGTGGTCGGCCGTGTCCTGGGCGAGGTCGAGCGGTCGGGCGGGCTTCCGGGCGGGCATCATTTCTACATCACGTTCCAGACGAAAATGCCGGGAGTGGCCATTCCCAGGCATCTTGCCGAGCGCTTCCCCGAGGAGATGACGATCGTCATCCAGAACCGGTTCTGGGACTTGAAGGTGGAGGATGACGCCTTTTCGGTCGGCCTCTCGTTCAGCGGAACGCCCGCAACGCTCACCGTTCCATTCGCCGCAGTCACCGATTTCGTCGATCCCGCCGTCGATTTCAGCCTCAAGTTCCAGGCCAATGCGGCGGAGTCGCCGCACGAGTCGCATGAGGAAGCGGAAAACGACGCACCCGCAAGCGAGGCCGACGACGGCACCAATGTCGTCAGCGTGGACTTTACCCGCAAGAAATGACGGCCTTCGTGGCCGTCATCCCGGACTTGATCCGGGGTTTGCCTGTCTTAAAGCGCCGATGAAAAGAAAAGACAGATTCCCGCTTTTGCGGGAATGACGAGTAGGGGCATTCATGGTCACCACCACCCGCACCGAGACGGACAGCTTCGGCCCTATCCAGGTCCCCGCCGATTCCTACTGGGGAGCGCAGACCGAGCGGTCGGTCGAGAATTTCCCTTTCGGCCCGCGCGAGCAGATGCCGGTCGAGATCGTCCAAGCGCTCGGCTTCATCAAGCAGTCGGCCGCCCGGGTGAATGCCAGACTGGGGCTTCTGGACGCCGAGATCGCGGAGGCCATCCAGCAGGCCGCGGGTGAAGTCGCGCGCGGCGACCTCGACCGCCAGTTCCCGCTCGTCATCTGGCAGACCGGGTCGGGCACCCAGTCGAACATGAATGCGAACGAGGTGATCGCCGGGCGCGCCAACGAGAAGCTGACCGGAAAGCGCGGCGGCAAATCACCCGTTCACCCGAACGACCATGTCAACAAGAGCCAGTCGTCGAACGACAGCTTCCCGACCGCGATGCACATTGCCGCGGCCCGCGCTCTGGTCGCGCGCCTGCTACCGGCGGCTAAGGAGATGCATTCCCTCCTCGCCAAACTGGCGAAGACTTGGGACGGAATCGTCAAGATCGGGCGGACCCACCTGCAGGATGCGACCCCCCTGACGCTGGGGCAGGAATTCTCCGGCTATGCGGCGCAGATGGAAGCGAACATCGCCCGTCTCGAAGAGCTGATGCCTCGCGTGCTTCGCGTGGCGCAGGGCGGGACCGCGGTCGGCACGGGCCTCAATGCGCCGAAGGGCTTCGGAGAGGCCTTCGCGAAGGAGCTAGCGAACCTGACTCGGTTGCCGTTCACCTCGGCACCGAACAAGTTCGCGGAAATGGCCGCCCACGATACGATGGTCGAGCTATCGGGCGCGCTCAACACGCTCGCGGTGTCGCTGACCAAGATCGCCAACGACATCCGGTTGATGGGCTCCGGCCCGCGCTGCGGCATCGGCGAATTGAAGCTTCCGGAAAACGAGCCTGGAAGCTCGATCATGCCTGGCAAGGTCAACCCGACCCAGTGCGAGATGCTGACGATGGTCGCGGCGCAGGTGATGGGCAATCATGTCGCGGTCACCGTCGGCGGGCTTCAGGGCCACCTCGAGCTCAATGTCTTCAAGCCGCTGATCGGCGCCAACATAATCCGTTCGATCAACCTGCTCGCGACCGGAATGCAAAGCTTCTGCAAGCGCTGCCTGGAAGGGCTCGAGCCGGACGAGAAGAGGATCGCCTTCCTTGTCGAAAATTCGCTGATGCTGGTGACGGCGCTCGCCCCGGAAATCGGCTACGACAAGGCAGCCGAGATCGCCAAGCACGCGCACAAGACCGGCAAGTCCCTCAAGGAGGCCGGGCTCGAGCTCGGCCATGTCGACGAGGAAACGTTCGACCGGATCGTCCGGCCGGAGACAATGGTCGGCCGTTAGGGCAGCGCGACGTTCAACCGCACCCCGATATTGTCGATTCCCGGATTCTGCCGTCCGAACAGCTGGGCGTGGCTCATGTGCACCCAGCTCGCCTCGGCGCTCACGCGCGGGGCCACGCGCACCCCGATGCCGAGCTCCGGCTCGAAGAGGACTCGCGAGCCGAACTCGATCTTGTGATTGAACGGATTTTCGAAATTGGCGGCGGAGCCGGTGTGGACCGCAAGGCCCAGGCCCGGGCGGATGTAGATCGCATCGCCGAACTTGGCCGACAATCCGACGGCGGCATAACTGGTGTCGCCGGCGCTGTTCACGGCTCCGAATATATAGGGCTGGATGGGAGTCAGCCCAATCCGGCCGCCGCGCCACCCGACTTGCAGGTCTACCCCGGACTCGACGTTTCCGCTCTTGGTGAGCGGAGTTTCGACATCATGCTTGTAAAGGCCGCCGAAAAGCTCGCCGGCCCGGGCAGCGGCAGGCTGAAATGCAATCGCGATTCCGGCGCAAGACGCAAGAACGAGCCTTTTCACTGATCCTCTCCACGCAAACCGTTTCGTGCCTGAATGCTTGCGGCAGGAATTGGTGCCGTTCAGGCTCCCGATTGCCATGCCAGGATCGCGCGGTCCGGCGCGAGCAGCATCCAGATGTTGAGTGTCAGATTGTCGCGGATGGCGAGCAGCGGAGCAAGTTCGAGGGAGACGAGCAGCAGCAGCGCCGCCCAGAAGGGGAGTTTTCGGGCGGCGAGAAATCCGACGACCATCATCGCGATGTCGCTGAGCGAATTGACGACCGTATCGCCGCTGTAGCCGAGCGCGGCCGTCGCGGTCCGGTAGCGATCGATCACCATCGGCGTGTTCTCCACGATCTCCCAGGCGCTCTCGATCGCGAGTGCGGCAAGGAACCGCCACTCGACCGGCCGGCGGCGGGCGATGACCCACAGGATTGCGTAGAAGAGCAGCCCGTGGACGACATGACTGGCGCTGTACCAGTCGGCCAGCATCTGGCTCTGGGTCGGCCCGACCGGCCCCCAGACGGCGACGTGACCGCAGGTGCAGATTGGCGGCCGTCCCATGGCAAGCAGGACTGTCGCGGCACCCGCGAACATCAGCAGCGCCACCAAAGCAGTCGAGGAGCGGCGAGTCATCGCCGATGCGTAGCAGAGCGGGGCGGCTTGCAAAGCAGCGCCGTTCGGAAGACACACGCGCGATGCTGCGCGCCTACGGTCCCGGTTGCGAAGGTCAGGCGATCGACGCCTCGAACGCCAAGATCCCGGACCATGCGACGTGGATCGACCTCGAGGAGCCGACCCGGGAGGAGGAGTTGCTGGTCGAACGCTGTCTCCGGATGGCGGTCCCGACTCCCGAAGAAATGGCCGAGATCGAGCCGTCGAGCCGGCTCTATGCGCGTAACGGCACGCTCTACATGACGCTCAGCGCGCTCTACGGCGTCGATGACGGAAATCCCTCGAGCGCGCCGGTCGGATTCGTGCTGACCGAGGACCGCCTCGTCACCGTGCGCTACGTGACCCCGAAGCCGATCCGCATATTTTCCGAGCATGTCCGGCGCGAGCCCGAACTCGCCAAAGATTCAATGACCGCGTTGTGCGGCCTGCTCGACGCGATCGTCGATCGCCTCGCCGACGAGCTCGAGAAGGTCAGCGCCGAAATCGAGAGGATCTCCAACCAAATTTTTGCATCACGCGCGGAGGCCAGGCGAATCCCCGCCGACCGGCTTACGGCGCTTTTGACCCGGATCGGCAAGACCCATCTGCTCCTGGCCAAGATCCGGGAGACGGAAACCAGCACGAGCCGGCTGTTGAGCTTCCTTGGCGCAAGCGCCCGGATCCGCTCGCGCAAATCCGCCGACGCAAGGGAGCATGTTGCGAGCCTGTCCGCGGATACGCTGTCACTCGGCGATCACAGCATTTTCCTCGCCAATCATCTCTATTTCCTGCTCGACGCGTCGGTCGGGCTGATCAGCATCGAGCAGAATGCGGCGATGAAGCTGTTTTCCTGGGCGGCTCTGATCTTCCTGCCCCCGACTTTGATCGGCTCGATTTACGGGATGAACTTCCACGTCATGCCGGAGCTGCACTGGCAGTATGGCTATCCGATGGCGGTGATTCTCATGATCGCGAGCGCGGTTCTTCCGCTCTGGTATCTGAAGCGGCGCGGGTGGCTTTAGGCTTCGATTTTCTCGCCGGCGGCCGCGACCGGCTCCGTCGCCGGCTTCACATGGCGGCGCGCAAGCGCGGTGTAGGCCAGCGCCAGCTGCCCGGCGATCTCCGCGTCTTCGCCCTCGTCGCGGCGAAAGGCCGCGGCGCGAGCTTCGGCGGCGCGTTTGCGGAAATAGTCTCCGTCGTGAACCATCGTCGCCTCCTTTCGCGGTCGTTAAGGCCGTGAAAACCTTCTTAGCGGGAACCGCCAGGTAAATGGAGTCGGCCAGGCTCACCCCGTCCCGCGGCGGGACCAGCCGAACGCAACCGTAACGAGGGACACCCGTTTCGACGGGCTCGAACGGCATGGAGGCGCGAGTGAAGGACAGCCTGCCCCAAGGGAATGAGCACCACCGCCTCGACGCCGCGGCGACGAATGCCAGGCGCAGAATCCAGCTCGGCTTCGGCCGGTTGGGCCCCGGGCTGATCACCGGCGCGGCGGACGACGACCCGAGCGGAATCGCCACCTATTCGCAGGCCGGCGCCCAGTTCGGGCTCAACATGCAGTGGACCCTGGTCTTCACCTATCCGCTGATGGTTGCGGTGCAGGTGATCTGCGCGCGAATCGGCCGGGTTACGGGCAAGGGTCTTGCAGCCAACCTGCTGGAAGTCATGCCGCAATCGGCGGTCGTCGTGCTGGCGATGCTTCTTTTTGTCGCCAACACGATCAACATCGGCGCGGACATTGCGGCGATGGGCGCGGCGACGCAGCTGCTGGTCGGATCGGGAGCGATGGCGTTCACGGTTGCGGCGGCGGCCATCTCGCTGCTTCTCCAGGTGTTCGTTCCGTACCATTCCTATGTCCGCTACCTGAAATGGCTGACATTGGTGCTGTTCGCTTATGTCGGCGTTGCTTTCGCCGTGCGAATCGACTGGCTGGAGGTCGCCACCCGGGTCGTCTACCCGCAGGCCAGGCTTTCCGCGGACTGGATCACCATGGTCGTCGCCGTCTTCGGCACGACGATCAGCCCTTATCTTTTCTTCTGGCAAACCGCCGAAGAGATCGAGGACATGGAGATGAGGCACCAGCCGGACCTTCAGCATATCCCGTCCACGGCCGCTCGGCTTCAGCTGCGGCGGATGAGCATCGACACTCTGACCGGAATGGCCATTTCGAATGTCGTCGCATTCTTCATCATGCTGACGACGGCCGTGACCCTGCACCAGTCGGGAGTGACCGATATCCAGACGTCGGCGCAGGCCGCTCAGGCGCTGCGCCCTGTCGCGGGACAGTTCGCCTTCCTTCTGTTCAGCCTGGGGATCATCGGCACCGGCTTTCTCGCCGTCCCGGTCCTCGCCGGCTCTGCTGGCTATGCGGTATCCGAGGCGTTCGGACTGCCCAAGGGGCTCGAGAAGAGTCCCGGGGAAGCGAAGACCTTCTATGGAGTCATTATCGCGGCGATGGTCATCGCGCTTGGCGTGCTGTGGTCGCCGATCGACCCGATCAAGATGTTGTTCTGGAGCGCCGTCATCAACGGGGTCATCTCGGTCCCGATCCTCGGCGCGATGATGGTGGTCGCCCGCAAGCACCGGCAGATGGGCGCGTTCGTCGCAACCGGCTGGCAGCGCATTCTGGGATGGGCGGCGACCGGTGTGATGGCGGCTGCGGTCGTCGGCATGTTCCTGTCCTAGCGGCGCCATGACTTTGCGGGTGCGGCAGCCGGTTGCTAAGGGGCCGGTACCGCCCCACCTGTGGCGGTGGATCAAAGCCAAGGACCCAGGATGACGCCGACCGGCCAGAATAGCCTCGCCACACGTTCGACTCTCACCGTCGGCTCGAAGACCTACACATATTATTCGCTTGCCAAGGCTGCCGAGAGACTCGGCGATATCGACCGCCTGCCCTTCTCGATGAAGGTGCTGCTGGAGAACCTGCTCCGCTTCGAGGACGGGGAGACGGTGACCGCCAAGGACCTGCAGGCGATGGCCGAATGGCTGAAGGAGCGGCGGGTCAGCCGCGAGATCCAGTATCGTCCCGCGCGCGTGCTGATGCAGGATTTCACCGGTGTGCCGGCTGTGGTCGATCTTGCGGCCATGCGCGACGCGATGACCAACCTCGGCGGCGATCCGCAGAAGATCAACCCGCTGGTGCCGGTGCACCTTATCATCGACCACAGCGTGATGGTGGACGAGTTCGGAACCCCGCGCGCGTTCGAGCGGAACGTCGAGTTCGAATATGAACGTAACGCCGAGCGCTACGAATTCCTGAAATGGGGCGCCTCGGCATTCCGCAATTTCCAGGTGGTTCCGCCCGGAACCGGAATTTGCCACCAGGTCAATCTCGAGAACATCGCGCGCTGCGTCTGGACCAGCGAGGACCAAAACGGCGAGACGACCGCCTATCCTGACACGCTGGTGGGAACCGACAGCCACACGACGATGGTCAATGGCCTTGGAGTGCTCGGCTGGGGCGTTGGCGGCATCGAGGCGGAGGCGGCGATGCTCGGCCAGCCGGTCTCGATGCTCATTCCCGAGGTGGTCGGCTTCCGGATGTCGGGCAGGCTCAACGAGGGGATCACCGCAACCGACCTCGTCCTCACCGTGACCCAGATGCTGCGGCAGCGCGGAGTAGTGGGCCGCTTCGTCGAGTTCTATGGACCGGGCCTCGACAATCTCCCGCTCGCCGATCGCGCGACGATCGCCAACATGGCGCCCGAATATGGCGCCACCTGTGGCTTCTTCCCGATCGACGAACGCACGATCGAATATCTGCGGCTCACCGGCCGTGAAGAAGAGCAGATCGAACTGGTGCGCGCCTACACGCAGGCGCAGGGGCTGTGGCGCGACTCCGCAACGCCCGAGCCCGTGTTCACCGATACGCTGGAGCTCGACATGAGCTCGATCGAGCCTTCGCTCGCAGGGCCGAAACGGCCGCAGGACCGGGTGCTGCTCGCCGACCTCGACGACCAGTTCAACGAAGAGCTCAAGACGACCTACAGGAAGCAGGATGACCCGCGCGTGCCGGTCGAGGGGCGGGAGCACGATCTCGGCAATGGCGACGTCGTCATCGCCGCGATTACCAGCTGCACCAACACGTCAAATCCCTCGGTGATGATTGCTGCCGGCCTGACGGCCCGCAAAGCGCACGCCAAGGGATTGAAAGTGAAGCCGTGGGTGAAAACGAGTCTCGCACCGGGAAGTCAGGTGGTCAGCGACTATCTCAAGGAAAGCGGCCTAAGCGACGACCTCGACGCGCTCGGCTTCGACCTGGTGGGTTATGGTTGCACCACTTGTATCGGCAATTCCGGGCCGCTTCCCGAGGAGATCTCGAAGGCAGTGAACGAAAACGACCTGGTCGCCGTCAGCGTCCTGTCCGGCAACCGCAATTTCGAAGGCCGGGTTTCACCCGACTGCCGCGCCAATTACCTCGCGTCGCCGCCGCTGGTGGTCGCCTACGCGCTCAAGGGCACGGTGCGCTCGGACATGATCAGCGAGCCGCTCGGTATCGGGTCGAACGGGGAACCCGTCTACCTCAAGGACATCTGGCCATCGAACGAGGAAATCCGGAACCTCATCGACGCGCACGTCCATTCGGCCATGTTCCGCAAGCGCTACGCCGATGTGTATCGAGGCGACGAGCGCTGGCGCGCGATCGAAGTCACCGGCGGCGATACCTACAGCTGGCCGCCCGATTCGACCTATATCCAGAACCCGCCCTACTTCACCGGAATGACGATGGAGGCCGCGGTGCCCGGCGACATCGATCGGGCGCGGCCGCTCGCGGTGTTCGGTGATTCGATCACGACCGACCACATTTCTCCGGCTGGAGCGATCAAGCCGGATAGCCCCGCGGGTCGCTATTTGCTGGAGCGAGGAGTCTCGCGCGGCCAGTTCAACAGCTATGGCTCGCGGCGTGGCAATCACGAAGTGATGATGCGCGGCACCTTCGCCAACATCCGCATCCGCAACAAGATGCTCGACGATGTGGAGGGCGGTTTCACCAGATATGCGCCGACCGGCGAGGTGATGCCGATCTATGACGCGGCGATGCTCTACAAGCAGGACCATCGGCCGCTCGTCGTCATCGCCGGCAAGGAATATGGCACCGGAAGCTCGCGCGACTGGGCGGCCAAGGGCACGATCCTGCTCGGTGTGCGGGCCGTCATCGCCGAGAGCTTCGAGCGGATCCATCGCTCGAACTTGGTCGGGATGGGTGTGATTCCCCTGCAGTTCAACGACGGCGACAGTGCCGAAAAGCTCGGGCTCACCGGCGCAGAGAAATACACGATTACCGGGATAGCGGACGTGAAGCCGCGCCAGGACGTGGAGGTGAAGGTGCATCACGACGACGGCCGCGAATCCAGCTTCACCGCACGCTGCCGGATCGACACCTATAACGAGCTCGAATATTTCAACGCCGGTGGAATCCTCCAGTATGTGCTGAGGAGGCTGGTCGCCTGAGCGCCGTCGAAATCGCGGTCGAAGTGGCCGGTTGGGCCGGCGCGGTCCTGATCCTTCTCGCTTATCTGTTCCTGTCGATGGGCAGGCTCACCGGCCAGTCGCCGCTCTATCAATGGATGAACGTGTTCGGCGCGGCGGGCTTCGTGATCAACGGCTGGTGGCACGGCGCGATGCCATCGGCGGCGCTGAACGTGTTATGGCTGCTGATCGGGGGATTTGCGCTGTGGCGGATTTGGAAAAGGCAGGGCTCGTCGACCTCAGTCATGTGATCGAGGACGGAATGACCACCTACAAGGGCCTGCCGGGACCGCACATCTGCGATTTCTGGACCCGCGAGGCCTCTGCCGCCAACTATGACGACGGCTCGAGCTTCCAGATTGGCCGGATCGACATGGTCGCCAACACCGGAACCTATCTCGACAGTCCGTTCCACCGCTACGCAGACGGCGCCGACCTGTCGGAACTGCAGCTGGAAGCGCTCGCTGACGTGCCGGGGATCGTGATCCGGCGGCCATGGGAAAATGGCCTCGCGATCGAGCCATCGCACTTTGCCGGCCACGAGATCGAGGGGAAAGCCGTTCTGTTTCACACCGGCTGGGACCGGCATTGGCGCACCGACGCCTATTTCGGCGAGCATCCTCATCTCACTGGCGAGGCGGCCGACTGTCTTGCGCAGAGGGGCGCCGTCGTGGTCGGGATCGACAGTTGCAACATCGACAATATGCATGTCCGGGCCCGGCCGGTTCATACGCGCCTGTTGGGCGCCGGCATTCCGATCTGCGAGCATATGACGAACCTTGGCGCGCTTCCCGACGGCGGCTTCTGCTTCACTGCAGTCCCGCCCAAGGTGAAGGGGATGGGGACCTTTCCCGTTCGGGCTTACGCGCTGCTCGGCCGCAGCTGATTGAGCAGCTTCTGATTCACCTGCGCGCGCTGCCGGTCATGATCGCGGCGGAGCCGGCCTAACGCACGCCTGCCGTCGCGAGGATCGTGGAGAGCAGGATCCGCTTCAGCTTCACGTTCGGTGCCTTGCTGACATCGATCCACTCGTCGGGAGCGTGGGCGCGGCCGCCTTCAGCGACGCGCGACATGGTGACCGCGGAAATGCCGAGGCTCATCGGGATATTCGAATCGGTCGAAGACGTATCTTTCTCCACCGTCAGGCCTTCGGCGCGATAGGCGGCCTCGGCAAAGCGGATGATCTCGGCATCCGGAGCGGTAAATCCGGCCGGCCGGTCGCCGATCGGCTTCAACTCGGCGGAGATCTTCCCCGGCTGCGTTGAGCGCGCCGCATTCTCGGCGTCCAC
>Ga0207657_10007421_pt1 | contig 11246 bp, 9 predicted proteins | sample KBSC33metaG_FD_184316 | JGI IMG/M metagenome (GOLD analysis project Ga0207657, IMG submission 184316) | Corn rhizosphere microbial communities from Kellogg Biological Station, Michigan, USA - KBS C3-3 metaG (SPAdes) (version 2) | ecosystem: Host-associated > Plants > Roots > Rhizosphere > Soil ... | reverse complement strand
GTCGCCCCGGCGCGCTTTACAGACGCTGTAAGCGCTATTACTCTCCTTGATGCATCGGCCGTGAATGGGGGTTCGCGGCCTCGACATCAGGGGGTTCAGCATGGGCAAGCGCGCAGCGCTGGTCGCGCTCGTGGCTGTCGCGTGTCTCGCGACGGTCTCGTCCGCGGCATTCGCCAACAGGGCGATAGAAGTGGCGCCAGGCGGTGTAGTGGAAAAGTTCACCGTGCCCGGGGCGCCGATGGTCATAACCGACAGCAACGGCGTGGTCATAACCTGCAGGGTCACCTACAGGGAGACGTGGGAAAGGCGCATTGTCAAGGTGAGGGAAACGCCTGTGGCCGGCATCACCGAAGGCAGGGCGGAAGAATGCTTCGGTGAAAACGGCATCGTTCGGGTAACCAATGTGATCCTGCAGCTAGGGATGGTGACCCCGAAGTACTACCAGTCGTTCAGGGGCATACTACCCACCATAAACTCGATCCTATTGATCGCAAACCCACTGCGGATACTAATCTTCTACAGGGAAGTGATCATACCCACCAACGAAATGGGCTGCCTATTCCAGGGTCCGGTCGGGTTCGACACCGGCGGCGGTCCGAACAGGATAACCAGGCTAATAATTCAGAGGGAACAGTTCGTTCCGCTGATACTCCAGCTATTTGGCACGCTGATGTGCCCGTTCAACATCAGAGTCGAAGGCACGTTCCAGATCGCACCCGTCCAGAACCTGGTGCTACTCAACCAGTGATCGCATGTCGGGGCGGCTCCGTGGTGAGCCGCCCCGGCTCTGCCGGGTAGATTCCTGGTTGTGAGCGATCCGGTGGAGATCAGAGTGCGTGATGACGGGCCGTACAAGGTCACGGGACCTGTGCGGCTTGTCGATCCTGAGGGTCGCGAGATCTTGTTCGATCGCTCGCGGCCGTTGGTGCTGTGTCGTTGCGGGCGCTCGCGGACGAAGCCGTTCTGTGACACGGCGCATCGGGAGACTGGGTTCTCCTCGTGCGTTCGCGCTTCTGCTGCTGCGGGTCCGGCTGAGCCCTGACGCTGCTGCGGGCGGGTCCTGTCGGCTCCGGGTGCGCGCACACCGCCCTGTCGGGCGGCGCACGTGCATCCTCACCGCCACCCGCCCGATCGGCGCTGTCCTCTCACGGCCTTACCCTGGCTTGCCGTGGCCCGTCCTTCTTCCATCCACGTCTGCTCTGAGTGCGGTCATGAGACCGCTCGGTGGGCTGGGCAGTGCCCGGGCTGCCGTGCGTGGAATACGCTCGTTGAGGAGGCGGTGGCGCGGCCTGCCGTGAGAGGCGGCCGTGGCGGTGGCGGCGGTGGGCAGGCGCTCGCGCCGGTCGCGCTTGGCGACGTTCGGGCGGAGGCGGTGGCGCGGTTGTCGACCGGCATTGGCGAGCTTGACCGCGTGTTGGGCGGCGGGGTCGGGCGCTGAGCGGTGACGGCCGATCAGTGTGCGCCGATTAACAGACGGTGACGAACCGTTCGCCTATCGTCCCATACTGATGGCTTTCATTCGACGGCCATGCTTTTAAAGGAAATGACTATGCGCCTGGACATCTACCGCAGAGCCGAACACGACGGCAAGTTCTCCTACCTTGCCGTCCCGGAGACCCGCAACATCCCCGAGGAAGCGACGAATACCGACTGGGAGGTCGAAGCGAGGGCCTTCGAAGTCGACGACGATGCCGGGGACTTGCCGGATTACCATATCCGCAACCTGCCCAGCCAGCTGGCCGAAAAAGGATACGCCGTCACCTCGTCCATGCACTGAACCGACGCCGCCGCGGCGTTGTCGCGGCATGACGACAAGACGCGGCCGTACGCCGGCCGTCCCCACGAGCGGGGGCGGGTGGCGTACGGCCGCGTGTCGCATATGGTATCCTTTCGCCTCGTTTAAATTGGTCCGGGTCGCAGCGACGCGGCGGGACAGTCGGAGGCGTAATGAAGTGGTTTGTTGTCGGTTTCCTCGTGCTGTCGGTGCTGCACATCCATTTCCGCGGCAAGGTGCGCCTGCCGTTCGGCCGCCAGTTGTTCGACCACTCGTCGTTCATGGCACCGATCAATATGTTCATGCACCTGTTCTCGAAGGTGCCCAGCACGCCGTACATTCCCGTACGCGACTTCCCCGAATTATCCGTCCTGCAGGAAAACTGGCCGACGATCCGCGAGGAAGGCCTGCGCCTCATCGAACTCAAGAAGATCAAGGCGTCCGAGCAGAACAATGACGCCGGCTTCAATTCCTTCTTCAAGACGGGCTGGAAGCGTTTTTACCTGAAGTGGTATGACGCCAGCCATCCGTCGGCCGAACGGTTGTGCCCGCAGACGCATGCGCTGTTGCAGAGCATCCCGTCCGTGAAGGCCGCGATGTTCGCCGAGCTGCCGCCGGGCGCCAAGCTGAATCCGCACCGCGACCCGTTCGCCGGCTCGATGCGCTACCACCTGGGCCTCGCCACGCCGAACGACGACCGCTGCTTCATCGAAGTGGACGGCCAGCGCTACAGCTGGCGCGACGGCCAGGGCGTGATCTTCGACGAGACGTATATCCACTGGGCCGAGAACGCGAGCGACAGCGACCGCCTGATCCTGTTCTGCGACGTCGAGCGCCCCATGCGGTTCCGCTGGATGCAGGCCGTCAACCGCTGGCTGGGCCGCACGATGATGACGGCGGCCGCCTCGCCCAACGAGACCGGCGACCAGACGGGCCTCGTCAGCAAGCTGTTCCGCATTTCGTATGTGATGGGCCAGTACCGCCGCCGCTACAAGGCGTGGAACAAGACGGCGTACAAGGCCACGAAGGTGGCGCTGATCGTTGGCATCGCCGCGCTCGTCTACTACATCTGAGTCTGCTCCGCGCGAACGAAAAAGGGCCGCAAGCGCGGCCCTTTTCACTGGGCCGCGCCTTGCGGCCAAAGGGGATCGTCAGAAGGTGAACGGCATCCTCACCATCAGCGTGACGTCCGGCGTGTCCCGCGTGAGGCCCGCGCCGACAGAAACGCTCAGCGTGCGGTTGTTCTTCATCTTGTACGAATAACCCAGCAACAACGTGCCCAGCTGCACACGCACCGACCCCGGGATCACGACGCCGTTCTGCTGCGTGCGGCCCACGGAATTGTGGTCGTAGCCGATGCTGAACGACGCCCGCTCGTTCAGCGCCAGCCCCATGCCGAAATTGAACCCGAACACATCGCCCGGCGACACTTTGCCGAGGAATTCGCGGTCGCCGTTCAGCACGGTGCGGTACATATTGTTGCGGCTGAAGTTCTTCGTGTAGCTGAAGCTGCCGAAGAAGATGGCCGGGTCGGACGGCAGCAGCCACGTCAGGCTCGGCTGGATCGAATAAAAGCCCGACCCGGTCGGCAAGTCGAGCGGAAGGCCCGTACCCGTCACGTTCTCGCCCACGCAGCGGGTCTGGCAATCCGTCACGACCTGGAACGGATCACGTCCGGTCCGGGTCTTGAAGCGCATGCCCGCGATGTAGTACGGGGTATCGACGCCGCCATTGTTGAGCTGGTAGCGCCACGCCAGTTCGATGTCGCCGATGCCCTTGCCGCTCGTGTCGAACGCACGCTCGGACGCCGTGCCCGTGAAGATCTCGCGGCTCACCGTGGAATCGCTGCGATACACGTACGGGACCTTCGCTTCGAGCTCCAGGCGATTGTCGAAGCCGTAGCGGAACGTGGCCGCAGCCGTCGTCGTGTTGCGCTTGACCTCGCGCACGTCGAGCAGGCCGATCAGCAGCGCCGGGATGACCGTGTAGCCGACGAGGGCCACGCGGTTGCTGGACGAATAGCCGTACTGAACGGAGGGCTCGAATACGAGTTTGCCCCGCGGCGTCAGGACGCCCGGGGCCTCGAAGATCGGTGCGACTTCCGGTGCGCGCGGCGCGGGCGGACGCCCGACGGGGTCGCTGCCGACCTGGCCCCCATCGGCCAGCGCCCCGGTGCCGCGCAGCGGAGCGAGGCGGCCGGGGTACACGGGCTGCGCGAGCGGCACGGCGCCATCGCGCTCGGCCTGGAGAAGATTGGGTGGCGCCGAGCTGACCTGCAGCGGATCCTGGTCGCGCGCGGCCGGGAGATTGCCCGTGCCGCGCAAGCGCTCGAGCTGCGACGGCGCGGCCGCGGCCGCATTCGCGGGCGGCGCGACACCGCTCGCGCGCAACTGGCGTTCCAGTTCGTCGACGCGCGCGCGCTGCTCTTCCAGCTGTTGTCGCATGATCTTGAGCTGCTCGAGGAGGTCAGGACCGGACTGGGCGCCGGCCGGCGTGGCCGCGAGGGCCACGCTGACACCAATCACGCTGTACAGCGCTGGAATTTTTTGCATAAGTTTTCTCCAGGTTGATTCCGTCACCTGCCGGTGGCGGCGGTATTCAGCGCGTTCGCGAGACTGTTCTGGAAATTCAGGGTCTGCAGCAGCCCCCTCGCGTTCACGCTCGCATTGATGATGGTCTGGTTGGTGATCAACTGGTCGTTCAAGCTGTTCTGGATGACGGTGCCGCCGAGGGCGTTGCCGCCCATCTGGACAGCGAACTGGCCGCCGCCATTCTGGATGAGGCGCACTTGTGCGGCCGCCTCGGCGGGCAGCGTGCCCTGGCCGCTCGTCAATCGGCCGAGGTCGCCAAAGTCCAGCTGGCTGCGTTCGGCCACGTTGCCATTGATGGTCACGATGCGCTCGATGCCGAGCGACACCATGACGCCCGCGTCGGTGACGAAGCCGCCGCGGTAGTCGTCCAGCGTGCTCGATGCCACGGCATTGTCGCTGCTGAACGGATTGTCCTCGCCGCCGGCATAGCCCTGCGTCGCGATCGCAGCGCTGGCCAGCACGAGGCAGATCTGGACGGGTATTCGCATGGGGTCTCCTGTCAAAAATCGCCCGGACCGAATTTCGGCAGCGTCATCATGTCGACGCCGGTCCGGCTGACGCCCTCGGCCAGCGGCGCACGCGGGGCGGCGCGCCAGTCGAGGTCGGAATTGAACGAGGGCTTGCCCGGCGCATCGTGGATGACGAACAGCAGCCGGGTAGGCCAGATGGATTCGAAATGCTCGCGCGTGATCGACCGCGTGCCGCTGGACGGATCGCCCAGCAGGATGCGCCCGTCATCCGCGCCCTTGATGACGACGAAATGGTTGTAGCCTTTTTCCGAGATCAGCACGATCGCGGGCAGCTTACTGTCGAACAGTTTCTGTAGCGGCACCGTAAAGCCGTCGGCCTTGAAGCCGATTTTGGCGAGGTAGCGCTGCATGTCGAGCAGCGAAAAGCCTTCGCGCCGGATCTTGGCCTGGTCGCCGTTGTCCCACATTTCCTTGAATGCGGTCGTTTCGGTGATCGGATAGTCGTAGTGATAGGTCAGCAGCGTGGCGAGGGCGGCCGAACCGCAGCTGAAATCGTATTGCTGGCGGGTCGTCGAGGTGAAGCGCAGTTCCCGCATGCTCTTGACGGGCACGTTGAAGCGGGCGCCGCCGGGGATGGGCAGGTCGGCCGCATCCGCACGGACAGCGCCCAGCAGTGCGATCAGCAGGGGCAGGGCGCCGTGTTTCATTTGAATTGCAGGTTGACGATGGTGGCGTTCTGGATCAGGACGTTTGCGCCGCTGTTCTGGATCACCACCGGGATACCCGACATGTTGGCGAACGATCCGGAATCGATGCTGTTCGATCCCGTGATGACGTTCACCGCGGCATTACCGCTCACGACACCGCTCAAGTTCGCGTTGTTGGTGGTCGTGACCGTGTCCGCACCGCCGCGCGAATGCTCCAGCTTGCCCAGGTCGGCGGCGGGGCCGAATCCGAGCACGTCCGGTGCCTTTGCCGTCCGGTCCGCACCCGTGGCCGGCGCCGCCACGTCGGGCCTGGCGGCCGTGGCGCCGTCCTGGGCGAGGACCCCGATTTCGGGTCCTGCCCAGGCCGCGGATGCGCAAGCCGCAAGCACGGCGAAGCCGCACAGGCGGTTGCTGACGTTACAAAAGAGTGATGACTCCATGCTCTATCCCCGGTTGCGTCGAAAAACCGCCGTGCCGGCTGGCACGGCGGTCAGTCACATCACTTGCCGACGGCCAGGTTGCTCTGGACGTTCACGCTTTGCTGGATCAGCGAGGAGAAGCCGTTGTTCTGGCTCACCACCATCACACCCGCAGCCGACTGGCCGACGCTGTCCATGTGGTTGGACATGTCGAACGTACCGGCATTGACGGAGTTCGAGCCGCCAGCGCCACCCGTGCCTGCGCCGCCCATGCCGCCGGTGCCGACGCCGGCCGTGATGCTGGACAGCGCACCGCCAGCACCACCCGTGCCGGTGCCGCCTGCGCCGCCGGAACCACCTGCGCCGGCCGTCGAGGCACCGACGGATGCGGAGCCGGTGGTGGCGGCGCCGCTCGATGCGGTACCGCCTGCTGCGCCTGCGCCGCCCGTGTTGGAGGCCATGCCGCTCGAGGCACCAGCGCCGCCCGCTGCGCCCGCACCGCCGGCACCCGAGGTGGCCGTACCTGCTGCGCCCGAGCCGCCTGCGCCCGACGTTGCCGTGCCGGCTGCGCCGGCACCGCCGGCGCCTGCTGCGCCGCCCGAGTTGCCCGCAGCGTTACCGGCCGTTGCAGTCAAGGTGCCGCCTGCGCCGGCTGCGCCGCCCGTTGCTGCACCACCTGCTGCGCCGGAACCGGCCGTGTTGGAAGCCGATGCGCCGGCACCACCCGCACCGCCGGCAGCGCCCGCTGCACCCGAGCCGCCCATGCCGCCCGCTGCGCCGCTTGCGCCTGCGCCACCTGCGCCGCCGGTCGACGTGCCGGCCGTGGCAGTCGTGGAGCCGCCCGTGGCTGCGCCACCAGTCGGCGACGACGCGCCGGACGTTGCGACGCTTGCGCCGAGGCCGGCGAAACCGGAAGATGCCGTGCTGGAGCCGCTGGTCGAGCCGGAAGCATTGGTTCCGGAGGCCGTTGAACCGGCAGCGCCGCCTGCGCCGCCCGCTGCGCCGGCACCGCCAGCACCACCGAGTCCACCCGCTGCACCAGCACCACCGGCGCCGCCTGCCGCACCGGCACCGCCTGCGCCGCCGGTCGAGGTGCCGCCGGCACCGCCAGCACCACCCAGACCTGCCGTCGTCGCACCGCTGGCGCCGCCTGCGCCGCCGCTCACGGGGCCGGCCTGGCCGCCATTGCCGCCCGAAGCGCTGCCGCCATTGCCGCCCGCAGCACCTGCGCCACCCGTTGCACCTGCGCCGCCGCTCGCGGCACCCGCGCCGCCCGTGGCCGTGACGAGGCCCGTGCTGCCGCCCGTGCCGCCCATCGCGCCTGCGCCGCCTGCGCCGCTCGTTGCGCCGGTGGCCATGCCGCCCGCGCCGCCCGCTGCGCCGGATGCGCTGCCCGTCGAGGCCGAGCCGGCCGTGGCGCTGCCGTTGCTGGACGAGCCGCCTGCCGCGCCTGCGCCGCCGTTCGCGCCGTTCGCATTGCCACCCGAGCCCGTGCTGGCCGAGATCGAGCCGCCCGTGCCGGCTGCGCCTGCGCCACCCGTGCCGGACGCGCCGTTGGCGTTACCGAGGTTGGTGGCGACGTTGCCGATGTTCGTGGTCGTGTTGCCGGACACCGAGCCCGTCAGGGTCGAGTTCGACGTGGCCGAGGAGGTGTTGAAGCTGTTCGTGAAGTTCGCGGTTGCCGTACCACCGTTGTTGGCGGCTGCGGCACCGGCCGAGGACGCCGTCGCGTCGCCCGTGCTGTTGTTGCTGTTGTCGGTGCTGTGATCATCCGTCGTCACGGTGCTCGTGTTCGTGCTGCTGTCGTGGGTGTTGGTCTGGGTGATTGTGGAGAGGCCGGAAGCGGTGGCGGTGTCTTGCGCTTGCGCGTTCAACGAAAATGCCAGCGCGATAGCGGTCACGAGCAAAGTCTTGTTCATTCGAGTTCCCCTCTGGGTTTGGTGGTTGGTGATGGGTCGGCCGTAACGCCGACCTCCAACCCCTTTGCACTTTCAGTGCCAGCCTCATGGCAGAGTTCTATAACCCCTTGTTTTTGTTGACTTTGTGCGCCTTTTCCTACAGACGCGTCAGACAATGTCCGTCACGATTTACCGAAAATATCGAAAATGTGTTTCACTTTCGGTACAACTGTGTAGCGCTTGGTACGGCAACACACAAAAAAAAGTGGACACCTTGTCCACTTGTGCGACACGCCCTTCGCATCACTCCCGCATGCCGTGCTTGCTCAGCAGCCTGTACATCGTCGTGCGCGATACGCCAAGGTCGCGCGCGGCCCGGCTCACGTTGTGCCCGCTGCGGTCCAGGCATTCGCGCAGCGCTCGCCGCTCGGAGCGCATCCGGGTGTCGTCCAGCGCGGCCGGCGTCGGCGCCGCGATCCCGCGGGTCAGGCCCAGGTCGTCCGGCATGATCAGGCGGCCGTCCGACATGACGAGCGCGCGCCGCACGCGGTTGATCAATTCGCGCACGTTGCCGGGCCAGTCGTGATCGAGGATCGCTTCGATCGCGCGGTTCGAAAATCCTTTCAGCCGGGGCGACTTCTCGCTCGCGTACGCGTGGAAGAAGTGTTCGGCCAATGTGACCAGGTCGTCGCGGCGTTCGCGCAGCGGCGGCACCGTCACGGGGAGCACGGCCAGGCGGTAGTACAGGTCTTCGCGGAAGGCGCCGCTGGCCACGGCCTGCTGCAGCTGCACGTGCGACGCGGCGATCACGCGCACGTCCACGCGGATGTTGCGCGTGCTGCCCAGCCGGCAGATCGTCTTTTCCTGCAGGAAGCGCAGCAGGTTGGCCTGCAGGTCCTTCGGGAGGTCGCCGATCTCGTCGAGGAACAGCGTGCCGCCGTCCGCCGATTCGATGAGGCCCGCCTTGCCCCGCGTGGCGCCCGTGAAGGCGCCGCGCTCGTAGCCGAACAGCTCCGAGTGGATCAGGCTCGGCGCGATGGCGCCGCAGTTGATGGGGACGAACGGCCCGGCGGCCCGGTCGGACTGCGCGTGGATCGCCTGCGCCGTCAATTCCTTGCCGCTGCCGCTCTCGCCCCAGATCAGGACGGGCGCCGCGACCTTGGCGACGCGTGATACCTGGGCGCGCAGGCGCGCGATCGCGTCGCAGGTGCCGATCAGTGGCGACGACGGGTCGCCGCCCGCGATGCCATCGCCATGCGCATGGCTGCGCAGCATCGCCCAGCCGTGCGCATGGCCCAGCGTGTACGCCAACCGCACGGGATCGACGGGCGCCGTGTGGTAGTCGCACAGGTGTTCCACGACGAGGTCGCGGCAGGGCGTCGATTCGAGATCGCGCGGGTGAAAGACGCCGACCCATTGCATATGGCTGTGGCGGCGCAGGAAGGTGTCGACGTCGGCCGGCCTGTGCTGCTCGCGGTCGTGCACGAGCAGGCCGACCAGGTAACGGTCGCTGCGCAATTCGCGTCCGGCATCACCCAGATTGCTGACGCTGCGGATCTCCCAGTCGTGCATCGCTTCCTCCAGCAGGGCGCGGGTATCCTTGTCGTCCGGGGCAATGCACAGCAGGCGTTTTCGGGTCATCCATCCTCCATCGGGCAGTCAGCCGGTTCACGCAGCGCGGCGGACGAACAGGAGAACCGGCACACGTGCGCAAGTGTAGCGTTTTGCAAGAAACCAGCCGTTCAGTAGCCAGTTAGCAATTTCTTACTGTCAGTTGAACTTTGGTTAACATTATGCCGACTATCACGCTTTCGTGGCGGACGATACGAATAGTTACGGCAGAGTCGATTTGACGAACGAGCAGGGCCGCGTGCGTGCGCGGCGCGCGTGTCCATGAGGCGCGTCAGGTCACGCCGCCAATCCACCAATAGGCAGAAGCCGCGTGTTACCGACGGTTACAAGTGTGTATTTTGTCACCATATATGTCAAGCTTGCTATAACGCCGCGTTGCTTTCTTTGCGGTGCAAAATCAGTGCGATGGGGCAGGATGAGTGCGCCCGCTGCCCGGACGGGGGTAGCGGGCGGCAGCGTTACGCGCGCGGGCGCTGGCGGTGGAAGACGAGCGGGCTGTACGGGATGGCCGAAGGCGGCGGCGAGTTCAGGATGCCGGGCTTCATCGCGCCGATCACGTGCATCTCGCACGGCTTGCAATCGAATTTGAGCGTGTAGGTCTCGTCGCCGCTGACGAGCGTCATCGGTTCGGCGCGGACCTGGCCCTGCACGCCTTGCACGCCCTTGGCCTGTTTCGGGCACAGGTTGAACGAGAAGCGCAGGCAGTGCTTGGTGATCATCAGCGACACCTCGCCCGGTTCCTCGTGCGCCTCGTACGCGGCGGCGATCAATTGCACGCCGTGCTTGTGATAGAACGCTCTGGCCTTGTCGTTGTACACATTGGCCAGGTAGCTGAGCTGGGTTTCCGGATACGCGGCCGGCGGTTCGACGGGTTGCGCGCGCTCCGGACGCTGCCAGGCCGCCAGCCGTGCCGCTTCCTGGGCGGCGACGGCGTCGCGGCGCAGGCCGTTGATGGCGCTCGCGGGCACGAACCACGGCTGCGACAGTGCGACGTCGATGGCGCCCGCCTCGAACATCGTGTTGCCCAGCTTGGCGACGCTCGCGCGCAGGCCGGCCAGGGCCTGCTCGGCCTGCTGGGCCGGCTGCAGGGCCAGCGCCGCCGTCGTCGCCGTCGTGATGCCGTCCTCGTCGGTGATCGTCAACCGGAGGCCGTCCGACACGTCTTCCAGGCGCAGGTCGACGCGCACCTTGCGCTCGGACGATTTCTTTGTCAGCGTCGCTTCCCACTGATGGTCGCGGTTGCGGTGGATGACGGTGCCGACCTTCAGCCCCGGCAGCGTGGCGAGCCCCTCGTTGGGGAACACGCGCCAGCGCTGGCCGTCCGCGTCTTCGCCGAGCTTTTGCACGGTATTCGCCTGGATGCCCACGGTGTCGCGCTTGTGCATGTAGTTCAGGCCGTCGCCATTCGCCATCGGGGCGTGCGTGACGAGGTCGAAGTTGTCGCCGCCGATGCGCGCGACGGTGCCCAGCTCGACACCCACATATTTCGGCGAATCGAAGGCGCCGATCGTCTCCTGGCGGCCCTGGGCGAAATAATCCGTGTGGCCGCGGTGGAAATTCTTGTCGACGTCCGGCGTGAACATCACCTGCGTCCGGCCGCTCGATGCGCGCGCCAGTTCCGGGCGGCGCTCCAGGATCTCGTCCAGCAGCAGGCGGTAGTGCGCCGTGATGTTCTTCACATAGCCCATGTCCTTGTAGCGGCCTTCGATCTTGAACGAGCGGATGCCGGCATCGACGAGCGCTTCCAGGTTGCGG
>Ga0207657_10007415_pt1 | contig 11248 bp, 16 predicted proteins | sample KBSC33metaG_FD_184316 | JGI IMG/M metagenome (GOLD analysis project Ga0207657, IMG submission 184316) | Corn rhizosphere microbial communities from Kellogg Biological Station, Michigan, USA - KBS C3-3 metaG (SPAdes) (version 2) | ecosystem: Host-associated > Plants > Roots > Rhizosphere > Soil ... | reverse complement strand
CGAACAGCATCGGCGTTTCGAAGGTGAGGCTTCCGCCCCACATGGTCGCGATCCAGCTGAAGATCTTCACGCCGGTCGGGACCGCGATGATCATCGTCGCGGCCGTGAAATACATTTTCGTGTCGAGGCTCATGCCGGTCACGAACATGTGGTGCGCCCAGACGACGAAGCCGACGACCCCGATGGCGACCATCGCATAGGCCATTCCCAAATAGCCGAACACCGGCTTGCGGCTGAAGGTCGAGACGACCTGGCTGACCATGCCGAAACCCGGCAGGATCATGATGTACACCTCGGGATGGCCGAAGAACCAGAACAGGTGCTGGTAGAGCACCGGATCGCCGCCGCCTGACGCGTCGAAGAAGGTGGTGCCGAAGTTGCGGTCGGTCAGGAGCATGGTGATCGCGCCCGCAAGCACCGGAAGCGCCAGCAGCAGCAGGAACGCCGTAACCAGCACCGACCACACGAACAAAGGCATTTTGTGCAGGGTCATGCCCGGCGCGCGCATGTTGAAGATAGTGGTGATGAAATTGATCGCGCCGAGGATCGAGCTCGCGCCCGCAAGGTGGAGCGAGAAGATCACCATGTCGACTGACGGGCCCGCGGACCCCGACGTCGACAAGGGCGCGTAGAGTGTCCAGCCGGTGCCTGCACCAAGTCCGCTTCCGCCCGGGACGATCGTCGAACCCAGCAACAAGGTGAACGCAGGGACCAGAAGCCAGAAGCTGATGTTGTTCATGCGCGGGAACGCCATGTCCGGAGCGCCGATCATCAGCGGGACGAACCAGTTGCCGAAACCGCCCATCATTGCCGGCATGACCATGAAGAAGACCATGATCAGTCCGTGCGCGGTGATCAGCACGTTCCAGTGATGGGTCCACTCATCGAAATTCGCGGTTCCGGATCCAAGCGGCCAGGCGCGGTTCAGCACCTGGATGCCCGGCTCCATCAACTCCCACCGCATGATCCCCGACAGCGACCCGCCGATGATCCCGGCGGTGATCGCGAAGATCAGGTAGAGGGTCCCGATGTCCTTGTGGTTGGTCGACATGAACCAGCGGGTGAAGAAGCCCGGCTTGTGGTCGGCATGATGCTCGGCCGGATGCGCGGTGCCCGTCTTCTCGAGGTGGAGCGCGTCTGCTGGAATGGTGCTCATGACTTTCTAGGGTCCTCGATCAGTCGTTGGCTGTGGCGCGGTTGGAGGCCGACGGAGTTGCGGGATTGGGCTGAGCCGCAGCGGCCGCCTCGGTGACGGCGGGCTGCCCGCCGGCCGGCGCAACCGCCGGAGTCGCTCCGGGCATGGTGCCGCCCTTCGACGCGATCCACTCGGCGAACTTGGCCGGAGGGACGACGTCGATCACGATCGGCATGAAGCCGTGCCGGGCCCCGCAAAGCTCGGAGCATTGGCCGAAATAGACGCCCGGCCGGTCGACCTTCACCCAGGTCTCGTTGAGCTGTCCGGGGTTGGCATCGATCTTGTCCCAGAACGCTGGCATCGCGAAGCTGTGGATCACGTCGTTGGAGGTGACGAGGAACTTCACCACCTTGCCGGCCGGGATCACCATCCGCTCGTCGACGGCCAGAAGCGGCGGCCCGTCGGCATCGGTTCGGAAGCGGTCGCCCGGCTTCAGCGTCGGATCAGTCTTCTCCTTGAGGATGTTGGAGATGATCTCGAGGCCGCCATTGTCCGGATACTGGTAGGTCCAGTACCACTGGTTGCCGATGACCTTGACCGTCAGGTCGGCCTTTGGGAACGCATATTGTGCGCGCATCAGCCGGATCGACGGGATCGCGATCGCGACCAGGATCAACACCGGGATGACGGTCCAGATCACCTCGATCGCGGTATTGTGCGAAGTGCGCGACGGGGTCGGATTCGCGCCCCGGCGATAGCGGACGATCACATAGAGCAGAAGCGCGAGGACGACCGCGCAGATCAGCCCGCACAGCATCAGCAGCCAGTTGTTGTGAAAGTTTGCCGCTTGCTGGCCGACTTCCGTGACCTGGCGTTGCGTGCTCCAGCCACCGGGCACCGGCTCGCCGATGCCGGGCGTCGGCGCGTCATAATGGAAAGGCGCGGTCGCGGCCTGCGCAGCGCCGCCCGTTCCGGCCGTATCCGCCGCCATGACATTGCCCGCCGCCGGCGCCGTGGCCGCAGGCGTTGAACTGCTAGTCGTGACGTTCGTCGTCTGAGCCGCTGCCGGTGTGGCCAAGGCTGCGGCAAGGGCGATCGCCCATCCAATGAGTTTCATTCGCACCCCGAGGTACAGTGAGTTTTCGGTCGGGGAGAGTCGCTTGCGGCGGCCCCCGAGTTGGCGGCCTTATAGGCCCGGGTTCCCGCTCTCTCAAGCCTGCCCCGACGGTTGAAGGTCGCTTGCCGTCGGCCTATTGCCGCGTGCCGAGACCGGCGGTGGAAGGAACGGATGACCGACGACGAGATTCTTGCGGAATTCCGCGACGCCGACGCGCTGCTCGAAGGGCATTTCATCCTCTCGTCGGGATTGAGGAGCCCGCGTTACCTGCAATGTGCGCGCTTGCTGATGGACCCGAAGCGGGCCGAGAGGATGGCGCGTGCGCTTGCAGCGAAGCTCCCGGCCGACGTTCGAGAATCCATCGATGTCGTCGTCTCGCCGGCGATGGGCGGTGTGATCATCGGCCATGAGATGGGCCGGGCGCTGGACCGGCCGGCGATGTTCGTCGAACGCCCGCAAGGCAAGTTCGAGCTTCGCCGCGGCTTCCGGATCGAGCCGGGGCAGCGCGTTCTTCTGGTCGAGGATGTGGTCACGACCGGCCTGTCCTCCCGGGAGGCGATCGCGGCCATCGAGACGGCCGGTGGCAAGGTCGTCGCCGCTGCCTCGCTCGTCGACCGGTCGAACGGAAGCGCCGATCTCGGCGTGCCGTACACGCCGTTGATCCGCATCGACGTGCCGGCTTACCAGCCGGACGAGGTTCCGCCGGAGCTGGCGCAGATTCCAGCGGTGAAGCCGGGGAGCCGGGCGGCCGCGTGAGCGAGCGTCTGCGCCTGGGCGTCAATATCGATCATGTCGCGACCATCCGGAACGCGCGCGGAGGCGATCATCCGGACCCCGTGCGGGCTGCCCATATCGCCGCCCAGGCCGGGGCGGACGGGATTACCGCGCACCTTCGCGAGGACCGCCGCCACATTACCGACCGCGACATCGACCGGCTGATGGCCGAGATCGACCTGCCGCTGAATCTTGAGATGGCGGCGACCGAGGAGATGCTCGGAATCGCGCTCGCCCACCGCCCGCACGCCGCCTGTATCGTTCCGGAAAAGCGCGAGGAGCGAACGACCGAGGGCGGACTGGATGCCGCGGGCCAGCACAATCATCTGGCCTATTTCGTCGACAAGCTGGGCGGTGCGAACATTCGTGTCAGCCTGTTCATCGAGCCGACCGAGGAGCAGGTCGCTGCCGCGGTCCGGCTCGGTGCGGCAGTCGTCGAATTCCACACCGGCCGCTACGCCCATCTCGAGGGGGAGGAGCGCGCGCGCGAGCTGAAGCGGATCGCCGATTGTGCCGCGCTTGCGGCGAAGAACGGGATCGAGCCGCACGCCGGCCACGGCCTCACCTTCGACAATGTGCAGCCGGTCGCCGCCATCCCGCAGATCGCCGAACTTAACATTGGTCATTTTTTGATCGGCGAGGCGATTTTCACCGGCCTCGACGCCAGCGTCCGCCGGATGCGCGGGCTGATGGACACTGCCAGATGAGACGGGCGCGATGACCATCGTCGGCATCGGCTCCGACATCTGCGACATCCGCCGGATCGAGAAATCGCTCGAACGGTTCGGCGACCGCTTCGTGAATCGCGTCTTCACCGAAGTCGAGAAAGCGAAGGCGGCGCGGCGACCTTATACACGCGCAGGCACCCTGGCGAAGCGCTTCGCGGCGAAGGAGGCTTTCTCGAAAGCGGTCGGAACCGGGTTCAAGCGCGGAGTCTTCATGAAGGACATCGGCGTCGTGAACCTGCCGAGCGGGCAGCCGACTCTGGAGGTGACCGGCGGAGCACGGGCGCGGCTTGACGCCCTTGCGCCAGAAGGCCACGCCCTCGACATTCATCTGACACTCACCGACGAATACCCATGGGCGCAGGCATTGGTGATTCTGACTGCCCGGAAAACGGAGACCTGATTGGCTAACGACAGCCCTGCGCTCGCGGACGAAATGCCGGCCGAAAGCCCGCCTGCGAAGAAGGAAGACAAGGGATCCGCGCTATGGCGTGAGATCAAGGGCCTTATCTGGGTGCTGCTTGCAGTGCTCGCCTTTCACAGCTTCATCGCCAAGCCCTTTTACATTCCGTCGGAATCGATGATGCCGGTCCTGCTCAAGGGCGACCGGCTGGTGGTCAGCAAATATCCCTACGGCTGGTCGTGGGTATCTCCGAGCTTCCATATCCTCCCGCATTGGCAAGGCCGGGTGCTGGGAACGATGCCCAAGCGCGGCGACATCGTCATCGTCACTCCGCCCGACAGCAACGAGGATTATATCAAGCGCGTCATCGGCCTTCCCGGCGACACGGTCGAGGTTCGCGGCGGGCGCGTGATCCTCAATGGACAGATGGTGAAGTGGGAACGCCGGCCGCCGGCGATGATTCCGGTCGATGCCAACGTGCCCTGCGGAATCGAATTTTCCGGAAGGCTGGTACAAACCGCCGACGGCAAGGATTATTGCCGCCTGCCAATCGTCCGCGAGACTCTTCCGGGCGGCGCGACCTACGACACGATCGACCTCGGCCGGAGCCCAGGCGACGATTACGGGCCGGTCACGGTTGGCCCCGGCCAGGTGTTCCTGATGGGCGATAACCGGGACCGCAGCGCCGACAGCCGCTTCCCCGCCGGCCCTCCCGAGAACGGGCTGGGCGGACCTGTCCCATGGGAGAATATCGGCGGCCGCGCCGAGTTCATCACCTTCTCGCTCGATGGCACGACCGAGTTGTGGAACCCGCTGAGCTGGTTCGAGGCGCTCCGCGGCGCCCGCGCCGGGATGTCGCTTCGGCCGAGCCACGTTGCCCAGCCGGCGAAATAACCGCCCTTATTGCTGGGGCTGCTGCGGCTCCTGACCCGGCACTTCCGACGGACGGCCCTGCTGCGCCTGCGCCTGCGCCGCCATTGCCGCGGCGCCCGGCGCGACATCGACGACATGAATGTCGAACTCTAGCGGGCTGTTGGCGGGAATTCCGGGCGGCGAGGCCGCGCCATAACCAAGCTTGGGCGGGACCACGACGTGGTAGCGGCCGCCCTTCTGCATCTTGACGAGGGCTTCTGCGAAACCCGGTATGGTCTGGGCGGGGGCGACCGCCTGCGGTCCGCCGTGATTCGCACTGCTGTCGAAGACGGTTCCGTTCGGGAGCCTGCCTTCATAATCGATGAGGACCGCGTCCGCGTCGGTGATGACCGGTCCGGTGCCCGCCTGGATCGTCCGGAAGACGAGGCCGCTGGCCGTGCGCTCGCCGCGCAGGCCGCCGGCGCCAAGCCACGCAAGGCCGACACCGATCGCGATGACGGCGACGATGGCGATCCAGAATTTCGCAAGGGCACCCTTGTGGTGCGGCGGATGATAGAGGGTGCTTACCGACATGAGCGCCGGTTAGCGCCCGCGCGGCAATTAGGAAAGCTTTAGCGCGAACCTTCGCGTTCGGCGCGCTTGCGCTCGAGCTTGCGGGCGCGGCGGATCGCGGCCGCCCGTTCGCGGGCCCGCTTCTCCGACGGCTTCTCGTAATGCCGGCGCAGCTTCATCTCGCGGTACACACCCTCACGCTGCAGCTTCTTCTTGAGCGCGCGCAGCGCCTGGTCGACGTTATTGTCGCGAACGATGATCTGCATAAACTGCCCGTCAAACTCCTCTCAGATATAACCCCGGTCAGGACAACGCCTCCGCATGGCAGAGGGTCCTTGGGTTTCCGGAGCGCACCCATTTGTTCACCGCAAGCGAGCCTGCGGCGGCCGCGGGCCCTTAGCAGCGGTCGATTGCGACTTCAAGCGCGGAGTGGAGCGGCGGAGTGCGGCGAAGCGAGGCGGCGGGGCGATGAACGGGGCAACAAACTGGCATTCGTTAGCAGCCATTAATCATTTCCCTGATATAAGCGGCCGATGAGAGCTGGGGAGCTAATGTCTTTGAATCGTAGGGAATTGCTGCGCTGGGGCGCCGTTGGCGCGGGCGCTGTCGTTTTCTCTTCCGCGGGCGGCTGTGTCGGCCTTCCGTCGCTCATCTACAACCAGCCGATGGCGCCGGATCCGATGGCTCCGCTTCCGAATGCGCAGGCGTCCTTGCCGCTGACGCCGAGCGGAATCGATCCGCAGCTGTTCCAGCGCGCCAAGGCAGCGATGGACCAGCACCGCGTCTGGTACCGCGACAAGATCGGAATCGTAGATTTCACCAGGCCGTCAAGCGAGCCGAGGTTCCACGTCGTCGACTTGATGAATGGCAGCGTCGAAAGCCACCTCGTCGCGCACGGCCGCGGATCGGACCCCGATCATTCGGGCTATCTGCAGCGGTTCAGCAACAACTTCGGCTCCTACGCGACGTCGAACGGCACCTACACGACCGCCGATTACTACGACGGCAAGTACGGGACCTCGATGAAGGTTCGCGGGCTCGACGAAACCAACGACAATGCAATGGCCCGGGCAATCGTCATCCACAACGCATGGTATGCCGAGCCCGAGATGATCGCCCAGCATGGCATGCTCGGCCGGTCCGAAGGCTGCTTCGCAATGCCCCGGAAGAGCCAGTGGGACGTGATGCAGAAGCTTGCCGGCGGACGCATGATCTACGCGGAGAAGCTCGCCTAACCCACTGCGGCGCCGGAATTCCTTGGCGCCGACTCGGCAAGAGGCGTATTGTCCCGCTTTCCGTCTGCTAGGGAGGTGGCCATGCAACGGATCGGAAACCTGTTTCACCGCCGTTCTCGCGACGATTTCGGCGAGGGTGATCATCAGGAATATGTCGAGAATGGCCTGCGCGACATCCTGCTGATCGCCGGCGCTGCGCTGCTGCTAATCGGCGGGTTCGTCGCCTCGCTCGCGTAAGGGCGGCGGGTCAGTCGCCGTTCCTGGATTTGCCGTAGAGCGCCCGGAGCTCGTCCTTGGAGCGCTCCAGGACCCGCTTCTGCTTTGGATCGAGCTCCTTCCCGGCGCGATTGATATAGAAGGTCAGCATCGACATCGCCGAGCGGAATGGCGAGGCCTTGCGGCGGTGGCTCGCTTCGGCTGAACGCTTGAGCGAGGCCGCGATCTTCTTCGGATCGTGAAGCGTGAAAACGTCCTTGCGCAGGTCGAGCGCATTGGAATGCTCGGTCACATCCTGCGACCATTTCCTGTGTGCGGCCATGGACAGGAAACGCCTCGGGCGCGCAACCTTTCCGGCGGCGTTCTTCTCTCTAGCTAAATCAATTGGCGTCGAAGGCTTCGATGATCGGGCAGGGGCCCTTCGACCCGGATGCGCAGGCCGAACGAAGGCGCTCCAGTCCGCTCCGTGCCTGCCGAAGATCCTGGATTCGGGCATCGAGCTCGGCCAGGCGCACGGCCGCGATCTCCCGCACGCGGGCGCGGTCATTGGTCCGGTCGAGGGCAAGAAGCTCACCGATCTCGGCAAGGGTGAAGCCGGCTGCCTGGGCCGAACGAATGAACCGCAGCCGCCGCACGTCGTCTTCGCTGTAGCGGCGGACCTCGCCGGGCGGCCGAGGCGGCTCGGGAAGCAGGCCGCGACGCTGGTAATAGCGGACGGTTTCGACACCGACGCCCGCGGCTTTCGCAAGCCCGCCGATCGTATCCGAATTTTTTGCTTGATTCCGTACCATGGTACGGATGCCATAGAGGGATTGTCCGCTGTTGGACAGATGGAGAATCGATGATGGAAAAGAACGAAAAGACGGCCGCCCCCTGCACCTGCGCGAAAGGCGGATGCCGCTGCAATCCCTGCACCTGCAAGAATTGCGGCTGCTGAGCCGATGCGCGCCGCCGCCTCGGGGAACCGGGGCGGCGGGTTCGTCAGCCCGCCTTGCCGATGTTCGCCGCCACTGCTTCGCGGACGAGCGCCTTGAAGGCTTCGGCGTCGACTGTCTCCGCCTCACGAATGTCGATGGCGCGGCGGGTGCCGCCGGTCAGGCTGGCGTTGAACAGGTGGGAAGGGTCGGCGAGCGAAGCGCCGCGCGCGAAGGTCAGCTTGACCTTGTCGCGGTAGGTTTCGCCGGTGCAGATTATGCCGCAGTGCGACCAGGTCGGGACACCGGATGGGTTCGACGGCTTTCGCCACTTCACCTCCTCGACGACGTCTCCGTCCGCCTCGCGGATGAGGGCGCGCAGTCGAGCCAGGGTTGCACCGCGCCAGTCGCTTAGGCTGGCGATCTTTGCGTCCACGAGGGCGGAGCCTTCGCTCATCTGGCCTTCGGACAATATCTGCCGCCGCAATCGGTAGTCATATAGGTCTCGCTTTCGATCAGCCATTTGCCGGCGGTCCGGCGCCACTTCGCGACATAATCGCCCGATGCCCAATCGGTTGCGGTCTTGCTGTCGACTCCGCGCCAGTGGCCGGTCTCCATCGCCATCGCCGCTACCGGCGAGACGCTGATCCGGTCGGGCGTGCGGACGTAGATTCCGCGGCTCGGTGCGGCGAGGTCCTCGGTCCATAGCTTCATTTCGCCCGCCTTGCCGCTGAACACCAGGCTCTCGGCGCCGGTGACGATCTGCGCATTGTCGGCGAGCACCGCGGCGATGGCGGCGAGATCCCCCCTGGCGATCGCTGCGTTGAACGAGTCGCGAGCGGCGCGGATCGCGCTTTCGTCGGCGGAAGCGGTCGCGGGCGGTGCTCCCTTCACTTCGACCAGGAGCGCGACATAGGGCGTCGTGTCGATATTGTAGGTGTCGTGGAGCGGAGTGAAGCCGGCCCAGTAAATTTCGCCGGCTTTCTCGTCATAATCCTCGTGGCTGCCGTCGCGCTCGGTCACCCGGATCTTCGCGCCGGAAAGGACGTAGCCAACGCGGGGCGGATGGGTGTGCCAATGGTCGAGCTCGCCGGGCCGAAGCGTATATTGAAGGACTCGCACCTGGCTGTTCTCGAGCAGAAGCTTGAAATTGCCGGGCGAGGAAACGAGGCCGTCGACCGGGCCTGTGGTTGCCGGCGGCGGTTCCGCGACGGGCGGCGCGGCAAGCGCCTGGGTGCCGCCGAGCAGAGCTGCGGCAGCGAGTAATCCAGCCAGACGGATCATGTGTTTCCCCCTCGATGTCCATTGCGTGGACGTGCTGCTGACTAGGACCGGCGCGGGCGAAAGGCTAATGATGTGCGTCGTGGCCATTTCGGCCGGAAGGAGAGACGCCATGGCCAAAGGCCAACAGAGATCCAACAAGGAAGCCCGCAAGCCGAAGAAGGCGAAGGTGAAGACCAACGTGTCGCAGCCGTCGCAGAAGGGCGGCGTTCGCGGCCTGGAGAATATGAAGAACAGCTAGAAGCCGGAAGAACGGCCGGGCGCCCGGTTACCGCCGGCACACTTCCTCATTGGCGGCCGACAGGCGCGAGAATTCGTCCGGGTCGGTGCTGATCACGACGCTGTCCTCGCACCGCCTGAGCTGGAATCGGACCTTGCGCGCCTTGAAGTCGAGCGAGATCCGGCGGAACGTGTCCAGGAGGTCGGTCCCGAGCAGCAACGCAGGCTCGTTGGAAAGGCCGAACATCTTGAAGGGCGGCACGTCCGCAAACGCCATCGGTATGTTGTGCAGGGTCACGGGACCGAGCTGAAGCTCGCCGATTCGGGCGACCTGCAACTTGACGGTTTCGCCCGTCACTCCAATCACTGGGACCGTCACGAACTTGTCGCGGTTCCCGCGGATCAGCTTGTCTCGCAAGGCGAGGTTGCCGATGGTGATTTCGGACCCTGTATCGATGACGGCGTCGAGATCGTAACCTGCCGCCTTGACGTGGGTGAGGATCAACTGCCCGCGCAGGCGTCGCGCGATGACAATGATGTCGCCGGGCTCGCGCCTCTCGGGAATGCGCGCGTCCTCGACCCGGATCGAATGCTTCTCGAAATCCATCATCAGCCGCTGCTGGACGAGTGCGTCGATGCCGATGATCCCGTCGCCGCCCACATCCGCCTCGTTCAAGGCGGGAAGGTCCACGTCCGAGATGGTGCTCGACCCCACGCTCAGCCGGGCGACCTTCACCCGGTCGACGATATTGCGGGCGGTCATTCCGTTCAGGACGGCCGGCGTGCCGAGCGGGAGCTGCAGGTCGCGCGCGATCCGAAGGCCGACCACCGACGTGTCGGCGCCGCTGTCGACGATGAAGCGATACGGGCCGCGGCCGTTGACCTGGACGTCGACGCTGAGGCGCGTATCGACCTTGCGCGCCTTGACGTCCTGTCCGCCGACATTGAGCGTCGGGTCGAACTGCGCGGGCGGGAGGGCCGGAACGTCGGGCTGCGCGGGCGGAGCGGGCTTCGGCCTGCTGATCCTGGGCGGCTCCTCGGCCGCGCCGGCATCGTGCGCGAGCCCCATGAGCATCATCCCGAAGGCAAGGAACAGGGCGCGGCGCGGCATACTCACAAGCTCGTCCTCTCGAGCCCACAATATGCATTTCAATCGCTGTCGCACCACTGAATATAGATGCATGGCGGGATCGTTCGACAGAAGTAGCCCGGGGAACGTTAACGGCTGTGGCCCGTTCATGACGGAAGCGAAACTTCACGGGAATCCCATGCAAACCCAGAACATCATCGAGCGTGCCTTCCAGCTCGCGCGCGCGTCCGACAATATTGACGAGATCCGGAAGACCCTGCGGCAGGAAGGCTATTCCAACGTCGATGCGCACCTTGCCGGCGCTTCGATCAAGGCGGACCTCAAGAAGCAGTTCGTCCGCTAGCCCGCTCCCCGAAGGAAGCGGGCCAGCCAATCTGGAGCCGCTACTAACGCAGGAGCGCGCTGATCACTTGCTCGACCAGCATCGTGCGCGGGTCCACCCGATAGAGGTAGCCGTTGCGGTAGTAGTAACGGTCGTTCCGGTCGAAGCTGTAGCGCGAGCGCAGGTCCATCGGGATCTGGTTGTAAGACCAGCGGAAGCCGACATTGCGGTTGTAGCGCTGTCCGACGGTGTAGGCTTTCTTTGCCTGGCCCGGCGGCATGCAGCCGTTATGCTTCCTGGCGAGGCCCGGAGGGCAGCTTCCGCGCGCGTCGAACGCATAGAGCCGTCCGCCATGTCGAGTGGCGACGATGTGCCTGCCGTGCCTGGCTTGT
>Ga0207657_10007414_pt1 | contig 11248 bp, 10 predicted proteins | sample KBSC33metaG_FD_184316 | JGI IMG/M metagenome (GOLD analysis project Ga0207657, IMG submission 184316) | Corn rhizosphere microbial communities from Kellogg Biological Station, Michigan, USA - KBS C3-3 metaG (SPAdes) (version 2) | ecosystem: Host-associated > Plants > Roots > Rhizosphere > Soil ... | reverse complement strand
GCGCCACAGAGCCTGAAAATCCTCCCCTGCAAGGGGAGGGGGACCATGCGCAGCATGGTGGAGGGGTATCGGCGCAAGCGCTTCATTCTCGGCCGCTGATACCCCTCCACCGGCTTCGCCGGTCCCCCTCCCCCTCAGGGGGAGGATTGCTTAGGGGCCCATGCGCCGCTCCGTCACGCATAAGCGTAGGGCCCGCCCTTCCTCAGCGCTTCCGAATAAGCCGGGCGGGCGTGGATCCGCTCGAGCCAGTCGGCGATCTGGGGATGATCGGGGCCGAGGCCGGCGCGGCCGCGCGACACTTCCAAGGGGAAGCTCATCATGATGTCGGCGGCGGTGAACTCGTCGCCGGCGAACCAGTCGCGGGCGCCGAGCTCCGACTCCAGCCAGTCGAAATGGGCGGCGAGCATCTTCAGGATCGGCGCTTTCGCCGGGCGGCCGAGCAGGCCGAGCCGGTTGACGATGAGCAGGCCGAGCAAGGGCGGCATCATCGAGCCTTCGGCATAATGGAGGAAGTGGCGATAGCGCAGCACCGAGTCGCGATTCGCCGGCGGCCCGAGCCGGCCGCCCGCTTTCTCGACCAGATATTCGACGATCGCGCCGGTTTCCGCGATCGCCTTGCCCTCGCCTGGACCGGCTTCCGAGCCGCTGTCCTCGATCACCGGCGACTTGCCGAGCGGGTGGACCCGCTTCAGCGCCGGCGGCGCCAGCATCGTCTTTTTGTCGCGCTCGTAGCGGACGATCTCGTACGGCATCTCCAGCTCCTCGAGCAGCCAGAGCACGCGCTGCGAGCGCGAATTTTCGAGATGGTGGACCCTGATCATGATGGTTCGGCCTTTGCAGTGACGATCCAGGCGCCGGCCCGGAACAGGATGCGGTCGCCGGCCCGATGCCGCGCGGCGATCTCAGCCAGGGCCGCGACCGCCTCTCCGGCGGCGCGCTCGTCGAGCTCGCGCAGCAGCGCCGCGAACGGGCCGATGCGGCGGAAATAGGAGATCGCGTCGGCGAGCGGATCCTCGCCGGCGCCGGCGACGAAGTCGAAATCGAGCGGGCGAATGGCGGGCGGGGCGAAGCCGGCGCCGGTCAGGATCGCCGCGATCCGGTCCGGGTCGGCGAAGGCGAACGGGCCGGCGGCGGGCTCGGGCGCGGCGAGCGCCGCCGGCGCGAACCGTTCGAGGATCGGGCGCAGCGCCGTCACCCATTGATTGTCGGCGCGGCTCCGGAAGCAGGAAAAGACGAGGCGCGCACCGGCGCCGGCGAGCGCGCGGAGATGGGCGAAGGCGGCGACCGGATCGTCGAAGAACATCACGCCGTGGCGCGAGACGATGAGGTCGAAGCCGGCGCGCGCGGGCGCCCAGCGGGCGGCGTCCGCGACCTCGAAGCGCAGCTTGCCCGCCCCCGCGCCGGCGCGTTCGCGCGCCGCGGCGATCAGCGTTTCGGAAAGATCGATGCCAATGATCTCGGCCTCGGCGAGGGCGGCGGCGAGCGCGAGGCTGGTCGCGCCGGCGCCGCAGCCGACGTCGAGGATGCGGGGACGGTCGAACGCTTCCGCCGCGGCGACGGCGGCGGCGACCAGCGCCTCGTTGACCGGGGCCAGCGTGCGATCGGTGCGCCGCCATTCCTCGGCCCAGACGTCGCCGATCCGGCCGCGCCATTCATATGCTTCGGTCATGAGCCGCTCGTAGCCGCGCTTGGCGGCAATTGGAACTTGCCCGGCCGCGCCGACTTGGGCAGCGAAGGCCGCCCATGGTTTCGCCCGCCCTTCCCGCCGACACGGCCGCCATGCGCCCGGGCTTTCGCGAGTTCGTGGTGCTGATGGCGGGGCTGATGGCGCTGAACGCGCTGGCGATCGACGCGATGGTGCCGGCGCTGCCGGCGATCGGCGAGGCGCTCGGCGCGGCGAGCGACAACCAGCGCCAGCTGGTGATCGCGATGTACATGCTCGGCTTCGGCACCACCCAGCTGGTCTACGGGCCGCTCGCCGACCGCTACGGGCGGCGGCCGGTGCTGGTCGTCAGCCTGGTCCTCTACATCGGCTGCGCGATCGCCTGCGCGATGGCGGCGAGCTTCCCGCTGCTGCTCGCGGCGCGGGCGGCGCAGGGCGCGGCGGCGGCCTCGACCCGGGTGCTCGTCGTCTCGATCATCCGCGACCGCTTCGAGGGCGCGGCGATGGCGCGGCTGATGAGCCTCGTCTTCCTCGTCTTCCTGCTGATCCCGATGCTGGCGCCGACCTTCGGCCAGCTCACCCTCCTGATCGCGCCGTGGCGGTGGATCTTCCTCGGCCTTGCCATCTTCGCCGCGGCGATGCTGGCCTGGGCGCTGATCCGCCTGCCCGAGACGCTGCATCCCGAATATCGCCGGCCGCTGTCGGCGCGGGCGATATGGGGCGGCGCGCGCGAGACGGTCACCAACCGCCAGTCGCTCGGCTACACGCTCGCCTTCACTTTGATGATGGGGGCGCTGATCGGCTATCTGAACTCGGTCCAGCAGATCGTCTTCGACGTCTTCCACCGGCCCGCTTTGGTCGCGATCGTCTTCGCCGCGGTGGCGGGGCCGATGGCGGCGACCTCGTGGCTCAACTCGCGGCTGGTCGAGCGGATCGGCACCCGCCGGCTCGCCCATCTCGGCCTCGTCTCGTTCACCCTCGTCGCCGCGCTCCATCTCGGCGTCCACCGGATCGGCGAGAGCCTGTGGCTGTTCGTCGCCCTGCAGGGCCTCAACATGGCCTGCTTCGGCCTCGCCTCGGCCAATTTCGGCGCGCTCGCGATCCAGCCGCTCGGCCATGTCGCCGGCACCGCCGCCTCGGTGCAGGGAACGATCGGCACGATCTGCGGCGCGCTGCTCGGCATCGCCATCGGCCAGAGCTTCGACGGCAGCGTGCTGCCGCTGGAGACCGGCTTCGTCCTGCTCGGCGCGGCGGCGCTCGTCATCGTGACGCTGACCGAGCGCGGCCGGCTGTTCGGGGAGTAGGGACAGTCACTTTCACCCGCGCTGTGCGAAACGCCGCACGGCGTGCCTGAAAGTGACAGTCCCTTGCGGCCGGCGGTTCGGGGCAGAGGAGATATCCTGACAAGTCTGACAGGTCCCATTCGTCCCCGAAACTGTCACCTTCGAGCCTAGAGATCGTCCTCCGCGTCCGGGCCGACCATCAGCGCGTCGGCGACCTGGTCGGTATGGCCGCGGATCGCGCGCTCGATCCTTGTCGCGACCTCGGGATTCTCCTTCAAATAGGATTTGGCGTTCTCGCGGCCCTGGCCGATGCGGATCGAATCGTAGCTGAACCACGAGCCCGATTTCTCGACCAGCCCGGCCTTGACCCCGAGATCGAGGATCTCGCCGAGCTTGGAGACGCCCTCGCCGTACATGATGTCGAACTCGACCTGCTTGAACGGCGGCGCCAGCTTGTTCTTGACCACCTTGACCCTGGTCGTGTTGCCGACGATCTCGTCGCGGTCCTTGATCTGGCCGGTGCGGCGGATGTCGAGCCTGACGCTGGCGTAGAATTTGAGCGCGTTGCCGCCGGTCGTGGTCTCGGGATTGCCGTACATGACGCCGATCTTCATGCGCAGCTGGTTGATGAAGATCACCAGGCATTTGGACTTGGAGATCGAGCCGGTCAGCTTGCGCAGGCTCTGGCTCATCAGCCGCGCCTGCAGGCCGACATGGCTGTCGCCCATCTCGCCCTCGATCTCGGCCCGGGGCACCAGCGCGGCGACCGAATCGACGACGAGGATGTCGACCGCGTTGGAGCGGACCAGGGTGTCGGTGATCTCGAGCGCCTGCTCGCCGGTGTCGGGCTGCGACACGATCAGGTTGTCGACGTCGACGCCAAGCTTGCGGGCGTAGATCGGGTCCAGGGCATGCTCGGCGTCGATGAAGGCGGCGACTCCGCCGGCCTTCTGCGCCTCGGCGACCGCGTGCAGCGCCAGCGTCGTCTTGCCCGAGCTTTCCGGCCCGTAGACCTCGACCACCCGGCCGCGCGGCAGGCCGCCGATGCCGAGCGCGATGTCGAGCCCCAGCGAGCCCGTCGAGATCGTCTCGATCTCGATCGCCTCGCGCGAGCCGAGCCGCATCGCCGAGCCTTTGCCGAAGGCGCGGTCGATCTGCGCCAAAGCGGCGTCGAGCGCCTTCTGCTTGTCCGTGTCCATCGGGCTCCTGTCGGAAACGACGTGTAGTGAGGCCGTCATTGGCTTGTCTCCCCGTATTGCGTCGGCGCGCGCCGATCAATGGACGATGCCGTACATCGTTTGTTCCCGGAGAACAAGTAGGAAACTAGCAGCGTCAGTGCGAGTTCGCGTTACGGCCCGAAAGGAGTCGCATAGCCCGGGGAAAGCGGGGTTGAGGTAGATTCGTTGTGACCGGCGTTGGCGGCAGGTCCAGCTGAAACCGCGGAGAAAAGCGACCACCCAAGGTGGCGAATCGGGAACTGGGCGTCGAGCATGACCCCTGCCTGCATACTCGCGCCCGATAGTGTGATCAGACAGATTTTTGCGCGGCTCCCGGCAAAAACCAGATGGCTCTGACGACATGTCCTACCAACGCCAAGCAGAGGCCAAGCTTGAACAGAGATCCTCCAATTGTGAATGCAGCACTCATGCTAGCTGCGGCATTTAGGGCGTCAAAACCGCTGCCGTAACGATTGGCTTGGCCCATGGCCACCAGGATGAGCAACATCGCCAAAGTCATAAGCAACCATCCGATGACCAATAGCGTGCTTCCATCTGGTCGAGTCCGGCTTGTGGTCGGAGCGACCTGCGTTGGTGCGGCGACTGTTGCCGATGCAAAGGCATGCCCGCAATTTTGGCAAGTTGTCGCGTCGTCGGGATTCTCGGCCGAACATTGCAGACAGGTTTTCATATATTCCCCCCACAGCCAGAGCTATCATCTAATAGAGCCCTGAATATCTAACTGTTTAGCGATAGCTAGTTGAGTCGGTATTTTTTAGAGTGCCGAACTTAGAGGTTCGCCCCGCAGGCGCGCGCGAGCGCGGGCTCGATCGCGTCGATCGTATAGGGCTTGGCGAGCACCGGCGCGGCGGCGTGGGCGGCGGGCGGCGGCTCGATATGGCCGCCGGTGGCGAGCACGAACGGGGTGCCGGCGGCGGCGAGCCGGTCGGCGACCGGCCAGACCTGCTTGCCGTCGCGCAGCGAGACGTCGAGGATCGCGACCTCGAAGCCGCCGGCCTCGACATGGCCCAATGCCTCCTCGACCGAATCGCAGCAGGCGACGATCCGGTGGCCGAGCGTCTCGAGGAAGTCCTCGAGCATCATCGCGATCAGCGGCTCGTCCTCGACGATCAGGATCGATCTTTGGGGCCCCGGCATGGGGAGGCCCTTAGCGGTTGTTACGCAAAGGAAAAGAGGTAATCGCGCGCACGGGAGTCATCCCGGCGAAGGCCGGGACCCATGAACGCCGATTGTTGAGGGGATGCACAGCAGCCGCGCCCCTTCGCCACGGTCCGAGTTCATGGGTCCCGGCCTTCGCCGGGATGACTCGAGGGGGGCAGGGGATCGAAGCCGAGCAGGCTCACCGCCAAATCGCGCCAGTCGGGATTTTCCTCCTCGATCCGCCGGATTTTCCAGTCTCGCTTCCACTCCTTCATCCGTTTCTCGCGCAGAATGGCGTCGCTGATGTCGTCATAGGTCTCGACATAGACCAGCCGCTTTACGCCATATTTGCGAGTGAAGCCGGGCACGAGGCCCTCGCGGTGCTCGTACATCCGCTTGGGAAGGTCCGTGGTGACGCCGACGTAAAGCGTGCCATGCCTTCTGCTGGCGAGGATGTAGAGATGCCCGGCCACGAAGCGCCTTCCTAGCGCAATGAGGTGGAATTGGAACGGAGTCATCCCGGCGAAGGCCGGGACCCATGAACGCCGGCTTTCGAGGAGAGGCACGGCAGCCGCGCCCCTTCGCCACGGGCCGCGTTCATGGGTCCCGGCCTTCGCCGGGATGACTTCTCTTCTCTCCTCTCCCCTTCCCTCCCCCTCTATTTCCCCGCCAGCAGCACGTCGCGGACCGTCTCGGCGAGCTGCTGGACCGAGAAGGGCTTGGCGAGGAAGGCGACGTTGGGGATGTCGATCGATTTGCGCAGCTGCTCCTCGGCATAGCCCGAGATGAACAGGATCGGCAGATCGGGGTGCATCTTGCGCGCGGCGCGGACCGTGGTCGGCCCGTCCATGGTCGGCATGACGACGTCGGAGATCATCAGATCGACCTTGTCCTCGCGGCCGAGGATCTCGAGCGCCGCCTCGCCATTCTCGGCGACCAGCACAGTGTAGCCGTGGCGGGTCAGGGCGCGCTCGGCGACGGCGCGGACCATCACCTCGTCCTCGACGATCAGCACCGTGCCGGTGCCCCACAGCTCGCCGGCTTTCTCTTTGGCCTTCGCCTTCCCCGTGGCTTCGCCGGACTGGCCGCGGTGGACCGGCAGATAGAGGGTGAAGCTGGTCCCCTTCCGCACCTGCGATTCGGCGAAGATGAAGCCGCCCGACTGCTTGACGATGCCGTAGACGGTGGAAAGGCCGAGCCCGGTCCCCTTGCCCACCTCCTTGGTGGTGAAGAACGGCTCGAAAATCTTGCCGAGCAGATGCTGGGGGATGCCGATGCCGGTGTCGGTGACCTTGAGCCCGGTATAATCGCCGATCGGCAGCACGTCGCTGCCCATCCGGCGGACGTCGTCGGCCGAGACGCCGAAGGTCTGCAGGACGAGGGTGCCGCCGCCGGCCGGGTCCCTGGCGATCATCGCGTCGCGGGCGTTGACCGCGAGGTTGACGATCACCTGCTCGAGCTGGCCGGGATCGGCGCGCACCGCGCCGAGGCCGCGGCCGTGCTTGACCTCGAGCTTGACCCGCTCGCCCAAGAGCCGGTCGAGCAGATGCGAGACCTCGGCGACGACGTCGGGCAGCTGGAGGACCTGCGGCCTCAGCGTCTGCTGGCGCGAGAAGGCGAGCAATTGCCGGGTCAGGCTGGCGGCGCGGTTCGAATTGGAGCGGATCTGCTGGATGTCGTCATAGTCGCTGTCGCCGGGCGAGTGGCGCATCATCATCAGGTCGCAGGTGCCGAGGATCGCGGTCAGGATATTGTTGAAATCGTGGGCGACGCCGCCGGCGAGCTGGCCGACCGCCTGCATCTTGGTCGCCTGGGCGATCTCGCGCTTGAGCCGCGCCTCCTCGCTATTGTCCTTGAGGCTGAGCAGGACGGCGGCGTTGCCGAGGCCGCGGGCGCCGGCGACGGTCAGCGCGACCGGCTCCTCGGGGCTGGACTTGAGGCGCACCGCGAGATCGCCCGACATCGGCCGGCCGCGGCCGAAGCGGTGGACCGCGTCGGAGACCGCCGCCTTGTCCTCGTCGACGACGAGATCGCCGGGCCAGACCGGGCGTTCGGCGGCGCCGAGGCCGACGGCGCGGCGGAACACCTTGTTCAGGAAGATGAAACGGCCGTCGGTGTCGGCCAGAGCGAGGCCGAGCGGCAGGCTGTCGAGAAGCGCGTGGACGTGGGCATTGTCGTCCTCGCCGCGCGGCCCCGGAATGTCGTCGAGAAGCAGGAAGATCGAGTGGGCGGCCTCGTCCTCGCCGGCCGGGACCTGGACGATCCGCAAGGGCGGCGCGGCCTTGCCTTCGGCGGCGAAGCGGAACTGGCCGCCGGCCGAGGCGGCGAGATGGTCGACGAACGCGCTGCCCTCGATCCGGCCGCCCTCCCCCTCCGGCCCGGCGGCGCGGACCGCGAAGGCGCCGTTGGCGGCGAGCACCGTGCCGGCGGGATCGACGAGAGCGACCATCAGCCCCGCCTCGCCCATCCGCCGGCCCGCCTCGCCGCCGATCAGCCGGCGGGCCTCGCGGGCGAAATCCTCATGATCGGCGCGGGCCAGCCGCCAGAGCAGGCGATTGTCGCCGGCGCCGGCGAGCCGGACCTCGCCTTCATAGGACTGGCCGCCGATCGCGATCGGCGGCAGCGCGACGGCGCGGTCGCGGCGGGCCGTCGGCGCGGCGCGGGCGAGCGCCAGCGGCAAAGCGTCGGCGCCGAACCAGGCGCTCCAGGCACGGTTGGCGCAGAGCGGCACCCCGCCGGCATCGGTGACCGCCACCGCGAGCGCCGGGCCGGCGCTGTCGAGCGCGTCGCGGAGCAGCTGCACGTCGGGCGCGGCTTCGGCCGCCGCCTCGGCTGCCGGCTTCGCGCGGACCAGCAACAGCAGCAGCGCGCCGGCGCCGGTCAGGCCGGCGAGGAAGGCGCCGGCGAAAACGGGGTCGCCGACCGCCCAGAGCAGCAACGCCGCCGAGGCGAGGCCGGCGAGCCCGAACAGGACCAGCGGCGGATCGAGCCGGCGAGCGCGACGGCCGCCGATCGCAAGGGAAGCCGCGCCCGCCACCCTACCAGATGTAGACCCGCTGCTCGCGGGTCAGATAGAGCGGGCTTCCCGGGGCGGGATTGAAGGCGGCGTACCAGGGGTCGAGGTTGCGGACGACGGCGACGCGCTGCTCGGAGGGCGCGTGCGGATCGGTCAGCAGCCGCTGCAGCAGATTGGGCTCGCGATACTTCCGCCGCCAGACCTGGGCCCAGCCGAGGTAGAAGCGCTGGTCGCCGGTGAGGCCCTCCAGCACCGGCGCTTCGCGGCCGCCCAAAGCGTGGCGATAGGCGTCGTAGGCGACGGTGAGGCCGGCCAGATCGGCGATGTTCTCGCCCAGCGTCAGATGGCCGTTGACGTGGTGGCCGGGCAGCGGCTCGTAGGCGTCATATTGGGCCGCGAACCGCTCGGTCAGCGCGTTGAACCGCTCGCGGTCCTGCGGCGTCCACCATTCGTGGAGCGCGCCGGTCTCGTCGTAGCGGCTGCCCTGGTCGTCGAAATGGTGGCTGAGCTCGTGGCCGATCACCGCGGCGATGCCGCCGTAATTGACCGCCATGTCGGCATTGGGATCGAAGAAGGGCGGCTGCAGGATCGCGGCCGGGAAGACGATCTCGTTCCACACCGGATTGGCGTAGGCATTGATCTCCATCGGCGTCATCCCCCATTCGCGCCGGTCGACCGGGCGGCCGAGCTTGCGGAGGTTGAAATCCCAGTCCCAGGCGCTGGCGTTCATGATGTTCTGGACGAGGTTGGTCCGGCTGATCCGAACGCTCGAATAATCGTGCCAGAATTCGGGATAGCCGATCTTCGGGGTGAAGGCGCGCAGCTTGGCGCGGGCGCGCTCGCGGGTCTCCGGCGCCATCCAGCTCAAGGTCTGCAGGCGGCGGTCCATCGCCGCGATGACGTTGCGGACGAGCGCGTCGGCGGCGCGCTTCGCCGCCGGCGGGAAGTGGCGCCGGACGTAGATCCGGCTGAGATCGTCGGGAATCGCGCCGGTGACGAGGGAGACGCCGCGCTTCCAGCGGGGCTCGTTCTGCGGCGTGCCGTTGAGCACGGTGCCGCGGAAGGCGAAATTGGCGTCGACGAAGTTCTGCGACAGATAGGGCGCCGCCGAATCGAGCGCGCGGACCAGCAGATAGTCGTTGAGCACCGCTTGCGGGGTCTCGCCGATCAGCCGGGCGGTGCCGGCGAAGGCGCTCGGCTGGGCGACCAGCATTTCGCGCTCGCCGGAAACGCCCGCCTCGCGGAAATAGGCCGGCCAGTCGAAGCCCGGCGCCTGACGGACGAAATCGGCGGCCGCCCATTTGTTGTAGGTCCGCTCCTCGTCGCGATTCTGGACCCGGGTCCACTGCACCTCGGCGATGCCATGCTCGAACCGCATGATCGCGGCGGCGCGCCCGGCGGCGTTCTGCTCGCCGGCGAGGGTGAGCAGCTGGGCGAGATAGGCCTGATAGGCGGCGCGCTTCGAGGCCAGCGCCGGATCGTCGTTGAGGTAATAATCGCGGTCGGGCAGGCCGAGCCCGGACTGGCGCAGGTGGAGGATCATCTGGGTCGGGATGCGCTCGTCGCTGCCGACGAAGGCGAAGAAGGGGGTGCGGATCGCGCGCCGGGCGAACCGGCCGAGCTCGGTCGCCCACTGGCTCCTGTCCCTGATGCCCTTTATCTCGTCGAGCAGCGGCCGCAGCGGCGTGATTCCGGCGGCGTTGACCGCGGCTTCGTTCATGAAGCTGGCGTAGAAATCGCCGATCCGCGAGCCGGGGGTCCGCGCCGCCTCCTCCAGGATCGCGCGGGTGCGGTTGCGCGAGAGATCGTCGAGCACGGTGAACATGCCGTAATTGCTGCGGTCGGCCGGGATTTCGGTGGCCCGGTCCCAATTGCCGTTGGCGAAGCGGTAGAAGCTGTCGCCCGGAGCGACGCTGCGGTCCATGCCGGCGGCGTCGAAGCCGAAGCTGCCATATTGCGGACGGCTCGCCGGCGCGGCCGGGTGGTGGCGGGCATGGCCCCGGGTGGCGCCGTCGGCGGCGACGGCGAGGGTGGCGAGCGAGGTGGCGGCGGTGAGGGCGACGAGCAGCTTGCGCATGGATTGTCCCGGGGCTGAGGGTGTGTGACGGCGATATAGCAGCACGCCGCGGCCGATCAATCGCGCGCCTCGTATCTCAGCGCCCGCCGCCGCCACTTGCGCGCGGTCCACCAGCGCCAGACGAAGATCGACAGGAAATAGCCGATCGCGCCGCTGGCGAGAGCGATGATGAACAGGCCAGAGACGAGAGCGGGCGCGGCATCCGAGGCCAGCCAGGCGAGCCATTCGCCGACCGGGGCGCTGCGCGCGTACATCGCCATCACCGCCGACTTGTCGGCATGGAAGCCGAACAGATTGCCGACCGGGATCGAGGCGATGATCAGGAACGGCGTCGTGAACGGGTTGGTGAGGAAGGTCATCCCCGCCGCGATCGGGATGTTGCCGCGCACCGGCAGGCAGAACAGGGCCGCGCCGATGATCTGGACGCGACACTGGATCAGAACATGAAGAATTTCGTGGCTGACAAATTCCGCAATCCGATTGATGACGGGACGAAGACTCTGAAACTGTCGCACATCTTCGACTGGTACGCCGACGACTTTGGCGGCAAGCAGAACGTGCCGGCGTTTATCGGGAAGGTCGCGGGGAAGGACTACAGCGGGTACAAGGTGGAATTTGTGGACTACTCGTGGGATCTGAACATCGCGAAGTAGCGGATCGTTTTTTGGAGCATTGATGTTTCCTCTCTCCGGGCGGGAGTTTCCGCAAAGCGGCAGTGAATTGGCGTTGGCGATCGAGAAGGCGCTGGGCGAGGTGATGGTCCTGGCGGCGGGGCGGCCGGCGGTGACGGTGGCGGGCGAAGGGTTTCCGACCGTCGCGTCGATCGATGTG
>Ga0207657_10007413_pt1 | contig 11249 bp, 8 predicted proteins | sample KBSC33metaG_FD_184316 | JGI IMG/M metagenome (GOLD analysis project Ga0207657, IMG submission 184316) | Corn rhizosphere microbial communities from Kellogg Biological Station, Michigan, USA - KBS C3-3 metaG (SPAdes) (version 2) | ecosystem: Host-associated > Plants > Roots > Rhizosphere > Soil ... | reverse complement strand
GATCGTCGCGGGGCTTTGTCGTGCCTATGCGCGGCGCGGCCTCAGGGTGACGCCGTTCAAGCCGCAGAACATGTCCAACAACGCGGCGGTGACGGTGGACGGCGGCGAAATCGGACGCGCGCAGGCGTTGCAGGCGCGGGCCGCCGGGCGCGAGCCGGTGACGGCGATGAACCCGGTGCTGCTGAAACCCGAGCACGAGACCGGGGCGCAACTCATCGTGCGTGGCAAGCGGATCGGCTCGTTTCCGGCGCGCGAGTATTTTGCCCGGCGCGGCGCATTGCTGCCCGACGTGGTGGCGGCGTTCGACGAACTCGCCGACAGCGCCGATCTGGTTCTGGTCGAGGGTGCCGGCAGCGCCTCGGAAGTCAATCTCCGGTCGGGCGACATCGCCAATTTCGGCTTCGCCCGCGCCGTGAACGCGCCGGTGGTGGTGATCGGGGACATCCATCGCGGCGGCGTCATCGCAGCGCTGGTCGGCACCTTTGCGGTGATCGAGGCGGCCGACGCAGCGTGCATCGCGGCGACGCTGGTCAATCGCTTCGCCGGCGATCCAGCCCTCTTCGGCGAGGGCCGCGCCTTCATCGCAGCCCGCACCGGCCGGCCATGCTTCGGGCCGCTGCCGGTCTATGTTGACGCGCACAGGCTGCCGGCGGAGGATGTGCTGGCGCTCGATGCGGCGCCCACTCCCGGCAGGGCAGACCGCTTCCTTGTAGCGGTGCCGCGGCTGCCGCATATCGCCAATTTCGACGACCTCGATCCGTTGCGCGCCGAGCCCGGCGTCAGCGTCGTGATGGTGGAGCGCGGATCGCCCCTGCCCCGCGACGCCGATCTCATCATCCTGCCGGGCAGCAAGGCGACGCGGGCCGACCTCAGCGCGCTGCGGACGGAAGGCTGGGACGTCGATATCCTTGCCCACCGCCGCGCCGGGGGGCGGGTCCTCGGGCTCTGCGGCGGCTACCAGATGCTGGGGCATAGCGTCGCCGACCCGGAGGGCATAGAGGGCCTGCCAGGAACAAGCCGCGGGCTCGGCCTGCTCGACGTCGACACGGAACTCGGACCGGTCAAGCAATTGCGGGTCGAGGCGGCGGTGGATGCCGTCGATGGCAACGCCATTGCCGGCTATCACATGCATATGGGGGCCACCGAGGGCGCCGCCCGGCGGCTGCCATTCGCGCGCATCGGCGGCGTGCCCGAGGGAGCACGCAGCGCCGATGGCCGCGTGATGGGCACCTATCTGCACGGCCTGTTCGCGGCCGACGCCTTCCGCCGCGCCTTCCTCGGGCCGGCCGCCAGTGCCACCCTCGACTACGAGGCGGGCATCGACGCCGCGCTCGACGGTCTCGCCGCGCATCTCGAGCGGCACCTCGATCTCGATGCGCTGCTGGCGTTGGCGCGCCCGCCGCGGCGCGGCTGAGCATGCACGCCTTCGCCGCGACCCTCGCTTTGCTGCTCGAACGCCTGCTGGGCTATCCGCCGCCGCTGTTTGCCGCAATCGGCCACCCGGTGGTGTGGATCGGCAAGCTGATCGATGCCCTCGATCGCCGGCTCAACCGGCCGGACCTGCCGCCTGCCGCCCGGCGGCGGCGTGGCCTGCTGGCGCTGGCGGTGCTGCTGCTGGCGGTGGCGGTGCCGACAGCGCTGCTGGCGGTGGAATTGCGGCAATTGCCGTTCGGCTGGATCATCGAAGCCGTGCTGGCGACGGCGCTGCTGGCGCAGAAGGAGCTTGGGCGGGCGGTACGGGCGGTGGCGGCAGGGTTGACGCAATCGCTGGCGGCGGGGCGGGGCGCGGTGCGCGGCATTGTCGGGCGCGATCCCGAGCAACTGGATGAAGCGGGGGTGGCCCGCGCCGCCATCGAAAGCCTCGCCGAGAACGCCTCGGACGGGGTTATTGCACCGCTGTTCTGGCTGCTGGTACTCGGGCTGCCGGGCATCGCGCTCTACAAGGCGATCAACACGGCGGATTCGATGATCGGCCACAAGGATGCGCGCTATCTCGATTTTGGCCGCGCCAGCGCCCGGCTCGACGACCTCGTCAACTGGGTGCCGGCGCGACTGACGGGGCTGCTGCTGGTCGGGGCCGCGTCCCTCACGCGCGGGGCCAGCGCTCCCGCGGCGTGGAACACCATGCTGGCGGACGCTTCGCGGCACGATTCGCCCAATGCCGGCTGGCCGGAAGCGGCGATGGCGGGGGCGCTCGGATTCGCCCTCGGCGGCCCGCGCAGCTATGCCGGCGAGGTACACGAATTGCCGCAAATGGGCAGCGGACGCGCCGAACTCGGACCAGCCGACATCGAGCGGGCGCTGGTGCTCTATCGGGTGATGCTCAACCTGACGCTCGGATTTTGCGTCGGCGTCGCGCTGCTGGTCGGGCGCTAAGGTGGCGCGTCCGGCTGGGTGGCCGGGTCAAGCCCGGCCATGATTGTGGAGGGGTCCTGATCTGACCGTATCGGGCTCCAAACCGGCCGCTTGCACATTCGATTGCTTTAGAGGTGCCGGATCTCGTCGGGCACCGCGTCCCAGCGGTCGTGCCGGCCATCCGGATAGTTGACCGGGGCGGCCATCAGTTCATCGATGTCGACGCCGTCGAGGCAGGCGATATTGACGTTGTAGTAGCGTCGCCCCTCAGCGGGCAGATCGACGTACTGGTACGGTCGGACGCCGCAGTGCCGGCAGAAATAGTGGTGCACGTTGCGGGCGTTGAAACCGTAGTCGACAAGCTCGTCGGCGCCCTGCAGCAGGTGAACCTCGCCGGGCGCTCCGTCTACTGACCAGAAGCGCACCTTGGCGCAAATCGAACAATTGCATTTCCAGGTGCCGGCGCTGATGTCGACATTCGCCTCGAATCGCACCGCGCCGCAGTGACAGGCACCGCTATAGAGCTTCTTCATCGCCAATTCCCCGTCCAATCGGTTGCATAGTCGTTGCGGCCGAGGCGTTTTCGACACGGTAGGCGAAAAACGAGCTGTTCTGGGCCGAATTGACATGCAGCAAGCGCAGAGCTCGTGGCCCACCCCTCACCGGCCTGCCGGCACCCTCTCCCGCAAGGGGCGAGGGATGCTTGGCGAACCGCTTGTTCCCTCCTCCTCCCCTCTGCGGGAAAAGGTGGCGCGAAGCGTCGGATGAGGGGGCTTCTGACTTGGGTTTGCGACCACAGTCCCACGTTTCTAGTTCTGCGCCGGCGACATCCCTTTCAGCGTCAGCGGCAGGCCGGCGGTGATGAAATAGACGTCGGTGCAGATTTCGGCGAGGCGCTGATGCGTCGCGCCGGCGAGGTCGCGAAAGGTCCGCGCCAGGGCATTGTCGGGGACGATGCCGAGGCCGACTTCGTTCGAAACCAGGATGATGCGGCTCGACTCGATCGTCTCGAGCGCGGTGGCCAACTGGTCGACAGCGGTCGCGACATTGCGGCCGGCGCCGAGCAGATTGGTGATCCACAGGGTCAGGCAGTCGACGAGGATGACGTCGTATTCGCCAGTCGCGGCGGTGAGCGCCACGGCAAGATCGAGCGGTTCCTCGATGGTGGCGAAGCGCCCTTCCCGATGCCGGCGGTGCGCTTCGACACGCTCGCGCATCTCGGCATCCAAAGCTTCCCCGGTCGCGAGGTAGGCGGGTCGGGTGCCCGCCCCCATTGCCAGCTTTTCTGCAAACCCGGTCTTGCCGGAGCGGGCTCCCCCCAGAATCAGCACATGCCGGCCACTCATCTTGTTCCTCCTCCGCCTGAAGGATGTTTCGCCATGGAGACTTATGGCATGGTGGCCGGCAGCCGACCATGCGACGGCGTCACAGGCCGGCCCGGCGAGCCATGCGGCAGGCGCATGTGGGGCGCCTGAGCCCGGCGCTTATTCTACTTTCGTCGCATTGGCTTTGCCATTAAGGTCCGCGCCGGAATGAACAAGTTGATCGTTTGCAGAGCAGGGGGGCGCCTGCGTGGCTAGGTTTTACCTCGGCGTCGACGGCGGCGGCACCAATTGCCGCGTGCGGCTCGCCGACGCCGATCTGCGTCCCCTCGGGGAAGCGAATGGCGGCCGTTCCAACCTGCAGATCGAGGCCGGGGAGCCGGCCTTCCGCTCGATCATGGACGGCACCAGGGAAGTCTTCGCCAAGGCGGGCATCGACTACGCCGAGACCGCCAATACTTACGCCTGCTTCGGCATGGCAGGCGGTCGGCTGCCATCGGCACGCGACGAATTCGAGGCCCGCCCGTGGCCGTTCGCCAAGGTGCGGGTGTTCGACGACATCGACATCGCGCGGGCAGGCGCGCTCGGCGGCGAGGACGGCGGCACGATCATCGTCGGCACCGGCTCGGCAGCCCTGGCGGTCGTCGACGGGCAGCGCTTCCAGTGTGGCGGCTGGGGCTTTCATATCGGCGATCAGATGTCGGGCGCGATTCTCGGGCGCGAGCTCGTTCGCTGGGCAGTAGAGGCCAAGGACCAGCTGGTTGCGGGCTCGCCCCTGACCGAGGCGGTGATCCAGCAGCTCGGCGGCAGCCTCGATGCAGTGATGGACTGGTCGTTCAGCGGAAGGCGGCCGGCGGACTACGGCGCGCTGATGCCGCTGTTCTTCGAGTTTTACGAAAAGGGCGACCGCGTCGCGATGCAGCTCATGGAAATAGAACTGGGCTATATCGACACCTACGTCGCCTGGTTCAAACAACGTGGCGTCACCAGGATGGCGACGGTCGGGGGGTTCGGCACCCGGCTCTATCCATTGCTCACCGCCCGCTATGGCGAATTCATGGTGCCGGCGCGCCATGAGCCGCTGCACGGGGCGATCATTCTTGCCAAGCAGATATTCGGGGCCTCATGAATTATCTCGACAGGAGACTAAGCGTCGTGTCCAGCCGCATCATTCCCGTCCAGCCCTTCGACTATGTGGTGTTCGGCGCGACCGGCGATCTGACCAAGCGCAAGCTGATCCCGGCGCTCTACCACCGCTTCAAGGACGGCCAGTTCGATGAACAGAGCCGCATTATCGGGGTGTCGCGGACCAAGTGGAGCGATGCGGATTTCCAGAAGGTCGCGCGCGACTGCGTCGCCGAGTTCGTCGAGAAGGAATATCAGGACAAGAAGACCATCGACCGCTTCGCCTCGATCTTTTCCTACGTCCCCAATGACGTGTCGGATGCCACCAAATGGGGCGATCTGTCCAAGAAGCTGCGCAACGATCCGAAGGTCGTCCGCGCCTTCTACCTCGCGATCGCGCCGGACCTGTTCGGGCCGACCTGCGAGTATATCGCCAAGCAGAAATACTATCGGCGCGACGCGCGCGTGGTGATCGAGAAGCCGCTCGGGCACGACCTCGAATCGAGCAAGCAGATCAACGACGAAGTGTCGAAAATCTTCAAGGAAGATCAGGTCTACCGGATCGACCACTATCTCGGCAAGGAGACGGTGCAGAACCTCCTCGCGCTGCGCTTCGCCAACATCCTGTTCGAGCCGGTGTGGAATTCGGGCCATATCGACCACATCCAGCTCACCGTGGCGGAATCGGTCGGTGCGGGCACGCGCGGCTATTACGACGAATCCGGCGCGCTGCGCGATATGATCCAGAACCACATGCTGCAGCTGCTGTGCCTCGTCGCGATGGAGCCGCCGGCGAGTGACGACGCCAACGCGCTGCGCGACGAAAAGCTCAAAGTGCTGCGCTCGCTGAAGCCGATCACCGGCGATGCCGTGTGGAAGAACACCGTGCGCGGCCAGTATCGCGGCGTCACCTCGGAGACCACGGCGGTGAAGAGCTACCAGGACGAGCTGCCGACGGAAAAGCGCGGCTCGCATACCGAGACGTTCGTGGCGCTGAAGGCCGAGATCGAGAACTGGCGCTGGGCCGGGGTGCCGTTCTACTTCCGCACCGGCAAGCGCATGGCCAACCGGGTCAGCGAGATCGTCATCCAGTTCCGCAACATCCCGCATTCGATGTTCGCGCATGCCGAGGGCGCGCCGCGCGCCAACAAGCTGATCATCAGGCTGCAGCCCAATGAGGGCGTCAAGCTGTTGATGATGAGCAAGGATCCCGGTCCCGGCGGCATGCGGCTGCGCGAAGTGCCGCTGAACCTCAGCTTTGCGCAGGCCTTTGCCGAGCGTACGCCGGAGGCCTATGAACGGCTGCTGCTCGACGTCATCCGCGGCAGCCAGACACTGTTCATGCGCCGCGACGAACTCGAGGCGGCCTGGACCTGGATCGACCCGATCCGCGAGGCGTGGGACGGCTCGGCCGACGCGCCGCAGCCCTACACTGCCGGCACATGGGGCCCGACCGGCGCGATCGCCCTGATCGAGCGCGACGGCCGCACCTGGTACGAGGAAGACGATTGACGACGGAACGCCATGATTTTGCCGATCGCGACGAGCTGGCGAAAGCCCTCGCCGATGCGGTCGCGGCCAACATCAACGCCGCGCTGATCGTTTCGGGCGTCGCGGCGATCGCCGTCTCGGGCGGCACGACGCCGGCCAAATTCTTCGCCACCCTGGGCAAACACAAGGACGTCGACTGGACCAAGGTCTATGTGACGCTGGTCGACGAGCGTTGGGTGGACGAGACCTCGGACCGCTCCAACGCCATGCTGGTCAACGAGAAAATGCTGCAAGGCCCGGCCGCTGTAGCGCATTTCATTCCGCTCTATGCCGGCGGCGCCGAGCCGGACGACGCTGCCGTCGCTCGCACCAACCGCCTGCTCGAGACGCTGCCCCGCCGCTATGCCGCCGTACTGCTTGGCATGGGCAATGACGGACACACCGCCTCGTTCTTTCCGGGTGGCGACAACCTCTTCGAAGCGATTCGCGGCGAGGGCCCTGCCGTCGCCATCCGTGCACCCGGCGCCGGCGAACCCCGCATCACGCAAGTCTTGCGGCGGCTGGTGTCGACCGATGCCCTCTACCTGCAGATCGAGGGCGAGGAGAAGGCTCTGACACTGGCCAAGGCGACCGAAGACGGGCCGATCGAAGCGATGCCGATCCGCGCCGTGCTGCGCCAGCAGGCGGTGCCATTGCAGGTTTACTGGGCGCCCTAGCACGACTGTGGCGCCTATTTCCCTCCTGCCCTCGAGAGGCAGAAGGTTCCCGACGGACAGTTGAGAGGGCGGCCCAAATTGCCGCCTGCCCGCCTGCCTGCCAAAAAACGGAGACCACCATGTCTGTTCGCCAGCCGATTCAGGAGGTGACCGAGCGCATTGCCGTGCGCAGCGCCGAAAGGCGCGCCGCCTATCTCGACCGCCTCGCGGCGGCCCGGGAAGCCGGCGTCAACCGCGCGGTGCTGTCGTGCGGCAATCTCGCGCATGGGTTTGCCGCCTGCTCGTCGGCCGACAAGGCCAAGCTCGCCGGCGATCGCGCGCTGAACCTTGGCATCGTCACGTCCTACAATGACATGCTGAGCGCGCATCAGCCGTTCGAGACCTACCCCGACATCATCAAGGCGGCGGCGCGCGAGATCGGCGCGACGGCGCAGGTGGCGGGCGGCGTGCCGGCGATGTGCGACGGCATCACGCAGGGCCAGCCGGGCATGGACCTATCGCTGTTCTCGCGCGACGTGATCGCCATGGCAACCGCCATCGCGCTCAGCCACAATATGTTCGACGCCGCGGTATTTTTGGGCGTGTGCGACAAGATCGTGCCGGGCCTGTTGATCGGTGCCCTGAGCTTCGGCCATCTGCCGGCGGTGTTCATTCCGGCGGGGCCGATGCCCTCCGGCCTGCCCAACGACGAAAAGGCACGGGTTCGTCAGCTCTATTCGGAAGGCAAGGTGGGGCGCGCCGAACTGCTGGAAGCCGAAGCCAAGTCCTATCATTCGCCGGGCACCTGCACCTTCTACGGCACCGCCAATTCCAATCAGATGCTGATGGAAATCATGGGCCTGCACCTGCCGGGGGCGAGCTTCGTCAACCCGGGCACGCCGCTGCGCGAGGCGCTGACCCGGGAGGCAGCAAAGCGAGCGCTGTCGCTCACGGCGCTCGGCAATGACTATACCCCCGTCGGGCAGGTGATCAGCGAAAGGACCATCGTCAATGGCCTCGTGGGCCTCCATGCGACGGGCGGCTCGACCAACCATACGCTGCACCTCGTCGCCATCGCCGCGGCGGCGGGCCTGACCGTCACCTGGCAGGATATGGCGGACCTCTCCGAGGTCGTGCCGCTGCTGGCCCGCGTCTATCCCAATGGCGTCGCCGACGTGAACCATTTCCAGGCGGCGGGGGGCATGGGCTTTCTCATCCGCGAGCTGCTTGAGGGCGGCTATCTGCACGAGGACGTAAAGACCGTCTTCGGCACCGGGCTCGCCGGCTATGCCAACGAGGCGCTGCTCATCGAGGACAAGCTCAGCTTTGCCCCGGCCCCGGAACACTCCGGCGACCCCAAGGTGCTGGCGACCGTCAAGGCGCCGTTCGCGGCGTCGGGCGGGCTGAAGCTGTTGAGCGGCAATCTGGGCAAGGCGGTGATCAAGGTGTCGGCGGTGAAGCCCGAGCATCGGGTCATCGAGGCGCCGGCGCGGGTGTTCCACAGCCAGCACGGGCTGCAGGCGGCGTTCAAGGCGGGAGAGCTCAACGGCGACATGGTTGCCGTGGTGCGGTTTGCCGGGCCGAAGGCCATCGGCATGCCGGAGCTGCATAATCTGACGCCGGCGCTCGGCGTGCTGCAGGGGCGCGGCTTCAAGGTGGCGCTGGTCACCGACGGGCGGATGTCGGGCGCCTCGGGCAAGGTGCCGGCGGCGATTCACGTCACGCCGGAAGCGGTCGATGGGGGGCCGATCAGCAAGCTGCGCGACGGCGACCTGCTGCGCGTCGATGCCAACGCCGGGACGCTGGAATTTCTCGGCGACGAGCGGGAGTTCCTGAGCCGTACCCCGGCCACCGAGGATCTGCGCAGCCAGCAGGTCGGCACCGGCCGCGAACTCTTCGCCGGCTTCCGCCGACTGGTCGGGGCGGCCGACGAGGGGGCGAGCGTCTTCGGGTGAAGTCGAGCCGCGGGTCCTTCGAGGCTCGGCCAAAGGCCTCGCGCCTCAGGCTAAGGCCCGCTCGCGAGCCTAAAATTCCACGCCCGGCTGCGCCTTCACGCCGGCGCGAAATGGGTGCTTGATTTCGGTCATTTCGGTGACCAGGTCGGCGAGCTCGATCAACTCGTCCTTGGCGTTGCGGCCGGTGACGATGACGTGCGTGTCGCGCGGCTTTTGCCGAAGCGTTTCAAGCACTTCCTCGAGCGGCAGATAATCGTAGCGCAGCACGATATTGAGCTCGTCGAGCAGCACCATCTTGTAGCTTGGATCGGCGATCAGGCGCTTGGCCGCTTCCCAGGCGCTACGCGCGGCGGCGATGTCGCGCTGACGATCCTGGGTATCCCAGGTAAACCCCTCGCCCATGGCCGAGATGGTCACCAGCTCGGGAAATTTCAGCAGGATATCGCGCTCGCCGGTCGACCAGGCGCCCTTGACGAACTGCACCACGCCAACCTTGTAGCCGTGGCCGAGGGCGCGAAACACCATGCCGAAAGCGGCCGTCGACTTGCCCTTGCCCTTGCCGGTATGGACGATGAGCAGCCCCTTCTCCTCGGTCTTGGTGGCCAGGATCTTGTTGCGCGCCTCCTTCTTTTTCCGCATCTTTTCAGCGTGATAGGCGTCGCGCTCGGCCTCGGTCATGAGGTCGGTCTTCTTCAGTCGGACGGGGGCATCGTCGGTCATGATGGGCTCTCCTCGAGCAAGGCATAGGCGGAATTGGAGCGCGGCGTCCAGAGGCCGCGGGTGCGCGCCTCGTTGAATTTGGCGATCAGTTCGTCATAGCCGAAACGGTTGTTTTCGCGGATGAATTGCCGCGTCTCTGCATCCTCGACGAAGGCGGCGAAGGCGAGATCGAAGTGGTGCGGCTTGACCGCCCCGGTGGTGGCGGCGAAGGCAAACATGTAGTCCACGGTGGCGATGATCTCGAAGGCGCCCTTGTAGCCGTGGCGCTTCACGCCAGCGAGCCATTTCGGGTTGACGACGCGCGAGCGCATGACCCGTGAAATTTCTTCCTCAAGGGTGCGGGTGACTGGCCGTTCGGGGCGGGAGTGGTCGTTGTGGTAGACGGCCGGTTTGCTGCCGCCGAGCATTTCGGCGGTGACGGCGAGCCCGCCCTCGAACTGATAATAATCATCGGAATCAAGTAGATCGTGCTCGCGATTGTCCTGGTTGTGGACCACCGCCTCGATGGCCGAGAGCCGCGCGGCGAAGCGGGCGCGGTCGGGCACGCCGGCCACCTTGGCGCCATAGGCGTACTGCCCCCATTCAAGGAAAACTTCCGCCAGGTCGGCCTTGGCCTGCCACTTGCCACTATCGATGAGCCCCTGCAGGCCGGCGCCATAGGCCCCCGGCTTCGAGCCGAAGATCCGGTAGCCCGCCTGCTGCGCCGCGTCGGCCTCGCTGGCGCCGGCGGCGGCGAGGCCGAGGGCGTCGGCGCGCATGCGGGCCGCGATGGGGTTCTGGTCGGCGGGCTCGTCGAGGGCGCCGATGGCGCGGACGGCGCGATCGAACAGCGCGATCTGGGCCGGGAAGGCATCGCGGAAAAAGCCCGAAATCCGGAGAGTCACATCGACGCGCGGCCGGCCGAGCCGGGCCAGCGGAATGATCTCGTAGCCCGAGACGCGGAGCGAACCGGGGTCCCACACGGGCCTCGCGCCGATAAAAGCCAGCGCCTGGGCGATGTCGTCGCCGCCGGTGCGCATATTGGCCGTGCCCCACACCGAAAGTGCCAGCGATTGCAAGGTATTGCCGGTATCCTGCTGGTGCCGGAGCAGCAGGTTTTCGGCCGATTTGCGGCCCAGTTCCCAGGCCGTCGGGGTGGGCACGGCGCGGTTGTCGACGGAGTAGAAATTGCGCCCGGTGGGCAGCACGTCGAGCCGGCCGCGCGACGGCGCGCCGGATGGACCGGGGGCGACGAACTTGCCGTCGAGGCCATCGAGCAGGGCTTGCGTCTCGCTGGGGCCGGAGGCGCGGAGGCACGGCCGAATGACGGCGTCGACGGTCGCCAGCACGGCCCGGGTCGTGGGCCATTCCGCCGGGGACAAAATATCATTCCATCCCCCCGCCACCAACTCGGCGGCGAGCCCTTCCAGCGCCTCCACCACGTCGCCCAGAGTGCGTGGATGACGCATGAATTTCTGTGCCAGAACGTGAATTTCTGTTGGCCCCGTCCATGGTTCGCCAAGCCGGGCCGCCAGCGGATCGATGCCGAGCTTCAAATCGTCGGCGAGCGCCCGGATCAGCGACGCCTCCCCCGCGCCATCGCCGCG